>Ga0194059_1001263_pt1 | contig 10981 bp, 9 predicted proteins | sample SepL6211m_MetaG_FD_163426 | JGI IMG/M metagenome (GOLD analysis project Ga0194059, IMG submission 163426) | Anoxic zone freshwater microbial communities from boreal shield lake in IISD Experimental Lakes Area, Ontario, Canada - Sep2016-L626-11m | ecosystem: Environmental > Aquatic > Freshwater >... | reverse complement strand
ACCTGCATCGTTGATCCTCACGTATCCCTCGGACCATCCCTCCACGTTATAGAGAGAGGAATTCTGTGCAGTGATGGATCCGGTGGAGTCTTGAGGTTGTGGCATTGACAGAAAAATTGAGAAATAAAATTAAAACAAACATGCCCTGACTTGGCGACATGATGCTTCAGTTTTTTTTGCATTGCCGTATCAAGGAGCAGTAGGTGTGAATGAATTAACGGAACTACCTTTCCTCCTGCCAGACCCCAACCATCATGAAACTCCTTCATATCGATGCCTTTGCTGGAATCAGCGGTGACATGTCCGTTGCCGCACTGAGAGATCTCGGGGTTCCGGAGGAAGTATTTCAAAAGTCACTAAGGGCACTGGCCATCGAACTCCCTTCCTGCCGCTTCGAACGTGGGGACAGGAATGGCATCTCTGGGTGGCGATTCCTCGTGAGTGGCCATGAAGGTAGTGAGGGGGAAGGGGTTGAAGAGGGGGATGAGGCAGCCAAAACCACTCACCATCATCAAGGGCACGGGCACGACCAACAAGGCCATCATCATTCTCATGCTCACGATGCCCAGCAACACCAGGAGAGCCATAACCATCACACCCATGGACGCAATCATGCCGAGATCGTCTCTCTTCTGGAAAAAAGTTCTCTCGATGCCAATGTGAAGACCCGTGCCCTTGCCGTCTTCAGAAGGATAGCTATCGCCGAAGGCGGGGTGCATGGAGTCCCTCCCGAAAACGTAGGATTCCACGAGGTCGGGGCGGAGGATTCGATTGCTGACATCGTCTGTGCCTGCGCGGGATTCGACCATTTGAAGATCGATGCGATCACCTGTGGACCACTGATCGAGGGCTCTGGACACATTCATTGCGCCCATGGGACATTTCCCCTGCCGGCTCCAGCCACACTCGCGATTCTCAAAGGTATTCCATTCCGTCAGGTCGAGGAACCTTGGGAACACATCACTCCGACAGGGGCAGCAATCCTGGCCGAGTTTTCAGGAAAATTCGGCCCCATGCCCGAGATGATGTTAACCTCTATTGGGTATGGACTTGGCTCCCGGAACACACCCCATCGTCCCAATGCCCTGCGTCTGATCTTGGGAGAATCCATGCAGTTGGATCACTCCCATACCGATCAAGTGGTGGAACTCCGTTGTAACCTGGACGATCTGAGTCCGGAACATGCATCCAGCGCTCTTGATGCACTGCTTACCGCTGGCGCGCTAGACGCCACCCTCACACCTACTATTATGAAAAAAGGACGTTCAGGATGGATCTTAGAAATCCTTTGTCATGAAGAGAAAGTAGGTGAACTCTCCGAAAGAATGCTCAGGGAAACCACGGCATTCGGGATCAGGCGTCAACGCCTGGAGCGCCTCAAACTCGAGCGACACTTCGAGGAGGTCGATACACGTTATGGAAAAATCCAGGTCAAGTTCGGCACCCTCCGAGGCGAGGTAATTCAGCGATCTCCGGAGTTCTCCTCCTGCGCAGAAGCGGCTATCCACCATGGCGTGGCAGTGAGGGATGTCCACACGGCCGCACTGCAGGCTCTAATTTTTACTCCTCCTCGTCTTTAGTATCGGATGAGGAGGAAGAACTGCTACTGACGGGTTTGGCTGCGCAGACTCCACGCTTCTTTGCCGAGGCGATGAAATCGAGGAACTCTTGGGCCTCAGGTCCCCACGACGTCTTTTTCGATTCTTCAAGGGCTTGAGTGATATTCAGGCCGGAGTGGTAGATGAGACGGAAGGCCCTCTTGATCTCCAGCCTTGTCTCAGAACTAAATCCAGCACGCTTCAGTCCGACGGCATTGATGCCAGCCACCATGCTCGTACCATAGGCCGAAACAAAAGGAGGGATGTCCTTGGGGAAGCGCTCCCCTCCCCTCACCATACACAGCCTTCCCACACGCAGGAATTGGTGAAAGACCGAGCCCCCTCCGAGTACAGCTCCATCCTGAACCTCGACATAGCCGGCCAAGAGGCAGTTATTGGCAATGATGACCCGGTTGCCGATCGCGGCGTTGTGACCGAGATGGACACCAACCATGAGGAAATTATTGTCACCAAGCTGTGTCACGCTCCCCTCCTTGGTACCACGATGGATCGTAACGTATTCACGGATGATATTGTCATCACCGATGAGCACCTCACTCTTGGTGCCTGGCTTGAAATCATAATCCTGCGGGTCAGCACCCAGGATGGCTCCGTACCCTACGGTATTACGAGCACCCATCTTGACATGTCCCGTAATCACAGCATGAGCCTGGATCCGGCACCCTTCACCGATCACGGCGCCGGACTCAATGATGGCCCCCGGCCCGACCTCCACATCGGCGGCAAGTTGGGCTGCGGGATCGACAAAGGCAGATGGATGGATCAGCGGCATTAGGCAAATTATGAAGGATGAAGGATGATTTATGAAGGACGAAACGGCACTGGAGGAACCGACGCTGGGAAGTCGACGAGGGTCGATGCCAAAGATCAGCCTATACCCCTATCTACTTGCACCCCCTTCAACCCTTGACGCCACTTGCCGCCCGGCAAGCGGTGCCGCCCTGACGCGATGCCTTCGGCATTCTATTGTCTGTCGATCCTCCCGGATCAGCCATCCGAGCGATGCTCGGACTGCCTTCGGCATGACTAAGCTTCGTTCCCACGAACCTTTTGCGCCGGTTCCCACCGGCTTGGTTCAACCCTTCAACTATCTCCTAAATCAGTCCAGCCTCACGGAAGCTGAAATACGGTGATTGCTCACCCCTCATTGCCCCGATGATCACATGGTCGACGAGCGGGATCTGCAAGAGAGCACCGGCCTCTGTGAGTCTGCGGGTCAGGCGACGGTCTGCCTCACTCGGCTGAGGATCCCCTGAGGGATGATTGTGGACGACGGCGATCGCATAAGCACCCTTGGCAATTGCCGGGCGGAAGATCTCCCGCGGATGCGCAATACTTTCGTTGAGGCTTCCACGAGAGACCTCCTTTTCCTCAAGCAAACCATGACGCGTATCAAGCAGAAGGATGCGCAGAGACTCGTAGGGAAGAGTCTGCAACTCCCCAGCCAGCAGTTCATAGATCACTCCGGCACGGTCAACTCGTTGTCTCTCCAACTCAGGACGGGCCATCCTCCGTCCCATCTCAAAGGCGGCTTTGAGTTCGGCAGCCTTGGCGGGTCCCATGCCGGGTAACAAAGAAAGCTCCTCGATCGAACATCCGGCCATTCGCCTCAGACTGCCCCACTCGGCCAGCAATGATCGGGCAAGAGAAAGGACATCCAAGCCAACCTTCCCAGTCCTAAGGAACAGGGCTAGCAACTCGGCATCGGTAAGGACTGCGGCACCATGACTGAAAAGCCGTTCTCGAGGCCTCTCGGCACGGGGGATATCCCCGAAGCATGAAGAAATCATGAAAGAAACTAGGCCACTCCTTGCAATTCGCAAGGGGGACTCACGCTGTCGGCTTCAATTTCCTTAGCAGAGGGAATCGAGAACTCCCCGCAGATACTCGGTCATGGAATGGAGCGCAGCCGCATGGCGGTTTTCCTGCACCTTTTCGAGCTCGGCATCAGCCTCATCCACCAGACTACGCGCGGCCTGAACAGCGGCAGGCAAGGCGCCACGGGAGGTCACCAGTTCGACAAGCCGTGAAGGTGAGATCCCCTCTTCGGAAAGAAGCGTGGACTGAAGCTCATCCCGATCCTTGGGAGAGGAGTTCTGAAGCAGCAGCAGGACGGGTAGAGTAAACTTGCCGCAGGCAATGTCTGTTCCAAGCGTCTTACCGATCATCTCCTCGTCTCCGACCAGGTCGATGCAGTCATCGAGTACCTGATAGGCGATCCCGATCTTGTTACCGTAATTCTTAAGGGCACTGATCACTGCAGGGGAAGCCCCGCTGAGAAAAGCTCCAAGCTCGCAGGAGACAGCAAACAGTGCACCAGTCTTCATCTGGACCATCCGGTAGTACTCGGAAAGCGGTATATTCAGGTCGAAGCGACGCTGAGTCTGGAGAATCTCGCCCGTACAGACATCGGCAGCCGCATCAGCGATCCGTCGGGAAATATCGGAGTTTGAAAACTTGGTGGAAAGCCGTAGAGCATGGGCAAACAGCACATCGCCAACCAAAACCGTCAGGGAGTTCCCCCACTTGGCATTGAGCGTCGGTCGGTCACGGCGACGATCGGCTCCATCCATGATGTCGTCATGGACAAGGCTCGCGATGTGAATCAATTCCACAATCACAGCCAAATCGACATGATCGGAGACAATACGTCCAGTAGCCCCTCCTGAGAGAAGTGCCAGCGCAGGTCTCAAACGTTTGCCACTACCGCCAATGGCATACTCGAAATAATGCTCAATACCCGCATCCACGGCCTTGGATTGCTCGTGGATCCTCTCCTCAACAGAGTAAAGATCGGGACCAATCAGCTCAATAGCCTCCGCAAAGGCGGCATTAGATCGCGGGTCAATTTCTTTGGAGGACCATCTTGTGAAATTTTTCACAAGGGAACTTTCGTCGATATACCCCCTATCGTCAACATCGAGCAAAGAAGGATGTTATTTAGGTCTCTGAGGGCCAGCACCCAATCGTATGGATTCACGGATCACGGGAAACGGGAGGAGACGGCTTCCGCGGACCAGCAATGACAGCAGCGAATTCGGAATGACTCCGGGTTTATTCCGCTCAATCCCCCGCAGAGCAGCACGAACAACCAGTTCCGCAGGAGTCGCCAATGCAGGATGGGTGCGATCCATAGCGCGGATGGTCTGACCGTTACGGGCGGCGACCTCGAAAAACTCCGTGGCAACAGGCCCGGGACAGAGTGCCGTGACAGTTATTCCTTCCGGGGCAAGCTCCATACGGAGAGCCTCGCTGAAGCTTGTCACATAGGCCTTAGTGGCTGCATAGACTGCCATCTCAGGTAGCGGGTAGAATCCTGCCACGGAGCTGACATTCAGGATTCCCGAGGGACTCTGTGCCACCTGAGCTCTTAGCATCGGCAGAAGAAGGTGGGTCAAATGGGTGAGCGCGGTGACATTCACTTCCAGCACAGGGCCAAGACGCTTCCAGTCGGCGCTGTCAAAAGGGCCTAGTTCACCCAAGCCGGCATTATTGATCAGGAGGTTCAGCGGAACTTCGTCACGGATGATCCACGCTGCCAGACGCTCCCGCTCGCTGGATTGGGAGAGATCCGCCTTGAAGGAATCAATTCTCAGATCGGGATGCAAAACCTTCAGCGAATCTGAAAGGGAATAAAGACGCTCTTCGCGGCGCCCCACAAGGATCAAGCGAGAAGCGGCAGGAGCAAGCTGACGGGAAAACTCGGCTCCGAGTCCGGCAGTGGCTCCGGTGATAAGAGCCGTGCAGCCACTGATAGTGAATCGTTGTTTTTTCATTTTGCAGAGTGATCCTTGCGGAAGATCTCACGAATCGGATGTTCATCCAAGACATTGGGTTTGATCCCGCCCAGGCGATTGCCATCGTACAACTGGATCCCGACATAGAAGAAAATGGGGGAGATCGGCACCTGATCCCTGACTAGCAATTCCTCTGCACGACGCATGATGCCGAATCTCTTACCAGGATCTGTCTCGGCCCCCGCGTCATGGATGATACGGTCATAATCGGCATTCTTCCATCCCGTGCGGTTGTTACCGCTCTCGGAGAGGAAGAGATCCAAGAAGGTGTTCGGATCCGGGTAATCCCCGACCCAACTGGAGCGGGCGATCCCGAAGTCCAGCGACCCAAGCGAGTTCAGATAGACCTTCCACTCCTGTCTCGCGAGCTGCACGTTGACGCCCAGGCGCTCTTTCCACATTGACTGAAGCTCGATCGCCACTCCCTCGTTCAACTCCCCCTCGCTGTAGAGATAGGTCGTCAGGGGAAACCCCTTGCCATCGGGATACCCTGCCTCGGCGAGTAAACGACGAGCTTCTTCCTGATTTTCGGAAAGACCCTCAGGAGCAGCGTATCCGTTAATACCGGGAGGCACAAAGCTCAGGGCATCAGTCTCGCCGGCCCTCGTGATTTTGGTGGTGATGCGTTTGCGATCGAGAGCCATGGCGAAGGCCTTGCGCACCCTCACGTCCGTGAAAGGTCCCTTGGCGCAATTGAACCTGAGGAAAAAGGTGCCTAGGAAAGGGGCGGCATGGAAGTCGGGACGAGTCTTGAGAGCATCCAGCAAGGAAGGCGGAGCCAGTCCCTTGTCCATGATTAGGTCGGCCTGTCCTGCGGCATAGAAGTTGTAGGCAACATTTGCCTGGCTGATCGGGAGCACCTCCACGGAACGTAAACGCACACTTTTTTCATCCCAGTAGAGGGGATTCTTTTTCAGTTGGATAACGTCATTGATCCTCCAATCTTCCAGAACGAAAGCCCCATTCCCGACAAGCTTCCCGGGTTTCACCCAGTCATCTCCGTACTTGGCAATCAGATCCGTCCGCACAGGATAGAGCGTTGGAAAGGCGCAGAGATCCAGGAAATAGGGGACCGGTTGTTTCAGCTCCACACGGAGCGTCGCGTCATCCAAGGACCTTACGCCTACCGACTTGAAGTCAGCCGTCTTGCCCGCGGGAGTATTGGCATAATCCTCGGCTCCCTTCACCGAAAAGAGCTGATAACTGTAGGCGGATGCGGTTGTGGGATCGAGAGTCCTGCGCCATGAGTCCACAAAGTCGTGTGCCGTCACTCCCTTCCCGTCACTCCATCTGGCATCGGGGCGGAGGTGAAAAGTGTAGACACAATGATCAGGAGAAATTTCCCAAGAGCTGGCGACCCCGGGCCCGGCAACTCCCTTCAGGTCGAAGCGGAGCAATCCCTCGAAGAGCGCATTGACGATTCGCCCCTCGGGTTGTCCCGTGATCAACGATGGGTCGAGCGTCTCGGGCTCAGCCCCATTGATGAAAATGAGATCAGGACGCTCGCGATGTCGGGAGCAACCCGTACTCAGCACAAAAAGAGCTGAGAAAATCAATACGATCAGACACCTGCTCATGGTGCCGGCACTGCGTGCGTACAGGGCAATCCTTTGGCGAATTCATTTAGGCTTTGCATGGTTGTCTCCGCGATATTGCGCAGGGCATGATTGGTGAGAAAGGCCTGATGGCCCGTCACGATGACATTGGGGAAGGTCAGTAACCGGGCGAAGGTGTCGTCACTGATGATGTCAGAGGAGTGATCCTCGAAGAACAAGCTGGCCTCCTCCTCGTAGACATCGATGGCCAGAAAGCCTACCTTACGGCTCTTGAGTCCCTCCACCACGGCGGGAGTATCGAGAAGGGCGCCACGGCTTGTATTGATAAGGAAAACGCCATCCTTCATCAGCTTCAGTGCCTCATCATCGATAAGGTGGTATGTGGAGGGCATCAGCGGCACATGCAGCGTCAGGATATCCGAGTAACGGAAGAGCTCCTCCCGGGTATCGACATAGGAAGCAAGCAACATGACCTGTTCGTTCGGTTCTTCGTCATAGGCGAGGATCTTGCAACCAAAGCCGCTCAAAAGTTTTACCACCTCGGTGCCGATACGGCCGGTACCGCAGACTCCGACGGTCATGTCACGCAGTTCGAAACCACAAAGTCCCTCCAGGTTGAAATCGGCACGCCTCACCCGGTTATGCCCCTCATGGATGTGGCGACCCAAAGTCAGGATCAGTCCGATCGTGAATTCAGCCACGGCATTGGGTGAATAGGCGGGCACATAGGCGAGCGCGATCCCTAACTCGCGAGCCGCTTCTCGGTCGATCTGGTTGAATCCCGCGCTGCGGGTTACCAAGAAGCGCGTTCCTCCGGCCGCAAGTTGTTCAAGGACGCTCCTGTTCGCCACATCATTTACAAAAATCAGGACAGCCTCGTGACCCGCAGCCAGCAGAGCGGTTTGGATGTCGAGTCGCGCCTCAAGGAAAGTGAACGCAATGGGGAAACCATCGGCAGACTTCTCCAGTACCGGGCGCTCGTAGCGCTTGGTGTTGAAGACAGCGACCTTCATGGAAAGAGAAGGGGATGAAAGCGGAAACTTGAAACCTGATTAAAAAACTACTGACCCGTCTTCGATCTATTCGACCCATTCGACCCAATAGTTTTTTCTACAGGCTCTGGCATCACCTTCTGCTTGCGATTGGAGTCCCGGATAACGCTCTTGTAATAATAGGCGGCCGGCTTGAGTACTCTGTCGCGTGTCACGGGATTCATCGAGGCCAGTCCGAACTTCGGAACATAGCCGTAGTGCCACTCGTAGTTATCGGCCAGCGACCATACAAAATATCCCTTCACGTCGTATCCCTCGTCCATGGTCTTTCTAATCTGGGCGATGTGATTTCGTAGGTAGGAGAGGCGCTGCTGCTCGTTCTCGGTGGCGATGCCATTCTCCGTGATCATCATCGGCTTGTCATAGCGTTTGCCGACATAGCGGATCTGCTTGCCAAGAGCAGCGGGATCGATCCTCCATCCCATCATGGTGAAGTGACGACCGTGGCGGTAAGACTCGGAAAGAAGGCTAAGCGGACCAGCCGCCTGACTGTAGTAGTAGTTGAATCCGATGATGTCGCAGACATCGTACACCCGGTCGAGGTGGTCGAAATTCGCGTGCTGCACGGTATTGTAGATGAGACCACCCGGATCGAGAGGGCCATGTTCCCACCAGGGAAGTGCCTCGACGCTGACAACCTTGGCTGAGGGCTTCACCTCCTTGATTCGCGCCGCCGCATCCCGGAACATCTCCGCACTGGCGATTGTCGCCGCTTCGTAGCCCTTGAAATCAAAGGTGTGGCAAGGAGGCCAGAGGCCCGCGATGTAGGCGGTGAGGACCTGGCCATTGGGCTCGTTCTCCGGTGCGTAGTAATTCACGTAGGTCGATGTTGCCTTCACCATCTTCGTCACGTAGAGGTTCCACCTCTTGCGGGCCAGCGGATGCAGCCAGTTGGTATTAGAGCTATCTTTGGGGTCTGTGAGCCACGCTGGGAAGGTGAAGTGCCAGAGCGTCACGACTGGCTCGATACCAGCCTCCTTCAGCTTCCTGCACATCGCGGCATAACGCTGGATCGCTTTCTGATTGTAATGACCCGGCTGCGGCTCCACACGAGCCCACTCGATGCTGAATCGGTAGTGGGTCACGCCGATCTTCTTCAGTGCGATAAGGTCCTTGTCAAAGTCACTCCAACTGTAGAGCGCATTGCCCACCACAGGAGCCTTCCCCTTCTTGACCAGCAGGTCCCAGTCGCGAACGAAATACTCGGGATCACCCGGCTTCTCGTCGCGGTTTTCATACTGAAGGCTGCTCGTGGAGATCCCCCAGGCGAAGGGGGCATATCCGGTGAGCTTTTCAGCCTCGTGGCGTGGAGCCTTGTCGAGGGGTCCCAGGGGATGAATGGCACAACCGCTCAGGATGAGCGATGAGAGGAATGTGGTGGCAAGTAATCGAATTTTCATTACGGGACGTTGGTGTGTTTGGGACTCTTCATAAATGAGGGAATCAACAGCTCAAGTTCCCCCATACGGTTACGGTAAAACCCGCGCAAATCAGGAATCATTGTATTCCAGTTCATGCGGGTGGAGGCGAGATACAGATCATTCGCCATGACGCGATCCATCCGTAGTCTTCCCGAGCGTGTATTCACTTCGTCGAAAGGCAGCGTCACTTTCCGATACTCCGCATCGGAGATACGGGCCTTGTCGAGTCGGGCAGGGTCATAAATGGAAAGCCACCATCCGCCATAGGCTTCGGGAGCATCGGGAGGCGTTATTCGAAAAACAAAGCGTCCTACCTGGACCTGGCCCCCCTTTTCATCGAGCGAGTAAAGTGCACCCACCTCCTTTCGGTTGCTAAGAATCCCCGCCAGATAGGCACGGATGATCTTTTTGAACTGTGAGATCTTCTCACCACGCTCATAAATACCATACTCTAGGCAGACGGGATGTTCCGAATCGCCGTAGACATTCATTTCAACGCGCTCGTTGATCTTGAACGAGAGATAGGGAATGTTTTTCAGATAGCCATTGTCAATTGTCGTGGCGGGGATCTGCTTGAAAGAGCGGATGCTATCGTCGGAGCGCAGATCCTGCACAATCATCCTCCAGGGGGGCAACTTTCCGGGATCGACGATGTCGGCGAAATAGACTCCCGATTGCCCCTGATCGTCGATGCGGCGGATAGCACTCTTGGGAATCTCCACCTCAGTCATCCTCTCCTGAAGAATCACCTTTTCGGCGTCATTCTTGACAATGAGCCCGTGAAGAACCCGGCCATCATTCATAACGACGGTATCGGGCATCAGGCGTTTTGCTTCCAGATCCATCTCTGCTCTTGCTGTGGAGAGGAGGATAAAAAGAAGAAGGCAGGGCGTTAAAGAATTCTTCATGGCTGAATGTCTTCCCTGTAGGTACAAGGGACTCTTTCATGCATCAAGCAACCATCCTCCGGCCCCTTCTCTTACTCTTCCTGGCGCTGACCGCGTTGCTCCTGCAGGGCTGCATCATGGCTCCTGGAAAATACTCTCCTCCCAAGGGGGCCGTCGTCCTAAAACCTCTGCCGAAGGAACCTTTCTGGTGGGGCACCTCCACAGCCCCGTTCCAGAACGAGGACAAGGGATACGCTCCGGGATCAAAATGGTATTTCAAGACCGACTGGGACCGCTTTGCCGAAGAAGGAAGAGCGCCGGCACGCGGGGATTATGCCGTCTTTTCCTGGAGCCAGTTCGACAAGGATCTAGCGGCTGTTAAGTTTCTGGGAGTGAATCACTTCCGATTCGGTGTGGATTGGGCCCGCGTGGAGCCTCGCAAAGGTGAGATCAACGAAGCAGCACTAAGTCAGTATGCCGAAATGGCTCACAAATGCCGAGAGGCGGGCATCGAGCCTATCGTATCGCTCTGGCACTTCACCTTCCCCGACTGGCTCTATCCCGTGGACAAGTCGAAGGCCAATTTCCTCAATCCCGATATCCAGACAGCCTGGCAAGCCCATGTGCGCCGTGTCGTGAAGGCCACCAA
>Ga0194059_1001261_pt1 | contig 10988 bp, 13 predicted proteins | sample SepL6211m_MetaG_FD_163426 | JGI IMG/M metagenome (GOLD analysis project Ga0194059, IMG submission 163426) | Anoxic zone freshwater microbial communities from boreal shield lake in IISD Experimental Lakes Area, Ontario, Canada - Sep2016-L626-11m | ecosystem: Environmental > Aquatic > Freshwater >... | reverse complement strand
ATAGACCACAATCAAATGACGCACATTCCACGATCACGAGCTCCCTAAGGCACAAATTGATGTAAGCTGCTTAGAGGTGCGCAGTTCAAGCACCCCGAGCGGACAACTTTCCTGATAGGTACCGCGCCAAGGATTTCAAGGCCGTGCTCTGGGCGAGTGCCGACAAACTTCGGGCCCAGATGGATGCAGCGGAATACAAGCATCTGGTGTTGGGTCTGATCTTTCTCAAATACATCTCAGACACCTTTGCCGCCCAACAAGGCAAGGTCTTATTAATGGTCAGCGACCCTGACTCTGACAACTATGTGGGTGATGACCCTGCGGAGCAGCAGGCATCGCTGGAAGACCGTGATTACTACACCCAGGAGAATGTGTTCTGGGTGCCTGCCGATGCCCGCTGGGAATCGCTGCGGGCATCGGCAAAGCAACCTGATATCGGTCAACTGATTGACAAGGCACTGGTTGCCATCGAAAACGAGAACTTTCCCTTGAGAGGCAAGTTGGATAAGCGGTTTGGTGCTGCCCAACTTGAACCAGGGCGACTGGGTGAACTGGTGGATCTGATCTCCACTATTGGATTTGCCGATGACCAGCGATCAGGTGATGTGCTGGGGGAGGTCTACGAATACTTCCTCGGTCAGTTCGCCAGCGCCGAAGGCAAGAAGGGCGGTCAGTTCTATACGCCTGCTCACGTCGTTAAAACACTGGTTGCCGTGCTGGCACCGCACAAGGGTCGGATCTATGACCCCTGCTGCGGTTCAGGGGGAATGTTCGTTCAGAGCGAGAAGTTCATCCAGGCGCACGGGGGTAAACGTGATGACGCCTCGATCTACGGGCAAGAGAGCAACCCGACTACCTGGCGGTTGGCGGCGATGAACCTGGCGATTCGGGGGTTTGCAGCGGATCTTGGTCAGGAACCTGCTGACACCTTCGCCAGAGATCAGTTCCCCGATCAGAAGTTCGACTACATCCTCGCCAACCCACCATTCAACATTTCGGATTGGGGCGGGGAGAAGTATGAAAGTGACCCACGCTGGGTTTATGGGCGACCACCTGTAGGGAATGCGAACTATGCGTGGTTACAACATATGCTCTGGAAACTACGCCCTGGCGGCGAAGCGGGCGTAGTGCTGGCGAATGGATCGATGAGTTCCAACCAAAGCGGTGAGGGGCAGATCCGTGAAGCAATGGTGCGGGGTGATGTGGTTGAAGTGATGGTGGCGCTGCCTGGACAGTTGTTTCTGAACACCGCCATACCTGTTTGCCTTTGGTTCTTGACGAATGACAAGACCCAGCGTGGTCGTGATCGCCGCGGAGAAACACTGTTCATTGACGCCCGCCAGATGGGCACGATGAAGACCAGGGTTGAGCGGGTGTTGACCGATGAGGATATTGCCAAGATTGGAGACACCGTTCACGCTTGGCGTGGTGATGGTGAGGTGTCTGATGATTATGAGGATGTTGCTGGTTTCTGCTACAACGCCAAGTTAGAGGAGATTGAGAAGAATGGCTTTGTGCTCACGCCTGGGCGGTATGTGGGAGCAGCGGATGTTGAAGATGATGGCGAGGGATTTGAGGAGAAGATGAAGCGGCTCACTGGGTTGCTCAAGCAGCAGCAGGAAGAGGGAGCGAGGTTGGATCAGCAGATTTCCGAGAATCTGAGGAGGTTGGGATATGAGTTCTGAATGGAAAACGCTTTTGCTGGGAGATGTCTATGAATACTGCTCAGGTCTTTCAAAACCACGCTCTGAGTTTGGATCTGGGCATCCCTTCTTGGGATTCAAGGATGTGTTCTACAACTCAGCAGTTCCAAAGGTTCTGAATGAACTCGTCAGGTCGACGCAACAGGAGCAGAACCGTTGCTCAATAAAGCGGGGTGACCTTTTCCTGACTCGCACCAGCGAGACAATGGATGAACTTGGGATGAGCAGCGTCGCCCTCAAGGATTATCCCAATGCCACTTTCAATGGGTTTACGAAGCGACTAAGACCTAAAAGTTCTGATGTTATTGCCCCCGAATACGCCCGATACTATTTCAGATCTACACACTTTAGGCAAAGCGTGAATGCTATGTCGACAATGTCGACCAGGGCGAGTTTGAACAATGAAATACTCGACCGCTTACAAGTCGTGCTTCCACCCCTTAAAGAGCAGAAATGTATCGGTTATTTGCTTGCCACCCTTGACGACAAGATCGAACTGAACCGCAAGACCAACGAAACCTTGGAGGCGATGGCAAAGGCGCTCTTCAAGTCGTGGTTTGTGGATTTTAATCCAGTTAGAGCGAAGGCAGAAGGTCGCCCAACTGGATTGCCAGCAGAAATCAGCGACCTGTTCCCAGATTCATTTGAGGATTCGGAACTGGGTGAGATTCCGAGTGGGTGGAGTATTGCGGCACTGTCAGATATTGCGCATATCTCAACAGGAAAAAGACCTGAGTCAGTTGCTGACTCCCGATCAAGCGCAAATCACATTCCTGTATATGGAGGTGCTGGCATTATGGGTTATACCTGTAGTGCGCTTATCGATGGCGGACCGATTCTGGCAACTGGGAGAGTGGGAACACTTGGAGTGGTAAATAGAGTGCTTGAAAAAGCATGGATTTCAGATAACACTCTAATCATCAATCCTGGCAAGACAAGCTTTGTATATGTGTATCACTATCTGCTCAGGCAAGATCTAAAGTCGCTTAATAGAGGTTCAACCCAACCGCTTCTAAGTCAGACGGAACTCAAGTCGCTACCCATTGCCACGCCGCCACGATCCTTGTTGAGCACATTTTGCGAACTTACTCAACACTGGCAAGAAAGGCAGACGTCTCTGATCAAAGATAATGTCAATACAAAGGCGCTTCTCGATGCCCTCCTCCCCAAACTCATCTCAGGTGAAATCCGAATCCCTGATGCCGAGAGGATGCTTGAGGAGGTTGGTGTCTGATGGCAGCCAGCATCCCACCCGTTCAGGCTCAAAAAGGCGCCTTGGGCCAGGTGGAGCTGTTTCAGGCCGTCGATGGCCAGGTTTCGCTCGATGTGCGCCTGGAGGCTGACACCGTCTGGCTCAGTCAGGGCCAGATGGCGGAGCTGTTTGGCCGGGAACGCTCGGTGATCACCCGCCACGTGGGCAACGTGTTTCGAGAGGGGGAGCTGCCTGAGCCATGCAATGTGCATTTTTTGCACGCGTTCGGTTCTGACCGGCCTGTGTTGCACCGGCACCTGATCCAGGGATTGGCAAGCCATCACCAACACGTCACGCTAAACTGGTTGGCAACTGGTTGAAACCCCACCATGCGCAGCGTTGGCGCGTTTGAGGCCAAAACCCATCTCGCTGCCCTGCTCGACGCGGTGGCGGCTGGCGATCAGATCACGATCACTCGCCACGGGCGCCCCGTAGCCCGGCTCGTACCGCCCGCCGATCACGCCCGGCCGGATGTGGCCGGCACCATCGAACGCCTGCGGGCCTTCAGCGCTGGTCAGTCCCTGGGCGGGCTGTCCTGGCAGGAGCTACGCGATCAAGGCCGGCCATGACACCCCCGGCCGAAAGCTCTGATGCGGGCGATCTGGTGCTGGATGTGTCGCTCAGCTGCGCCTGGTGCTTCGCCGATGAAGCCAGTGAGGCGGCCTGGGCGATCCTGTCGCGCCTGGAGTCCGCTGAGGCGCACGTGCCCTCGCTCTGGTTGTGGGAAACCGGCAACGTGCTGGTTCAGGCCGAACGTCGGGGAAGGATCACCGCTGCCGCCATTCGATCCTTCCTCGGCCTGCTCGAAGGCCTGCCGATCCGCATCGATCACGCCGGCATCACCACCATCTGGCACGACACCCTGGCCCTGGCGCGCGCCCACCGGCTCACCTCCTACGACGCGGCCTATCTCGAGCTGGCCCTGCGCCTGGGTCTTCCCCTGGCCAGCCGCGATCAGGCCCTGCAGGCTGCCGCCAGAAGCGAAGGCGTGCCGCTGCTGCCCACGTGATGGCCAATCAAGCCGACACGGACGCCCCCTACGCCCCACCCCTCACCCTCAACCCGGCGCTGCTTAACCGCGTCGCCGCCATCGCCGAAGCCCTCGGCCGCTGGAGCGCCCGTCAGGACGCTTGGCCATCACCCCGCCTGCGCCGCGAAAACCGCATCCACACGATCCAGGCCTCCCTGGCCATCGAGCAGAACAGCCTCAGCTTGGAGCAAGTGACTGCCTTGTTCGATGGTCAGCGGGTGATCGGTCCGGCCCGCGACATCCAGGAGGTGTGCAATGCCATCGCCGCCTACGACGCCCTGCCCCGCTGGGATCCCTCCAATCCCCAGCATCTGCTGGAAGCCCACGGGCTGTTGATGGCGGGGTTGATCGACGCCCCGGGCCGCTTCCGCAGCGGTGGCGTAGGCATCTACCGCGGCGATCAGCTCGTGCACATGGCACCGCCAGCCGCAAGGGTTCCGGGTTTGGTTGCCGATCTGCTGGGCTGGCTGGCCTCCAGTGATTGGCATCCCCTGCTCGTGAGCTGTGTGGCGCACTACGAGCTGGAGTTCATCCATCCCTTCGCCGATGGCAATGGCCGCCTCGGTCGCCTCTGGCAGACCCTGATCCTCAGCCGCTGGAACCCGCTGCTCGCCTGGCTGCCGATCGAGGAGGTGATCCGCTCACGGCAGCAGGGCTACTACGAATCGCTGGGCCAGGCGGATCAGCTGGGTGATCTGGAGCCCTTCGTGGCCTACCAGCTGGAGGCGATCCACGACGCCCTGCGTTCGGAGATCGGTTCGGAGATGAGTTCGGAGAAAGGTTCGGTGCTGGCTGCGGAGATCGGCGCCACACCAGGAACCGCGATCGATGCGGTGATCCTGCGGGATCTCGCATCCGAACCCACCCTCTCGGCACGCCGCCTGGCAGAGCGTCTACAGCTCAGCCAGCGAGCCGTGGAGAAGCATCTGGCTGCGCTCCAGCAAAATGGGCGCCTACTTCGCCATGGTTCACCCCGTGCCGGGTATTGGCAGGTTCTTTAGGCTTATCCCATGGCCCGCATCACCGAAGACCATCTGGAGCAGCAGTGCCTTGAGTGGTTCAAGGAACTGGGATACGCCTATGCCTTTGCTCCAGATCTTGCCCCTGACGGCGCCTCGCCTGAACGCACCGATTTCAGGCAGGTCATCCTCACGGGTCGTCTGCGTTCAGCACTCCAGCGCCTGAACCCAGAGGTCCCAGCAGGCACCATCGAATCAGCGGTGCTCCAACTGGCAAACCCCAACGTGCCTGGTCTACTGGCATCCAACCGTAACTTCCACCGCTGGATGACCCAGGGTTTGCCCATCACCTATATGGATGGGAACCAGCAGGTCGGCATCCGTCTCAAGGTGATCGGGTTTGACGACCCTGCATCCAATGACTGGTTGGTGGTGAACCAGATGGCGATTCAGGGCACCAAGCACAACCGCCGTCCTGATGTGGTGGTCTATGTCAATGGTCTGCCGCTGGCGGTGATCGAACTCAAGAATCCCGCCGATGAGAAGGCAGACATCTGGGCAGCGTTCAACCAACTCCAGACTTACAAGAGAGACATCCCCGACCTGTTCACGTCCAATGTGCTGCTGGTGATCAGCGATGGCATTCAGGCACGGGTGGGATCCTTGAGTGCTGATCGGGAACGCTTTCAACGGTGGCGCACGATCGAAGGGGAGAACCACCTCGATCCGCTGGGTGCTCACCGTGATCTGGAGACCCTGGTGCGGGGCATCTTCGACAAGGGGCGACTGTTGGAGTTCGTGCGCTCCTTCTGTCTGTTTGAGGAAGACGGGCAGATCATCAAGAAGATTGCCGCCTATCACCAGTTCCACGCCGTCAGAACAGCAGTGGAGCGGGTGGTGGCAGCCAGCAGACCTGATGGCGACAAGAAGGGTGGTGTGGTCTGGCACACCCAAGGTGCTGGCAAGAGTATTGAGATGGCGTGTCTGTCGGGCAACTTGCTCACTGATCCACGCCTGGAGAACCCCACCCTGGTGATCGTCACCGACCGTCAAGACTTGGATGGGCAACTGTTTGGGGTCTTTGCTGGTGCAGGTGATCTTCTGGGTGAATCCCCCAAGCAGGCAAACTCTAGACAAGAACTCCGAGACCTCCTCGCCAACCGACCCAGTGGTGGCATCATTTTCACCACCATTCAGAAGTTCGCTACTGAAGAAGGGGAAGACAAGTTCCCTGCCCTGACCGAGCGCCACAACATCGTGGTGATCTGCGATGAGGCGCACCGCACCCAATACGGGTTCAAAGGTCGCTTTGACACCAAGACAGGGGAGATCAAATACGGGTTGGCATTTGCACTGAGGCAGGCACTACCGAAGGCGACCTTTCTTGCCTTCACAGGAACTCCGATATCTCAAGACGACCGTGACACCCAGGCAGTCTTCGGGCACTATGTCTCCATCTACGACATTCAGCAGGCAGTGGAAGACGGTGCCACGGTGCCGATCTACTACGAATCCCGCCTGGCAAAACTGGCGCTGAAGGAACCACTGCTGCCCCAGGTGGATGAGCAGGTGGATGACCTCTTCTCAGATGAAGACGACATTCCTGCTGCTGAACGGGCAAAGAGCAGGTGGGCAGCACTGGAAGCACTGGTGGGCGCTGAACCACGCCTCAAGCAAGTGGCAGCAGATTTGATCGCCCACTTTGAGCAACGCTCACGCACCCAACCAGGCAAGGCGATGGTGGTGGCGATGAGCAGAGACATCTGTGCTCGCCTCTATGATGCCATCGTTGCCCTACGACCTGACTGGCACGATGATGATCATATGAAGGGTGCCATCAAGGTGGTGATGACGGCATCGCCCCCCAACTCAAAGAAGCACTGGCGACCTACACCGCTGCCAAGGGCAAGGGTGCTCCAACGATTGACACCAGTGAGGCGCTGCGGATTCTCAAGGAGAAACTCCAGGTTGCCCGTGACCTGCTCCACCCCATCGACTGGAGTGGGTTCAGGGATCCCAAGACCGCAATGGCACTGTTGCCCAACTGCCTGGATCACATCCTTGAACTTCCAGAAGGCAAGCAGCGATATTGCGACACCGTGCTGGCAATGACCAAAGCATTTGCTCTGTGCGGAACGCTGGATGGTGCGATGGCCCTCAATGATGAGGTGACTTTCCTTCAGGCGATTCGAGCACCACTGATCAAGGGTGACGAAAAGGGTGGAGATGGTCGTGCCCCTAAAAATGTAGATTTTGAGTTGCGTCAACTAATGTCTGACGCCCTGGTCGCAGATGGAATCACTGATGTCTTCAAGGTCGCAGGTCTACAAAAACCTGATCTCAGCATCCTGTCGGATCAGTTCCTGGCAGAGGTCAGCAAAATCCCCCAGAAAAACCTGGCGGTTGAACTGCTCCAGCGGTTGCTGAGAGAAGAAGTTCAAACTCGCTTCAAGACCAATGTGGTCAAACAAAAGCGATTTAGTGAACTGCTCCAGGCATCCCTGAACAAATACGCCAACCGCTCCATCGAGGCGGCCCAGGTGATCGAAGAACTGATTGCGATGGCCAAGCAGTTCCGTGATGAAGCAGAGAAGGTCGAAGCGATGGGGTTGTCTGTTGCTGAAGTTGCCTTTTACGACGCCTTGGCAAACAACCAGTCAGCACACGATCTGATGGGCGACGAGGTGCTGATGAAGATGGCACGGGAACTGGCAGAAAAACTCAGGGGCAACCTCAGCATCGATTGGCAATACAAGGAGAATGTTCGAGCACGACTGCGAACGATGATCAAGGCACTGCTCAAGCGATATAAGTATCCGCCCGATCAGGAGGTAGCAGCGATTGAGTTGGTGCTCCAGCAGACCGAAATGATTTCTGAGGAATGGTCGAGAGAAGATCTGGGCAACAAGATTCAGGCAGTTGTTGTCGATGCCTTGAGCAATCAGATCTAAATCTCCATTACGACTGTTCCACCACCTTCAACAAATCCCCAATCCCACAATCCAGCACCGAAACGATCTTCCCCGCCAAATCCAAGCAAAGTGCTGATGCCGCCTTCTGATCGTGACGTGACCCCCTTTGAGGACAAGATGAGGCGCCTCAATGATCTGCTCAAGCAGCAGGCAGAGGGGGCGAGGTTGGATGCGTCGATTGCCGGTAATCTGGCCTGGTTGGGGTTTGGAGCCGAATGACACCAGCCGCCGACATCCGCTGGCAGCAGCGCCTGAGCAACTTTGAGCGGGCACTGGCGTTGTTGCGCGAGGCCATGGTGAATGGCCCCGAAGCCCTCAACCAGCTGGAAAAGGAAGGGGTGATCCAACGCTTCGAATACTGCTTCGAACTGGCCTGGAAAACCACCAAGGACTACATGGAAGCCAATGGTTTGGTGTTTGCGGTGGTGATGCCGCGCCAGGTGCTTAAGGAGGCCTATGGGGCCAAGGTGATCGCCGATGGCCAGGTGTGGATCGCCATGCTCGACCATCGCAATCTGCTGTCCCACACCTACAACCCAGTGGTCTTTGAGCAGGCGGTGGAAGCCATTCATCAGCGGTATCTACCGGCTATGGAGCAGCTGTTCAGCTTCCTGCAGCAGGAGGTGACGGCATGACCCGATCTCCCCTGGTGGCCAGCGAACTGGAGCTGGTGCTTTCGGTACTGCGCCAGCACCCGGAAATCGAGAGCGCCACCCTGTTCGGCTCCCGCGCCAAGGGCACCCGCAGCGATCGCTCCGATGTAGACCTGGCCCTGGCCGGCTCCCTGGGAGCCCTTGGCGCCGAAGCGATCGCCGCCGAACTGGAGGAGTTGCCCCTGCCGTACCGCTTTGATGTGCATGACCTGGGGGCGATCACCCATGCGCCGTTGTTGGAGCCCATCGGGCGTGTTGGGAAGGTGATCTATCGGAGGGATGAACATCCGACGCGACCTATACTGATGGCAGTGGAGCCTTAACACTGCCTTGATCGAAGCCTGCCGCTGGCAAAATTTCGGCCCTTTGGCTGATCTTAGCTGGGATGAGCTGGGTCCGATCAATCTCGTGATCGGGGCCAATGGCTGCGGCAAGACCTTTGTACTCAAGAGCCTGTATGTGGCCATGCGCACGCTGGAGCAACATGGTCGAGGCCAAGAACAACGCACAGCAGCCCAGATTCTGGCCGAGAAGTTGTATTGGACCTTTCAGCCTGAGCATATTGGCGAACTGGTTAGCAAAGGCAGCCAGGAGCCTCTGAGCTTTAATGCCCGGATTGATGGTGAACGCTTTGCCTACAGTTTTGGATCCAGCACCAAGCGCCAGATTCAGGCTCCAGAAACCACCAATAAGCCACGGCAAAGCAATTCGATTTTCCTTCCCGCAAAGGAAGTTTTATCACTGCATCATTTAATTCTGCAGTCTAGAGAACGGGATCAGCTCTTTGGATTTGACGACACCTATTACGATCTTGCCCTTGCTCTGCGCCACGGTACAAAACAAGGTAAAAACTTTACTGAATTTGCCACATCTCGTGAGCAACTTGAGGCACTTCTTGGCGGCAAGGTGATTTACGAAGAAGATTCCGGTGAGTGGATTTACAAAAAAGGCAACCAGCGCTTCTCTATCGGGGTAGCCGCTGAAGGGATCAAGAAAATTGGCATTCTGGATACGCTACTCGGCAATAGATCCGTGAATCTTGAATCTGTTCTTTTTATCGACGAACCAGAGTCAGCTCTCCACCCTCATGCCATTAGCACGTTCCTGGAGATCATTGCGGCGCTAGCGAAGAGGGGAATTCAGTTTTTCATCTCCAGCCACTCTTATTTTGTGGTTAAGAACCTTCACCTGATTGCCAAGCGCCATTCTATGTCCATCCCTGTTTTATCTGCTGGACAGGGAGACTGGAGCACTGAGAATATGCTGGAAGGTATGCCCGACAATCCTGTGATCGATGAGGTGGGTGCGCTTTACAGGAAGGAGATTGACTTAATATGAGTAATAAGTCTCAAGTTGTTTTTGATTCCGATGGCAAGCTCAGGCTTTTTGAGTCTGGATTGTGGTTTGGGCCATTCCGCCAAGAAAGTATTTTCCTCCTGGAGGAACATTCTAAGGGAAAGGGGCTTTTCCGCAAGAATAGTATCCCAAAAATGGCCGAGTTTGCCTGGTCTGATTTGGACGGACGACGGCCAAAGGTGTGGATTGTAGAAGCGAAGTCCAGCATCGCAAGACAGGAACATACTTCAGAATTCGATGCAAATCTGCAAGAGTGGGCCAGCAAGTTGTCAAATGCCATCAGTCTCATTGCCGGCGTCAAGGTTAATGCATTTAGATCTGAGGCTGATCTTTCGGATGTTCCTGCCTACATCAGGGACAGGGCATTCAGAGATCTCGAATTTCGCCTAGTGGTTGTACTTACAGCCGACTGGGCTGACGATAATGAGTGCGGGATAATTCAGATTAAACTGAGTGAGAAGCTGGCCGATACAAAGAGAGCCTGGGGTATACAAAGGGACTCCGTCTACGTACTTAATCGACAGATGGCTCAGCAGAAACAATTGACATCACAAGAATTGGCTCCTTAACCATCCGCCCAGAAGCCACCGCCACCTGGATTGCCATGCTCGATCACCGCAATCTGCTCACGCACACCTACAACCCGGCTGTCTTCGAGCAGGCGGGTTGCCGCGATCCACCAGCGCTACCTGCCGGGCCTGGAGCAGCTGAATGGGTTTCTCCAGAAGGAGACGATCCCATGACGCAGCCACCCCTCCAGCCTGCCGAACTGGAGCTGGTGTGCTGGGTGCTGCGCCAGCATCCCGAGGTGGTGAGCGCCACCCTGTTCGGCTCCCGCGCCAAGGGCACCCACAGCATCGAGCGCGTGGGGATAGTGATCTATCCGGAGGGTTGAGAGCCTGCGCGGCTTCGCCACAGACCCGCGGCCCCGGCCCAGACCCCACCAAGTCGAATTACGATGAGACAAATTCGGTAATTCAGCGATGCGCAGCACGATCTGCCCGATGTCAACTACGTAGGCGGGGCGCGTCAATTACCTAGGCGGGTTCTCCCGCTTCCTCCC
>Ga0194059_1001260_pt1 | contig 10992 bp, 9 predicted proteins | sample SepL6211m_MetaG_FD_163426 | JGI IMG/M metagenome (GOLD analysis project Ga0194059, IMG submission 163426) | Anoxic zone freshwater microbial communities from boreal shield lake in IISD Experimental Lakes Area, Ontario, Canada - Sep2016-L626-11m | ecosystem: Environmental > Aquatic > Freshwater >... | reverse complement strand
CCTTCTTAGCAGGAACAACTTTTTTCGCTGGTGCAATCTTCTTTGCAGGAACTGCTTTCTTTGCAGGAGCCTTCTTCGCAGGAACCTTCTTCGCTGGAACTTTCTTTGCAGGAACTTTCTTTGCAGGGGTCTTCTTCGCTGGAGCCTTCTTCGCAGGGGTCTTCTTCGCAGGGGTCTTCTTCGCAGGGGTCTTCTTCGCTGGAGCCTTCTTCGCTGGAGCCTTCTTCGCAGGGGTCTTCTTCGCTGGAGCCTTCTTTGCAGGGGTCTTCTTCGCTGGAGCCTTCTTCGCAGGGGTCTTCTTTGCAGGAGCCTTCTTGACTACCTTCTTAGCGGGGGTGGTCTTTTTCTTCGTTGCCATAATGAGCACTCTCTCCTAGCGTCAGACATCTGCCTGAGTTGCCCCGTGAGGCTACGGCCGAAATAGGTGTTTTCTCAACGTGTCAGAGCAACGGCTACACCAATGATGGCGCCTTCAATATAGACCGTTCGTTCGCCCGAGCCATCAAAGAGCACCTCGCGAGCCAATGTTTCTCTCGCAATCAGACCAAGGTGGGGTGATATCTGACTCTGGAGTTCGCGCTCGACCGACAAGGTGACGATGACCCGGTCAGAGATATCAAGGTTTGCGTCACGGCGGGCCTGCTGCACTGCACGCACGATGTCCCTGGCCGACCCCTCGGCCTCTAGTTCAGCTGTGACCTCAACATCCAGAAGAACTACGCCAACTCCTCCTGGAAGAGGCGCACTCGCCGACCCAGATTGAGTAACCAATTTCAAAGAGTATTCACCGGGCTGCAATGACTCACCAGCAACATTAATGACATCACCGTCTTGAACCCACTCGCCCTTTTTGACCGCCACTATGACTGCCTGTGTCCGTGGCCCAAGTCGTGGCCCGACTATTGCCGGAACAACTTGCAGTTCATGAGAAGCAATCGAGTCAACATCCGTGGTTAAAACAACATCACGCACATTGACTTCATCACGCACGATGTCAAGGAAACCTTCGAGCGATGACGCATTTGCTGCTGCAATAGTGAGCGACGCGAGAGGTAAACGAACGCGACGACCATGCGCCTTACGAACAGATAATGCAGACGAACAAACATCGCGCACCATGTCCATGGCAGAAACAAGTGACGCATTACGTGGCAACGTCGATGACAAAGGCCAATCAGTCAGATGAACGCTTCCGGCTGCTGCACCGTGTAAACCTTCGAAAATTTCATCCGTCACAAGTGGCAACAAGGGAGCCGCAATACGAACTAAGTAATCCAGAACAGTGTGCAAGGTATCAATGGCATCTTGATCACCAGCCCAGAAGCGATCCCGACTGCGGCGGATGTACCAATTTGTCAACACGTCAAGGAATGAACGCACTGTTTGACAAGCGGCGAACAGGTCGTATGTATCCATCGACGTTGTAACCGCATCAATTGTGTCAGCGAGTTTTGCAAGAACATATTGATCAAGAACGTTTGCAGAATCTGTTCGAACGACTCCAGATACCCCGTCTGCGTTTGCATAAAGGGCCAGGAAATAATATGAGTTCCATAACGGCAGTAAAACCTGTCGCACGGTCTCTCGCATGCCTTGTTCAGTGACTGAGAAATCTCCACCTCGTAAAATAGGAGACGACAGCAAATACCAACGCATTGCATCTGCACCATGAGAGTCAAAAACCGCCATCGGATCTGGATAGTTACGCAAACTCTTTGACATTTTTGCACCGTCGTCGCCAAGAACAATTCCGTGGCTGATGCACGACAGGAATGATGGTTTATCAAATAATGCAGTTGCCAACACATGCAACGTATAGAACCATCCACGTGTTTGACCGATGTATTCAACAATGAAATCACCGGGATAATGGTTATCAAACCATTCTCTATTCTCAAATGGGTAATGGACTTGCGCAAACGGCATTGAGCCACTTTCGAACCAGCAATCGAGAACTTCAGGGACGCGACGCATCATGGATTTACCAGTCGGGTCATCGGGGTTCGGACGCACAAGCTCGTCAATATTTGGGCGGTGTAAGTCAGTTACTTCCACTCCGAAATCACGTGATAAATCAGCAAGGCTTCCGTACACATCGAGGCGTGGATATGTCGGGTCATCACTTTTCCAAACAGGAATTGGGGAACCCCAAAAGCGATTTCGACTAATGGCCCAATCACGAGCGTTCGCAATCCACTTACCAAATAAACCATCTTTGATGTGTTCAGGTGACCACGTGATTTGCTCGTTTAACTCAACCATCCGATCGCGAAATTTTGTTACCTCAACAAACCACGACGAGACCGCACGGTACACAAGAGGCTCAGCACAGCGCCAACAATGCGGATACGAGTGGTTGTACGAATCATGACGCATTACGACACCCCGATCTTTCAGGGTGCGTACGATGTCAGAGTTGGCGTCAAAGACGTGTTGCCCAACCCACGGCGTTATCTCAGCTGTATAGCAACCGTGCTCATCCATCGGACACAACGTGGGAATTCCCGCAGCATTGCATTCAATTTGGTCATCTTCACCAAAGCCCGGTGCCATATGTACAACGCCAGTTCCGTCTTCGGTGGTAACAAAACCTGCACCAAGAACCTGAAATGCATTGTCAGTACCAGCAAAGAATGGGAACAACGGCGTGTACTTGCGACCCACCAGTTCTGCGCCACTCATCGTGCGCACAACTTCAGCGCCCTCGAGTTCTTTTTCATAGGCACCAAGACGAGCCTGAGCAAGGATGTATGTATTTCCATCTGGATGCTGTAGTTCCACATACTCGATGTTGGGACCAACAGCCAGAGCTAAGTTTGACGGCAAGGTCCACGGCGTCGTTGTCCAGGCAAGAATCTTTTCTCCGGACTCAAGTTCGAACGCGACAGTCAGTGCTGGATCTTGACGATCTTTATAAACGTCATCCATACGTGTTTCTGTATTTGACAGCGGAGTTTCACAACGCCAGCAATATGCAAGGACTCGAAACCCTTCATAAATGAGCCCCTTGTCGTGGAGGGTCTTGAACGCCCACATGACGCTTTCCATGTACGGAGTATCGAGTGTTTTGTAGTCGTTTTCGAAGTCAACCCATCGCGCTTGACGGGTGACGTACCGTTGCCATTCGTCGGTGTAACGCAACACACTCGTACGACATGCATCATTGAACTTGTCGATACCAAATGCAGCGATGGCAGGATGGCCCGCAATTCCCAGTTCCTTTTCAGCTTCGACCTCAGCGGGAAGACCGTGGCAGTCCCACCCAAACCGCCGATCAACGTGTCGGCCGCGCATGGTTTGATACCGAGGCACTGCATCTTTCACAAATCCAGTCAGTAAGTGACCATAGTGAGGCATCCCGTTTGCAAACGGAGGACCATCGTAAAAAATGAATTCGTTCTCGCCATTCGTTCCTGTAGGACGTGCAGCAAGGCTCTTTGCAAAGGTGTCGTCACGTTCCCAACGCGCCAACACACCTTCTTCTATCCGAGGAAAATTTGGCTGGGAGTCAACCTTGGGGTACGTCACGCAATAAGGCTAGGGGGCTAAGAGGCTCAGCACCCAAGAATGCGTGCCAGAACCTGGACGCCGATGAGGACAACAAGCGGCGTGAAATCAAAAGGCCCCATGGTGGGAAGGACGCGGCGGATGGGAGAAAAGACTGGTTCTGTGGCTTTGTAGAGGAGTTCAACAATGGGCAGGAATGGACTGCCTGGAGAAATAGGAAAGAAAGTTGAGATCGCGCGAGCAACCACAATCAGTACATAGATGTTCGCGATTGCGCAGACGATTTGCATGATAAAGCCTTAGTAACGAGGTGAGTCAAAACTCACAGCGGGCTTTAACAAGTAGACGCCACTACCTACTTTTTCCATGGTGCCGCTGAGTGCATAACACATACCGCTTGCGAAGTCGATAATGCGACGGGCCATCTCGCGATCAGCACCTTCAAGATTCACTATTACTGGAACACCTTCTTTAAAGTGATCCGCAATTTCTTGAGCTTGATTGAAATTACGTGGACGAACAGTGACAGTTTCACCCGATGATGGAATTGTACGAACCGTTGGAGATGTGCGAGCAGTTCCCACTGGACGCACTTGCAAACCTGAGTCATCTGGACGACGTGCAGCTCCTGTGTCATCAACACGCATCGGTCGCGCGGCTGGGCGTTGCGTCTCTGAAGAATATTCAGGATCGAAATTTGGACGACGACCACCTTGTTCTGGTGTGGGACGACCAACACGTTGTGGACGTTCATACTCCATCGACATGTCGTAGTCGTCGTAGGCTTCTTCACCACTCAGACCTAGGTAATCCATTGCACGGCGGAAAAATGACATATTCAGAGGCTAATCCAGAACGAATAGCAGATGTGGGACACGTCTACTTCGATGCAGTTGGTCGCGAGCCAAACAGACCGCTACCGACTCTGACCATCGTGGATCCGCAAGCGGCGGCTATCTCAAAATCTGATGTCATACCCATGGAACAGACCGCCAATCCGTATTCGTCCACAAGATGACGCAATAACCCAAAGGCTTTTTCACACTCTTGCCGCGTTCCATCGGTCGGTCCAATGGTCATGAGCCCAACTACATGAAGGTGCTGCGATTCTGCTCGAGCCATCAAGTCCCCCAGAAGGCCAGGAGACACCCCGCCCTTTGAGGGTTCATTTGTCGTATCAACCTGTATCAGGATTGCAGCCCCAGGTACCCGGCGACCTAATTCGTCCAGAACCGATGCCCTATCTACCGACTGCCACAATGCGACATGTCCAGCAAGAAGTCGCACCTTGTTTGACTGCAGTGCGCCGATGAAATGAACATCAATTGAGGGAATTCCACTGGCTGTTTTTTCCAAAAGTTCTTGGGCATAATTCTCGCCTATTGCATCACAACCGGCAGCTGCAGCGGCAGTAATGGCATCAAGACCAAAGGTCTTAGTGACAGCAACGAGAGACACATCTGACCCACCAGCTGTACTGATGCGTGCGCGAACATCGGCCACTCGATCGGCCACCTCATTGGCGTCGATCATGTACGAAGTGTTATTTCAAGAACGAAGGAACGTCAAAGTCGTCGTCATCATCTGATAGCGGATCAACATCAGAGAAAATATCTCGAACATTGCCAGCAGCAGGACGAGTATCTGCAGGACGAGACGTCGAACGTGTTCCGACGCTTGAACTGCCAGAACCAGCATCCCAACGTTCGAAACCGGCAGCAATAACTGTGACCTTGATTTCATCACCCATCTCGTCGTCGATAACAGTACCGAAGATGATGTTTGCGTCTTGATGAGCAACACCGTGCACCACTTCTGCAGCCGCGTTCACTTCGAAGAGTCCCATGCTTGATGGACCAGTGATATTGAGCAAAATGCCGCGAGCACCATCGATTGCAGCCTCGAGCATTGGGCTCGAAATCGCATCTTTTGCTGCAACAACTGCACGATTGTCTCCACTGGCGATACCAATTCCCATCAGAGCAGAACCAGCGCTGGTGAGGATCATCTTCACGTCAGCAAAGTCTGTGTTGATAAGACCAGGAGTCGTGATGAGGTTTGTAATACCTGCAACACCCTGCAACAAGATCTCATCTGCCATCTTGAAGGCATTGACAAGTGATGTCTTATCATTCGCAACAGTCAAAAGGCGATCGTTCGGAATAACGATCAGAGTGTCAACTTTTTCCTTCAGACGTTGAATTCCGTTATCAGCCTGAACAGCACGACGACGACCTTCGAATTGGAATGGACGCGTTACAACACCGATAGTGAGCGCGCCGAGTGACTTAGCGATTTCGGCAATAACTGGAGCAGCACCTGTTCCGGTTCCGCCGCCTTCACCTGCGGTAATGAACACCATGTCAGAACTGTTAATAAGTTCTTCAATCTCTTCGCGATGTGCTTCTGCTGCTGCGCGACCAACATCAGGATCTGAACCTGCACCAAGACCGCGAGTGAGATCACGGCCGATATCGAGCTTGACGTCAGCATCGCTCATAAGTAGTGCTTGCGCGTCTGTATTAATTGCGACAAATTCAACGCCGCGAAGACCAGCATCGATCATGCGGTTGACAGCGTTCACGCCGCCTCCGCCAATGCCAATCACCTTTATAACGGCGAGATAATTCTGTGGTGCACCGGCCATCGACCATTTACCTCCAGTAAGGAGTCCGTAAGGACTGAGTTTCCCAAGTTTCCCACATCAGGAGCGATTTATGTGGCAATCACGAAATTGAGCGAATAGTTAGCGCACCTGAACGGTTGGCTCGCCGGTCGAAACGTCAATAACAGCCAATGTGGACGGATTCTGACGGCGTAAAAGCACGACAACGGCGACCAGTTTGCTTTGCAAGTCATTCGGCGGGCCGAATCGCACAAGGGTGCCTCCTGCCAGGGTCATTCCGAGCTCCCCGCCTGGACTGACTTCAAGAGATTTCACAAGCGGTCGCAGTTCGTCTGGCAATGCGAGGACGAGTTGTGCCGCGGCTCGATAGACATCGTCTGCCACCGCGCCCGCTTTGAGGGACGGTCCAACACCCCCTACTCGTAGATATTTCGTAGGCCAACCATCAAGAACTGAAATGACGTGACCACGAGCATCGACGATCCGAGCCTTTTGGTCATCACCGACGTACCAAACAACTGGCACCCGTTCCGCAATTTCTACCAGTGCCTTACCAGGAAACCGAGTTGTAATTCTGACATCAGACACCCACGGATCTGCCAAGAGAAGTTCTCGTGCTTTTCGAGTGTTGACAGTAAACACCGATGCGCCCTTCAAGGTTTTTTTGACTGCCGTGAGAACCGAGCGAGCCGTATAGACGTCGCCTTCAACAGTGACGGAACGAATGGCAAAGATCGGTGACGCCAACAATGCAATCACGACAACGACAGAGGCAACGATCATTCCAGCCAACTTGAGCCACTTCACCTTTTGCAAACGTTCACGGCGGCGTGAACTACGCTGACGTTCTTCGAAAGAATTATCAGGTCTGTCGTCATCGACGATCACTACCCGATCCAAGTCGTCATCAATCACTACCAAAGTGCCATCATCATCTGGCATGCCGTTCAGCAAGGGGTCATTTAAGGCGAATGGTGCCGGCGCATCAGATCTTGATTCGTCGATAATGACGACATCAGCGGTACTAATCGATTCTGTCTCCTGCGGGGTTTGATCGTCGATTTCAATAACAGTTACATCAACTACCTCAGTGATAGTTACGTCTTCATTCGTCTCAGAATCTTGTGTTTCGTGACTTCCAAAAAGACTGGATAGTTCCTTGAGAACTTGGTCCGATACCTCAGTGACCGAAATTTCTTCTACTCGTTCTTTCGGGATTGAATTTTCCGAATCTGTCATACATGCTCTCCGAGAAGTTTCTGCAACTTCTCTGTGGCAGCTATCTGCTCAATGGCTGTGTGTGACGGGTGAGAAAATCGAGTCATAAGGTCTGAAGAAAAACCGACAAGACATACTTCGCTATACAAACGAACACCGTGGGTTGATTCAACTGTACTTTGCACGTGCGACATGACCGCTGCAATATCAGCAGCGGTTGCACCATCTGAAGCTTGAATGAAGTTTGCGTGTTTCTCAGAGACTTGTACGGCCCCAATCGTGAAGCCACGCAAACCGGCAGAATCAATTAGTGCTCCAGAACTGTCATCACCTGATCCGGGATTAACGAATACCGAGCCTGCATTGCGTCCGCCTGGTTGATGCTCACGTCTCCAGCCAACAACACCATTTATCTCAGCAGTTCCCACAGAAGCTTCTTGGGATGTAGTGCGAAATCGCGCCGACAAAACAATTTGGTGACTCAAGAGTGCCGAGCCACGAAAGAAAAATCCTAAATCCTCTGTTTCAACACGTGCAACGTGCCCACTTCGAAACGACAACACGGTTGCGTCGATAACAGACGACGCCATGTCAGAACCATGGCCCCCTGCGTTCATTCGTATGGCACCACCAACAGTTCCAGGAATACCGACACACCATTCAAGACCTCCCCGTCCGGCGCCCACAGACCGACGGGCCAGAACGGGCATCAACATCGCACCGCCAGCCTCCACTACATCGCCATCAACCGCAACCGTTTTGTCGGTCTCTGACGGCGACATCACGACGACTACACCTGCAAATCCTGTATCTGCCACCAACAGGTTGCTGCCACGCCCCATCACCAAGGTGTCTGTACCAGGATGACGATGCAGAACAGAGGAAACTGCAATGGCTTGATCCGCAGAAAACACCTTGACAACACATGCACCATGACCACCGACTCCGTATGTAGTCAAAGGCGCTAGAGGCATGTCAGCATGAACGTCAAGACCCAATCCGGCCAATTCGGCAACTATTGGTCCAATTGTCATAGCGATACTGCTCGCAGATCATCGGGAAATGTTTCGATATCACCACAACCCATAGACACACACACATCTCCGGGCTTGATCCATTGCGCAACCGCGTTAACGGTGTCAGCCCGCGACGGGGCCCACACAACATCGGCTTCTCCGTGAGCTGCCCGAATAGCTGAGACAACCAACTCGCCTGTGACTCCCTCAATACGCTCAGTTCCAGAGGCGTAGACATCAGTAATAACTATTAGATCAGCGCCGACGAAGCAATCGCCATACGACTCGGCCATCGAAGCAATGCGATGGAAACGATTCGGTTGAAAAACTGCAACGATGCGGCCCGAGCGTGCAGGATGTGAACGCACAGTTTCAATCGTGGCAGAAATTTCAGCAGGAAGATGCGCATAGTCATCTATCAAGAGCGAGCCCTGAAATGTGCCTCGTTCGGCAAATCTGCGGGCAACACCTATAAAGGAACTTGCCGCCTCACATGCAATGGAAGGTTTCACTCCGAGTTGAACAGCCATTGCGAGGGCAGCAGCAAAATTCATCGCGTTATGTTCGCCACGCAACAATAAGTTGCATCCGAACATTTCATCTCCGATGCGAACTTCGACATACGTACCATCGTCTCGCGAAACTGAATTCACCACTTGCACAGTTGAAGAAGGCGAACGACCAAAGGTAGAAACACGCGCATCTTGCCCGAATGTGGCCAGCACCTCGACTGACCCTTCATCGTCTGCATTCAGAACAATCGGCCCTTTGGTCCGACCAACTGCATCGGCAAAACATTCACGGACACCGTCAAAGGTTTCGAAGTAGTCAAGGTGGTCAATATCAATATTTGTCACTATGAGGCAGGTCAACGGAAGAACATCTAAAGTCCCGTCGCTCTCATCAGCCTCGATAATCAACAGGGAACCATCACCATGCACTTTTTCCTGAGAATCTAAAACCTCAGCCCCGATAATTGAGGATGGCGACAACCCACTCGCAGTGGCCATCGCCGTCAACAGTGCCGTAGTGGTGGTTTTCCCATGTGTTCCCGCAACTCCAACAGCTTTCATCGCCGCACAGACAGATGCCAACATCCCCGACCGATGGCGCAGCTCAATTGTCAACCGCTGTGCTTCTACTAATTCAACATTGCTGGAAGGAATTGCGGTGGAGTAAGTCACGACGTCAGCGCCGTGCACTGCCGAAGCGGAATGACCTATAGATATAGCAGCACCACGTTGGCGTAACTGCGCTATCACTTCAGATTCGTGCACATCGGAACCAGTTACTTCATGACCCATTTCGATCAACAAACGAGCTAGTGCACTCATTCCGGGGCCGCCAATACCAATCACGTGACACCGAATTCGCGTCGATAAAGACACTATGGGTTCAGCGAGTCGACGGGAGACGTACATCAGTCACCCATTGTTCCACGCGCGACAGGCGTGCGTGCAACGCTGTGAATCGCCGTGACTATTCCATTTCCTCGATGTGTTGCGCCCAATTGGAAAGCGTTGTGTGCCAATTCAGAGATTCGAGAAGGATTATTCAACAAACTCACAACACGCGCCACTGCACTCCCGTCTGCACATGAGGCATCATCAACAAGTTCTGCAGCTGATGAATCTGAGAGCCAGCGAGCGTTCAATTCCTGATGTCCGTCAGCAGCATCGGGCCAAGGCACCAATACTGAAGCAACTCCAACCGTCGCAATTTCGGCAACAGTACTTGCGCCAGCTCGGGCAACAAGTACATCAAGCGCACTGTAGACATCTGCCATGCGCGCTTCGTATCCGACTCGTATGTACTGCACACCTGCTGGCACGTGTGGCATCGCATCACGCACAAAGCGTTCGCCGCAAATGTGGTAAACAACAGCTTCCGTGCCCTCGAGTGCGCGCAGCAAGTCAGTCACCATTGCATTCAGAACTCCGGAGCCAAGAGAACCGCCCATCACGACAACCATCTGGGCTGTAGGAGAAATACTCAGCATTTTGCGCGATATCTCTCGACTAGCGGAAACATTCAGAACACGAAGATGCCGTCGAACAGGAGCTCCGGTCAGAACCGAATTGGGAAGCGAACTGTTCTCGAAGGCGACTGCACAAACTGCTGCAAGTCTCGATTGACGACGCGTGGCTAAACCGGCAATGCGGTCGTAACTGACACATACAAGCGGAATACCTTTGGCAACAGCAGCCCGCGACATGGGCTCGCTTGCATAACCGCCGACTGAAATAACCACATGAGGGTTCCACGACGACATCAGTCGCCGCGCCAGAATTCGACTGTGAAGCAATCGCCACGGTAATTGGGCGTTACGAGCCACACCACGAATACCCCATGATCGTTGCAAACCAGAGATGGGTAAAAATTCACTGGCAATACCAGTGTCGACCATTAACTCAGTTTCGACTCCCCGCCGTGAACCGACATAACGGATGTCGTCGACAGAATGACCCGCCTCAACAAGCAATTCACAAATTGCCAAAGCGGGAATTACGTGTCCGCTTGTGCCGCCGCCAGTAACAACTGCATAAACCATAAATTAATGAGTCGTCTTTACATCTCGAGCCACATTCAGCAACAGACCAGCAGCAGCCATGGAAGCAATAAGTG
>Ga0194059_1001259_pt1 | contig 10998 bp, 8 predicted proteins | sample SepL6211m_MetaG_FD_163426 | JGI IMG/M metagenome (GOLD analysis project Ga0194059, IMG submission 163426) | Anoxic zone freshwater microbial communities from boreal shield lake in IISD Experimental Lakes Area, Ontario, Canada - Sep2016-L626-11m | ecosystem: Environmental > Aquatic > Freshwater >... | reverse complement strand
GATCACCGTGCGGCTGCGTCGGTCGATCACGCCCCGGAAGCGGTCACCGCCCCCAATGGGCCAGTTGACAGGCCAGCAGGCCAGCCCCAATTCGCTTTCGATTTCATCGAGCAGGGCCAGGGGTTCGCGACCCGGCCGATCCATCTTGTTGATGAAGGTGAAGATCGGCAGGTGGCGCAGACGGCACACCTCAAACAGCTTGCGGGTCTGGGGTTCGAGCCCCTTGGCGGCGTCTTCGAGCATCACCGCGTTATCGGCGGCCGCCAGGGTGCGATAGGTGTCTTCGGAGAAGTCCTGGTGCCCGGGGGTATCGAGCAGGTTGATCGTGCTGCCGGCGTAATCAAACTGCAGCACGGTGGAGGTGATCGAGATGCCCCGCTGCTTCTCGATTTCCATCCAGTCGGAGGTCACCTTGCGCTGTTCCCCCTTCGCCTTGACGGCGCCGGCCTGCTGAATCGCCCCGCCGTAGAGCAGCAGCTTTTCGGTGAGGGTGGTCTTACCGGCGTCCGGGTGGGAGATGATGGCGAAATTACGGCGCCGGGCCACCGCCTGGGCCAGGGATTCTCCGCCTGTCTCAGGACTGGCGGCTGGGCTGGTCCCCTTGGGGGATTCAGGACGGCTCTGGGTCATGGGGCCAGCCTGCCAGGCCAAGGGCCGCTAGGCCTCCCCTAAGGGTCGCCTTGAAGTGGCGCCCTGCAGGGATGCCACGACCCCACTCCTGCCAGGGATTTCAGTCGAAACCGAGCAGGTCGAAGATTTCACGGTCCTTGAGGGATTCGGCCTCCAGGGGCTCCACGTTCTCGAGCATGGTGCGGGCCAGCTTGAGGTATTCCTGTTGCACCGCGTCGACTTCGGGGCTGGATTCCATCTCGAAGATGGTGCATTTCTTCAGACGGGAGCGGCGGACGGCGTCCACGTCTTGAAAGTGGGCCATGGTTTTCATGCCCACCCGAGCGTTGAACTTGTCGATTTGGTCCGTTTCGCGGCTGCGGTTGGCCACGACCCCACCAAGGCGAACCTTGTAGTTCTTGGCTTTGGCCTGAATGGCCGCAATGATGCGATTCATCGCGAAGATGGAATCGAAGTCGTTGGCGGTGACGATGAGGCAGTAGTTGGCATGTTGCAGGGGCGCAGCGAAGCCCCCGCAGACCACATCACCCAGTACATCAAAGATCACCACATCGGTTTCTTCAAGCAGGTGATGCTCTTTAAGCAATTTGACGGTCTGGCCGGTCACATAGCCGCCACAACCGGTGCCCGCAGGCGGGCCTCCCGCTTCGATGCATTGGACCCCGTTGTAACCCTCAAAGACAAAATCTTCGGGGCGTAGTTCTTCGGTATGGAAGTCCACGGTTTCGAGGATATCGATCACCGTGGGCACCATCTTCTTGGTGAGGGTGAAGGTGGAATCGTGCTTGGGATCGCAGCCGATCTGAAGCACTCGCTTGCCCAGCTTGGAGAAGGCGGCCGAGAGGTTGGAGGAGGTGGTGGACTTGCCGATGCCCCCCTTCCCGTAGACAGCGATCACCAGGGCACCCTCCTCAATCTTCATGCTGGGGTCAAGGTGGACCTGCAGGCTGCCTTCACCGTCTTCGCCGCGCGCGACGCTACCGGTGGTGGGAGGGGTGAGTGTGGTGGTCATGGGTTACGGCGGGCCGCAGCAACGGCGATCGTTCCATCTAAGGGCAAGTGACCGGGGGCTGCAGGGGGACGGTGCAAAGCGAAACATGCAAGGAGGCCGGCGCGGTCTCGGGACCGTCGATCAGCCCCCCTGGTGACGGAAGAAATGGCAGGTCATGCAGGCCGGGTGGTTGTGGCTGGTGCGGAGCTCCGCCTGATCCCGCAAGGGCTTGTTCTCAATCGTCTGAATCATTAAGGGCTCCAGCCTGGAAATGTTGACCGGCACCACGGCAACTTTTTGCGGGCGGCCATCGTCGATACAGATGGCGCTAAGGGATTTGAGTTGCCCTGTCGTTCAGCTACTTCTCATTGATCTAATTGGCAGAGGGGAAAGTCCGGAGGGCAAGGTTTGAGCCCTGACAAAGGTGGGGTTTCCCTTAAACAAACCACAGCAGACTGGTGCAAGCTTCTGCACCCAGGCCATGAGCAGCACCTTCACCGACGCTCCAAACCTGCCACTCCCCTCCAACTATGGGGGCCCAGGGCGGGCCGGCCTCGGTGCGAACGATTTATTCGAGGGCATCACCGAGCACCTCTTCTTCACCCTCGGCCGGCGTGTGGACAGCGCGAGCCCCCAGGATTTTTATCTGGCGCTTAGTTATGCCGTGAGGGATCGGCTGATGAGCCGACAGCTGGCCTCCCAAGATGCGCTCCAGTCACAGTCGAGGCCTCGGGTGGTGGCCTACCTCTCGGCGGAGTTCCTCCTAGGCCCCCAGCTGGCCAACAACCTTCTCATGCTGGGCATTCAGGCTGAGGCGGTCGCAGCCCTGCAGCGCTTCGGCATCGATGACATCGAGCAGATCCTTGTCCTCGAGGAGGAGCCCGGCCTTGGCAACGGCGGCCTTGGCCGTCTGGCCGCCTGCTTCCTCGAATCCCTTGCCACTCTTGAGATCCCGGCGATTGGCTACGGCATTCGCTACGAATTCGGCATCTTCGACCAGGCGATTCGGGACGGCTGGCAGGTGGAGATCACCGACAAGTGGCTCCGGGGCGGCTGGCCCTGGGAGCTGGTCCAGCCATCCATGGGCTGCCGGGTCGGTTTTGGTGGCCACACCGAGGTCTGGCATGACGACCAAGGTCACCACCGGGTGCGCTGGATTCCCTCCGATCAGGCCATCGGTATCCCCCATGATGTGCCGGTGCTTGGCTATCGCGTCAACACTTGCAACCTGCTGCGGCTGTGGAAGGCCGAGGCGGCCGAGGCGTTCGATTTCCATGCTTTCAATAGCGGCGATTTTTATGGCGCCGTGGAAGAGAAGGTGAGTAGTGAGACCCTCTCCAAGGTGCTCTATCCCAACGATGGCAACGATGCCGGCCGCAGGCTGCGGCTGATGCAGCAGTTCTTCTTCGTCAGCTGCTCACTCCAGGATATGTTGCGCAATCTTCGCAATCGTGACATCGCCGTCCAGGAGTTTGCGACCCACTGGGCGGTGCAGCTCAATGACACCCATCCGTCCATCGCCGTGGCCGAACTGATGCGCCTACTGGTGGACGAGCATCATCTCGAATGGGATCAAGCCTGGGACATTACCTGCCGCTCGATTGCCTACACGAATCACACTTTGCTTCCCGAAGCGCTCGAGACCTGGGATCTAGGCCTATTCGCCTCCCTGTTGCCACGGCACCTCGAATTGATCTATGAGATCAATGCCCGCTTTCTGCAGCAGGTGCGGATGAGATACCCCGGTGATGGGGAACTCCTTGCCCGGGTCTCGATCATTGCTGATCAGGGCGGCAAAGTCATCCGCATGGCCCACCTCGCCACCGTCGCTGCCCATCACGTCAATGGAGTGGCGGCCTTGCACAGTGATCTGGTCCGGACGGACCTGCTGGCCGATTTCGCCCGGCTCCAACCCGAACGGTTTACCAATGTCACCAACGGCGTCACGCCCCGCCGCTGGGTGGCCCTGGCCAATCCTGCTCTGAACGAGCTGTTGCGTGAGACGATCGCCCCAGATTGGCCCGCCCGGGAGCAGGACTGGCCGAGGCTGGAAGCCCTCCAGGCCGACCCCGCCTTCCTCGCCCGTTGGGAGGCCAGCAAGCTCGAAGCCAAGCGCCGCCTAGCCGCCCTCATCGCCGAACGCACTGACCAGTTGGTGGATCCCACCAGCCTCTTTGACGTGCAGGTGAAACGCATCCACGAGTACAAGCGTCAGCACCTCAACGCCCTGCGGCTTGTCGTCCAGTACATCCGTATCAAGCAAGGTGACACCGCGGGAATGGTGTCCCGCACCGTCCTCTTCGGCGGCAAGGCCGCTCCCGGCTATTCCATGGCCAAACTCATCATCCGTTTCATTACTGGGATCGGGGAGGTCGTCAACAACGACCCGGATACCAAAGGTCTGCTTAAGGTGGTCTTCTTGCCTGATTACAATGTAAAACTTGGCGAGAAAGTTTACCCAGCAGCCGATCTGTCCGAGCAGATCTCCACGGCCGGCCTGGAGGCTTCCGGCACCGGCAACATGAAGTTCACCATGAATGGGGCACTCACCATCGGCACTCTGGATGGGGCGAATGTTGAGATCCGCCAACAGGTTGGGGCCGACAACTTCTTCCTGTTCGGCCAAACATCCGAGGAAATCCGCCAACTTCGCGGCCATTATCGTCCCTGGGAATGGCTGGAGCGCCTTCCCGCTCTGCAGGAGGCCTTCGCCCTCATCGAACGGGGTCATTTCAGCGGCGGGGAGCGGGATCTGTTCCGGCCTTTGTTGGACCAACTGCGCGGCCACGATCCGTTCTTTGTCCTGGCTGATTTCGACGACTACCTTCAGACCCAATGCCGGGTCGACGAAGTGTGGCTCGATCGTCGGCGCTGGACCACAATGTCGCTCCTGAACACCGCGCGCAGCGGTTATTTCTCCTCTGACCGCGCCATCCGGGACTACGCCACATCAATCTGGAAAGTCGATCCCCTCAAACCCTCGATGGCCAGTGTCACCCCTTGAACGTCTCCCATGGTCGGCCGCCGGCTACTGGCGGTCCCAGTCCAGATCCATTTTCACCGAGCCGCTGCTAGGCAACAGGAAGGTGCGACACACCAGATTTTCGTAAACGGGATTCTGACCGGGGGGGCGCAGCACCACAAATTTGAACCGAATCGCTTGTCCCGCCGATTCATCAAAACCGACTTCGGCAAACCAGACGTCCCCGTTGATGAATTCCAGATGGGTGCACCGATCCACATCCCAGCCCCCTAGTTCAGGGGCATCACCGCAGACAGCCATCACTTCGCCGGGACGAGTGACATAGTCATTAATTTGAAACTTGACCACCGTGGTGGCCCTTAGGGGTTCTCCCTGCACCGCAAGGACAACAGCACCCTTGGCAGGAAGGGAGAGCGTACGGATTGCCCCTTTATCCACCACAAAGTTTTCACCCGTGAGCAGGCAGGAGTGGGGCCCTTCGGGAAGCTCGGTATGGTCAATCGTGCAACAGGCGGAATCACCCTTGTTGACGACCACAAGAACCCGGTTATCGCGATAGAGGCGGGTGTAGGCATAGATCGATTCCGAGATGTACTTCTGTCCGTGCCGTCCGTAGGCAAGGGCGCGATTGGTTTTGCGCAGCAGGGCCAGACGGCGAATGATCTCCGACAGCCTTGAGTCCGTCTCCCACGACTTCATCATCGGTCGGTTATAAGGATCATTGCCACCATTGGTATCGTTCACCAGATATTGCTCGGTTCCGTAGAACAGGCAGGGAATGCCGCGGAGCGTTAATAGCAGCACCGTGGCCAGTTCCAGATCTCCGTGGCTGGAGCAGATGGAGAGAAAGCGGGGCATATCGTGGTTCTCGATGAAGGTGACCAGCGCAGTGGAGCGCCGATATACCGGATCCATCGCCAATACCCTCTCGATAAGATGGAAGCCACCAGGCTCCTGGCCGCTGAAGGCGGAGCGGATCGCCCCGGCAAGAGCGAAGTCGAGCACCGACACTCCCGTGTCATTGGCATAGCGCAGATAACGACCATCCCAGGGGGACCCGAAGCCATACTCCCCGAACAGGAACGCCTCGGGCTTGCTGGCCTGAATGTCCGCCACGAATTCCTGCCAGAACCATATCGGCATGTGCTTGAGGGTATCGATGCGCAAGGCATCGAAGCCAAGATCCAACCAGGCCTTGATGGCGCTTTTGATGTATCGTCTGAAATTGATGTTTTGCTCGTTAAAGGTGGCAAGCCCAAGCATTTCATGATGAACCAACTGGAACTCGTCATCCCAATCGGTTATTTCAGGATAGTGATAATAAAAGTCATTGCTGTCGTGATTAAAGTCGGCAAGCGGTAGGCCATCATCCGTAACGACTCCCTTGCTGTCATGCAGCTGGGGAGAGCTATGGTTGCAGACGATATCCAAGACGATCTTGATATCCCTTTCATGCAGGGCCTCGATCATTCTGCGTAGGGTGATGCAGGTCTTTAGTGAGGTCGATTCACCCTCCCTGATGAAATGGGGATTGACCCGCTTGAAGTCCTTGGTCCAGTAGCCGTGCATCGGGCCATGGCCATTCTCGATGGCATCCACTTGCTCAAATAGAGGAGAGAGCCATACCGCTGTAATGCCAAGCTGTTTGAGGTAGTCGGCCTTTTCGATAATGCCCTCGAGATCGCCACCCCAGTAATGCCCCCAATGGGTCCGACTCGGATCGTGCAGTCCCTGTTTGCTGATTCCGTCATTGGCTCTGTTGCTATTAAAAAAGCGATCGATCACGATGAAGTAGATCGTCTCCTTACGAAATTCCGCCTCTTTTTCGAACAGCTGGTTAGCTGATACTAGCGTGGATGTAACTGAATCAACGGTTTCCATGATTGGGACAGTCCAGCGCAATCGGCAACATTATTTTGCTCCACCAGAGAGAAAGGTCGGGTAGGAGGTGCGGGGAGGAGCGACGCTGTTGGCCCCTTAGCCAGCTCCCACCGGCTCGGACCGGTAGGGGCACCCTCAATGCTGTGGTTCAGGTACCTGTGGGCCCCTGAAATTCCCTCAACATGTTGGCTGTGGATGTTGGATCCCTGACTTGCGCCCACACAGACGGGAAGCTTATCGGCCTCTTAACGGCCGCAGTCCACTATCCCTTTGTAATTAGCTCGAATGAATGGTATGACCGCTTCGTCCATGGCCCCTTATGAGGCCCAGTTCTCCAGCTCAGAAAGCGTCCAGGAGTTGCAGCGGATCGATGCCTGGTGGCGCGCCGCCAATTATCTCGCGGTGGGGATGATTTATTTGCGCGACAACCCGTTGTTGGCTGAACCTCTGCGCTTTGAGCACGTCAAGGCGCGGCTACTGGGCCACTGGGGGTCTTCTCCGGGTCAAGCCTTCATCTGGGCCCACGCGAACCGGGTGATTCGCCACCACGATCTCGAGATGATTTACCTGTCTGGGCCTGGCCATGGTGCCCCTGGGGTGCTGGGCCCCACCTACCTCGATGGCAGCTACAGCGAGGTCTACCCCGATAAGAGCCAGGACAGCGAGGGGATGCGTCGCTTCTTTAAGCAGTTCTCCTTTCCCGGGCACATCGGCAGCCACTGCACCCCGGAAACCCCCGGCTCGATCCATGAGGGGGGCGAGCTGGGCTACGTGCTCTCCCACGCCTGCGGCGCTGTGTTCGACAATCCCGACCTGATCGCCCTGGCCTGTGTGGGGGATGGGGAGGCCGAAACAGGGCCCCTGGCCACCTCTTGGCACATCAACAAATTCCTCAACCCGATCAGCGATGGGGCGGTGCTACCGGTCCTGCACCTCAATGGCTACAAGATCGCCAACCCCACCCTGTTGGCGCGGATTCCGCATGACGAGCTGGCAAACCTGATGCGCGGCTACGGCTGGGAGCCGATCTTCGTGGAAGGCAGCGAACCGAAGGCCATGCACGAGGCCATGGCGGCCGCCATGGATCGGGCGATCGGACGCATTCTTGAGATCCGCGCCGAGGGACGCGCCAGCGGTGAAGCGGTGCGGCCTGCCTGGCCGATGATCGTATTGCGCTCCCCCAAGGGCTGGACCGGACCGGCTGAGTTGCATGGCAAGAAGCTGGAGGGCTTCTGGAGGGCCCACCAGGTGCCCCTGGCCTCACCGAACACCGATCCAGAGCAGCTAGCTCTGCTGGAGGACTGGCTGAAGAGTTACCGCCCTTGGGAGCTCTTTGATGCCAACGGCACCCTGATTCCTGAACTTCAATCCCTCTCCCCCGTCGGACTGCGGCGCATGGGCTCCAACCCCCATGCCAACGGCGGCCTGCTGCGACGCAAGCTTCAGTTCCCCCTCCTGGCGGACTATGCGGTACCCGTGGATATGCCAGGTACCACAGAGGTGGAGAACACCTACCCCCTCGGGGAGCTGCTGCGCGACATCATCCGCACCAATCCCGATTCGATGCGGGTGTTTGGGCCGGATGAAACCGCCTCCAACCGTTTACAGGCGATCTACGAAGTCAGCAAGAAGGTGTGGATGGAGGACTTCCTGCCAGAGGACCTCAACGGCAGTGAACTGGCCCGCAGTGGACGGGTGGTGGAGATGCTCAGCGAGCACACTTTAGTTGGGATGATGGAGGGCTATTTGCTCACCGGCCGTTACGGCTTCTTCCACACCTACGAAGCCTTCGCCCATGTGATCGCCTCGATGTTCAATCAGCACGCCAAGTGGCTGGAATCCTGCATCCACCATGCTCCCTGGCGCTCACCGATCGGTGCCTGGAACTGCCTGATCTCCTCCACGGTGTGGCGGCAGGATCACAACGGCTTCACCCACCAAGATCCCGGCTTCATCGACCTGGCCGGCAACAAGAGTGGCGAAGTGGTGCGGGTCTACATGCCGGCCGACGCCAATTGCCTCCTGGCGGTGGCGGAGGAGGCTCTGCAGGAAACCAACGTCTGCAACATCATCGTCTCCGACAAGCAGAAGCACCTGCAGTACTACTCCCTGGAGCAGGCCCGGCGCCACGTGGCCAAGGGGATCAGCATCGTCCGCTGGGCCAGTAACGACGACCAAGGCATCGAACCGGATGAGCCCGAGGTGGTGATGGCCTGCGCCGGCGACATTCCCACCAAGGAGACCTTGGCGGCGGTGGAGATCCTGCGTCGCGAGATCCCCACCTTGCGGATCCGGGTGATCAACGTGCTCAAGCTATTTGCCCTCACCGACCCGAAGGAGCATCCCCATGGGCTGAGCGACCGGGATTTTGATACCTTGTTCACCAACGATCGACCGGTGATCTTCAACTTCCACGGCTACCCCTGGCTGATCCATCGCCTCACCTATCGCCGCACCAACCACGGCAACTTCCATGTGCGGGGTTATAAGGAGAAAGGTAATATCAATACACCGCTGGAGCTGGCGATGAACAACCAGATCGATCGCTTCAACCTGGTGATCGATGTAATTGACCGTGTGCCGCGCCTCGGCTCCCGCGCCGCCCATGTCAAGGAGCGGATGCAGGAGGAGATCCTGTCCCACCGGGAGTATGCCCACACCCACGGCATGGACTCGCCGGAAATCACCCACTGGCGTTGGGCTCTGCCGATCGCCGAGCGCCAATGACGGCCCTGGCCAACTCGGCGGGACCTGGTGCTGGGCTGGTCCTGGTGCTCAATGCCGGCAGTTCCAGTCTCAAGGCCTCCCTGCTCTGTGAAAGTGGCCGCCGGATTTGGCAGGGGCAACGGGAATGCCCCATGGCCGACGGAGCTGCCCCGGAGCTGGTGCTCGAGGACTGGCTGCCGGCGGCCCTGGCCCCCTGGCATGAGTCCATCGTCCTGGCAGGGCACCGGGTGGTCCACGGCGGCGAGGGCTTCACCGGCCCCGTCCGGCTGGACCCGGCTGTCCTTGCAGCTTTAGCGGACCTGGTGCCCCTGGCTCCCCTGCACAATGGCCCGGCCCTCCGGGTGATGCGCTGGTTGGCGGCCCAGCAACCGGACTTGGAGCAGTGGGCTTGCTTCGATACCGCCTTCCACGCCACCCTGCCGCCCGAGGCCGCCACCTATGCCATCCCCGCCGACTGGCGACGCCAGGGCCTGCGGCGCTTTGGCTTCCATGGCCTGAGCCACCAACATGTCGCCGAGGTGGTTGCCGCCCGCATCCCCCCGGACGCCGCGGCAACTCCCCTGCGGCTGATCAGCTGCCACCTGGGCGCCGGCTGCTCCCTGTGCGCCATCGCGGCGGGACGAAGCGTCGACACCACCATGGGCTTCACGCCGCTGGAGGGGCTGGTGATGGCAACCCGCTGCGGCAGCGGCTGGACATGAAGGAGCCAAGTTGGCCATCGCCGTGTTCCGCCACCGACTTCTGCGGGAAATTGGTTCCATGGCAGCCAGCCTTGGCGGGGTCGATGTGCTTGCTTTCACCGGAGGCATCGGCGAGCATGACAAGGCCCTCAGGGAGGAAGTCGTTTCCGCCTTGACCTGGCTAGGTCCTTTTGACGTGATCGTGATTCCGGCCGATGAGGAGCAGGTGATCGCCAGGGCTTGCAGGCGGACCGCCGCAGCAGAAGCGGTTTCGCGCTGATCTGGACGATTCCTGCTGGTGCGGCCCCCGGAGTCTCCCCATTGTTGCGGAGTTGACACGGATCCCTTCAGCCGTTGGTAACCCGTGTCCAGCCCGGCTCTCAACGACTGAGGTGGGCCTTGGCGTCGTAAAGGATTTCGGCGTCGATGCGGGCCACCCCACGTTCCATGGCAAAGGCTTCGGTGTTACGACGCACTTTGCTCCGCACGAAGAAGGGGATCTTGTGCAGTTCCGCCTCGCCGTCGGGGGTCCAGATGGGTACCCCAGCCAATGCTGTAACGAGCTCCTGAATGGGCTCGGAAGCGGTTGCGGACTCAGGCTCGGCCTCCTGTTCAACGGCGTCCCCATGCTCCGCTGCGGCCATCGGTGCCGCCGCAGGCGCCCCGTCTCCCAGGTGGCTGCGGTGGCCATCCACAAACTCGAAATCGTGGCGGAACATGCCGATCAGGTGCTCTTCCAACCCCATCATCAGCGGATGGACCCAGGAGTCGAAGATGACATTGGCCCCCTCCCAACCCATCTGGGGGGAGTAGCGGGCCGGTACATCCTGCACATGCAGGGGTGAGCTGATCACCGCGCAGGGAATGCCGAGGCGCTTGGCGCTGTGGCGCTCCATCTGGGTGCCGAGCACCAGTTCGGGGGCGGCCTCGGCCATGGCCTTTTCCACGGCCAGGTAGTCGTCGCTGATCAGGGCTTCAAGCCCCAGCTCCTTGGCGGCGGCCCGCACCTCGCGGGCCTGTTCGCGGCTGTAGGTGCCCAGTCCCACCACCTCAAATCCCAGCTCTTTGCTGGCGATGCGGGCCGCCGCGAGGGCGTGGGTGGCGTC
>Ga0194059_1001258_pt1 | contig 11001 bp, 14 predicted proteins | sample SepL6211m_MetaG_FD_163426 | JGI IMG/M metagenome (GOLD analysis project Ga0194059, IMG submission 163426) | Anoxic zone freshwater microbial communities from boreal shield lake in IISD Experimental Lakes Area, Ontario, Canada - Sep2016-L626-11m | ecosystem: Environmental > Aquatic > Freshwater >... | reverse complement strand
ATAATTAAATGAAACCTTGTTGATGAAGGTGGGCGTGCTGCAACGCACAAATTACAGAATGTGTGGCGCAATCACTGCGCTCGTATGTATGTTGAGATTGCGGTTTCTGTTCACTCCAATTTCTGCCGACGAGGGTGGATATCTTGCAATCGCACGTGCATGGGGCAGGGGCGCGGTCTTGTATCGCGATGTGTGGGTGGATAGACCGCAGGGTTTATTAGTTATCTACAGAGCGTTGACATTGATCGGCTTAGGGAATCCGATTGGGGTGCGTGTACTCGGCGTTGTTGCATGCATCGTTGGTTCGCTCGCATGCGGTTCAATTGCAAAGTCATTGGTTGGAGACCGGGCGGGTTGGTATGCCGCAATTGCGGCTGCAATCTTGACGAGCCTGCCGCAGATAGAAGGCTTTATCGCTAATGCAGAACTATTAAGTGGTGCTCTAGGAGCATGTGCCTTGGCAGTGGCTCTCCGGGCGTGCTGGGCCCGTGAAGATGTCTCGATTCGACTGCTTATCGTTGCAGGAATAATCGGTGGCTGTTCTTTGTCGGTGAAACAGAGCGGATTTGATGCATTAGGGGCAGCGCTACTGGTCTTGCTGTTTGGTGTGTCGCCATTAACAAGATCAGTGCGTATCAGGTTCGCTTCAGTAGCTGCAGTTCTTGTTGGATTCTTGATTTCAATCGGACTGCTTGCATTGCATGGGGCACTGACTGGCTGGCACCGATGGTGGTACGCGATAGTGGGATATCGGGCATCTCAACACAGTCTTCTTACGGGCACTGATTGGTCGAAATTTAGCTTTACCTACAACATTGTTTCCCCAGCGCTGTGGCCAATCATTCTTGTGATAGCTGCTGCTCTGTTTGTATTGCGGGATCAGAAACGGGGTCGAGTCCTCGCCGTGATTTCGTTGTGGGTCACCCTTGGCACTTGCGCATTTTTGCTTGGTGGCTTATTCCATCGTCACTACTGGGTGATTTTGATGTTTCCGCTCGGAACGGCAGTCGGCGCGATGGTTTCGCTCGTGCCAAAGTTGAAACTACAGCGAATTCTGTTTATCTCTGCGATTGTTGTGCCATTAACGATGACCGCGAATGCACTGATGATCGCACGAGAAGATGTGGGCTCTCGGCTACACGGAGACAGTCGTTTAACTGGCGACGAAGAAATTGCAACATGGTTTGAAATTCGCTCTCAAAAAGGTGATCAGATTTATGCAATGTGTGCGAGTGCCGCGCTCTACGGCAATATTTCTGCCGATCCACCGTTTCCTTATCTTTGGTACCTGAATATTCAAGAAATGCCTGGAGTTCGAGAACAAATTGCCGAGATGCTAAATCGAATCGACTCTCCTGAATATGTCGCCATGGCACAAAGCGCTTCCAACTGCGATTCTTCTGGTGCGGCACAACGTGCACTTGACGAGCATTACCACCTTGTCGATGAAGTCTCGGGTGTGCAGATAATGCAGAAGAATTAATTAGGCATCTAAAGCAGCAAGAGCTAATTCAAAAGCTTTTGCACCGGCGACAAGTGAAGCTCTTTCGGTCTCGTTGAGTACCGAGTATGGAGGGATACAGAGTGCATCAGTGAGTTCTTCCGCTGCGACCATGCGGGCTCGAGTTTCGTCATCAACATGTGGGTATTCGGATTCCGACCAGCCAAACATTTTCATATCTTTAGGTCGGTGTAGGTAATGAGCTTGAATTGCACTCACACCACTAGCGCGGACAGCAACAAGGTGGGCACTTCCTCGGTATTCACGAAGCGATGCAGCGAGTTGCATGGCTCTACCGGGTAAATCATCGACGAGGGGGAGCGATTTGAATGCGGCGAAGAGTGCAAGACCATCAGCGTCCGTTGCATCAAATACTTTTTGCATTGCAGAAACGAATTCGGCAAGATTGGGAAGTCCTGAGAGTTTTTCTCTTCCGGCAACCGCTGCGCATTCGTAATGCACCAACCCAATTGTTCGCGCCGGGTGCTTTGCAATAGCAAGAGTCCAAGCCGCATTAATAATGATTGGGTTGAAGTAGCCAAAAGCTGCAGCGACCACTGATCCTTCACAATCGCCAAGCGCACCACCTCTGCCCGCAACATAGAACTCCATACCTTTGAGGCCGAGTGACTTGCCGGTGTCGATTGTGGATTGAGAAAAGTAGTACTTATATGAGTTGTCATTAAATAATGGGCAAACAATGCGGACGAGCTCTTCGTTGGTCATGTTTCGAGACTAATTCGTTAGCGTTACACGAATGCCAGTCAACGACATGTTCCCCCCAAACCCAGATTTGCCCCTTTTGCACACTCGCCGTTACGAAGTACGTGCGTTTCGGATGGCAGATGATCGCTTTATGTTGCGCGGAGTTGTGTGCGACGAGAAACCAGCAGGCGTTTATGTTTCAAACGATCCTGATCCGTTGTGGATGCATTTGATGGTTGTCGATCTTGAAGTCACCTACCCAGCTTTTGTGATCGAGAAAGCGTCCGTGGAATTTAAGAATCATCCACATTTGGGTTGCACCGACATCACCGATCACTACAAAAAGCTTGAAGGCATGTCGATCAGCCGCGGCTTCAATGCAAAAGTAAAAGAACTGTTCGCCGGACCACGTGGCTGCACGCATATCGGTGCATTGCTTTCTGCAATGGCACCGGTGGCGATACAGACCGGTTGGTCAATGCGGGCCTTCGTGGTGACGAATGATGTAGATCTCACGACACCCGCAATTCAGGAACAGCGCTCGCGTCAGTTTGCCGCCAACATCAACACCTGCCACATGTGGGCAGAAGATGGCGAAATGGTTACGTCAGTGAGAGCTGGAAAAGAAATTGAGATGCCACTATCGGTTTCAATACGACTGCGAGAACTAGGACGAAGCGTCGAAGAGTGGGACAAATTCCGGGGCTAAAGAACAAAAAAGGGCGACCCTTGCGGGCCGCCCTTCTATTTATCTATCTATATGCAGGTCGGGGGGTGACCCCGCAGAAATTACTTGGAGAGACTCCAAAGGCTTTCGGTGAGTGCCCAGCCGTAATCAGATTGTGAAGCGGCAATCGCGAAGATGAACAATGCGCCACCGGCCATCGAAATGTTCTTCATGAATCCGATCATCTCGGTTTGCTTGGCTGTTGCGTCTGTCTGTGTCCAGAAGTCGTGCATCTTGAGCGCCATGATGATGAGTAATGCTGCAAGCACAATTGCACCAAGGTCGGCATAGACGCCGAGGATGACGGAGAGGCCACCAAGAACCATCAAGATTCCAGACAATGCATTAGCAAGCTTTGGTGCTGGCACTTTTTTGTATGTCGCATAGCCAACCATTGCCTCTGCTTTTGTGAGGTGATTGAGACCACTAGCTACGAACATGAAGGCGAACAAAATACGCCCGATCAACATAACTGAATTCATTAATTGCTCCTTGTGTTAAGAACCTCATTAGCGAGGTAGTTGCGAGCACAACCATATCATAAAGGTAGTTGCGTGCGCAACTATCTAGGTATGCTTCCAATATGGCAAGTCCTAGGTGGCTAAATGACGCAGAGATGAAGGCGTGGCGAGGTTTCGTCACAACATCTCCCGACTTGATGAATGCCATAGAGCGAGACTTGGGTGTTTTTGGCTTGGATGCCGGCGACTACCAATTGCTTGCAATGTTGTCTGAAGCACCGGATCACAGACTGAAAATGTGCGATCTTGCTGACACGTTGAGATTGTCGAGAAGTGGTCTTACCCGACGAATGGACGGTGTCGTGAAGGCAAAATATGTTGAGCGAATACAAGACAAAGACGATCGACGGGCTTCATTTGCTCACTTGACGGCGAAGGGTTATGAATTTTTGAAGAAAGTTGCGCCATTGCATTTGAAGGACGTTCGAAATCGCATGATTGACCTGCTGAATGAATCGGAAATAAAGGCGCTTGGATCTGCATTCGCAAAAATCAATGCTCATCTGCGCACTACTGAGTAGACACTGCAAACTGGTAGTTTTTGAGGCATGGAAATTCGCAAATTTGTAACTACATGTGAAGACATTCAGGCCGAACTCGGCGAGCCAACTGGGCGCATTGTTCGCAAGGCGGTTTGCAGTGCAGTGATCACCAATCCGCTTGTTGGTAAACGACACAAGGATCTCACCATGCTCGAGCTGATGGGCGCAGAAATTTCTGGATTGTTGGCCGAGCGGGCACTTGCTGCTCTCGGAGTTGAAGCCGGGGAAGTAACTGCATACGGCAAAGCTGCCATCGTCGGCACTGCAGGTGAAATTGAGCATGCCGCAGCATTGATTCACCCAAGGTTCGGTGCTCCAGTGCGCAAAGTAGTTGTGCAGGGGCTCGACATCATTCCGTCGACCAAAAAAGTTGCAGGCCCAGGCGCATCGATCACTATTCCGATCACGAACAAAGACGACATCTGGTCGTTCAATGAAATGGACGCAATCGAAGTATGTATTGGTGATGCACCGATGGCACACGAAATTTTGGTCAGTGTTGCATTAGCCGTTGGTGGCCGACCTTTCGCTCGAACAAATAAAGTGTCATGAGTTTCAAAGCAATTATCTTGCTCACTCGCGCAGCGGACGCTACTCACGAGCAGTTCGCAGATTGGTGGCTGAAAAGCCATGCACCACTAGCAAAGCAATTGCCAGAACTACGTCGCGGCGTTTTTAACTTGGTGGAAAACCCGGCAGAAGGTGACCCCGACGGTGTGTCAGAACTTTGGTTTGACTCACAAAGTGATTTTGAGGCTGCATATGCAAGCGAAATCGGCAAAGCAGTCGTTGCAGATTCATTATCAAACGTTTCTGGCAGGCGTCGTATGTTTGTCGTTGAAAACACCATTCATTCGTAATTGCTTAAACGAATTATCGTGACAAACATATGAGCCAGCTCGGATTAGTCACCTTTGTTGCACGTGAATATGACGAAGCAATCGGCTTCTTTGTAGGGAAACTTGATTTTGAATTGGTCGAAGATACCGACATGGGCGACGGCAAGAGATGGGTGGTTGTCGCTCCAACTAGTGAATCAAATATCGGCGCTTCGTTGCTCATTGCTCGGGCAGTAACTGATGCAGAGAAGGCAAGTGTTGGTAATCAGGCAGGCGGACGCGTTGCATTCTTTTTGAATACCGACAACTTTGATCGCGACTTTGCAAATTGGTCGGCCCGCGGAGTGAAGTTTCGCGAACAGCCACGACATGAGGTGTATGGCACCGTCGCAGTGTTTGAAGATTTGTATGGCGCACCATGGGATTTGATACAGCCAGCATGATGGTGAATGCATGACACAACCAAAACTCTTTGAGCGACTTACACCATGGATTTTCGTGGCGTTATGGAGTACTGGCTTTGTGGTTGCTCGTTACAGCACGCGTAATGCTGGTCCACTGACATTTCTTACGGTGCGCATGTTGTGCGCAGCGTTGGTGTTGTCGGTCATCGCTCGTGTCGTGAAAGCACCAAAACTTCCCAAAAGCTCATGGTCAACATCCGCAATTGTCGGTATCTGCATGCACGCTATTTATCTTGGTGGTGTTTTCTATGCAATCAAGCGTGGGTTACCTTCTGGTCTGAGCGCGTTGATCGCTGGACTGCACCCAGTAGTCACTTCGGTCGCTGGCCGGGTGATATTGAAAGAACGTTTGCGAACAAGTCAGTGGGTTGGAGTGTTGCTCGGTATCTGTGGAGTAGTGGTTGTTGTGGTCGACAAAATTCGTGATGGAGTGGGCGACGTGACGCGACCCGCCTTGATAGCAATGGTTGTATCAATTATTGGAATGTCAACGGGAACTTTGGTGCAACGTGCTCGTGGCAAAGACATGCCACTAGTTACTGGCACGACGGCACAATATGTTTCTGCTGGAGCAGTGCTGCTAGTCGCATCGAGTTTGTTTGAAAAGTGGGAGTTTCAACTGAATGGAGAAATGCTGCTTGCACTGTTGTGGTCTGTACTCGTGCTTTCTATATCGGCTGTAATGCTGATGATGCTGTTGATCTCGCGACATTCTGCTGCTCGCGTAAGCAGTCTGTTCTTTTTGACTCCCGCGTTGAGTGCGATCGAAAGCGCAATTTTGTTCGGTGAAAGGCTGAGTGTGCTGTCGCTGGTGGCGCTGGTTGTGGCCCTTACTGGGGTGTACCTGACCATGCGAAACCCAATAAGTGAGCCAGTTGAGCAAGCCTTCCTGGCTGATTAGATACCCGATAAATCCCTTGTAATTTCTGGGTCTCAACTTTATGTATTGTAAAGTTCTGTCATATATCACTGACATATCAAATGGAGGATTGCCATGGCCTTAGCAACTCGATTAGAGCGACTCGGAACCGAGACGGCTTTCGCAGTTTCTCAAGCTGCAGCAGAGTGGGGTGCAAAGGGCAACCATATTTTTCCATTCCACTTAGGTGACCTCAACATCGCAACTTCACGCAACATCGTGGACGCAATGAATCGTGCAATCGCTGATGGGAAAACGGGCTATTGCCCTGCAGCAGGAATTCCACAATTACGTGAGGCACTCGCTAATGATGTTGGTGCGCGTCGAGGTCTCAATTTTTCACCAGCCAATGTTGTCGTGCAACCTGGCGGCAAACCAGTGATCACGAAGTTCATTCAGGCTGTGATGAACCCTGGTGATGAAGTGCTGTATCCAAACCCCGGATACCCAATTTATGAAAGTCAGATCGAATATTTTGGGGGCGTAGCCAAGGCTTATCGCTACTTGCCATCTTCGACCGGATTCAATATTGATATCGATCAGATCAAGGCATCAATTACACCAAAAACAAAAGCGATTATTTATAACGATTTGCAAAACCCGATTGGTGCGGAGTCGACAGATGCTGAGCGCGAGGCAATTGCTGAGCTCGCGATCAAGCACAACCTGTGGGTCTTGTCCGATGAGGCATATTTTGAAATGCGATATTCGGGGACGTCGAAGTCGATTGCGTCATTGCCAGGCATGCTGGAGCGAACCGTCATCTTGTACACATTCTCCAAAAAGTTTGCGATGACTGGTTGGCGACTCGGTGCGTCAATTGCTCCTGTTGAAGTGTCAAACATGATTGCAAAACTCAACACCAACGACGAGTCGTGCACAACCCACTTTGTGCAATACGGGGGCGTCGAGGGATTAACCGGAGACCAATCGGGTACAGCGGTCATGCTCGATACTCTTCGTGAGCGACGAGATGTTGCTGTCAACATGCTTAATGCAATGCCTGGCGTCAGCGTCCATTCTCCAGAAGCTGCCTTTTATTTGTTCCCGGATGTAACTGGTGCAATGCAGAACAAAGGGATTGATGACTTGGCAGTGTTTGCAGAACAAGCTTTGCATGCAACCGGCGTTTCGTTTTGCACGCGTCGCCACTTTGGTCGACCACAACCAGGCGAAGAACGCAACTACGTTCGGTTTGCTTTTTCAGGCATCAACAAAGACCAGATCGAAAAAGGAATGACGCTGCTTGGTGATTGGATAAAGAAGTAGTCATGGCAAAAGTTGTTGTCACTGGCAAAATTCCTTCGGGAGCACTGACTCGTTTGCGCGCAGAGCATGATGTGTTGGCATGGGAAGAAACAACACCAATAAGCCGAGATGAGTTGCTGAAGCGTGTGAGTGGAGCCGATGCAATCGTGAGTTTGCTCACCGAAAAGATTGATGACGAACTACTCGCGGCAGCAGGAGCACAACTGAAGTCGGTTTCAAACGTGGCCGTGGGTTACAACAACATCGATGTGCCTGCTTGTAAGGCTCGATCAGTGTTGGTCACAAATACGCCAGGCGTGCTTACTGAAGCAACTGCAGATATTGCAATGTCGTTGATCTTGATGGTGACCCGCCGGCTCGCAGAAGGCGAGCGCGTCATTCGTGCCCAGCAGCCATGGCAGTGGGGAATGTTTTATATGTTGGGCTCAAGCATTCAGGGCCGACAACTGGGCATTGTTGGCATGGGGCAAATTGGTGCTGCCGTAGCAAGACGTGCCCGAGCATTTGGAATGACCATCGCATACACAAAGCGGACTCCGCTTGATGCCGCAACCCACAAAGAGCTTGATGCAAAGCATGTCGAGTTGGACGAATTACTTGCCACAAGCGATGTTGTTTCGTTGCACTGCCCATATTCGCCGGAGACACATCACTTCATAAATGCAACGCAATTGGCAAAGATGAAACCAAGTGCTTACCTCGTCAATACTGCTCGTGGCCCTGTGGTTGACGAAGCCGCTCTGGCCGATGCATTGCAGCGCAATGTGATTGCAGGAGCAGGCTTGGATGTATTTGAGAAAGAACCTGTCGTGCACGAAGGTTTACTTGGTCTTGACAATGCCGTGCTGATTCCGCACCTTGGATCGGCCACAGTGGAAACGCGTGCTGCGATGGCAGATTTGGCGGCGTCTAATGCACTCGCAATATTGGGCGGCAAATCCGCACCAAACTTGGTTGGCTAAAAACTATTTTCCAGTTTCGGCAAGTGCGTCGAGCAATGTATTCCAGCCGAGTGTCGCGCATTTGATGCGCACCGGAAACTTAACGACACCTTGTAGCGCTTCAAGATCACCCAAGTTGATCGATTCGTCGATCGTTGAGTTTTCGTCTTCGTCAAGAGTCATCATTTGTTTGAAACGCTTGACGATTGCGCGTACCTGATCTACGGGCTTGCCTTTCACTGCAGTAGTCATCATCGAGGCTGAGCTCTGGCTGATGGAGCAACCCGAGCCGTTGAAACGAACATCGCTGACGAGTCCATCTTTGACGTCAATGAAAATACGAATCTCATCGCCACACAAAGGATTGTGTCCCTCGGCGCTCACTGCTGGAGCTTCAAGTTCGCCACGATTGCGGGGCGTGCGGTAGTGGTCAAGAATGATTTCTCTGTAGAGATCTTCAAGCCCGGCCATAATGTGCTCCCTCGTCTGCCTGATTAAAAGATATCTGATGCGCTATCAAGCGCGTCAGCTAAAGCATCGACTTCTTGCGTGGTGTTGTACAAATAGAAACTCGCGCGCACCGTTGCATTTGCGCCGAGAATACGCATCAGTGGCTTAGCGCAATGGTGGCCAGCGCGGACGCAGACATTGGTCTGATCGAGAACTTGGCTGAGGTCGTGGGGGTGAATGCCGCGAAAGGCAAATGAAAAGGTGGCGCCACGCAGCTCTGGATTAGTCGGGCCATGAATGGTGATGTCATCTCCAAAACGCGAATTCAGTGTGTTGAGCACATATGTGCTCAGTTCGATTTCATGCTGACGAACATTGTGCATTCCGAGGTCTGCTAAATACTTGACTGCCGAATTGAGGGCGACGATTTCGGCGATTGCTGGAGTGCCTGCTTCAAACTTGGCTGGTACTTCTGCCGTTGTAAAGCCGTCTAGACGCACATCGGCGATCATGTTGCCGCCGCCCAAAAATGGTGGCATGGCTTCAAGCAAAGACTCGCGGCCCCACAACACACCAACACCAGAAGGCCCGCACATTTTGTGCGAACTAAAGACAGCAAAGTCGGCTCCCCAAGCCTGCACATCGGTGGGTTGGTGCGGCACGGATTGGCATGCATCGACGATTGCGATTGCGCCAGCATTGTGTGCAGCGGCACAGAGGCGCTGCACTGGGTTGATTGTGCCGAGCACATTGGACATTGAAGTAAATGAAAATACTTTGACGTCTTTGAGTAATGAGTCGAGATCGGTGAGATCTAATTGGCCGTCAGATGTGAGTGGAACCCAACGCAATTGAATACCGCGCTCGGCAACGAGCATGTGCCAAGGAACGATGTTGGCGTGGTGCTCCATGTGTGTGAGTAATACCGCATCACCAGCCTTGAGATTGGCTCGGCCCCACGACATGATGACCAGATTGAGTGCCTCGGTGGCATTTTTGGTGAAGACAACTTCGTTTGCCTTTGGCGCATTAATAAATGTGGCAAGTGCGCTGCGCGTTGCTTCGAATGCGTCAGTGGCTTCCGCTGCCAATTGGTATGCACTTCGATTGATTGGTGCATAACCATGCTTCATGAAATTGGCAAGGGCATCAATCACTACTTGAGGTTTTTGGGAAGTGTTTGCACTATCGAGATAGACGAGTGGTTTGTCATTGACGAGACGATGCAGAACCGGAAAATCTTTGCGAATTGCAGCTACATCGAAAGTCATGATCAGTACTTATTCTTTGTACGACTCGTAGCCAGATTTTTCGAGCTCTTCTGCAATTTCCATACCACCTGATTTGACGATCCGGCCATCGATCAAAATGTGAACGAAGTCTGGTTGTAGTTCGTCGAGTAGTCGTTGGTAGTGGGTGATCAGCACGATGCCCATCTTTGGTCGTTCTTTGCGTACTTCACGAATGCCTTGCGCGACAATGCGCAATGCATCGATATCCAGACCAGAGTCTGTTTCGTCCAGGATTGCAAGTTCAGGTTCAAGAATTGCCATCTGCATGATTTCATTGCGCTTCTTTTCGCCGCCCGAAAAACCTTCGTTGAGGTAACGATCGACGAACGTCGAGTCCATTCCCAATCGCTTCATCCAAGACATTGCAGAAAGTCGTAGTTCGAGAACCGACAAGTCGATGCCCTTACGAGCGGAGAGAGCTTGTCGCAAGAATTGGATGACAGATACGCCGGCAATTTCTTGCGGATATTGAAAACCTAGAAAGATGCCTGCCTTGGCGCGAGCATCTGTGGGCCACTGGCTGATGTCATCACCTTTGTAAAACACGCGACCCGAAACAACTTGGTATTCGGGGGAGGCAAGAAGTGTGTTGGCGAGAGTGGATTTACCGGAGCCATTCGGCCCCATGATCGCGTGAACTTCGCCCTCATTGACCGTGAGCGAAAGACCACGCAAGATTTCGGTGTCGCCCTCAATCGGCTTGGCATGCAATTCGTCAACTCTGAACAATTCGGTCACAGAGATGAGTGTATTCAGGCGCTTTAGGGATTAGCACTACCTGCGTAGTGTTAATTATTTCGCATTGGCAACAACTTCGGGCCGGGAGCGAAG
>Ga0194059_1001257_pt1 | contig 11011 bp, 11 predicted proteins | sample SepL6211m_MetaG_FD_163426 | JGI IMG/M metagenome (GOLD analysis project Ga0194059, IMG submission 163426) | Anoxic zone freshwater microbial communities from boreal shield lake in IISD Experimental Lakes Area, Ontario, Canada - Sep2016-L626-11m | ecosystem: Environmental > Aquatic > Freshwater >... | reverse complement strand
TTAACCCTGGTTTTTTAAGTCTTTTAGCTACCCTAATTCTTAAATCATTACTGTAACGCATAGTAATGAAGTTGAAGTTAAATTATGAATTTATGTCTATGTTTTGGTTAGCGGAATTGGTATAAGAAAACTTATTTGACCCATTGGCAATGGTTCTGACATAGACTCCATATTCTACTACAAAAATTCTGTCTTATCAACTTGTATTGACCAAAATGAGAATAAATTAAATTCTAAGAGGCTAAAACAGCTATTACTTATGCCTTATAAAATTCAAAAAACTGAAGCCCAGTGGAGAGAAATTTTAACTCCAGAGCAATATCACATTTTACGTGAACATGGAACTGAAGCAGCGTTTTGTGGTCTTTACAACGCTAATAAAAAACCAGGTAAGTACTCCTGCGGTGCTTGCAACACTTTACTTTTTGCATCCGACAATAAATTCGACTCTGGCACCGGCTGGCCAAGTTTTTTTCAACCAGTAACCGAAGATGCCCTTGAGCAAATCCAGGACAAGTCCTATGGAATGTTGAGAACTGAAGTAAACTGTGCTGCCTGCGGAAGTCATCTTGGACACGTTTTTAACGACGGTCCAGCTCCAACTGGTCTTCGATACTGTATTAACTCTGAGGCTCTGAAATTTGTTGAAAATAGCACCGAATAATTTGAGGTAGATCATCGTTGTTTTGGTAATGGTCAAATTTTACATTTTGACTTTCCATACCTAAAACCATTCGTGATACTTTAGAACTTTCCCTGGATAAAACCAGGGTTTTTTTACCTGCTTGAAAAGCAATTCCGAGCTCTACGCCCAAACCTAGACTAGGATAGTCGCAAATAGCTACAAAGAAATCGCTACCTAAAACGCATTTGGTATCATGATCAAAAACCTGCTTACTAGTACCATCGATTAAACCCAAAAACTCTAAAATTTCAAAGTCGTCTTTCAAAGATTGTTTCAGATCGATAATTGATTGTTTAAACTCATCGGTAGCATATGTGAGACTGCAGCCGATGTAGAGTTTGGGTTTTGAAGGGAACATAGCCTAATATTTTTAAGACTCTAATTTTTGACAAATAAGTTTGGCCACTTCGACCCCTACACCATCAATCCCAAGCCCTGCTAAAAACTTAAAATCCTGAATAGTTCTGGAATTTTCAATGGCCTCGGACAAATTTTCTACAGACTTTTGCCCGAATCCCTCTAATTCTTGAATTTTATCAAAAGGCAGATCATATAAATCGGGAATATCTGAAATATTAAAAAGCTGGCTAAATTTTTCAATCTGTTTTTCTGATAAACCTGTAATGTTACCCAAATTTCTTTGGCAAAAATAGGATAGTCTGCCTTGTACCTGTGCCGGGCAATGTTCTGTATTGGGACAAACTAAATCCACCCCAGTATCAGAAAATATTAGCTCAACAGAGCAGGAAGGACATTTGGATGGAATAAAATCTTGAGACATATTCAACACTACTATTCTTTAATATACAAACTGGTAAGATCATCTTTGGCAATACCTTTAAGTTCGTCGATGCCAAAAGTAGTAATTAAATTTATCAAGTTAGTCATATTTTTAGGGACAATCTCGGAATTTTTTTCAAAGGCAGGCATACTGGAATTTTCATTAAGCTGGTTCTTTTTTAAAATCTCTCTAAGCTCACCTTTAGCTTTAAAATTTTGATCAGTATTTGCACGAATAAAATCTATACTTTTATCTAAACCATCGCTAAACTCTTTTTGGTCTGAAGAACTGAGCTTGGCTGAATCAATAGCCAAACCTGCAAGGGGTAAAATATCTGCGTCGATCCCTGCAATAGCTGTTTTTTTATCATTCAATCTTTTGACACCAAGTTTGCCCTCACTATCGGCCACATACGGATCCAAAGAAAGCAGAGTTTGAACTTGCCCACTTGCTAGACTTTGTGCTAAACTCGTTGGATCGTTGGAGGAAACATATTCAACAGTAGAAGTGTCCAAGCCACCAAGTAACAAAACAAAATCTAAACCTTTTTGAATCACGGGGTTGTTTGGATAGTAGGCAATTTTGGAATTTTTAAGGTTTTTAAAATCTCCTAGACGGGCGTCTCTGGTGGTGATTAAAAATAAGAGTGGCTGTTCTTTTTTCTCTACTGCTTGAGATAAAATCTTTATATCATTGTTTTTATTGATGCCTGCTAATACATTTGGAATATCGTTATAGCCACTAATTACTGCCCTTCCAGCTTGCAAACTATCCATAGCCTGGAGCCCAGAACTGACAAACTCTAGATCAAAGTTTAAAGTGTTAAATTTCTCTTTATAAACAATTAAGGGTAGGTTTAAGGCACCTTTATAAGTTACCATCTTTCTTTTTTGGGAGGAAATTTGGACTGCAGTAGCTTGAAATTGGAATATCACACTTGCTAAAACTGCCAGTAGGATAATACCACCAGCTAAGTTTTTTTGTAAGTCTTTTTTAAACCTAGAAAAATAGGTAATTAAAAGCTTTTCTACCAAAAATGCTGTAGCCAAAATTAAGAAAATGTAGGCAAAAAGGTTTGAAGTTTGATACAGTTGTTGGGTCAGTAAAAGCCTCACACCAAAGCCAAATTGCCCTCCTAAAATAATTTCAGTGATGATCAATATTCCCAAAGACCAAATAATTAAACTTGGAATTACTCGATAATTTAAAAAATTCGAAACTGGAAAAATAAACTTGGTAAACTTTTCTACCGGCTTAACTTTCCATGAAAGCATCAATTCTTTGTAACCCAGGATATCTTTTTGCAAAATTTCAATCAGAAAACTTAGATACATTACTAAAACTGAAAAGGTAACTACAAAAATCTTAGCCCAGTCATTGATTCCGAAAAAAAGTATGGAGATTGGAATAATCACCGGAGGTGGCAAGTACTTAACAACTCGGTTTAATTGGAGTAGTACATCTTGCAAAAAAAAGCTAAAAACTGATGCAAATACCAAAGCCAAGGCTAAAACATAACCGCTTGCTAGACCAATTAACAATCTACTTAGAGTATTTACAAAATCAAGACCAAACAATTTCCAAAAGTTTAGATCAGCATACCTAGCTAAAATTTCGTCAGGACGGGCAAAAAATGAAGAGTTTAAAAGTCCACCCAAAAACTGCCACAGCAAAATTACTATAATCCAAAAAAATATAAATAAAATTTGCCTAGTATTTATTTTACCCATATTAAATATCTTTTAAATTCGAAGTTTCCAGGCTTAGCCTATTGTTAAAGTCAGTCCTAAAAGAGTAAATTTTGCCGGGCATGGCCTCAACTAAATTTTTATTGTGTACGATTGAGACGATTTCAAATTTATACTCTTTTTGCTGCTCAACAAGCCACTGGGCAATCTCTAAAGCCACAGTTTTATCTAGTGCTGAAAAAGCCTCATCTAAAAATAAAAATTTAGGCTTCCGTAGAATTTCTCTAAGTAAAATCACTCTTTGAAGCTGGCCACCACTCAAGCCGATTGTTGAAAACTCGTTTTGAATGTTAAAACTTACCTGCTTTTTGTCTCCTTCTAGAAGGGGCTTTAACCAGTCAAGCTGACCTTGTATTTGGGGAACTTTTTCAATACTAGAATATTTCAACCCCAATTTTGAACAAGCAAAATCCAGATTTTCCCTGACTGTCATCCACCATAGCCAATTTGAGCGATAATTTTGATTTATGTAAGAAAATTCCAGATTTTTTTGCTTAATTTCGTCAATCATCAAGTTCATGACTGTGGTTTTACCAGTACCATTTTTACCCCAAAAGTGGGTAATTCCTGAATCAATTGAAAATCGTAAGTCTTCAAAAACTAATCGAGGAGTAAAATCTACAGAATAAGGACCAAATTTCATATTAGGGTTGTTTTTGACCGTCAAAAATTATATAGGTTTTGCTAGTCAGTGTACTTTTTACCGAAATCTTTTGGGGACTAAATTCCAAAGTCACATTTACATTATATGGGTTATCTTTAGAAACATCTGGGATTTCACCGAACTCCCTTAAACCTGAAAGCAGTTCTTGTGAGGCTTGTTTGTTTAAAATCTTACCTTCAACATTAAACTCAAACTTCAACACATCAGCAACCAAATCAAACGACCCGTCATCTTTGGCCTCAACTTTTCCAGAAATAAACACACTAACTAGTGGATAAACACCATTGATTTTTAAACTTTCGATCTGAGTCAAAGTACTGTCGTAGTTTCTTTTTTCAAAAGCAAAGGTTTGGTCTTGATTTAATGTAAAATTTGAACCTAATAAAACTAAGCTTTCAGAAATTAGCTTTGAAGTACCCGCATAGTTACCTGCAAATGAAGGTAAATCTAGTTTCACACCAAGTGCTGGTTTTTTACTTTTACTCGAAGTTTGGCTTGTTACAGAGGTGCTTGAATCACTACCTGCTTTAGATGATTGAACTCTAACAATATAAACGCCAATACCAAGAGTTAAAAAACAAATAATTACCAAAACAATGATGATAAGTTTGCGGGAGTTTTCATTCATATTTGCAATAAAAAAATAAGTTACAGAGGATTGAGTTAGCCTGGCAATTCTGTCAATAAAACCTAAAATTCAAATTTATGTCCCAAATAATGACTCATCTAGTTGCAAATTACCCTACCCCAGAGCTTTATCAGCAAGCCCTTGAAGCGATTTTAAAGAAAAATGTAGCCTATTTAGAAGTTCAATTTCCTTTTTCACACCCAGTGGGTGATGGTACTGTAATCTACGAAGCCAACCAAGTTGCCTTAAAAAATAATCAAGATCTAAAATCGACAATTGAAATGGCTGCTCAAACTAAATACAAAATGGGAAGCAAAACCGAATTAATTTTAATGGGTTATTTAACTCCTTTTTTAGACTTTGGATTGGAGAATTTTGCAAACTTACTTCGTAAAAATGCTTTTAAAGGAGCTATAGTACCAGACCTAGCTTTTGGAAGTGGTGAGCAAGTTGAATTGTCCAATTTATTTAAACAAGATCTTGACCTAATTCCAGTAATCTCGCCTTTAACAAGTACTATCAGACTGGGTAAAATCAAAAATTGGCTACAACCTGATCAGATAGTTTACGCTACAGCCAGAAGTGGACAAACAGGCTCCCAGTCCAATCTTGAAGATCAACAGACTAAAACCTACTTTGAATTTCTAAAAAGCGAACTAGCAGCCTACAAAATCGCCATCGGTTTTGGTATCAAAACAAAAGAACAAGTCCAATTTTTAAATCGACAGGACTTTATAGCTGTTATTGGTAGCCAAATTGTGAGGGAAATAAACCAAGCAGTTCAAAGTAAACAGAGTACATCAAAGCAACTACAGGACTATTTGGAAACCTTAGATTAAGTTTATAGAATATTACTGTCTTTAACTATCTTACTACTAGCTGCCAATCTAGATTTTTCAATTTCAGTTAGATCCAATTGCACAATTTTTTTAATTCCATCTTTACCCACAACTGCAGGTACAGCTAAGCAGACATCGTCCAAAGCATATTCTCCTTGAAGTAAACAGCAAACAGGCAGTAAAACTTTTTCGTCCCTCCAAACTGCTTTAACAATCCTCATCAAACTGGAAGCAATACCGTAATAGGTAGATCCCTTAGCCTTAATAATTTTGTAGGCAGCTCTACTGGTTTTTTCCACAATATCTTGCTCATCTTGTTGAGTAAAATTGATCCCAAATTCCTTGCAATAGGTCTGTAGGCTTAAGCCTTTTATGGAAATACCACTAAAAACTTGTACTTGGCTATCTCCATGCTCACCAATAACGTAAGCAAAAATGTCTTTAGGGTTTGCACCTAGTTTCTGCCCTAAATAATATCTAAATCTTGCCGAGTCCAGAACTGTGCCACTGCCAATAACCTTATTCGAGGTAAAACCCGATTCCTTAACAGCTATATAAGTCATAACGTCCAGTGGATTTGAGGCAATTATCAATACAGCGTTTGGCGAAAGACTACAAACCTCTTTTAGAATACCTCGTAAAATTGTGGCATTGGCCGAAGCTAAATCCAACCGTGTTTGTCCAACTTTTTGAGCCATTCCTGCAGTTATAACTATAAAATCACTGTCAGCGGTATCTTGATAACTTCCAGCTCTTACTCTTGTATTTTGTTCTGTAGCCAAGCAGTGGTTTAGCTCCTCAGCTTCTGCCTCAGCTCTTTCTTTGTTAACATCGTTCAAAACTATTTCTGAAGCCATTCCAGAAACCAAAAGCCTATAAGCAAAAGTTGCCCCCACCATGCCTGAACCAATTATTGAAATTTTCATATATCTGTATTTTAGTTGAAATTAAATTAAATAGCAAGTTTCAAATTTTTGTTGACAAGGGCTTGAATAAGCAGGCTAATTGCAATTACTTGAGGTCTTGCAGATTTCAAGTAGCACTAGTCACCTCACAAGGGTGGCTTTTTCTTTTGACCAAAGGATTTTATTAGACTAAATTAAGTCATATAATTATATGAAAAACAAAAAATACACTTTTTGGGGTGTGGTTTGCTTGCTGGTTTTTGCCTTGGTTGTCGGGATAATTAATTTTGTACCAAAATTAAGCCCTTCCACAGCCCAAGCCTCTAATCCTACTCCCAGCTCCACCGCCATCACAGGCACAGATTTAAACTACCGAAATGGTTGGTTTGGCAACTCTTTTAGTGGAATAGGTAATAAAGCGGTGGCTCACTCCATTGACACTATAGCTGTAGATCCTAGCTCTGGAAGTGTCTATACTAATACCTATTGGGAGGAGGGTGGTATGCAAATCAGCCAGTTTCGAAACGGGGATAGAGTTAAGGTTATGAAAGATACTTTTGGCTGGGGGAGAGCTGGCGGTCAAGCAGTAGCTGTTAATAGTAAATATGTATATGGTGCAATCAGCTATGGTGGCGGTGATGCCTGTGCTCAGCCTCCAGGTAATTTAAATCAAAACGGACGCTTGAGTAATCGTTTGTGTGGCACTAGCTGGATAGGATTTGGCAGATACAAAAATACCCTAACTCAAGGCGATCAAAATGCTTCCGAATTTGCTCCTTTTCCCACAGGCTATAGTTACGGTGGCAATTATTTTTTGCTTGGTGATCAAAATGGTCAAACTACTCTAACTTGTGCTATCTCTGGAGCTGTGGCGACCGAAACAGAATTGTATGTTTCCGATTATTGTAATGATAAAATTCAGGTTTTTGATGCTGAAAATATGACTTTTCTTAGAGAGTTTAGTGTGACTAAGCCAGGCAAGCTAGCCCTAGATATACAAGGTAGTGTCTGGGTATTGTCACTCAAAGATGAACCAGGCAATCACGGAGTTGGAGACTTTAAATTTACTTACACTGATACCCTTAAAATTTTACACTATACAAGCACAGGCACAAAATTAGCCCAAGAAATAGCTAGTCCAGCAGTTGTCAACGCTAGAGGTCTGGCGGTAAACAGTCGAGATGATCTGTTGGTGGCTATTGGGGGTGAGGCAGATCGAACCAACGCTAAACAACAAATCTATTTTTACAATAATACTCAAACTACACCTACCTATTATAAGGCTTTAGGAGAGGAAAATGGTTATTATGGTGGGGCTTTGAAAGGCCAAGTTAAAGATGGTAAGTTTGACTGGATTACTGGACTGGCAGTAGATAAGGCGGACAATATTTATATTTCCATGCAGAAAATCGGGGTAGCTTCCTACAAAGAAGATGGGACTAAAAACTGGCAAGTAGATGGTCTCCTTTTTGTAGATAGCACGGCTAATGATCCCAGAAATCCAAATATTTACTACTCCAAATGGGATAAATTTGAGTACGACCCCAACAGACCAGATGGAGCCAACTGGAAACATTTAGCTAGAACTTACGATTTTACTAAGTATCCCACTGACCAGAGAAATTGGTTTAATGGTGGATTTTTTGATGTTTTACCCCTAAAAATATGTTACGTCCAAGATAAAAAATTTATGATAACAAACGCCGATATGGCTAATTCTTGGAATTTGTTGGGTTATCGTTTTGATCCAAGTACACAGGGAGAAATTGCCATTCCTGCCTTTGAAATCCATACTGGAACCAATTCCCAGCCAGGAAATTACATATGGGTGGATAAAAATGGAGATGGCTTAAAACAAATTGACGAAAAAACTCCTGAAATTGATAATTCTTTCGGTACTGGAGTATCTATAGACGACGATTGTGGCATTTGGCTGAGCCAAGGCGGTGGACCACCCGAAAATAACATGAACTATTATAGTCCAGCTGTTTTAAATCCAGAAGGTTTTGCTCCAAACTATACAACTACTGACAAATTGAAAATGAAAACTCCAGCTGTTTTAAGTTGCATTAAACGCTATGTAAATTATGCTCCATACGAAATTTGTGAAGGAAACGACGTGAGACGAATAGCTTATGAAAAAGCAACTGACACCATGTATGCCACAGGAATCGTCACAAAAGCAATCACTGGTGATACGGGATCAGGAAATACTTTATATAAATTTAGCAATTGGCTCAAACCAAATCGAGCTTTAGAATGGAGTGTACCACTACCTATGAACACTGCTACTGGCTTAAGACTTTCAGGGATTTCCATAGCTGGAGATTATATTATGGCTATCGAAGAAAGATCGCCAAATGGCCAATTTATTTTTAAAAAAACTACTGGGGAGCAAATATACCTATCTTCTAGGGTTCAAGGAAACTTTAATTTAGGTTGGGTTGATATTGGGCTGGCTGGTATGTTTTTTAATTACCGCCCAGATGGTACATATGTATCCACCTCTGAGGATGATGGTCGTGGTAAGTCCTTTACCTATTACCTCAAACCAAACTCTTACAATTCTATAATTACAGGACAGCTTTACAAAGACACTAATTCCAATGCTACATATGAACCAACTGAAACTGGGGAAAATTTACCTGCAGGTACTAAAGTTAAATTAACAGATACTGTAAATCCAAATTCAGTCTTTTATCCAATAATAAACACTTATGGCGACTACGCCCAAAGTTTGCCTGCTGGAACTTACAGCGTAGGGTATATTTTACCTTCTGGTTATTCTGTTTCAGGGTCACCCGCTGCCATAATCACAGCAACCAGTGGCCAGATCAACAACACAGATTCTAACCCAACTGGAGTTAAAGTTGCTAATGTAGTCACTCCACCCACAACCTGTCCTATCGGTAGCTACTGCGTTGGTTTAACCAATGGTGCAGAAAATATAATTGATAATTCAAAAACTTCCTTCACCCCTACTGAATCCAATACTCAAAAATTTGCAACGGCAGACTTGAGCTTTGCTGTATTAGGTGGAAGCAATGCTGACTCCAGATTTACTGACTCAGGCAAGACCAGTAGTTGCAGATTTAGACTAAAAGAGTTTGGCGTTTTAGACAGTGATGTTCTCAATGGTTTTGATGCTTATACAACCAAGCTTGCAAGTAATACAACGGGTGGGAGTTTTAATTCAGCAGACAAAACTTTTGATGTCCCCTACTCTGCTTCTACCGGTTGTGATTTAAAAATCCCAGCTAGCCAACAAAACCAGCCCAAATGGTTTTTTGAAATTAGAGTTGTTCGTAGCGATGGTGTAATATATGCTTTAGATAATGCTTACTTACAAAGTTATGGGGCTATCGGCGGGGTTAGTATTGGTGCTTAAATGAACATTAAAACTTAGCATATCAATAAAAACTATACCTAACCTACCCGTTACATAATACTAAAGTTCTTTTAGATAGTTGCCTATCACCATAATAAGGCACCTTTTCAATGAATAGAAGACTGGACGGAACTATGTTAGACACCTGTAAAAGAATTTTATTGCCAAAAGTCTGATTCTTTATTTTAAAATATTTATATGGCTTCAATTTTAGACTCACTATTGAAAAATAATTTCATGAAAGGCATTTATCAAACATTCGGATTGAGAAAACCTTTTGTCCAAAAAGAAAAAACTAAACATTACCGCTGTCCGAGTGTCGAGAAAAATGGTGGTTACATCACGCTTAAACCATATTCAGGGCCCGAAATTCCTTCATCAGAATGGGAAAATCTCGAATATGTGACCTACCCGACTGATCCAAACACTTTTTTTGCACCATTAACATCAGCTACAGGTGAAAATATTTTACGAGGCTTTTGGGATTTTGGAAAACCTGATAAAAATGGTATTTGGACAAGCAACAGTGATAAGGCACCTAATCTTACAAATTGGGTCAAATCAACAGGTGCTAATTTCGGTCGAGTCCAATTGATTCGACAAGAGCCCAACTCTTTACGTGAAGCTGTTTGGGGATTACATTTAGATGATAATAATAGGCTAAACCCCGAAAACGAAGGTTGGATTATACGAATGTGGATTGAGCTAACGGATGATCCTGATAGTTATATGGTACTAAGAGATAAAGAGCTAGATCAGTCTACCCAAGTTCAAATACCAATGCCAAAATACAGCCAATTAATTGTTGATTCAGAATACCTTTTCCATGGTGTATGGCATGGTGGCACAAAAACTAGGTACGGCTTAATAGTCAGCTTAGAATCAACGCCAGCACTAGAAAAATGGATTAAAGAAAACGAACTTGTTTAGTATATACAATAGGCTACTAAATATTTTTTACAACACTTGTGAGGTGTATGTTAAAGATTTTATGAAATATATGCAGCAAGTCTTTACCAAAGCCAATCTCGAAACCCTTCTTTCAGCAGGACAGATTTTTGAGGGAATTGACTTTTTAGCCTGTGATTTTCAAGGTGGTGATTTAAGTAGGTTTACTTTTGATAACTGCCAGTTTAAAAATTGCAACTTGTCCTTGATTGTTTTAAACAATACGAAACTTACCAACTGCCAATTTAAAGACTGTAAAATGACGGCAATTGATTGGACCAAACTGAATCCTGTTTTTCGGCTTTACCTCAAAAACTAGGGATTTTTTTGACCTAAAATCTTGTCAATCATCTGTTTTTTTCTATCTAAATTGAGATGTCTATGAAGTTTAATTTTGTATTTCCATTGTCCAAAACTACCATCAC
>Ga0194059_1001256_pt1 | contig 11012 bp, 7 predicted proteins | sample SepL6211m_MetaG_FD_163426 | JGI IMG/M metagenome (GOLD analysis project Ga0194059, IMG submission 163426) | Anoxic zone freshwater microbial communities from boreal shield lake in IISD Experimental Lakes Area, Ontario, Canada - Sep2016-L626-11m | ecosystem: Environmental > Aquatic > Freshwater >... | reverse complement strand
GTCTTGCTCTACGTCAAACCTCGTGCCACTTCTTTTACAGGTTATTTTTTCGCCGGCTGCATTGATAGCCATCATGGGATCATCCTCTTCACGTAGTGTTTGCAATGTGGTTGCGACTAACGTGCCAGAGATGAACGTGAATGTAACGGACTGAAAACAAGAGGATTTGTTATCGATTCAGCCAAACAGTAGGACACTGAACCAATATTCCTCATAACCATATTTTGCGGTTCCACCACATAGTGCGGGTGACGCAGTAGTTTTGTATATTTCCATTCCCTACAAATTATCTAACTTGCAGATATTTTTATACAATCTAAAACTTCTGTGTTCCGCTTAATTGGCAGACTCCTTGCTAACTCAATTAAACTCAACTCAAATTCGCATAAAACCGTCACGATTCACGGATATTGCAGATTATGACCCCCTTTTGTCTCGACATCGGTGCAAGCACTAAAAACGGTAAAACCAACTTCAGAGTATGGGCTCCTCTGGCCACGTCTGTCGAAGTGGAACTGGTGAATACAGAGGCTCTCAAGTCAACTCTGAATCGAAATGGTGAATATTTCGAAGGAGTTCTGCCGGCATCATCCGGAGAGCGCTACTGGTATTGGCTCGACGGCACTGTACGCCGGCCCGATCCGGCTTCGCGCAGCCAACCTGAAGGAGTGCATGGCGCTTCTCAGGTGATTGATTCATCTTTTTTATGGAGCGACATACTATGGCGGGGAATCGCGCTCGAAAAGTATATCTTTTACGAACTGCATGTTGGCACCTTCACGCCGGACGGTACTTTTGACGGGGCTATTTCCCGCCTCGATTACCTGTGCGAACTCGGCATAACAGCAGTGGAACTGATGCCGGTGGCTCAGTTTCCGGGGAAACGAAACTGGGGCTATGACGGCACTTTCATCTTTGCGCCACAGAACAGCTATGGCGGTCCGGATGGTTTGAAACGGCTGGTCGATGCCTGTCACTCCAGAGGCCTGGCCGTTACCCTTGATGTGGTCTACAACCATCTTGGGCCGGAAGGCAACTATCTGCACGCATTCGGCCCCTACTTTACCAACCGCTACCGCACCCCCTGGGGAGAAGCCGTCAATTTTGACGGTCCGAACAGCGATCAGGTACGCCATTATTTCATCGCCAACGCTCTCTATTGGATAACTGAATTCCATGTTGATGCCTTACGCCTGGACGCCATTCACGGCATTTACGATTTCAGCGCATTGCATATTCTTCAGGAACTTACCGACGCAGTCCATCGGACAGGATCCACTCTCGGTCGTCGGGTATACGTTATTGCCGAAAGTGACCTGAATGACGTGAGGGTGATCAATCTGTCCGCAGTTGGAGGCTACGGCCTGGATGCCCAGTGGAACGACGATTTCCATCACGCTCTGCAGGCGCTGCTGACCGGAGAACGTTCCGGGTACTACGAGGATTTCGGCCTGTTTTCCGATCTGGTCAAAGGATTTCAGGAGGGATTTGTCCTGTCCGGCGGCTATTCATCCTTCAGATCTCGTCGGCACGGTAATTCCTCGGCTGCTGTTCCGCCATCCCGGCTGGTGGCATTTTCCCAGAATCATGATCAGGTTGGCAACCGGATGCGCGGTGAACGACCGGGCGAACACCTCTCCACGCAGCAGCTCAAACTTGCCGCCGCAACAGTCCTGCTCTCCCCCTATCTGCCGTTACTCTTCATGGGAGAGGAGTATGCGGAATCGGCACCCTTTCCGTATTTTGTCAGTCACGGTGACGTGGAACTATTGGAATCTGTCAGACAGGGGCGTCTGGAGGAGTTCGCAGATTTTGCTGACCAGGGGACACCCCCTGATCCGGGATCGGAAGCAACGTTTCTTTCGGCACAAGCTGATCAGGAACAGCGCCATTACGGTAACCACCTCGCCATCTATGCCTTCTACCGCAAATTAATCCGTCTGCGCAAAAGATACGCCTTTTTCGCCAGGCTCAGCAGAGAGGCAATGTCTATTGCTGCCTACGAGGAGGAACAGGTGTTGGTCATCATACGCAATGCCGCACATAGCCAGGCGATCTGTCTGTTCAACTACAGCGATCAGCAACGCGTCTGCCACCAGACGCCGGCTATCGGCACTGTGCGGGTTCTGCTGGACTCTTCAGGCACCCAGGTAACTGGAAGGTGGGTAACTGTGGACGCTGATCGGCCTGAAACTTTCCCGACACTGGCGCCATTCGGAGTCATTGTCTACTCAAAGGAGCACTACTAATGGAACGTTTCCTCTGCATACATGGCCATTTTTACCAGCCACCGCGCGAGAATCCCTGGCTTGAATCTGTTGAGATCCAGGATTCGGCCTATCCGTATCATGACTGGAATGAACGGATTACTGCGGAGTGCTACGCTCCCAACACCGCCTCGCGTGATCTGGACTGCGATGGCCGCATTCTGGGGATCGTATGCAATTACGCCCGTATCAGTTTCAATTTCGGACCGACACTCCTTTCCTGGATGGAAAAACATTCACCCGAAACCTACGCAGCGATTCTGGCAGCCGACCGCCAGAGCATACTCTGGAGGTCGGGTCATGGAGCCGCCCTGGCCCAGGTGTATAACCACATCATCATGCCGCTGGCCAGCCTGAACGATAAGCGGACGGAGGTGCGCTGGGGAATCGGGGACTTCGAGCATCGCTTCCAGCGATTTCCCGAAGGGATGTGGCTTGCGGAAACCGCCGTGGATCTGGAGACATTGGAGGTGTTGGCCGAGGAAGGGATCCATTACACCATCCTCGCGCCTCATCAGGCCGGGCGGGCTCGAAAGATCGGCATCGGCAGATGGAAGGATGTCAGCGGTTCACGCATTGACCCGTCGCGACCCTATCTCTGCCGCCTGCCTTCAGGACGGAGCATCACCATATTCTTTTATGACGGCCCAGTTTCCCGGGCCGTGGCGTTTGAGAATCTGCTGGACAGCGGTGACAGGTTTGCCGCCCGACTGATGAGCGGATTTTCAGAGCAGAGCAATCATCCCCAATTGGTACATATTGCCACCGACGGGGAAAGTTACGGTCATCACCATCATTTTGGCGAGATGGCGCTGGGGCATGCCTTGAATAGTATCGAAACAAACGGCTTGGCACGTCTTACCAACTACGGTGAATACCTGGAATTGTATCCGGCCACTCATGAAGTGCAGATTATCGAAAACAGCTCATGGAGCTGCGGACATGGCATTGAGCGCTGGAGAGGTGACTGCGGCTGCAACTCGGGAGTTCAGAGTAGTTGGAACCAGCAGTGGCGGCAACCGCTGCGAAACGCCATCGACTGGCTGAGCGGACAGTTGTTTGCCGGATATGAAGACGGTATGGCCGACTATGTAAAAGACCCATGGGAGGCACGTAACGACTACATACATGTCATGCTTGACCGTTCCGAAGAAAATGTCGCCGCCTTCCTGCTCAAGCATTCCCGTCATCCCCTGGATGATGAGGCAACCGTAACCGTACTTAGCCTGCTGGAGATGCAGCGGCACGCCCTGCTTATGTACACCAGCTGCGGCTGGTTTTTTGACGAGCTGTCCGGCCTGGAAACGGTTCAGATTATTCAGTACGCCGCACGTGCCATGCAATTGGCTGAAAATTACTGCCTTCAGGGAATCAAAATACCCTTTCTTGAACAGTTGGCGCTGGCCGGCAGCAATATCCCTGAACAGGGCAACGGGGCACATATCTACACACAATTTGTTGATACCGCCATGATTGATTCAATCAAAGTCGGTGCGCATTATGCGGTCAGTTACGTCTTTGAAGAATATGGAGAAGAAACGGATATTTTCAGTTACCGCGCCATCAAGGAAGATTCCTTGATACTCCACGCCGGACAGATGAAAGTTGCCGTAGGTAATATTCTCATCCGCTCCCACATCACCCGAAAAACAGACCGGATAAGTTTCTGCAACCTCTATTTTGGCGGACAGACCCTGAACTGTGGCGCCTGCTCCTTTTTAGGTGATACTCCCTATATGACAATGAAAGAGGAGGTCGCCCACGCCTTCAATGAAAGTGATTTTGCCGCTGTGATCAGGTTGATAGACACCCATTTCGGCATGCACAACTACTCCCTCAAAGATCTGTTTCGGGATGAACAGCGGCATATTCTGAAGCGCATACTTGCCGACACAATCAAGGAGTTTGAGGACAAGCTCATAACGCTCTACGAAAACAGTAGAAGCCTGATGGGGTTTGTCAGGGAAACCGGTATGCCGGTACCGGACTATTTTGTGACGACGGCCGGGGATGCCCTCAATCTTAAACTGCAGAAAATGTTCGCTTCGGAAACAATTGACGTGGACAGAGTCAGGGGAGATGCCGCTGAAATAAAAAACTGGAACGTTCCGCTGAACTGCGTGGCACTTGAATTCATTATCCGCCGCAGACTTGAGCGGACGATGCTCGCTTTACAGGAGGATCAGGAAAATGCCCAGCGTTTACATGCACTCCTTGTCCTGGTCGAAGCCATACTGCTGCTGCCGGTGGACGTGAATCTCTGGCAAACACAGAACATGTACTGGACTATGCTGAACATGCGTGCTTCAGCGACCTCCGCCACGATCGATTGTTCACACGATGCCTGCTGCTTGAGCGAGGCGATAAAAAATCTGGGCACCGTCTTGCGTTTCAATATTCCTGCGTTACGTGCAGCACCACAAGGAATTATATGAACGGTACACACCGGAGAATTCCGCTTTCAACCTATCGGCTTCAGTTCAACAGGCATTTTCGCTTTACCGATGCTGCCGAAATAACCGATTACCTGAAAGCTATCGGCATCAGTGATATCTATGCCTCACCCTATTTCACCGCCAGCAAGGGGAGCGTCCACGGCTACGACGTGCTTGATCAGAACAGCCTCAATCCAGAAATCGGCTCAGAGGAGGAATATGGTGCACTGACCGGGAGACTCGAACAGTGCGCGATGGGGCAGATTCTGGACATTGTCCCGAACCATATGTGCATTGAGGGACAGGGGAATGCCTTATGGATGGATGTGCTCGAAAACGGGCCCAGTGCCCACTATGCAGGTTTTTTTGACATCAACTGGCATCCGCTCAAAAAAGAGCTGAATAATAAAATACTGATTCCGATTCTGGGTGATCAATACGGCACCGTGCTGGAAAAAGGGGAGCTGAGGTTAGTCTTTGAAGAGGGCTCCTTTTTCATACACTACTACGAACATACGCTGCCGATCATTCCGAAAACATACAACACTATCCTGACACACCATATCGAAGAGATTGAATCTGAGCTTGGTGTTGACAATCCCCACCTGCAGGAGTTTACCAGCGTCGTCACTGCTCTCGGACACTTGCCGGCCACGACTGAACTGAATCCGGAGCTGGTCGCAGAGCGGTATCTGGAAAAAGTCGTCGTCAAACGGCGCCTGCAAAGGCTGTATCAGAACAGTAACGAAATACGAAAGTTTATTGATGATACTGTGGCGACCTTCAACGGGAAAACCGGTGATCCGGGCAGTTTTGATCTGTTAGAGGCGCTTCTTCTGGAGCAGGTCTACCGTATTGCCCATTGGCGGGTCGCTACCGAGGAAATCAACTACCGGAGGTTTTTCGATATCAACTCCCTTGGCGCTATCAGGGTTGAAGATCCGGTTGTTTTCGATGAAACGCACCGGCTGGTCCTCTCCCTGGTAGCAGCGGGAAAGGTGAACGGCTTGCGTATTGATCATGCCGACGGTCTGCTGGAACCGGAAGAGTATTTCAAGCGACTCCTGTCGGCATGTGAAACACGTACACCTACTGGTGGCACAGACAGTCCCGGCACTCCGTTCTACCTTATCGGCGAAAAAATACTGATGAATGCCGAACAGCTCCCTGAGAGCTGGCCGGTTTTCGGCACCACCGGGTACGATTTTGCGATCCAGGCTAACGGCCTGTTTGTCAACAGCGCCAATGCCCGGCTGTTTGACACGCTCTACACGCACTTCGTGCAGCGCCGCATAGATTTTCAGGAAGTCTCCCTCACCACGAAAAAACTCGTTATGCAGGTGGCCATGTCCAGTGAAATCAACCAGCTGGGATATCATCTCAACAAGCTGTCGGAACAGAGTCGGCATACGCGGGATTTCACCCTCAACAGTCTGACCAAATCCATCGTGGAAGTGATTGCTCATTTTCCGGTATACCGCACGTACATCAACTCATGTGACGTCACCGAGCGTGACCGCCACTACATTGAAGCGGCGGTCATGCGGGCAAAACGCCACAATCCGGCTATCAGCGCGTCAGTTTTTGATTTTGTTCAGGATGTCTTGCTGCTTCGTTTTTCGGCCGCCATGTCAGGTGAACACAAACAGTCGTGGCTCAATTTTGTAAAGCGCTTTCAACAGATTAGCGGACCTGGTATGGCCAAGGGGGTCGAGGACTCCGCCTTTTATGTCTACAATCGGCTTGTGTCCCTGAACGAGGTGGGAGGAAACCCGGATCGATTCGGGATCAGTCTGGAGGCGTTCCACAGCCAGAATATGGAGCGCTGCAATAACCGTCCGCTGGCCATGCTGGCAACATCAACTCACGACACAAAAAGAAGCGAGGATGTCAGGGCCAGAATTAACGTCCTCTCGGAAATTCCTGAACAATGGCGCAAGGGCATTTCACGCTGGAACCGCCAAAACCGTAAATTCGTCTGCATGATCGATGAAAAGCCGGTGCCCGATCGCAATGAAGAGTATCTGCTCTATCAGACACTGGTCGGCACCTGGCCGTTGTGCAGTCCGGACGAGAGCGAATGGGCCCTGTTCCGAACGCGCATCAACGAGTACATGCTCAAGGCCATGCGGGAGGCCAAAGTCAATACCAGCTGGATCAGTCCCAACGCGCCGTATGAAGACGCCGTGACGAAGTTCGTTGGCTCAATCCTCACCGCTTCAAAGAACAACAGATTCTTCCCCGATTTTGAAAAATTCCAGCAATTGACCGCAGCCTGCGGCATGTTCAATTCCCTTTCCCAGACCCTGCTCAAAATCACCTCGCCAGGGATTCCTGACATATATCAGGGTAATGAAATATGGGATTTCAGCCTGGTAGACCCTGACAACCGCCGTCCGGTTGACTTTAGTCTGCGAAAAAAAATGCTGGATAGTCTGCTGCACGCAGAAGCGGCACGTGGACTCATGGCAACAGCCGAAGAGGTAATGGCAACCCGGAATGATGGCCGCATAAAGCTGCATCTGACCTGTAAAGCACTCGGCTTTCGCCGTGATCACCGGACACTGTTTGAGACGGGAAATTACCGACCGCTTGCCGTTGCAGGCCCGTTCTCGGAGCATGTCTGTGCTTTCGAGCGTTCACTCGATGACAGCTCGATTCTGGTGGTTGTGCCCCGATTCTGCAGCGGCCTGCCGGATAATGGCTACGGTCTGCCGATAGGCCATACTGCCTGGCTGGACACCAGGATTCAGCTGGCACCGGAAACGACAGCAGGCTGTTATCGCAATATTTTTACCGGAGAACTCCTGCAGACAGATCCACAGAGGACACTTGCCGTATCAGATGTACTTTCAGTATTTCCGGTGGCCTTATTGGAACGTTCTTTCGAGACAACCAGATGACAACACACCGGCTTGACGACAGACTCATGAGTGTCGGCGGTTTTGCCCAGCAAGCGCTTCATTGTAGTAACGTCAGCACAGTTCGAGGGCTAGATGTAAATCATGACCATAATCGAGATGGTGCCATCGGCTGTATTGAAAGGGATTGTCACGCCTTTACACTGCACATTGATTGATGTAGAAGTATTCGGTGTTTCTGTTATGGCCCTCAATTGACCGGATACCACCAAAGGCAAACCGAGTGCAACGTTGCCATAATGAGTATGATATTTGGTTTTGAAGGCACCCGCTATATTGTTTGCCAGTTCGCCCACGGCGTCTCTGATGCAATCGTCATCAGCTTCATCAACCATCAACAACCCCTTGGCCACGCATTGGGCACTGGCTTTGTCGGTAGCGATAATAATATAGCCGACACGATCCCCGGCGATACCGACAATGCCGGTAATATCCGAGTCCACCGGTTCGAGTTTCTTTTCTACCTTACCGGCAAGTAAATCAATATCCATATAGACTTTAAACGTATCTTGTGTAGCCGACATTATGGTGGAAATAATTTCTTCAAATGAAATGGCTACCAATCTGATATTCCTCCCCGTGAAAAGCAAGTTTCTCACGGTATTTGATTTCGGTGTCAGATAGAAACATAATTCCTTATACAAAGCAAGGCTTTATGGTGAAAGGCTTTATGGTGAAATATATCGCTCGACGCAGGAAAAAGCATCAAAGTTGACAATACATTGTATCCGGATATTCTCTAAGTTTGTTGCTGACAACGACTAAATAAAAATTGTATGGTGCGACAGACGAAAAATTATTGCCCATATGTGTCCGATACAACTGATTTAACGGACAACTTTTGAGGTGGAGAAACGATGCACGAAAATGAGTTACGGGCTTTAATAGTGGATGACTCCGAGATGAGTCGACGGATCACGGCAAGGATTATTGCAAAGGTTTTCAGCTATGATGAGGCAGAGAATGGACTCATCGCTGTTCAAAAATATCAGGAGGCGATTGAGCAAGGAACTCCGTATGACATTGTTTTTATGGATATTATAATGCCCGAGATGGATGGGAAAGAAGCTGTGCGTAGTATTCGAGAATATGAAGCAAGCAGCGGAATTATGAGAGTTCCGATAATTATGATTTCCGCCAGCGAAATGATTACTGAAATTGAAGAACTGGTTAGTGGGTTACTGAGAAAAGCGGTTAATAAGCAGACGATGGACGCGATGTTACAAAAACTATTCGATGGGAAGATCGCGCCACTTTGACAATGCATACGTAATCGATTTTATGCTAAATCGGTGTTCAGGTGGGTTAGTAGTTCTTCTACGATTTCATTCATGATTTACCTCCAGAAACAGAAATGGCCACCCGCGGGCAGCCTGTGTGATGTGATATGTAGAGCAGGTTTACTGTTTACGATTCTCTATCCATAGAATGAGCAAGCCAATTGGACCTCCTCGTTGAAATGAAAATGGCCCCGAAGGGCCTCTGGGACTACTGGTTGCTGATAGGTGACAAAAAAGGGCCTCCGTTTCTGGAAGCCCAATCTTTCTTGATGGTATGTCAGTATTCGTTTACGCCGTTTTCTATTTCCTCCAGAATCAGTAGCTTACTCAATAAATTCTGCGATATCTTCACAAAGATCGGCAAATTCTGCTTCAGAAAGCGCAAGGTGGGCCAAAGCAGGTGCGCCTCCTTTTGACCATTCGAGTGAGAAATTGTTTTTGAGGTTAGAGCTCAGATGAACGGCGCGGTCTGCCAGCAGTCCCAGGGCAATCAGATTTTCAGATTCTGTGGTTATTTTCGCGTGTGATTCCGAAAACACACCATATTCATGGTGAAAACGAACCGCTTGCGTTGTAAATTCCGGCAAATTCCAACTTTTTGTCATCATATAACCAATCATAGCATGATCAGTCCCATGTATATCATCTTCAACATCCGTAAACTTCTCGTCGATAGAATTATTCGCTTTTGCAAGTGTCTGCTTGTAATCGGGGAATTTCTGGATCAGTACAGGAATGCCGCAGTTTTGAAACAATCCGTACGTGTAGGCATCATCTTTGTTAAGTCCCGGAATCTTTTTTGCCAGATACATGGTTGCCAGGGCAAATTTGGCCGAAGAATCCCAGAAACGCTCCATACTTACCTGGTCTGTACTTGAAAACACATTTCTCAATACGAGACCTGAAATGGTGCTGGAGAGCGTGGAAAGACCGAGTAAACTGACAGCCTGTTTGACGCTGCTGACCTTGTTGCGTAATCCGTAAAACGGAGAGTTGATTGTCTTTAGTAGAGTGGCAGAAAGTCCAACGTCCTTAGAAACCAGTCGTTCAATCTTTTCAAAATCAGGATGTTCTTTTTTGGTTTCTTCAGCTAGGTCGAGAAGGATTGCCGGACAGGTAGGAATCCCAATGCTTTGTGCAACACGCTCCATTTCTTTGTCAAAATCATCAAGTTCGGCCATGACTCTATCCTTGTGAGTCGGAAGTTTTGATTTGGTGCTTGATTATAATTTGTGAGGCTGAGAATAGGAAAATAAAAATAATTCGGCAATATCACTTATAAGGTCAGTTGCTCACCTTATAGTGAGTGCCGTCGGTTTTGAGAAAAGTCCGAAGCCAACCGCATCAACACATCCCGCAACTGGATAAAGTTATATGGTTTGCCGATTAAACCGGCAATATCATCTTTGGAAATGCGCGATGTTATTTCAGCATCACCAAAACCGCTGGAAACAATAATAGGAAGTGAGGAGTTACGGCGTTTCAACTCGTTGATGAGGCCATAACCATCCATGACAGGCATGCCGAGGTCCGTTAGCACCAAAACGACATCATTGCTGTTTTTTTGATACTGTTCAATTGCTTGCTTACCATTTCTGGCTTCAATGACTCTGAACCCCAATTCAATCAACATAGCTTTTGCAACCTGAAGGATCTGTTCTTCATCTTCTACCAGCAGTATGGTGCCACTGCCCGACCATAATTCCGGCAGGTTGGTCTGCTTCTTAGTTTCGTGCGCGTCTGCGTTGCTAATCTGCAAGGGAAGGTAAACTTTAAAGGTTGTTCCTGTGCCCAACTGACTAACCAGTTGCAGTGCTCCGCCTTGTGCTGTGATAATGCCAAGCACTGCAGATAGTCCCAAACCACGTCCGGTAAACTTGGTGGTATAGAATGGCTCGAAGATTCGATTGTACGTTTCATTGCTCATGCCGCAGCCATTGTCAGTCACCTCCAAACAACTGTACCACCCGGCAGGGATGATTTTTCCGAGATAATCCTTTTCTGACGTTCCAGTTTTAATTTCTGTCTTTGCGAGTGAAACTCTGACTTCACCTTGTGCCTCGCCGATGGCTTCCGCTCCATTGATAATCAAGTTCATCACTACTTGCC
>Ga0194059_1001251_pt1 | contig 11026 bp, 14 predicted proteins | sample SepL6211m_MetaG_FD_163426 | JGI IMG/M metagenome (GOLD analysis project Ga0194059, IMG submission 163426) | Anoxic zone freshwater microbial communities from boreal shield lake in IISD Experimental Lakes Area, Ontario, Canada - Sep2016-L626-11m | ecosystem: Environmental > Aquatic > Freshwater >... | reverse complement strand
GCTAGAACAATAGAACCTACGATTAGATATTTCATTTATAATCGTCAATAAATTTATTGATAGTAATTTATTTTCGCTTCTGAAAATAAATCAATATGTCTTGTGGATGTCCATGTACAAATTCAAGGGTATCTCAAATAAAACCGACAGATCCTTACACCGATTTTCCCGCCTCACAACGCTACGTCCAACAGAGAACAAATTTCGACAACAACATGCAACGCGTCTGGGGCGGCTGTACTCCAACAGTTGAAGGTTTTTGCGGTGGTAGGCCTTCACTTCCACCACCCAGAGGTAACTACCAACGCGGTCTGTTCCCAAATACGACCATCCTATCGTTAAATGACACAGACAACCCTTATTCATATTATGCAAGTACAGTCTTATAGATTACATAGGTTTTACTCCTTGAAATGGTTGTGGCTTCCCAGATGGAGGTGGTCCATTAATCAATTCTAAAAGTTTGTTTTCTATTGCGGGGAGGTCAGCACCCAATATATCGCCTACATAGCGGCCGTCGAAAAAGAAATGCGTCGTCGGTACCGACGTAATCTTGGGTGTCAGCTCCAGTGTCACGTCCTCTTTGGCCAGGACGCAAAATCCGGGTTTATAATACTTCGCAGCAAGCTTCGCGAATCCAGGTGCCATCTGGCGACACGGGCCACACGTTGGGCCATAAATATCAACAACAGCTATAGTATGACCTTGAACAATTTCTTTCTTGTGTCGGTTGTCCATTATTTCTATCACGTGGCGTGAATCAGCCTGTACACCGGGCTCTTTTTTCTCAGCTAAATCTTTGAACTTCTTATAAGACATTTGAACCTATAGAAGTTGCTTTTAAGCCACAACTTTTTTCATTTGTTTTTCACAAATGAAAAATTTTTAATAAAACACACAACTTCCATCCTGGTTAACAGAACAACCTTTCAACACTTGTAATTGTGGACTACTCCCAGAGAAATTAACAACCCATACTGTTGAGAAATCACTTCCATCATTCTTTTTAGCCGCAGGGAAAAGTCCCCATGATCTGACCTTCAAATGTGAGCTATCGTTGAGAGCCGAGAATAAGTCATCTACAATTCCAGGGATAGCATCATGTTCCCAACAGACTAGTACTGTCTTATTTGCACAATTTTGTAGAATATCCTGTACAAGGCCGTTGTAGTCATCTTTACGGTAGTCGTCGTTTACCTTCAAACCAAGTGCTGTACCGAGACCTGATATAGTCTCCATAGGCCTGTTACTGGACTTTGCAGAGTGTTGAGACATAGCATACAAAGCCTGTGGTTCATTCACGCCAGCAGGTCGATGTGCAGTGAAATATTGTGTCCAACATTTTGCATGTGCATATCCCATTGCGTTCAAATCAGGGCCGCTATCAGGTTTCTCTGAGTGACGAATGAATATAACTTGTGTTGGCAGTGCTGCGGATGGTGCGGTAGCGAGGAAGGATTGTGAAACGGGGTTGTTTTTCGTCTTTTTTGGTTTGTTTTTGTGTCCAAGTAATGTCCAGAGTCCGTATGATAGAAGGACTACAATAAGAATTACTATTGTGATTATGATAGCTATTTCCATTTGTTGTAACTAACAAAATTTTCAGATAACTGACGAACTTGTGTCTCTATCGACTCCACATAGTGCATGAATGCATGGGAATATCTCAACGAGAGTTTCACCTATGCGTTGTGAGAATTTTTGGAGTTTGGTCTGCCAAGTTACTGGGATATTTACAGGTTCAGTATTGGTTGTCTGGATCTCAGGCTCTGTTTGTATTTCGGTATTTTCAGTATCTGCCATTTACTATTCAGGGCTAATTTTTAAACTAAATTTTTTATAAAAAATTTTTCCAGTTCAAATTCAATCTGAATTTATGTTGTAAGTTAAATAGCTTAAAGACGGGCTTATTTAGAAGAAAATGGCAACCAAAGCAAAAAGCACAAACGCCCCAACAAAGAAAGCTAGTAGTACTACTAGAACTAAGAAACCAAAAGTCGTAGAGCCTGTTGTCGAGGAATTGGAGGAGGAATTAGACGAGCTTGAGGAAGAGGATGAGCTTGTAAGTGCGCCTGTAAGTGTGGAAATTACAAGAGTCCCCGAAACTAAGGGTGCTGAAGGTAGGAAGAGACGCGCTCCGCTTACAAAGGTCGAGATTCTCGCTAGCTTTAACGATATCATAGACAGAAATAATGAGTTGATAGCATTATTGAAGGCAGAGAAAGTAAAGGGTGGATCTGTCTTGGTTAAGGCACAAAACAAGGCTTTGAGACTCCTTCGTTCACAAGTGTCGAGGGCTGTAAAGAGAAGAGTTGTGAGTGAGGGAGAGGATGGGGCATCGAAGACAAAAAGTGGGTTCGCGAAACCAGTCAAAATCTCAACAGAAATGAGTCGTTTTCTCGGTACAAAGCCTTCAGAATTAAAATCACGCATAGATGTCACAAAAGCCATATGCGAATACATTCGCAAGGAAAATTTGCAGAACCCTGGAGATAAAAGAATAATAGTACCCGACACCAAACTTACGAAGTTATTAAAATATGACCCCAAACAAGTCATATATAACAAACATGGTGTTCCAGAACCTGGTCTTTTCTACTACAGATTACAGTCACTACTTCGTTCTCACTTTATACCCAATCCAACAACTGCCGTTTCGACTAGATAGATTATATTCTATATATTTTTGTAACCAAGATAGTTACAAAATGTAAATCAAAAAACTAATCTTTTAGCAATTTGATTACTTCTGTATTGTCCCAAAATGGCTTAGACCAATGGGGTTTAACATAGTCGGGTGGACATATACAAAAACATCGCTTTCCAGCGCATGTATCTGTCTTCATTATTCCTCGCTCAATCAACGCTTGTGTGGGTATAATGAAGAAAGAACCTTTATATTTATCAGGTTCCGTTGTGGTTCCACCTAGTTCAACCACTAAGAAATCGAAATCTCCTATCTCATATGGTTTACCAATACGCTTCTTACCAATATAACCAGCAGATTTGCAGCAACTGATGACATACGTTTCGCTTTTTTTCTCGTTAACACTTCTAAATTTTGCCTGGAATGTATAATTGTTTATGAATCCATCTACAGCATCTCCATTGCTTTCGTTCCGTTTATAGGATAGCTGGTTATCCTTACAAAATACTGCAAGTCTGTTCAACGATTCGTATTCTTTCTTATGGGTGCTAGCCATGGTGTTAATTGTTGATGAAAGCGGTATTAGCTCGGTCAGCTTCACAGTAAATAGTTCGACGTCTGTATATAAAAAATCTTTATATTTTCCATGTGGCGTGTAATTTAACTTCACCATTTGTAAATGTTTTATGTCACGATAAAACATAACAGCAAATTTTTCACGTTTTTTATCGACCAATACCATTAGCATATCATCTTCATATTTCTTATCATTGTTTATTACAAATCCAACGTTATCCTTTACTTCTGTCATAGTTTTAACTTGTATGAAATTTGTACTTTCATCCCAGTGCTGTATTTTGATGTCGGCGCTACCGCCATATTCACCAAGCTTCTCAACTTCTTGGTACATATGTGTATCGATTAGTAAATCTCTGATAAATTTCTCACTATCATCGCCAATCTTCGTAAGATTAACGCCATTATTCGAAGAATTCCGTACTTTGTCAACAACATCTTTATCGTGTACTCTCAACGAGTCAGAAGCACATTGTTTACAGCCAGAATCTTGTTTCGTTCTATTACAGATGACTGCTTGATATGCGTGACCATTAGGACAAATCCAAGAAACCTTTGTTCTGGAGTAGCTACATATAGTATCAATATCGATCTCTCTTCTTATATTGTCTTCTTTGTCCCATTCTTGCAGTAGATGGGTGAACTTATGTTTGACGTCGTTTATGAACAAATTTGCTTCTTCACGACATTTATTGCACTCGTAACCCGCTCGTGTTCTATTTTTCATCACGGCTTCATACTTGTGGCCTGTAGGGCAAATCCAACTGACTTTCTTGTCTGAGTAACTGCTAATAGTGTTGATATCTATCCCGCTTCTTATATTGGCTTCGTCGTCCCACTGTTCCCGTAAGTGTGGAAACTTATGGGTATTGTTTATAAACAATTTCTCTGGTTTCATGCTGTCACTAAGCTCTTATTCTTTAACTTTCAATTTCGTAATAAAAATTGAAATCCAAACTCAAATATCTTCATCTTTCACAATGACCTACAAACTCTACTTTCGATACGGCTGTGTTTCGTCCTCGAAATCGGCTAACCTTTTAATGGTTGCTCACAACTACGAAAAACAAGGGAAGAAAGTGCTTGTTATAAAGCCCTCAATCGACACTCGCTCTGATAACATCGATTCACGAACGGGTATGTCCAGGAAGCCAGATATCGTAGCTACACCTGATACAGACATTTTAACCACAGTTATCAGTCTCATATCCAGTCCAAATGAACTCTCGTGCATCTTGGTAGACGAGGCCCAATTCCTTACCGAAAAGCAAGTTCATCAACTGCGTGTGTTAACAGATTATGCACCAGTAATAGCATATGGCCTACGTACTGATTTCACATTGGAATTGTTCCCTGGAAGCAAGGCACTTTTTTGTCTCGCTGACTCCATAGAAGAGGTGAAAACTACCTGCTGGCGCTGTAATAAAAAAGCCATCATAAATCTCAAACATAGAGATGGAAATATCATAAAACACAAATCTGCGTCTGAATCTAGCGTAGAAATTGGTTTCGAAGACCTATACCTACCCGCGTGTTTCTGTTGCTGGTCCTCACGTAATAGCATCCATGAACTAATCCGACTATAAATTCTAATTCCAATTTTTTTAATTTTCCAAAAAATTGATCTGATTCACATTATATATTCTAGACATCAACCACAAAAACATGTCAGAATCAAACGCTACTCAGTTACAAAAACTTACACTATTACTAAAACTTAAACTCAAAAAGGAAAAATATTTTGGAAATATGGAACGTTCATCTTCTTGGGATAGTTACGATAAATTCTCAAGAAAATACACAAACGTAATAAGACAAATATACTGTATTGAACATTCTATTCCATACGTGAGAAAATACCCAAGTAATAAGATAGAAGTTACTTGGTAAGTGGTCCAAAAACCCCGATTTTATAGCTTTTTCAGTTATAAAATTTTTCATAAGATACCACCAATGTATATAACTTCCGATAATTCGCTTATTGGAATCTCTATCAAATAAGCCACGATATCGAGCACTAAATATTCTAAACTATCGACTGTGATAGTTAGACTCGTTAAACACACCATTACAAGCATATCGAATAAATCGCCATCCTTCACGTTTACACAAATGGGCTCTATACTAATGTCGCCAAAAATTCTCGAAAGTGCGGAAATACCTCTAGGTTTGTCTTCGGATCCGTAAAAGTCACATGTGCGTCTTCTATACGCTGTCTTCAATGACAAAGTTGAACAAGCAAATTTCACACCTTCAGGGACGCTAATAATTTCCAATTTGTTGGGATAACTTAAGGTTAGGTTAGATATTACATCGTCACTGAAACGGTCAGGTACATATAGCCGTGTACTGTCAGGGTCAATATCTCTACTATAACAGCAAAGTTTGTTATATCTATTATATTCAGTTCTTTCACAGCAATGACCTATACCTGTGTTAAAATAACCACCAGAAGTAAATCGCGATGCATCACCGCCTATAACTATCGCGTTGTTATAAGACATATTGTTTTTAGTATATGTCTTAGTTTTATTGCTTTAGTATTTCTATTTCCGATAACTCAGTCGTCGGAACCTCTATCAAGTAAGCCGTGATATCTAGTATCAGATACTCTATACTATCCACGACATCTAGTAGACTTTCCATACACGTCAACACAAGCATATCGAATAAATCAATATCTTTCAGGTTCACACAAATAGGTTTCATATATGAATCCGGCTGCTGGATAATACGTAGTCAGTTGATATCAAACAAGAACAATTGATATCTTCCACATTGATACATACTCGAAAGTAGGTAGTCAAATAAGACTATTATCTTCTGTTTCCGCTACTTAGTTCGTAGCGTGCATCTTCACGGTACAGATGGAGTCCAGCCCTCAGTTCACCTGTCTATCTCCACAGGTTACTTTTGTTTTTGATCTACATGTTTCAGGAAGATGTTAACAGCTCCGTTAGCATCTCTATGGGTTTCTATACCACAACTAACACATCTATACTCTCTGTTTGTAGGTTTCACATTCTGATATCCACATGAACAACAGCAAACAGTAGTGTAATGCTCGTCAACTAAGCATATTTTCACCCTGTGTTCAGTGCTTTTGTGCTTCAGAAACTGTAGAAATTCATAAAAAGCGAGATTCCTCATACCTCTGTTGGTATTTTTCCCTACGTTCATACCTTTGATCTGGTAGTTAGGAATTATGATATGTTCAAAGTTGGAACATAGATAACTCGCTAGTTTATGATGCATTTCCTGTTTTTTATTGATATTACGATTTCTAGTCCGTTGTAGAGCTTTTTTGTAGCTATTTTTCTCTCTGTTGGATCTAGAAAGGCTTATTTTCCGTGTGAGTTTGGAAATAGTAGTATCTTCAAATACTGTTCTATGATTTTCACCTACCAATAGAACGTTGTTATCTTGTGGATCGTAGATAGCATATGGGACTACTTCTCCTACATCGATACTACAGTATTTCTTTTTGTTGTATTTTGTTATCCTCTTACTTTTCACAGGAACTGAAATGTAATAATCTCCAGTGTTTCTGTGATACGATAGTTTATATTCCTTATCCAGATCGAAACTGATAGGCTCCTTAGTTCGTATCTTTGAATCTATACGCCTGTATAGACCAGCGTATATTCTGTATTTTTTCATAGAAGACGCTTCCATAGTTATCGTTTCTACTGTGGATTTCCATTTACTCTTGTAGTTCATCCTGAATGGTTTTCTGTCTATTTTTCTGGCGTCCAGAATAGCCTTGTAGTTAGAAGCTACTTCTCTACTTGCTTGGTCTATTAAGTGTACTGGTAAATTAGCACATGTAAACCACTCTGGTTGGTTCTTTTTCAGATGGTTCCTGATAGCTTGAAAACCAGTCTGTGACATACGCTTTCCTTTTTCATCATAGACAGGTAGTATCCCAAAAGCATATTTTCCACCAGTTTCTACACGAAGATACTCATCTTCATAGTAGATATAGTTGGCTTTCACTTTCTCACCTTTCCTTGGTATGTAATACCCACGTGGTAGACCACATAGATAGTTAATACCCTGATTATAGTAGTACCTGTATGTCCCTATCATCTGTTTCATTATCGGTCTGAACTGACGTGAGAAGTAGACTTTTGTCTTCTTTGATTTGATTACTGTACTTTCTAAGTCCATGCATTCTGGCACTAAAGACAGTGATAATGGATAATAGGTCGTTTGTAAGCTCCGATGTGGGATTTTCTCTATCCCCCTTACAGAGAACCACGATTTCAGAGCTACTTTGTTTACGGAGGATATATTCAAAGATTTCAAATCCGAAACGACAGAGTCGGTCTTTGTAGGTAACCACAATCTCTTGGAGTTTTCCCTCGTACGCAAGGTCCAGGATTTTAAGGAGTCCTTTTCTTTTGAAGTTGAGACCCGAACCGTAGTCCGAGATGATTTCGTGGTCAGGAAATTGCCTCCTAAGATAGTCTTTCTGATTTTCAAGATCCTGTTTTTGCGCACGAGAAGACACTCGTGCATAACATATCTTCTTTCGTTCCACAGTCGTATTTTTGACCCCTCTGATATATCTATCAACATCATAGAGATACCTACCTGTGTTAGTCTTGATATATTGCATTTCTCCTGCAAGTACCATTCGTCGGAGGGTGGATTTTGAAACACCGAGTATGTTGACGGCGTCTCCAGATTTAACGTATTTACGTTCATTGCTCATACTTGTAAATTTTCATTTCTTAAGTCAATTTATTAGAAATGAAAACAATTGAACATGGTGGCGAAATACAGTTAACAGCTCCCAAAACGATACCAAAAACACAAATATACCCTTTGAATTGCCTTTGGATCCATACGTATCACAACTACGTCTTCTATACAGCGTTTTTAATTGGCTATTACTGCGAAAAGCAAACTTAGATATATCATCCAAGTCATCAGAGATACTAGCAGATTCTAACTTCCTGAAATTATTTAGTTCTCCATTCTCCATGGCATGAAAACGGTCAGGTAGGTAAAACCCTGTAATATTGCGGTCTTTGTGCTCAAGATAACAACAAAGTTTGTTATATCTATTGTATTCAGTTCTTTCACAGCAGTGACCTATCGCTATAGCACTACAACCTTGAGATCTTTGAGTACCACTCCATTTATATTCTTCTGTTACTGGGTAACCTATCGCTACCACACCACATCCAGCCGTTCTTGGTTCGTTGCGACTATAGTACCAAGAATGAGGACATAAACTATTATATCCTTTCGCTATAGCATCACGTCCAGCCATTTTTGGTTCATTGTACCATGATGGAGGACATATACCATTACTTCCTGAGTACTTCGCGCTTTGACCTATCGCTACTGGAACGTTACCAACCATTGTTACTTCAGGTTCACGACTTCCACAGCAGTGACCTATCCTTATAGAACGATTACCAGACATCTTTACTTCAAGCGTCCCAATTTTTATAACATATCTTCTGTTATAAAATTTTTCGTATAATATAAATGGCAACAAATATCACATCTATCCTTTCAACAGAAGATATTAGTCTCATTCTCGGCCTCAATTCTGAAGTTCTCGACAAAGCCAGCTCTGAACTTCCTGTTATTCCAGGCTCAAAATCACGTTGTGCTCTAGAAATACCAGAATCTATCCTATCTAAACTTTCTGAAGCATTCGGATTTGAAGTAAAATCACCTGTTTACTCACAATTTGTCCGTGGTGATACGCATAGCCACGTCGATTCAGCTGCAGTCAACCCTGATTTCGTAAATACACATTTGTTGTATCTAGTTGCCGCTGGTGGTTACTTAGTAGTTGAAGGCGACAAGCACCCCATAGTACCTGGAAATGGTTACGTGTTTCCTCGTGGTTGTACACATTCAACTATCGAGACTGCCGATGATATCAGATTGTCATTGGGACCTTTTAATGAGCATTTGGAAGCTGTTGGTGCCAATGTCACATATTACGGGTATAGAAGCCCTACTGGAAGTCCAACAGATACTCTATTGGGAGTGTATCCAGCGTTTGGGAGTTATACAATACTTGGATACGCGGCGGCTGGCGGTGTCACTCCTCCTGGTTTAAACTTTGTCAACTGGTATGACAATGTAAGTACTACTTACTTTAATGCTGGAACAATTATTACATATGCAGGTGAAATTTATAATTTTCAGGCGCAATTTGTAAGTACTCTCTGTTTTAAAGAAGACTCGAAAATTCTTGCATTAGACCCTGTATACAAGGATGAAAAATATATTGAAATCCAAGACTTGTGTGTAGGTGATTTAGTAAAAACTGTAAATGACGGATTTCTGCCTATACATTCTATTGGTTCCACTACTATACATAACGAAGCAACTGTAGACCGCTCACCACAAAATCTATATGAATGTAAAAAGGCAAATTTTTCAGAATTACTCTCTAATTCTTTAGTTGTCACTGGGTACCATTCATTTCTAGTTGATAAATTAACACAAAAGCAACAGGAAGATTGTCTGCAATTACAAGGGAAGCTGTATAAAACAGGTGAAAAGTACAGATTACCAGCTTGTGTATATGAAAAATGCTCTGTGTACGAGAAACCTGGTCAATACAAAGTTTGGCATTTATCCCTACAAAATGAAAACGACAGAATGAACTATGGTATCTATGCTGAAGGTGTACTCGTAGAGACTTGTTCCATCCGTGCACTAACAAAAATCTCAGGATTACAACTAAAATAAAATGGTACAACAGAAAGATATAGATGAACTTTTGTCACGCTGGGACGACGCAAAAAGAGAACTAGCAAAGCAGGAAGCAATATGTGAGAAATATAAGATATATGTAGAAAAACTAATGAACAGCTCGAAAACGGACGAATTATCAGGAACAGATTTTACCGCAAAACGCGCACATGCTGTTAGATACAATGTCAATGGTAAAAGTCTACCTGAAGAAATTTTTGAAAAATATAAAACAAAAGTTCAATACACAACTTTGAATTTGAGAAGAAATAAATAGAATGTAATAATATTTCTAAAAAATAATTTTTTAGAAATTTGGAAAGTTCAAAAATCTTAGAAAGTCAGAAATTAATCTACTGTGACAACCAATTCATTTGTTTCTTCTTCGACTTTATCCTCGGTTTCGTCGTTTTCGCTAACATCATCGCCAATGTCATCTGGAATTTCTGACAAAACATTCTCGACAGTTTTCGTAATCATCTCGTCCTCGATATTGGTGTTGTCAGCTAAAACTTCCTTAATTGTCGTTATCAAACTGTCATCCATGGAGAATTCGCGTTGAATTTCATTTGTCTCAGATAATCTCCCAATCACTTCAAATGAATCTCTAACTTGTAGAATTATTATACATTTCGAATAATCTTCACTTGTTTCTATTTGCACAGGTAGTCGCGTTAATGAAGTTATCAAATATATTGCTCTGTTTAATTTCAATGACAGCAACGATAGAAAATTAGGTTCTAATGGGTCATCTGAGTCATATTTCACCTTGTATTCTTCCTCGATTTTTTCAGTTTCATCTTTCTCGATAGCGGCTACGGCTCGGAATAGAAGTGTGGCCATCTGGTTCGCTTTTGCATGACTGACTTTCCTCAACGATGGAAGTTCTCTAAAAAGTAACAATGCATTTTTCTGACCTTGTGAGCCACGAACTTCGAGCCAGTCATCCACACTTAGTAACTTTGCTAGAATCTCAAGAATTTCTAAATTGCCAGCTGTGATAGCATTTTGTATGACACTAGCCACTGATTTTCGTGTCACTTGTACTGCATCTGGGTCTCTACAGTATAGTAA
>Ga0194059_1001248_pt1 | contig 11040 bp, 10 predicted proteins | sample SepL6211m_MetaG_FD_163426 | JGI IMG/M metagenome (GOLD analysis project Ga0194059, IMG submission 163426) | Anoxic zone freshwater microbial communities from boreal shield lake in IISD Experimental Lakes Area, Ontario, Canada - Sep2016-L626-11m | ecosystem: Environmental > Aquatic > Freshwater >... | reverse complement strand
CATCACGCCACCATGGTGGTTCTGTGCCATTCACAAAATGCGTCAACGGCAATCCATCGCATTGAGCAGGAATTGCAATATCCATCACTTCACATAGCGTGGGCATGATGTCGATATTCTCTGTGAATTTATCGACCACAGTTCCGTGAGCACTTGAATGACGTGGGTCTGCAACGATTCCGATGATGTGCTGGCTTGTTTCCCAGTAGCCAACTTTTTCACGCAGACCATGGTCACCCAACATCTCTGCGTGATCGGCAGTAACAACAATGACTGTGTTGTCCCACTCTCCTGATTCAGTTAGTGCATCGAACACTCGGCCAAGTTGGTAATCGACTTCACTAATCATTCCGAAATACTGCGCACGCATATGCGCCATCTCATCAGGATCTGTTGGTGCCTTCGTTCCGTCAAGCATCAACATCACTTCATGGAATGGATGCACATACTCTGCACGTTGAATCGGTTGACCAACAGAAGCATGGTTATACATTGTGGAATATTCGCCAGCTGCTGAATATGGAGGATGCGGGCGCAGATAACTTGCATGCGCAAACCAACCAGCATCTTGGTTATCAATCCAATCAATCAAGTTGTTTGTCAAGAAATTGCTGACGCTGACATCAACAGGTCGTTCATGTTCAGTCGACAACAATTGCAAAATTCCAGGGGAAGCGTCGTAGCCCCTTTCTGTAAGAAAATCCCGCCACGGATTCATTTGTCTTGTCAGATCAAGCGCACAATCAAAACCCGGCAACACTCCTTCATATGTGTGAAGGCGAGGATCATCAGCACCAGTTGTTACTCGTGGGTCGATCGACTGATCGGTGTATCCGAAAAGAGTTGGGGTGTATCCGGCACGACGCGCGGCATGTGCAATGTTGTCGAACTCTGAATCAAGCGGTGTTCCATTAGCAACCACACGATGGTTCATTTGATACATACCGGTGTACAACGATGCGCGCCCAGGCGCGCACGGAGAAGCTTGGCTGTAATGCTTTGACAATCGCACCCCTTGCTTGCACAGGCGATCCAAATTGGGCGTCTTGACTACCGGATGACCCGCAATCGATAAACAATCACCACGAAATTGGTCAAGGGTGATCAGAAGAATGTTCATTGCCATGTTGATTTACTCACTGCCTGGACGAACACCTGTTGCAAGAAACGTACGAATCTCGCGAATCGCCGCGGGGTCTTGGGCAAGAAGAATATGGCCGCCTTCATACACAGAAAGTGTCGCATCTGGAATTAGTTCCAAAATGGCTTCTGAGTTAACGGAAGGTGCAAGTCCGTCAAACTTTCCGGCCGCAATGAACGTCGGTGCAACAATTCGATGCAATCGATCAACAACGTCATGATATTTTCGTGCTTCTAACTGCAGATGCTCACCGCGTATCACTTCTGAATCTTTCGGAATCGCTGCAAAATCGTTGAACATATTTATCATCTGAGCATCAGCCGAGTGAGTCGCCAACCATTCAGGCGTAAAGCGTGTGTCGTTAATAGTGATCATTTTTTCCGCACGCTCCTTTGTCGACAACACACTCAATTCGTGTAACGGAAACGATGAACCAGCACTTCCACCAGCTGATGTACACAACAGCGCCAATCTTTCAACACGTTCTGGAAATGTCACTGCAAACTCTTGGGCAACCATCCCACCAAAACTCATACCAATCACAACGCACGTCTTCCACCCAACATGATCAAGAAGAGCAGCGGCATCTGCTGCATACTGTGCCATGGTGTAGGGACCTTCAGGAATTGATGTAAGACCAAGTCCGCGTTGGTCATGAGCAAGGACTTCGCACTCCTTCGACAATGAACGAAGTAAAAGTTCTGTGCCTTTCAACGTGGCACCAGATCCGTTGAAAAACAGCACTCGTGGCCCTGCACCAGTGATCTGGTAGTTGATCGAAATGTCATCTGACTCAAAGATTGGCACGACCCAAGTCTCGCACCCACAGGGGTATCCACCATTCACGGACCATTTCACACCAACATAAACATTCGTGCAAACGTTTGTAGATGGGGTGAAGCGATCACTCGCAGAACACCCAGAGTCTCTGACATGGCGGCGAGTCACAATGCCGGGCCTCGATGTTGCGTGGGTCGGCATGAATGTCCCTGTCATTGATACGGGCGGCCGTCCCTGGGTATGGGAAGTAGTCACCCCGTCTCAATACAACGCATCTCCCCGTATGCAAGATGACGTCATGGTGTTACCCGTAGCTCACGACACCGTGGTTGCTGCTGTGAACCATCGCGATCACTCCGGGCCAATCATGCGAATGCAGGTCCCCGTGACCCATGCCCCTGACGCCATCAGCCTTCCCGCAGAACCAGCAGGGCCTTGGTCTGTCAGCCTGGAAACAGGCTGGACTATCCAGGCGCTCGGGTCTGCCGCCCAATGCTGGATTGACCGGGAGTCCCCGGGAACAGCCCGCCTTGAGACCCCTGAACCGCCACTTCCTGCCCGCCAGCGCTACCAGTTGCACCCCGCTATTGACTTCGAATCTTCTGCCTTTGACCGTTTGCTTACACTCGATCCTGATGACGCGGCCACAGTTACTTCCCTTTTGTCGCTCGTTCACGAAGCGCTCATCGCGTACCGCTAACGCTTCCCAGTTGCTTAGCCAGTCAAGGCAACCATGATCACGACCTATGCCCTGTCACTATCCACTCGTGACTGCACTGACACCCAACGAATTGCTCTCATCGATGTCGTTGATGACTGGTTAGTTGAGAACTACCCCATTGATTCGTATGCACCAGGCACAACAGTCCGCACGCGACATTCATCTGATGATCCGGTCTTTCGTCTCACTATTACGGAAAGTGCTCCCGGAAGTACTCACGTTGAAACACTGACCATCAGCGTGGTGTTACTAGAAGATGTCTTGACATTTGATGTCCGTATTGTGTCAACCCCAAGCACAGCAAAAGTAGTTCCCTACATACCACCGTTATTGCCACCACGAATTGTGCACTTAGTTCGTACGGCTTTAAAAACTGTTCCCTCTGAAGATGCAAACAGATACATCTCAGACGCTGCAACCATCATTGATACCGAATTAGGCGGACAGGAAGTCGCTGCATTTATTCTTGCGCCAGGTCGACGACTTCCCGCCATCGTTGAGATCATTGATTACGAGCGTCGCATGCCGCCACTAGTAGCAATAGGCGCAGGACCACTTGTGGGTCTCGCTCATGTTTTTCAAATGACAAATGCAGAAGCGCTAAAAGGTTTCACTGACTTAGCGGGGTACTCCCTTATCGGACCCGGATGCATCATTGTTCAATGGGCTGGGAACACAGAGCCTGACATCACACGACGTCGCGAACTTCCTGCTACATATGAACCACGCGAACGACATCGAATTATTCGCTTAGTAATTGATACAGCTGCCCGTTCAGTTGCTCCTCCTCGTGTCCCGCCGCCTCCACGTCGCGACTTCGACATTATTGATCTTCCTGTTCGTGAACAACCAGATGATGACACCGACAACGAAGAACAAGCACTGCATATTGAACAACTTGAAGCAAGTGTCGATGAACTGGAAGCAGCATTGGCAGACGCAGACAGATTGTTGTCAGAACAACGCACTCAGTTGGAACGTAAGGGTGGCCAACTTGATGAACTAATCCTACGTAATGTCTCGCTTGAAACACAGGCAGGTACCACTGCCCAGGTCCGCGCGGTACCGTCGATGACAGAGGCGTTACGACTCGCTCGTTTACATTGCCCATTCCTTGTATTTCATGAACGCGCAATTGAATCAGGCGAAGGACTTGAGGGACCAGAACCGGTCAGTGTGTTACAAGACTTGGTTCGCCTCAACGAGGTCGCACGAGCATGGATGTCTAATGAAATCACTGGTACCAGTATCAAATTGGCATGTCGCCAGATGGGGCTTGACTTTGTCCCAGCAATCTCAGTGACAGCACGCCAGAAATATGAAGAGGATTACCTCATCGATTGGCGCGGGCATACAGTTCGAGCCGAGGCGCACCTTCGTCGTGGTCGAAAAACTCACTTAGTTCGTATACACCTATATTTCGACGATGAAACCCAACAAGTTGTCGTCGCATATATCGGTAGACATTTACGTGATAAGGGCAGTGCTTCCTAGATAATTCGCATAGCCTTTATTTGCATGACGCGTCGCCTACTCCTCCGAGTCGTTAGCGGCGTCGTTGCAGTTATATTCCTGTTCGTCGGTATCTCAGCCACTCAATATGTTCGTGCTCATCCTCATGATCCGCTGCAACAAAACCTTGCCTCGTGGGCACGCCAGAACAAACTAGGACCGGTCGTCGACAAGTTAGAAGCATGGCTTCACAGTAACCCACCTGCTGCTACACCTGCCGATTCACTTGCTCTTGCAATTACACCTGTCACCAATGCTGCAGATCAAACTTCAACCACATTGGAAGCATTACCCACAGAATCTTCTACATCAACATCTGTTCCAGGGATCACTGCTCCATTAATAATTCGGCCAACTGTCGCCACTTCGTCATGCCCAATTGATCACACCATCGCAACAGTTGTTACTTCAACTACTACAACTTCTACCTCCACTACAGTCCCAGTTGCCGGCACCACAACAACGACTACGACGTCAACAATTCCCGCAAAGCCCTCAGACATCCCCTCGCAATTGCTTCCAGCCTTAGACGGCGAAGGAAAATGGCAAGCAGTCATGCGAGTGCGCAAGAAGCCAATTGTGTATGCCACTTCAATTCGACCACTCTGGTGCTTTGGTTCCGTCGTTGCCACAATGGCAACCTTTAACGCAACCGAAGTACACACAGCTTTGTTCAACGGAACTGAAATGCCAGGTGGCAACGGCTGGAAGAATGGGTCAAAGATTCGCGGAACACCATTGCGTTCGTTGATTGCAAGCTTCAATGGTGGATTCCGATTTGAACATCAACCAGGTGGATATATCACCGAAGGAAAAACTATTCGCGCAATGCGCGACGGGTATGCGACTCTCGCTATCTCCCACGACGGCATCAGCACAGTTGGAGTATGGGGCGACGACCTTCATGAAGATGGTTCATGGTCTTCGCTGCGTCAGAACTTGCCGCCACTTGTTCGTAACGGAAAATCGGTATATGCCAACTACCCCAAAGTTGACTGGGGAGAAGATTTCGGCAACAAGGTCTACAACTTCCGCTCAGCGGTGTGTATTCGAACAGATGGTCTCATGATGTTTGTTGCAGTCGGCAAAGTAAACATCGGCATGTTGGCAGACTCTCTAGTCGTTCTTGGTTGCAAGACCGGCATGGAACTAGACATCAATGGAAACTGGCCTTATTTTGCTGTGTATAAAAACTTCGGTATGCCAGATCGCGCGGGTCAAATCATTGATAACCGCATGGGTGACCCAAATCGTCACCTCAGCGGTTCTACCAAAGATTTCTTTGCACTGTTTGATCCAGAAACTCTCGTTCCCGGATCAGTCGGTTAGTAAGACTCCCACGCAATACAGTGAGAACGACCCAACTAAAGGACTTGCCCCATGAGCGATGACATCAATACCGAAAAAGAAGTAAATTCTGGAGCAGGAGTTGGCACAGTTGCAGCAATTGTCGGTGCAATCATCATTATTGCGTTAATCGCGGCAAATACTACGCACATCAACATCAACTTCATTGTGTACAAAGCTCACAATGTTCCATTGTGGTGGTACACCGTCATTATTGTTGGCCTCACCATCGTCACTGATCGTGTCTTACGATTCGTTTTGCGACGACGTAAAGCTCACAAAGATAAAAAGCCGTTAGCCAACTAGGTGATACGACCCTAGTAGTCGCGGTTCTCCACCATCATCTGTCGCTACCACACCGTCATCAACCAATTTTCGAAGATGTGACCACACACTGCGTCGTGCTGGGCGGTGCAATTTCTTGTCGATCGCTGCATATAAAACTTTGACAATACCTGGAATGGTCGTATTGCCTATCGCAATTTGTGCAACTATTTGTCGTTCTCGCTCGAGGCGGTGTTCGTTGTACGCAATGAGGAACGGCTGAGGATCAGTCACCGGTCCACCATGTGTCGGCCACAAAATTCGATCATCTCGATTAATCACTTTACGCATCGAGTCCATGTACTGACGCATGTCGCCATCTGGTGGGGACACAATCGTTGTCGACCACCCCATCACATGGTCGCCAGTGAACAGCGCTCCCTCGGTATCCATGGCAACACATAGGTGATTCGATGTGTGACCAGGAGTTGCTACTGCAGTGAGTGAGAACTCTTTTGTTGACAAAAACTTCTCACCATCAACAACTGCTGCATCGGGCATGAAAGCTAGATCTGTCGTTTCCTTTTCTTCATCTGATTCAACTGCATCGGCAGGGTCATCTTCTGACGCATCATGATCATCTTCTTCAACAAAGCCTTCATACACGCGATGAGGGCCAATGGCATATCGCGTTGCGCCAGTCTCTCCATGTAGCCATTCTGTAAGTGGTGAGTGATCAGAGTGACAGTGAGTCACAACAATTCCGACAACATTTCTTCCGTTAAGTGCTTCACGCAATGCATCTCGATGGCTATCAAGTTTTGGGCCTGGGTCAATAACCACCACATCGTTGGTGCCCAGAATGTACGTACCTGTTCCGTGATAACTGAATTTCGATGGATTCTTTGCAATAACGCGCTGAATCAATGGAGTCACCTGAGTGATTTCCGCATATGGAGCATCATCAATACGAGGAACAAATGGAATAGCCATGTTTACTCAAACCCAATTGCTCGTACTGCTCCGACGGGCTTGCCATGACCACGAACAATTTCCTCAATGCTGTTGTCAACACCTGTGATGTCAACGCCAAGTTTTTGCAATGCAGCCAGAAGAACAGTCGGTGTTCCGCGCCCATATCCGTCGGAAAATTTCAATGCCACAGCACGACCATCGGGCAATGCAGCTGCATAGACGGCATCTGCTCCGTCTTTCGCAAATAAATTGCTGATACCAGACACAATCGTTGTGACATCACGACCCTTGCCACCGACCATGTACGGGAATTGTGACATCGCTTCGTAGATCTGCCTTCCTGAGTCTCCGGCGTCGCCAGTCGCCATTGCACGCATTGCGCGCGCAAGACCAACAAGTTCAACAACATGGGCAGGTGCGCCGCAGCCGTCAATTCCGATCGCAAATGCTTCGTGCCCTGTCACGTCAGCAACTGTCTGTGTAATTGCTTGTTGGAGCGGGTGATCTTGGTCAAGATAATTCTCAATAGGCCATCCGTTGATGACGCACGTTGCCACCATGCCGGAATGTTTTCCGCTGCAGCCCATTTGTAAAGCCGATCTCGGAATTCCTGCACGAATTGCGTCATGGGCTGAACGCGTATGCATCGGATAATCGTGCGTGTTGCCAAGTGCGCTTTCATCAAGTCCGAACTCAGCCAGAATTGCAAGTGCAGTTTGTTGATGAATTGCTTCACCATTGTGGCTTGAGCACACCAAGGCCAGTTTTTCTGGCGGCAGTGACAAGCCGGCGCGCACCATCGCTAAAGCCTGAATGGGCTTCGTCGAAGAACGAGGAAAAATGTGAGTGTGCGGGTCCCCGAGTGAAAATTCAACATCACCAGTTCTGTTCAGGCACACCACAGCGCCAAAATGAACACTTTCATCCACCCCACTACGCGTCACTACTGCGATGGGAACAAATTGCGAAGGCTTGACGCCAGTCATTGTGACGATGACTTTCGAAAACTTCGTTTGGCACGAGGCGTTTTGGCGGCTTGTAAAAAGGTCAACGGGTCATCAATCACGTCGTGACGAGTGCCCCATGACGAGGCAAGCGCCTGACCCATAGCAACTGCAGGCAGCGCAAGAATGGCACCTACTGGACCTAGTACTGCACCACCCACAAGTGCTCCACCAAATGCCAACGCTGGATGTAATTCCAATGTACGAGCAGTTACCTTCGGTGCGAACAAGTAGTTCTCCACTTGTTGATACACCACGATAAATCCGACGACAACAAGTGCCTTGATGGGCGAATCTACAAATGTCAGCACAACTGGTAACAATCCAGCAAGGTACGTCCCGATGACAGGCAGGAACTGGGAAACAAGTCCGACCCATAGAGCCATCGCAATTGGTGCAGGAATTCCAATTGCTTGAAACGCTATCCAATGAAAAAACGCTGAAATAACTGCAAGCAACGCGCGTGAGTACAGGTAGCCGCCGGTTTTGGTAATAGCAAGTTCCCAGGCATTTAAGACTTGACGTTGTCGATCAGGTCGCAATCGAGAACATATAGAACGACGTAATCGCGGACCGTCTGCAACTAAGTAATACGAAAACAGCATCACGGTAAACATCTGAAAGAGCACGCCAAGTGCTTGTACAGAAAGGTTGACTACCTTGTCTTGCTGTGAGTTAATAAATTTCTGAACAGGGCCAGTCGGGTTATTAATTTTTTCATTTACTGATGCGGCATCAATGTGCGACCCAAAAGTGTCGTTCAGAATTTTTACTGTGTCGTTCACATACTGTTCGCTGTTTGAAAGTACGCCCGCTACTTGCTGGCCCACAACAGTTCCTACAGCTCCAACAAATGTGAACACGATGACCAATAAGCCGAGCATCAAGATGCCGGTCGATGATCGACGTCCACGACCTCTGGCGACAAGTTTGTTTACAGCGGGCTCTAAAGCGAGCGCGATGAAAAGCGACACCAACATAAGAATGAGGAAATTATTGAGGCGGTGAAAGGTGAAGCGCAGTACAAGCGTGCCAATGAAACCGATCCAAAAAATAACCACTGCTCGAGGAACCCACGTCGGCATCCGCGGGGATTGGCTTGCAGAGACGGGCGCATCAGTCACAGATGAAAGCGTATAGGTCACCATCGTGTGACGCATTCGCCGTGCAATTCAGGGACAAGGCTGGCACGATAGAGACATGCCAGCAGTCCCCGTTTCCGTGTCTGAACGAGTTGAATCAGTTCGCCTGGCAATCGCGGCCGCCCTTCGAGACCGTGTGATTGGCGACAATGCTGAGGAAAAGCGCGATGCCATTATGAATGCGACTGGCCCTCGATGGTTCTCTGAATCATCTCCACTACATATTGTTCACTCTGATGCGTCGATGTTCATCGGTGGCATGAGAGCTCTGTTGTTTCAATCACTTCATCCATTAGCAATGGCCGGGGTTGCTCAACATTCTGACTATCGCGGAGATCCGTGGGGTCGTTTACAACGCACCGCTGATTTTGTTGCAGCAACATCATTTGCTCCTGCGGATGTTGCACAACGCGCAGTCGACATCGTGGTGAATGTGCACAAGCGCGTCACGGGTGTTGCTAGCGATGGTCGCCCATATTCTGCTTCAGACCCACACTTACTGCGATGGGTACATGTTGCAGAAGTTGATAGTTTCATGCGCGCGCATCAGTCGTATGGAGCAAATCCGCTAGATACCGCCGGCTACGACGCGTACGTTGCAGACATGGCAGTGATCGCACGCAAGTTGGGCGTACCAGCGCCACCAACATCAGTGCAAGGTCTCAAAGACCAGATTGCGCAGTTTCGCCCAGAACTTCATGGCACTACAGAATCACGTGATGCAGCAAAGTATTTGTTGCTCACTCCGCCACTCGAACTTGCTGCACGAGTTCCCTACTCACTAATCGCGGCCGCTGCAATTGCCATTCTTCCCACATGGGCTCGCGCGGATTTGCGACTGCCCTACCTGCCATTGACTGAGCAACTTGTCGTCAAACCAATCGGACAACTGATCTCGTCCACCATACGGTGGGCTACTTCTGGCGATTTTGTTTCGCAAGCCGGGTAGTTAGATCACCATTCGTACCAATACGAACGCGGTCAAGACCTAGCCACGTTGCCATCTCACGTAACTCGAGCATAAGTTCCGATGCAACATGTTTGATATCGACACCTTCTTCACTGAACGCGCCAGGAACAAGTAACTCACCAGCATGTCGATCAGCTTTCAGATCTACTCGCGCAACGATGCGATCACCCAGAACAAACGGCAATACGTAATAGCCATACACACGCTTTGGTGCGGGAACATAAATTTCAATGCGATAGTGAAAATCAAATAGTCGCTCAATGCGTGGCCGACACCACACCAGCGAATCAAATGGTGAGACAAGTGCTCGCACATCAACACTGCGTGGCCGCAACGTATCGGGAAACATATAGGCGGGGTCACGCCACCCTTCAACACGCACTTGCTCAATGAGACCTTCTTCAACAAGTTCAGCCAAATAAGGCTTTGCTTGTTGGGGTTTTTGCCTGTGATAGTCGAACAAATCAGTTGCAGTACCAACGCCTACGCTACGCGCTGCCAACAGCAACATTTCACGGCGTGCTTCGCTTTGCGATGGTGTGGGCATTTTCAATATCTCGGTGGGCAACACATCATGCGGTGCGTAATAGACACGTGCAAAATCATTGGGCCGACGTTGCGCGGTGATCTCTCCGGTCCAAAACAAGTATTCAAGTATTGCTTTGCCTTCGTCCCAGTCCCACCACGATCCTTTTGGCCCGACGCGCGTGCGTACATCGCCTGCGACTAGCGGTCCGTCGTTGTAAATGCGGTCGCGAATCTCTTTCAGCAATGCGGGTTTTGACTTTGCAACGCGCTGCAACCCTGGCCACATCGACCCATTTCGTGCTTCGTCCATTCGCCACCGAATTAATGGGTGCATAGAAACAGGAAGATGCGACGCCTCGTGACACCAGTATTCAAATAGTTCTCCAGCCGCTGTGGCATCGGGTATCAACGTGCGCGGATGATTACCCAATCGCGAAAACAACGGCATCTCTTGACTACGCACCAATACGTTGACGCTGTCAATTTGAATGAGGCCAACTGAATCGATGACACGTCGAAGATGACGTCTATCTATTCGCCCTGTGGGGCGAGGCGTTGCAAAACCTTGTGCGGCTAACGCAATGCGTCGAGCCGAATCACGACTGATCTCAGTCGGCGACAGTGACCGTGACACTCTTGATTACAACGTCAACAAG
>Ga0194059_1001247_pt1 | contig 11043 bp, 8 predicted proteins | sample SepL6211m_MetaG_FD_163426 | JGI IMG/M metagenome (GOLD analysis project Ga0194059, IMG submission 163426) | Anoxic zone freshwater microbial communities from boreal shield lake in IISD Experimental Lakes Area, Ontario, Canada - Sep2016-L626-11m | ecosystem: Environmental > Aquatic > Freshwater >... | reverse complement strand
ACTGTTTCCGGTTCAACAGGCGTTTTGAGATGAAAACGATGACAGATAGAATTGCCAATGCGGTCTGCTGTTGCAAACCCTGCCCAGAGCGGGCGTTGAGGGTTGCGGAGGTTTATGGGTAATCAGGACAAGCCATGACCACAGCCGTTCCAAGGCTTGCTAAAGACCTGTCAGCTCATCATCCCTTTTAACCAGGGCAAACCGGAATACTGCCTAGAGCGATTTGCCAATTCCAAATGTTATTCTCATCTGAAAAAGAGATCACGAACAGCCTCTGAGAGCCGTCGAATCTCATCTACATTGTGAGCCAGGAGTTCCTGCCTTTCCCAAAAATCAATGCTGGAGTCTTTACATCCTCCTGCGATTTGACTACCCAGTTGTTCAAAATTCATTCCAGTGCTGTTCCTCAGATTCTCAGGCTCATTCAACACGCCAACAACAAACACTCTATCCCTAACTTCTTCAGGAACCTGATTCTTAATTTCGGATCCTCTGTGCGCATTTCCATCAAAGTCGACAATCAAAACAGCATATGAATTCGGATATTGCCGCATGTAGCCTTTGCTGAGCTCGAGCAATGTTTCTTGACCTCTTTCCCAGCCTCTTGCTAGGTCATAAACATAAAATTGTCTTTCATTGGCGTCCAAGCATGTTGAAAAACCATTGACAATATCGCGAACCGCTTGGTCCTCTGGGATGATGATTAGATGTTTAGTATATTTGTTTGCGCTCACTGGACTGGTTCTCCTAGGAGCATGCTCTCAATCAGGTTCTTGGAGATTGACAAGTCTTCTAAGGGGCGAATTACCGTAGGCGATAGGTGATTTGCGCGATCAAGCACAAACGTATTCTCCGATGAAAAACAGTAAATCACGTGCTCGTTGTGAGCGGCAGCAATGAATTGACCGGATTTTCCAAAAGCACGACGCAGCGCTGCGATATTATGCTGAACCTCTGAGAGGTGCAAGTAATTATCGGGCTCATCCCAGAAGCAGAGGAGTGGACCGTAATATTTATTGGCTGCCATTACAGTAGCAATCAAAAAAAAGCATTTCTCACCATCAGATAAGTCGCTGAAGTCAATGGCCAAGGTGGATTTTCCATCAGTCGCGAACCTAATCACTAGCGACTTGGCGTTTCTACCTATTGGCTCATTCTGTATATCACTTAGGTCAGGCATTATGCTGCGTAGATATTCATCTACTTGACTATATGCAGCCGGAAAGCGGCTTAGCAGCGCAGTGACCCACTCTCCGAGGTTTGAGCCATCTCGACTAGGCTCTAAGCTTTCCCCTTGAGACTCGCCGTTGATCAGGCTTGGCACTGGTGAAAGTATGATCATTCTTGCTAACCAGTTCCTGAACGTATTTTCAGGATCCTCCTCCGATAGCACTTGTATGATCGGAAGAGCCACAAGATGCCAGTCAACGTTGAATTGTACGTCTTTCTTTTTCCCTGTCAAGCTGACCTGTGCTTTCTCTCGTGAATAACTCGGAACACCATCGATTCTCAATTCCTCTTCGCAAACTCTTAACTCTTGGAATCCATTTGGGAGTTCGAAGGCAAGCATGTATTCGTAACGCTTGTCATCAAGAATACATTCTAATATCAGCTTAATGGGTATCCCGGGTTTTTTCCAGGAGAAATCTTTGGGAGAAATCAGCTCGGCGACCCTATTGGTTCCGCGGCCAATTTTCTGAAATACTTCCAAAGCGCTAGCAATGCTTGACTTCCCTGATCCGTTGCGGCCAATCAACAGCAGTGAATGTAAATCTTTTGCCGGAAGTTCAAAGTTTTCAAGGCAGCGAAAGTTGTGTATGTAAAGTCTTTGAAGCATGCTGTAATAAGTGGTTGGTCTCTTTGTTGATCAGTTTAGTGCTTGCTGTGGTCTTCCAGATGAAGCAGCAGCGCGTCCTCAGCCGGCGACATCAAGCTCCTTCCCTTCGCGCAGGGCCCGCGCCACCACATGCCAGCGGGAGCCCGCCAGGCGCTCGGCATCCTCCTCCACTACCACCACCAGATCCACGCCTACCGACAAACTCAGGGGACGCAGCGCCGCCCGCAACGAACGCAATGCCTGTTGGCGTTCCTGTGGGGTGAGCGTGGCCTGGGGCATCACCACCAGCAGATCGAGGTCGGAATCGGGCCGCGCATCCCCCCGCGCTCGGGAGCTAAACAGCAGCACTCGAGCTGGTCTGGGTTGAACCCCGGCCAGGGCAGCCTTCACCGCCTCTAGGTCGGCATCGATTGTGGGGGCTGGGATCGCCATCTCTTCAGGGTAGGGCGGTCTGAGGGGGTCAGTTTTGCCTTGCCAGGGCTTGGTACTTCATCCTTGCAATTGCTCCGTCAACACCGCGAACTGGCTTTTGTAATCCACCTGGCTGACTTCACCAGCGGCAAACCGCTGGGTCAGAGTCTCCATCGCCGCCAGAATCATGGCATTGGTTTTTTCCTTCACGGACGCTTCGAACTCCACTTGTGGGGCCTCGGCGTTGGCTGGTTTGTCCTTTTGGAACAGCTTGCCGGCCCAGCCCATCGCCTCGCCCACCTTGGCTCCAGCCCAATTGGCCCCATCCCCCATCGCGAACAGGGCCTGATCCACCGCGCCATCCTCCCGGCGGAAACGCTTCGCCAGGGCGGGTAGCTCTTCCAGCAGGTGTTGTTGGCCGAGGGCCTCCAGCAGCCGCCCCAACACTTGCTGCTCCGCGGCCTGGAGTTCCCCATCCGCCGCCACGATCAGGCAGAAACAGCGCGCCACCGCTTCCCGGTTGGCTGCCTCCTAGATCGATCCCAGGGCTGCACAGACCCCATCAAGATCCGCATCCACCTTCTCGGCCAGTCGCAGCACCTCCTCCTCAGGCAGGGCCAGCTGCTTTCCGCCATCACCCCGCTGATCGCCGCAGGGATCGCCATCCCGGCCGTAAGCACGGCGGCACTGGCCGCAGCACCCGAGACACCACCGGCCACCGCCGCATAGGTCTCGGCCAATTCGCACAGCTTGCCGGCGATCGCATCGGTGGGTAAGCCTGGGTACTTGGCGCGTAGATAGGCCGCTCCGCCCTGCTGCATCACCCTCTGGTCGTAGCTGCTCAGACAGCTCTGGATGAACTTGGCAAACCACGAGCCATCCTTGATCGCCTGGAACCCAAAGGAGTTGACGGTTTCTTTTAAATCGGCCAGTTCAGCCAGAATCGCCGCTTTGATCGCTTCCGGTTCGTAGCCGCCGCCGTCAGCGGCAAAATTGGCATTGGGCATGGGGCTTGAACGGAGGATCAACTGATCGCCCAACCATTATCCCCTGGGGCGGAATTATGCAGAGAATGCATAATCGCTCTGTCCGTCTTGGATTAGGGCCATTCCCTTGGCAGCTCGGAACCGGCACGCGGTGCCCGCCGCTGGGTGGCCGTTGGTCGCACCGGGGAACGGCTGGATCTGGCGGCCACACGATGAACAGCGCTTAAATCGCCACGCGAGCCTTGATGCGTTTCGCTCGGGTCACGACAAAGGATCGCCCCTCTCCTGTGCTGCGGATCAGCACATCGGCGGGCAGGTCAAATTTCTCCACCAGCTTACGGATCATGGCCAACGACAGCGGCCGTTGTTTGTTCATCACCTCTGAAATGCGTCCGCTACTGCCGATCACGTCCTCCAGATCTTTGCGCGAGAGACCCTGTTGCTCCAGAACAAACTCAATCGCCGCAATCGGATCAGGTGGGCTGATGGGGTAATGCTTGGCCTCATAGTCGTCAACCAAAACTGTCAAAACCTCCAGTCGGTCCCTTTCCGGGCTGCCTGCTACGGCATCCAGGCAGCGGTCGATGTCTTGAAGGGCAAGCTCGTAATCGGCTTCGTTGTGAATGGGTTTGATGGGTTGCATGGCGTGTCTCAGACTATGGAAGCGTCGATCTTGTCGTATTCGGCGTGGCTGCCAACAAAGCGGATGTAGACCGCCTTGAGTTCGTATTCAACCTTGACGATAAGTCGGTACTTATTGCCACCGATGTTGAACACCACCCTGTTGTTGGCGAGAAAACTGGCGCTTGCGAACATGGCCTTGATCTCCTTGGGATCACTCCAACTGGCCGCCTTGGCCAAGGCATACCAGACCTTGAGAGGTTGCTCAGCATCACCATGGCCCGACTCCCAGAACTGAACCAAGGTCCGCTTGGCAATGATGCGCACGTCACGTTGCAGCTCCTCCCATTATGGGAGGAGGAGGCTCTGGCGTCGAGCGGGCTCTGGGTATGCGTGGAATGCATGGTTCAGAACCATTGGCGGCGCTGGGATTCCGCCTAGCCTGAAGGTGCAGATCCGCAGCATCCCTTGCTCCCCTCCGTTGTCGCCAGCGAGCTGGAGCAGGTCGCTGCCGACGCCATCCGCACCGCCTTCCACCCCACCACGCCGGGGTTCCGGGGGCTGATCGATCGCTTTCTGGCGGATCGCGAGCGCTTGATCAAAGGCCCCTACGTGTCGATCTCCCTGCCGTTCCACCAGGGCAGGCGATCTGACTGGTTTCCTGAGTTACGGCTGCCCTTCCAACCCTGGCGGCACCAGGAGCTGGCCTTCCAGCGGCTAAGCCCCGGCTCGCCTCAGAACACCTTGGTGGCCACCGGCACCGGCTCGGGCAAAACCGAGGCCTTCCTCTACCCCTGCCTGGAGCACTGCCGCCTGGACCAACAGGTCGGCCAGCCCGGGGTCAAGGTGATTCTCATCTACCCGATGAATGCTCTGGCCACCGACCAGGCCAAACGTATTGCCCGCCTGATCCACACCATTCCAGCCCTCTCGGGCCTACGTGCAGGCCTTTACATCGGCGACCAGGAGGAGCAGAGCGCCATCGCCATGGGGCCCGAGCAGGTGATCACCGATCGCGACACCCTGCACAAGGCCCCGCCCGATCTCCTGCTCACCAACTACAAGCAGCTGGATTACTTGCTGCTCCAGCCCCACGTGCAAGGGCTCTGGGCCCATAACGGCCGGTCATCAGACGGCAGCAGTGTGCTCCGTTATTTGGTGGTGGATGAGTTCCACACTTTCGATGGCGCCCAGGGCACCGACCTGGCCTGTCTGATCCGCCGCCTGCGCGATCGCCTCCAATGCCCCGGAGATGAGCTGATTTGCGTGGGCACCTCCGCCACCCTCGGCGATGCCGACTCCCAGGTGGAAATGCTCCACTACGCCGGCCAGATCTTCGGGAGTGGCTTTGATCGTGCCAGCCTGATCCAGGAAGACCGGCTGAAACCGGGGGAGTTCTTCGAGAAGACGGCCTATGCCGACCCCGAGCAGGGGTTGTTGCTAGTGCCGCCTCCCAGTTCGGATCACCAGGCCCTACTAGATCCCAACACCTACGGATCCGCCGGCACCGGGGATCTGGATGGCAACCAGGCCGATGCAGTACGCCTCGCCTACCTGGCTGCCCAGGTGCCGCTCTGGTTCGGAGGCGAGTTCCCCCTGCCTGCGAGCGGGGATCTGAACGAACTGCCCTGGCGGATTGAGCTAGGCCGCCAGCTGGGGCGCCTGCCGGTGGTGCAGAACCTGGTGCGCCAGGCCCACACGTTTTGCTCCTTCAAAGAGCTGCTGGAGCGCTTTGACCGCCAGCTAGGCATCGATGGCCGCTATCCGCTGCCCTTTCGTGTGTTGCTGCTTGATTCCCTCCTCGCCCTGATGGCCCATGCCCGCGGCCCCACCGGCCAGAGCTGGGTGCAGCTGCGCGTCCAGGTCTGGCTGCGGGAGATCAAGCGCATGGTCGCCACCGTTGCTCCCAAGCCCGAGCTGGTCCACTCCGACGACCTCGACAGCAACGACGGTGATCACCATCTGCCGGTGGTCCACTGTCGCGACTGCGGCGCCACTGGCTGGACCTCTACCCTGCTGCACCAGAACTCCTGTCAGCTCGATCCGTCCCGCAACCTGCGCAACTTCTATCGGGCCTTCTTTGCACGGGATCCGCTGGTTCAAGTGGTCTTCCCGCTACGGCCCCTACCAGCAGACGGCACCCCGAACCAGCCACTCTCGGATCAGGAGCGGTTGTTCTGCACCGACTGCCTCACCATTCAGGATCCCGCTGCCAAGCGCTCCACGCTCACCCAGGCGACGCCCTACTGCCAGAGCTGCTCCAGCGCCAATCTGCTCGTGGTGGAGGTGCCAGTGGCCACGGTGCGGGACCGCCATAACCACCTCCGCTTCAGCTCCGATTGCCCGTACTGCAGTGCCCATCAGAGCCTGCTACTGATCGGGGCCACGGCCGCCAGCCTCACCAGCACCTGGTCGTCCTGCCTTTTTGCCTCCAGCTACAACGCCGATCGCAAGCTGCTCACCTTCTCCGATTCGGTGCAGGACGCCGCCCATCGCGCTGGCTTCATCTCGGCTCGGGCCTACCGCACATCGTTCCGCACCGCTCTCACCCGCACGGTGCAGCGCAGCCCGGCAGTACTTGATCTGCCATCCCTGCAGGTGGCCTTTCTGCAGTACTGGCGCCAGCAGTTGCCCAATCCCGTCGATTTCGTGGCCACCTTCCTGCCATCCGATCTGGAGTGGATCAAGGAATGGGCCGAACTCGAGCAAACCGCCCAGCCGCTGCTGGCGCCAGACAACCCACTGCTGGAGATCGTCGAGAAACGCCTGGGCTGGGAGCTGATGGCGGAATTCGGCTACCGCTCTCGACTGGGCTCCTCGGTGGAGCAGGCCGGAGTGTTGGCTGCCGCCATCAACCCCGTGCGGTTGGATTCCTTGATACCGCCGCTGCTACAGCAGCTGCGCAACGACCTCGAGCCCCTACGCCAGCTCACAAACGACAGCCTGCACCGCTTTCTGCTGGGCTGGTTGCAACACCTGCGCCAGCGCGGGGCCCTACCGGTGCCGGAGATGCTCATGCTCAAAGGTGGTGTGAGTGATTACATCACCAGCGGCGGAAGCAAGACCTTCCCCTTCTGGCAGGTTCGTCACCTCCCCAACATCGGGCCCGCTTCCAATAAGCCGATCTTCCTCACCTCTTCCCGTGGCAAGGGCAACTTCGAGCAGCTGTCGAGCCTCAAGGGCCGGCCCACCTGGGCCATGGGCTGGTTGGCCAAGAACCTCGGCCTTACCGTGCCTCAAGACGAGGCGGCGGAGTGGATGGCGATCGCCTTGCAGGCGCTGGTCGCCGCCCTGGAGGCCGGCGGCATCCTCCAGGCCATGCCGACAGGCCAACGCGGTGAGCAGATCTGGGGACTAACCCCCAGTGCAGTGCAGATCACGGCCCAGGTCACCACCCTGCGCTGCAGCCTCTGCAGCGATGGTCAGACCATCCCCCTCGACCATCGCGCCAGCTGGGAGGAGATGCCCTGCCTGGTGAACGGCTGCCAGGGCCACTACGACGTGGACGCAGAGGGCGGTCTGCCCCTCTACCGCCGTCTGTATGCCGCCGGCCAGGTGCACCGGATCATTGCCCGGGAGCACACCGGCCTGCTCACCCGAAAGGACCGGGAGCGGCTGGAGAACCAGTTCATCCACGACGGCCCGCGCAGCCATCCCAACCTGCTCTCGGCCACCTCCACCCTGGAGATGGGCATCAACATCGGCGATCTCTCCACCGTGCTGCTCTGCTCGGTGCCGCCGGAGCCGGCCAACTATCTGCAGCGCATCGGCCGGGCCGGGCGCCGCGATGGCAATTCCCTGGTGGCCGCCATCGTCAACGGCACCCCCCACGATCTCTACTTCTACGGTGAGCCCAGTGAGATGCTCCAGGGCCGGGTCACACCCCCTGGCTGTTATCTCGATGCCGGCGCCATCCTCAGCCGTCAACTGGTGGCGTTCACTCTGGATCGCTGGGTGCTCAGTGGCATTGCCAGTGATGCCCTGCCCCGCCGACTCAGGGCCGCCCTCGATGCGGTGGAGCTCTCCGACTGGGAGGTGAAGCGCCAGCGTTTTCCTTTCACCTGGCTGGAGTGGACTCGCCACCACCAGAACGCCCTGATCGACGATTTCCTGGCCTTGTTTGACCACGACACCGTCAAGGAGCCCTGCCGCCAGCAGCTGCGCCAACACCTGCTCGCTGAAGGAGAGGCCACTCCGGAATTTCACCGGTTCCTGGTGCTGCGCCTAGAGGCCCTTTGTGCCGAACGGCGGCGCCTACTCAACGAGGGCAAACGGCTCGCCAAACGCTTTCGCCAACTCGCCTCAATCCCGACCGATTCCCTGTTGGAGGCCCAGAGAGAGGAGAAGGAGGAGGTGCTGCGCGAGCAACGGGCCTACGCCGACCTTCGCAAAGACCTGGAGAACCGGCTCCTACTGCAGATGTTGACCGATGAGGGCTTCCTGCCCAACTACGCCTTTCCGGAAGCTGGCGTGACCCTCAAATCGGTGCTTTGGCGCCGCCTCACCCGTAAGCCCCAGGCCGGCCGAACCAGTGAAGACCTCAATCCCCTGAGCTACGAGCGGCCGGGCAGCGTTGCCATCCGGGAGCTGGTCCCCGACAGCACTTTCTATGCCCAGGGACGCCGAGTCAAGATTGATCAGATTGATCTGGCCCTCAATCCGATCGAGCGCTGGCGTTTCTGCCGCGCCTGCAGCTACAGCTGCCAGGAAGGAGAGCAGGGCTTCCAGCAGCAGACCTGCCCTCGCTGCGGCGATGCCAATTTCTGCGACGCCCATCAGGTGAAGGAGATGGCGAAGCTGCGCCAGGTGATCGCCACCAGCGACGACGCCCACACCCGCATCGCCGACGACCGCGACGCGCGCAGCTCCACCTTCTTTCAACGGCAGCTGCTCATCCTTCCCGATCTCAACCGCGTCGAGACCACCCTGGTTATCGATTATGCCGAATTTCCCTTCGGGGCGGAGTTCATCGCCTCCACTACCTTCCGCGAGATCAACTTCGGGGCGCTCAATCCAGTCGGCAATGGCCACCAGATCGCCGGCCAGCAATTCCGCGTACGCGGCTTTGAGATCTGCAGCGGCTGCGGAAAGGTGCTCTCAGGCCCCCCCGCCGCGAAGCAGCACGCCTACAGCTGCCGCTACCGCGACACCCCCGACAACGCCAAGGCCCGCAAGCTCCTGTTCATGTACCGGGAGTTCCAGTCAGAAGCCCTGCGCTTCCTGCTGCCCGATCGTCAATTCTGGGACGACAGCGGCCAAAGCAGCTTCCAGGCCGCGCTGCGATTGGGACTCAAAACCCACTTCAGCGGCAAGGTGGATCACCTCCAGCCCGCCGTGTCCAGCGAACCCCAGAGCCCAGCAGGGGCGGGCACCAGCAACGGTGGGTCGAGCAACCAGCGCAAGACCTTTCTCTACCTCTACGACTCCATCCCGGGCGGCACCGGCTATCTGCGTCAGCTGGTGGAGCACAGCGGTGAGCGGTTGCGGCAGGTGTTTGAGGCCGCCCGCGAAGTCATGCAGACCTGCTCCTGCAACGACGGCTGCTACCGCTGCCTGTTTGCCTATCGCAGCCGCTATGAGCGTGATCGCATCAGCAAGGCCCGGGCGTTGGATCAACTCCAGGCACTGCTCAGTCGCTGGGCACTTCTGCAGAGCAGCCGCCGCAGCCTCACCGCCGTCACGATCACCACCCAGGTGGAGAGCGAACTGGAGGATCGTTTCCTCGACGCGCTGCGGGAAGGCCGGGGAGCGCCTCCCGGCATCGCGATCAAGCTCACCGCCGACACCTGGCGCGGCGAAACCGCTTTTCACCTGCGGGTCAACCAGGTCAACTGGATCATCCAATCCCAGGTTCAGCTTGGCCATGAGCAAGGAATCGACGAACCCTCGCGTTGTGATTTCCTGATCACCCCCACCACCGGCGGCAAGCCGATCGCCGTCTACACCGACGGCTGGGACTATCACCGCAGCCGACTGGCGAAGGATGGACGTCAGCGCATGGCACTGCAGCGCTCCGGTCGCTACCGCTTTTGGTCCCTCTGCTGGGACGACGTGGTCGGCAGGCCCAACGGCCCTGCCGATCCCCTGCCCGTCAATGGGCTGCAGCAGGGTCTGACACCGAGCTTCCGCCGCGACCCAGCCGCCTTTGCGGAGGAATGGTTGGCCCGCTCACGCTTCCCCGCCGCCGAGCTTCCATCTGCGGCCGAGAGCGATCTACTGCCCCGCGATCTGCGCTGGGTGCAGGAGACCAACAGCTTCCAGCACCTGATCGCCTACCTCAGCCTCCCAAGTGAAGTCAGTCGCACTACCGCCTGGGAGGGCCTGGCCCACACCTTCTGCCTGGCTCAGATGGGCCAGGACATCAGCCAGGGCATGCCAGCTGAGATCCAGGGTCCTCTGGAAAGCCTGGGCATCACTCGGCACCTTGAGACGTGGCGGCCGGAGCGCGAGCGCGGCCAAGCCGGCCAGTGGCTGGCGCATTCACCCGGTTTTGGCGTTCTCACCTGCATCGACCTTGGTGGGCACATGGCACGCCACCGCGATGCCAGCTTCCGGGCGCTCCATCTCGATCCCACTGCCGTTGCCGCCGATGCGGAACAGCAACAGCTCTGGCGCGAGTGGTTGCGTCAGGGCAACCTCTTTCAATTCCTACCCCACATGCTGCTAAGTACAGCTGGCTTCACGGGAACCGAGATCGACAGTGTCGATTTCGTTGAGAGTTCTCCCGATGCCCTACGCCCAGAGGCGGGTGAGTCGGCAGGGGCTCCCCAGCCCTCAACGGCCTGGGCCGAGAGTCTGAGCTTTGCCGCCAACCACGCCAAAAACTGCCTTGAGCTGCTCGTGGCTCTGCAATCCAAGCTCGACCCGATGGGTGTTCACCCTCCGGAACTTGGCTATGAACTGGAGGGGCCGCGCGGTGAATCCTGCGAGGAGTTAGAGATGGCTTGGCCCGCCCACCAGGTGGCGGTGGTGCTCGATGACAGGCTGGAGGCACCACCAGAAGGCTGGCGCCTGTTCCCCATCGACACCCCAGCCGAGGTCGTTCTGGCCGCAATTCAGCTACCTGATTACCCATAAACCTCCGCAACCCTCAACGCCCGCTCTGGGCAGGGTTTGCAACAGCAGACCGCATTGGCAATTCTATCTGTCATCGTTTTCATCTCAAAACGCCTGTTGAACCGGAAACAG
>Ga0194059_1001244_pt1 | contig 11056 bp, 9 predicted proteins | sample SepL6211m_MetaG_FD_163426 | JGI IMG/M metagenome (GOLD analysis project Ga0194059, IMG submission 163426) | Anoxic zone freshwater microbial communities from boreal shield lake in IISD Experimental Lakes Area, Ontario, Canada - Sep2016-L626-11m | ecosystem: Environmental > Aquatic > Freshwater >... | reverse complement strand
GCCCTGCAGAGTCAAACCCGGCAGGATCTCCACAAGCTCTGCAGACACCGGAAGCCGCAACTTTGTCAGACGCAGCACCACCCGTGTGAATCGTTTCCCAACCAGTTCCCGCTCAAGCCGGCGACGGGCTACTTCAACTTCCGGAAGTTCCGGCATGGTAGCCTCCTTATTCCAGATATTGGAACGGAACTATAATCAGAATACATAAAGCGGCGTCAACAGTAAAATGGCATGATTGACAACTTCTGACCTATCTGTGCTATACCTAGCCGTGTCCGGGAGGCTATTGCCCAAATGCTGAATTAGTGTATTTGATGGGCTGACGGCCAGGTAATCTCACCAAGAGGTAGACAATGAAACAGACACGAATGGTAGTAACACTTCTCCTATTATTAAGCATAACCGCCTGTGGCAAGGGTAATGCAAAAAAAATCGCTGAGCAGACCATCAAGCCACCGGTTGCAGTGGAAGCCGTTGCTGCGGGCGCATCCGAGTTGAGCGACGGGATACAGGTCACCGGCAGCCTGGAACCGAAGTTTTCCGTGGATATCAAGACCCAGATCCCCGGCCTGATACAACAGGTGTACATCACCGAGTGGGTGCGGGTCAGGAAAGGACAGGCGCTGGCGCGGATTGATGTGGCCGAAACTGCGGCTCTCGTCAAGCGGACCGAAGCAGCAGTCGAATCGGCTAAAGCCGGTCTGGCCCAGGCCGGAGTGGCTGCGACCCGTGCCGAGCGGGAACGGGAACGCATGCTCAAACTCAAAGAATCCGGGTTGGCCACCCAGCAGGCCGTAGATGACGCCCGCTCCGAGGCTGAGGCGGCCAGAACAAGGATTGATGCGGCCCAGGCCCAGTTAGGCGTGGCCGGAGGAGAACTGCACCAGACAAAGGCCCGGCAGGACAAGGCGCTTGTGGTATCCCCTCTGGATGGTGTCGTGGCCCTGCGCGACGTCAATGTGGGAGACCTGGCGAGCGATGCCGCCGCCGGTAAACCGATCTTTCGGATTGTCGATAACCGCCTGCTCAACCTTACCGTAACCGTTTCATCGGCAGACTCGGCACGGATAAAGCCGGGACAACCGGTGGAGTTCTCCGTGGATGCGCTGCCGGGAAAGACCTTTACCGGCACGGTCATGTTCATCAATCCGGAATTAAGCAGTGCTGACCGCTCACTGAAGGTTATTGCCGAGGTTAAGAATGTACCCGAACTCCTCAAAGGGGGACTGTTCGCCAAAGGGCGCATCATCACCGGCAGACGCAGCGGGGTGCTGCAGATCCCGCGGAGCACTATAGACCGTTTCGATTTAGCAGCCCGCACCGGTGTCATATACGTTGTGCAAAACGGCATAGCCCATACGCGCACCATCTCCACCGGCAGCGTCACCGGTGAGCAGGTGGAAGTGGTGACAGGCCTGAAGGCTGGAGAACAGTACGTCGTACGCGGCGGGTTTAATCTCAAGGATGGGGACACGGTTACGGTACTCCCTGCAAACAGCGCAAAGTAGGCCGTCTCAAAGGGTTTTAAAAAATAACTGCTTATTAAATCCGCTCGCCCTGAGCTTGTCGAAGGGTCGCTGTTCATGGTTCGACAAGCTCACCACTCGGCATCACTTCACATAAAACCATGATAAAGGAAACCATACCTGGATGATTCTCTCCGACCTCTCTATTAAACGCCCCGTTTTCGCCACCGTCATGATTCTGGCCCTGGTGGTCGTGGGCATATTCTCCTACCGCCGTCTGGCGGTGGAAATGTTCCCCAATGTTGAATTCCCGGTGGTTTCGGTGGTTACAACCTTTGCCGGCGCATCACCGGAAACTGTCGAGCGCGAGCTCTCCAAGCGGATTGAGGAGGCGGTCAACCAGGTGGCCGGTGTCAAGCACGTCTTCTCCACCTCCCGCGAGGGCGTTTCCACTGTCGTTGTCGAGTTTCGTCTGGAGGAGAAGGTCAATGACGCGGCCCAGGAGGTACGCGCTAAAATTGCCTCTATCCGGGGCACCCTGCCGACCGGCATCGAAGAGCCGATCATCCAGAAGCTCGATTTCAACGCCGCTCCGGTGGCAGCTCTGGCGGTACAGTCAACCACCCTTTCCCCACGGGAACTGACGGTTCTGGTGGAGAAAAAGATCAAGAAGCGCTTTGAGAGCGTGGCCGGCGTCGGCAAAGTGGACATGGTCGGCGGGCAGAAGCGGGAAATCAACGTGGATATTGATCCGACAAGGCTCGATGCTCTCGGCATGGGGGTCAATGATGTCGTCAACGGGGTTAAATCGGAGAATACCAACACCCCGCTCGGGCGCATAACCCGAGGCACAGCCGAATATCCGCTCCGCATCGAGGGGAAGCCTGACCGGGCTGATCAGTACCGCCAGATGACCGTGGCCCAGCGGAACGGACGCCCGATAACCCTCGGTGAGGTCGCTCAGGTCTCCGATGGTGTGGAGGAAAAGCGCAAGCTGGCTCTGGTCAACGGCCAGCCGGCAATCGGGCTGGATATCTACAAACAGTCCGGCGGCAATCAGGTGGAACTGGTCGATACGGTCAAAAAGGTTATCGCCCGGGTGCAGAAGGAAATGCCCCCCGGCGTATCTATCACGCTTGTCCGGGACGGTTCAATAATGACCCGCGAGTCCCTCGCCGATGTTAAGGAAACGCTCGTCATCGGCGGCATTCTGACGGTACTGATCGTGTTCTGTTTCATCAACTCCTGGCGTTCCACGGTCATTACCGGCGTGACCCTGCCGATCTCGGTCATTTCGGCGTTTATTGTCATGAACTCGCTCGGCATGACTCTTAATGTCATGACCCTGATGGCGCTTTCCCTCGCCATTGGCCTGCTGATCGATGACGCCATTGTCGTGAGGGAGAATATCGTCCGGCACCTGGAGATGGGCAAGGACCATATGGAAGCGTCCCGTTTCGGGACTGCGGAGATCGGTCTGGCGGTCTTCGCCACCTCCATGTCGATCATCGCCGTATTCGTACCGGTTGCCTTCATGAAGGGCATCGTCGGGCGCTTCTTCTACCAGTTCGGCATCAGCGTGGCTTTTGCCGTGTTGGTTTCCCTGTTCGTCTCCTTTACCCTCGATCCGATGCTCTCTTCGCGCTGGCATGACCCCTCCATTCATCTGCAGGGGCGGCGCAAAGGACTGGCCCGCTGGCTGGAGATTTTCAATCTCTGGTTTGACCGCACAGCCGACCGCTACCGCTCGGCTGTCGGCTGGGCACTCGATCACCGCAAGACAGTACTGGCAGCCGCCTTTGCCTCATTTGTCGCCGGGCTGGCGATCTTCGGAACGCTGGAATCCTCCTTTATGGCCCAGTATGACAAGGGCGAACTTCAGGTCTCCTTCAAGACCGCACCGGATGCCTCCATGGCCGAGACCGAAGGGAGGATGACCGCCGTTCTCGCCGCCGTACGCGATTTCCCCGAGATCGACCATACCTATACAACCATCGGAGCCGGCGATAGCGGCACGGTACGGGACGGACTCCTCTATATAAAACTCAAGGAGCGCACAGAGCGGACTAAAAACCAGTTCATCCTCCAGCGGGAGATCCGCGAGCGCTTAAACAAGGTGGCCGGCATTACCTTCTCCATCGAAGAGGTCGGACAGATCGGCGGTGCACTGAAACCGCTTAACGTCAACCTGAAGGGTGATGACCTGAACGTACTCAAGCAACTCGGCGCCAGGCTGAAAAAAGAGCTCTACTCGGTGCCGGGCATTGTCGACATCTCCATGACCCTGGAAAATGACATCCCCGAGTACCGTATGCGGGTAGACCGCGACAAGGCACTCTCGGCCGGAGTCACCACCAATGACATCGTCGCTGCCCTCAGTCGACTGATCGGCGGTGAAGCTATCTCCACGTACGAAGATGAAGACGGCGATGCCGTCGATGTGCGGGTCAGGCTGCCGGAACGGCTGCGCGAGAACCCCTCACAGGTAACTGACCTGCGGGTATCTGTCCCCGACGGCACCGGCGGCATAAAGCTGGTGCCACTGGCCAGCATGACCTCAACGGTGGTGGCGGCTTCGCCGACGGAAATCAACCGCCGCGACCTGGCACGGCAGGTAACGGTCAGCGCCAACCTGGACAACCTCCCCATCGGCACCGCAGTAAAACATGTCGAGGCGGCAGCAAAACGGATCAACATGCCGCCCGGTTATGCCATCAACCTTTCCGGCGAGGCCGAGGATATGGCCGAATCCTTCGGCTATATGGGCGAATCGCTGATCCTCGCGGTACTGTTTGTCTACCTGATTCTGGCCGCCCAGTTCGAGTCGTTTTTCGAGCCGTTTGCCATCATGCTGGCGCTGCCGCTCTCGATTGTCGGCATGGCCGGCATGCTCAAGCTCACCGGCGACACCGTCAACATCATGTCCCTGATCGGCCTGATCATGCTGATGGGGCTCGTTACCAAGAACGCCATTCTGCTGGTGGACTACGCCAAAATCCTGCAAAGGAGAGACGGCATGGTGCGCCGTGATGCGGTGATCCTGGCCGGTCGTACACGTCTGAGGCCGATCATTATGACCACTCTGGCCATGATCTTCGGCATGATGCCGCTGTTCCTCGGTATCGGCAGTGGCGCCGAGATGCGCGCCCCCATGGCCCGCGCCGTAGTCGGCGGCCTGATTACCTCGACCTTCCTGACGCTCCTCGTGGTGCCGGTTATGTACACGGTCATGGATGACTTTGGTGGCTGGCTGAGACGGAAATGGAAGGGGAAAAACCCCATTCAATAATTATCATATCCGTTCGTGCTGAGCTTGTCGAAGCATGAACCACGGCAGTGATTTTTAATGGCACAATTACCGGAATAACTCAAAAAAATGATTGGGAGGAGGTTGCACAACGTGCAAAATCGAAGAAATAATTTTTTTGAGCATGGGGCAGCAAATACCGTCCATGCTTCGACAAGCTCAGCACGAACGGTATTTGCACAGTGCCTGATTATTCTCATCTGTGTGGGTACGTTCCACCTCGCCCATGCTGCCGAGGTCCGCACCGTGACCCTGGATGAGGCTATCGCCATCGCCATGGAGAAGAACCGTGATATCGAAAAAGCCCGTGAGTATGCCCACTATGTGGAAGGGAAGTATGTCGAGGAGCGCGCTGCCGCCCTGCCGCAGTTCGCTCTGAACGGCTCCGCCGGCATGGCAAAGGACAATGGGCAGGGGGCGCTGTACGGTGCTGGCACGGCTCCCCTGCAGTACAGTCGCACTGCTGACGTCTCCCTGAGCCAGCCTCTTTATACCTGGGGAAAGATCGGCGCTGCCATCCGGGCGGCAGAAGCGGGACTGAAAACTGCTGAGGATCAACTGCGCCTGTTCCGGCAGGCTGCTGTCAGGGACGTTACAACCGTCTTCTGTGACGTTCTGCTGTCGAGGGAGCTGCATGCCGCAGCCCGGGAGAACCTGGCACAGAAAAAGCGCCTTCTTGATGAGGCGCAACGTAAGTATGCTGCCGGAACGGCGACAGATTATGATGTCCTGGCGGCTGAGGTCGCTGTTCAAAATGCATTTCCGGCCACGATCAGGAGTGAAAATGCGATTACTGCCGCCCGGCATCAGCTCCGCTTTCTGCTGGCGCTTGAGGGTCAGGAAGTGGACGTCAGCGGAACACTTGATACGCAGCTCACAAATCCGCCCGACTATGATCAGGCCCTGAAGAGCGCCCACTCGAAACGCCCCGAACTGGCCGACCTTCGTCACCGTATCGACATCTACAGCGAACTGGTAACGATCGCCGCTGCCGAGAACAAACCGCGACTCGACTTCAAAGGGAGCGCCGGCTGGCACTGGCTGGACATCAGGGACTCCCCCACCCTGAGCGGATCGTCAAACGGAACGGCATGGAATGCGGGGCTTTATCTTTCGTTCCCTTTTTTCGACGGGCTGAAGGGAAGCGGTAAGACGGCCCAGGCCAAAAGTGACCTGCGCAGCAGGCAGATTGATGAAGCCAGGCTGCTCGAAGCCATCGCCCTTGAAGTCCGGACCAGCAGAGATGCAGTCAAAGAGGCTGCAGATATCGTCCTTGCACTCGGCGGAACGGTAAAGCAGGCGGAACGACTGGTGCAGATGGCCGAAAAGGGGTACGAATACGGAGTGAAGATCCGTCTGGAACTCGATGATGCCCAGTTGAACCTGGTACAGGCCAGAAGCAACCTGGCCCGGGCAGAGCGGGATTACCGGGTGGCCCAGGTCAATCTCCTCTGGGCGATGGGTGTTGCGGGGGAATAGATGGCGCAAGCCTCCTTATCCATTGCTAAAACCGGAAGTGTAAAGTTCCGTTATCGCCAGGCGATGCCTGCCAAGATACTTTCAGACTTCTCGGGGAGAATGACGAGTTCATCCAAAATAATCTGAGGAAATTTCTCGAATATTCAGTGAAATATTTTGACACATATCAGGGCACCTTCTGGATGAGAAGAAGATACGGAGCAGCCGGACTAACGTTGGTCTGACACATTCGCCACAAGTGAATGGTTCGCGGATCGAGGCCTGCAGCCCAGCTTTCGACATGAAATTGTTCATCGGTGCCGCCGCAGTGACCGGGGTAAATCGTTATCAGTACGACACCTCCCGGGGCAAGCAGGGGCAGCGATTGTTTCAGGGCGGCGACGGTTGTCCCCGGGAGGGTAATAATGGTGCGGTCCCCTCCGGGGAGGTAACCGAGATTGAATAGTACAACCTGTACCGGTTCTGTGACATGTTCTGCCAGATTTTCGTGGCCAGCCAGAACCAGTGACACCCTTTGGGACAGCTCTGTTTCGTCAAGCCTCCGGCCTGTCTCAATGAGAGCCTGCTGCTGAATGTCAAACCCGAAGACATGGCCGCCAGCACCAACCAGACGGGCCATCAGCAGAGTGTCATGTCCGTTGCCGCAGGTCGCATCAACCGCCGTATAACCGTCTCGCACAAAATTGTGAAGAAACATGTGCACAAGTGGCACCGGTCCGCGCAAAACAGGTATGGATACGGTATCTGACATGATGACGGAGGTTAGCAGAATCTGGAGGCTTTGGCCACAAAGGTTTTGTTTGCCTTTGGCAGCTAAAAAAGGTACTACAAACAGTATGATAGTACGAAAAACAGCAGGACAAGAGCAGCACAACATACGCCTCGATGATGCCATTTCCGCCCTCTGCGCGGGGGTCAGCAAATCTGAGGCGAGGCGTATTATCGACCGGGGTGGCTGTACCGTTAATGTCGCTCTGGTGCGGGTGGCGTCGCGGAGTGTCAAAGCAGGTGACGTTATCGAGATTGGTATTATGGAAGCAGGGCGTTTCCAGGAACTGCACCTGCCGCCGGAGGCACTGCTGTACGAAGATGCAGAACTGATTGCGGTCAGCAAACCGGCCGGTATCAATAGCCAGCGCACCCCTTATCAGCTTAAAGGAACCCTTGAATACTGGGTCTCGGATTATTTCAAAGCAGAGGGAAATAGCGAACCTGCCCGGGTTATCCACCGCCTTGATCGTGGCACGTCGGGAGCAATGTTGTTCCCGAAACACCGTCCCGCTGCGGCCTGGCTCTCAAAACAATTTCAGGATGGTCAGATCGAAAAACTGTATCTGGCGTTGGTGTCAGGTTATCCTAAAGGTGATAGCTGGGTCGTCAATGCGCCGATCGGTAAGGTCGCTTCGGCACGGTATGGGGTGGTAGAGGATGGTAAGTCATCGGTAACTGAATTTCGCACCGTGGCATCATCCGGCGACATATCATTGGTAGAAGCAAAGCCGCTGACCGGTCGAACCCACCAGATTAGGGTGCATCTCGCATCGATGGGATTACCTATTCTTGGCGATTCGACCTATGGCGGTCAATCAGCCGGGAGAATGATGCTGCACTGCGCGGCGATGACATTTCAGGATGCAAAAAAAGAGGCCGTCAGAGTGACTGCACCGCTTGACAGGGAGTTTGAAGAGCAGGTTAGATGCCTGACACAGACTACTCCCCAAAAACCTGGGCGCTGAAGGTATAGATATCACACTCCCCCTGCCAGGCGTCCTGCGGCAGGCCGGCTTTGATACAGGTATGCTGCAGAAACTGGTCGCGGTTCCAGCCGTATTCGGTTGCCACCTGGGGCAGCAGCACCCCACGATAACTCCCTTTGATGATGTAGATTCCGTGAATCCCAACCTTAATCTCCTCAACCGAGACAGCCTTGGCCAGCGGCGAAAGCACCGAAATATCGATGGTGAAATCGGCGAGATCATCCGTCTTCATCGGATAAAAACGAGGATCCCGGGTAGCAGCCGATATCGACATCTCTTGCACCAGTAGAGACAATGGCTGTTCGGAGACAAAATTGCCGATGCAGCCACGCAGCTCACCCTGTTTTTTTATCGTGACGAAACAGCCGGAGTGAAGATTCAGACCCGGTGACGCCATGACTATGGCTGGAACGTTCCGGTTGGTGACATACTCAACAATAGTATCCCTGGCTATCTTCAGCAGTTCCTTTTGTTCTTTCTCGGTCAAGAGTTCCGGCATGGTTTCACTCCTCAATAATTCTTCCGTCGGAACAGCCCGGTTTTAATGCTTGTCACACGATCAAGAAATAGAACTCCATCCAAATGATCCATTTCGTGCTGGATCGCTACCGCTTCAAAACCGCTGGCTGTGATTACGTGAACGGTTCCGTTCGGATCGCAGTATTGCAGAGTAATCTCGGTAGCCCGGTCAACATCTCCGGTGTAGTCCGGCACACTCATGCATCCCTCGCGCATTGTAGCTGAACCGCTGCGACTCGTGATCTCCGGATTGATCATGCAGAGCAGGCCGTGGTTATTCTCTTTTCCGTGGCGGTTTTTTGAGACATCAACCACACAGACGCGCAGCGTAACACCGATCTGTGAGGCGGCAACGCCGACTGAACCAGGTCCCTCATGCATCGTATCAACCAGATCCTGAACCAGAGCCAGGATACTCGAGTCGATCTTTTCAACCCGATGGCAGAGTTTTTTCAGCACCGGATGCGGATAGCGTAAAACAGGCTGAATCGGCATCGCTAGAAAGCCACCGGCGTTATAACTCGTACGCCTATTTCCACGTGCAGCTCTTTTTTCAGTGCTGCCAAGGCCTGTTCTACACTCTCGGGAGTCTCACTTTCCGGCAGTGCCACCTCCAGCATCAATACGTAAACAGGCTCTTCGGTTGTGCCGATCAGTTTGGTGTTGAGATCGGTTATGTTGATTGTGCGAGCGGCCAGTTCCTTGGTAACGCGATACACGATGCCCGGTTGGTCAGCGCCGTAGACTGTGATCATGCAGATCTCACCGTCAGATTCCTGTCGAACTATTTCGTCGGGATGAAGGGTCCGAACTCCGAGCGACATGCCTATCTGATCACATACCGGTTTCAGCTCTTCAATCAATCGTGCTTTACTGAACGGTCGTTTCAGCGAGACAATGAGGATCATGGCAAACTCGCCTCCCAGCATCGTGCAACTGGAATCGGCAATGTTACAGCCAAGGGTATAGAGACCCCCGGTGATAGCGGCTACGATACCGGGCCGATCTTTGCCAACAACGGTAACAGCGTAATGGTGAATTTCAGGTTGCGGAGTCATATTGAACCTCTCAACGTTTGTAGTGTCTCTGTTTTTGCACTAAAACGATTTTCTCTGCAAATGTTTTTTGATGATTATCTCGTTCCGGTGTGCATAAGTGAGTTACAAATAGTTCTTGAACAAAGGTTCAATGTATCCGATAAGGTAAACCGATAGTCTGTAAATAATGTTACTGTCGTTTTGTACGCAGTAAATTGGGGAGCATTCTTATGGCGGATAAGTTTTCATCATCATGGACAGACCCTTTTGCCGGTATCAACGACAATGTGCAGGCTCAGCGCAGCCAGGTTGCCAAGTATGCCCTCAATAAGGCCGCTACTTACTGGAATGCCAAAAAGACTGACGAGGCGATCAAGGAATTCAAGAAGGTGTTGGCCTTTGACCCTCAAAACAGTGATGCTATTGACAGTCTTGGTAAAATTTACCAGGGTAAAGGGGATACTGCCCAAGCCATAAAATACTTTAAATTTGCGGTGCAGATCAATCAAACCTCCGTAAATGCTCACAACAACCTCGGCAATGTCTATCTCCAGGCCAAGCAGTATAAGGATGCTGAAAAAGAATTCAAAGTATCCGCCAGAATGGATCCTCTCAGTCCACTGGCTGATTATACTCTCGGTATTCTCTACACCCAGACCGACCGTTTTACTGAGGCCGAAACTCAATTCAACAAAGTGGCCAAAGTATCACCCCTCGACGGCAACGTCCCCTACAGCTTGGGAGTGCTTTACAATAAGATGGGGCGCCCTGAGGACGCTGCCAAAAAGCTGGAAAAAGCACTTACTCTTAAGAAGGATTTCCCTGCGGCAAACTACGAGCTTGGAGCGGCATATGTGTCAATGGGTGAAACCGATAAGGCCGCGGCGCAACTTAAAATTCTGGATACAAAAAAATCCAGCTTCGCCAATGATCTGAGTTTCCTCCTCAACAAACCTAAAATGACCTATATGGACGCAGCCAACAACCGTGGCTTCAACAACCTTCTCGGGGCTCGAACCCCGCTCTGGATGCTTGATCCGACACTTCTCTCCGCCCCAGATTCCAGCAAGAAGGTGTCTGTGGCCATACAGTTCAATAATAAAATGGACATTGCCTCAATAATAAATCCGGTTAACTGGGAAATATCGAGGGCCAGGAGTACCGAAGGGGGGTATTATAATAGTACAATGCCGGTAAAATCTACGGAAGTCACTATTCCCAAACGGCCCTTCTCTGTTACCTATAACCCGGAAACGCGTCAGGCGAATGTAATTTTCACGATCCAGCAGAATGCCGCCGGTACTGCCACCATAGATCCGGCGCACCTGGTCTTCAAATTTTCCGGCAAGGACGCATCAGGAAGGCAGATGGACACTACAGGAGATCAGATCGACGGCTATGCCGCAAAAGCTTTCTGATTTATCCAATTACAAACCAGAGTAACAGCAAAAGGGATTCACGTTATGAGTCCCTTTTGCTATGTATCAACGA
>Ga0194059_1001243_pt1 | contig 11058 bp, 14 predicted proteins | sample SepL6211m_MetaG_FD_163426 | JGI IMG/M metagenome (GOLD analysis project Ga0194059, IMG submission 163426) | Anoxic zone freshwater microbial communities from boreal shield lake in IISD Experimental Lakes Area, Ontario, Canada - Sep2016-L626-11m | ecosystem: Environmental > Aquatic > Freshwater >... | reverse complement strand
GGGCTACGCAGCAGCCTGCACGATCGGGGTCAGCGCCTGACGGCCCAACGGCAGCGGGTCCTGGAACTCTTCGAGCAACTCGGGGAAAGCAGCCACCTCAGTGCCGAGGAAGTGCACCAGCGGCTGCGGGGGGGGGAGGAGCGGATCTCGTTGGCCACCGTGTACCGCAGCCTGCGGTTGTTGAGCTCCATGGGGCTGCTGCAAGAACTGGAACTCGCTGAAGGGGGTCGCCGCTTCGAACTCAGCGGTGAAGCCCACCGTGACCACCATCACCTGGTCTGTGTGCGCTGTGGCCGCACCGAAGAATTCGAAAGCACCGCCGTGCTCCAGGCTGGGGAGACGGCGGCCAGCGGCCACGGGTTTCGACTTCTGGAGTGCGTGCTGAACGTCAGGGCCCTGTGCCCCGCCTGCCTGAGCCGGGAGGGAGACCATTGAATGGGATGAATTCCCCAGAGGTTCGGACAGCCGCACCCCAAGACCCGTAACAACCTGTTACGCTTACTTCACACTTCGCAACCTCCTCCAATGGCTGCTCCTGATTCCCGCTTCGGCTTCGTCACTTTCGCTGAAACCTGGAACGGCCGTCTGGCCATGCTCGGCTTCGTGATTGGCCTGGCCACCGAATTGCTGACCGGCCAAGGCATCCTCAGCCAAATCGGCCTGAGCTGAGTCCCGATCAGGATACTTTGATACAAAGCCCGGGGAGTTTTCTCCCCAGGCTTTTGTTTTGTCTTCACATCGGGCTCGGTCCCGTTTTGGGGATCGCTGATGTCCTTGGTCGAACCAGGGCCTCAGGCCAGGGCCCCACCGCAACTGGAGCCATGGCCTGCCGTGCAGCCAAAGCAGTGGTCTGCCACCGCAATGGCCGCACCCTCCGGATCGGACTCCAGCAGATCGGCCAGATCGCCTAAACCCGGTGACCTTTGACCCAGCATCTGGTTGAAATCACAGTCGAACAAGCGCCCGCGCCAGTCGACGCTGATCAGCTGGCGGCACATCACCTGATCCAAATGGGCAGGATTGTGGTTTTCGCGCAACAAAGCACGGTAACTCTCTAACTCGCCACTGATCTTCAAGCTGGCGGCAAAACGTGCGATCGGCATATTGGCGAGCGTAAGCAACCGGTTAAAAACCACCCCATAGCGCTCGCGTAGGTTTCGCCGAAAATCCTCCTCTAAGGCCTTTTGGGGAGGCGGCAAGCTGGGTCCCTGGGGGTTGTAGACCAGATTCAGCTCCAAATTGGAACCCCCATTCGAGTCAATAGGGCCGTAGCCCTGACGATTCAACTGCCGCAAGCCTTCGATGCTGGCGGCAAAAGCCCCGGCCCCCCGTTGACGATCCACATTCGCCTCCAGATAGCAAGGCAATGAGGCCATCACCACCACCGATTGACGGGCCAGAAAGGCGGCCAAATCCTGTTGATCAGGCTCCAACAAAATGGTGAGATTGCAGCGATCGATCACCCGCACCCCAAGCCCCCGGGCCTCCTGCACTAAGGCCCGGAATCCGGGATGCAGTTCGGGCGCACCGCCCGTCAGATCCAATTGGCCGATCTGACGGGCGGCCAGGACCCGGGGAATCAGCGCCAGGGTGGCGGGCTCCATCATCTCGGTGCGCTGGGGCCCTGCACCCACGTGGCAGTGGCTACAGGACTGGTTGCAGCGATACCCAAGGTTCACCTGCAAGGTGGTGAGGGGACCGCGGTGAAGGGCAGGAAAGCAATCGGTTGCGATCGAAGTTTGGCCCAGGCTGGGATCAGGATGGGTCTGGAGCATGCGTGACAGGGACTCGATGGAACGAACCTCGCAATCAACCTCTGGCGGCTCCAGGCATCAGGCGCCTCCATGGACACTCCATTAATAAGGATGCCGATCGAGAAGCCAGAGCGGCAGACGGAGCAGCAGGATGGTGTCCAGCCCATCCTTGCCCATGGCCCGCTTTCTGCTGGTGCTCAAGCCCCGGAAACCGATCGAGTCCAAGGATCTGATCGCTGGCCTTGATCGTCTTGTCGACCAGCTCGATGCCGAAGTTGATCACCGCACCCCAGCCCACCTCAGTGCCGTGCTGCGCGGCGGCATGGAACATCTACGCCTGCAACTGTTCGCCGATGTGCAAGCCAAGGCCGCTGGCCCCGTCCTGGAGCTGGTGCTGATGAGTCGCGAACCGATGGGTCGTGGTGCCCCCCAGACCCGTGAATGCTTCGAAGATCTCGTGCGCAAGGCCTCCGAATCGATGGCCAACCTCGAACCGGTCTTCCGCTCCGATCGGGACGGGCCCCTGCCCAGGCAGGATTGAAGCTGAATTTCGTCATCTGCGGCACCGACAACAGTCCCCTCAACGGGCCATGAAGGGCAGCAATGACCTGGCTTCGATGGACTCCTCCAAGGCCTTTGCCACCGTTGCGTTGGCCGCTGTCTCCTGGGACGGTGTGCTGACCATGGCCGGCACCCGTGCCCTGCGCCATGCCCTGGATTATCGCCAACCGTTCAGCGGCCGCAGCGATGAGCAGATGATTGCCTTAATGGACGACCTGCTGCGCGGCCTTCGGGCCAAGGGAGCCCAGGGCAGCATGGAGGAGGCTGCAGACGCCCTGAATCCCAGTCAACGGGCCACGGCCTTCGCCGTGGCGGCAGAGATCATGCGTTCCGACGGACCCCTGCAGGACAAAGAACGGGAAATTCTCAGTCGCCTGGCCGAGGTCCTAGGCCTTGAGCCCGTTGACACCAACCGCGTTCTGCAGGTGATGGACGTACTCCACGCCAACATCCTGGAAAGCGGGGTCCCAGCCTGAGAGGCGAAAATCACAGCTTGTTGTCGCTCCCGTGACAGTTTGGATCTGTCACATGGTCCAAGATGGAAATTCTCCGCAAGAAGGTTGTGTCCCTTTCCATCGCTTCCAGAAGCCCTGCTTTTTCGTTCCGGCCCCGCAGCCCCGTAATCCGTTCCTATCGCTTGGTCGACCAATACGGGTCGCCCCATCCGGTGCTCGACGACCTTTACGACTCCCTTGAATCCGCCTGGAGTGAGGCCACCCTTTGGTGGCAAGCCCAGGCCCCCGGGGGCCCAGAACCCGTCGGCATCGGTGTCGAAGTCAGCACGTCCACTGGCAATTGGCGCACCGTGCGCCATCCGGCCTGCTGATCGATCCAGGCCAGACCTCACACCACCTGCACCCCCTTCCAAAACGCTACGCGGCCCGCAATGGCATTCGCCGCCTGCTTCGGCTCGGGATAGGTCCAGGCCGCGTTGGGGTTCTCAGCCCCATCGACCACCACATCGAAATAATGGGCTTCGCCCTTCCAACCGCAGGTGCTGCGGTGGTTGGAGGGGCGGAAAAACTGAGGATTCAAAGAGGCCTGTGGGAAATAGGCATTGCCTTCCAACATCACGATGTCGTCGCTGCTGGCGATCGTTTGGTTCTGCCAACGGGCTTCCATGGTTCTCAATCGAAGGGCTATCCCCATCCTGAGGGGTTGGGGCGGCAGCCGCGAGGGTCGGGCCCGAGCCCCATCGGTGAGCCGAGATCAGACCAGGTCGTCCCCCTCGGCCTGGTATTGAAACGGGGTCGGATCCTGGTCCAGCCGATGGTTGAGGGTGAGTTGCGCCCCCTGGGCCCAGGCATCACCGGTATCGAGCTGGGCCGTGGCTTCCAAGGCCCGGCGCAAGCAACGGGCGGCATCCAGGGGCATGTCCCGGGGCACGCTGATGCGGTCGCGCAGATATCTCAAGCCCCGGGCCGAGCCGCCCTGGGGCCTGCAGGCTTCGCCCGTGGCCAGCAGGGTCAGGGCGGCACGCAAGGGTTGGTCGAAGCCCTCCGGCCCGAGGGGATTGCGTTGCAGCAGGGTTTGGTGATGGCGACAGACCCTTGCGAGGGCCCTCAGGGGCGCCTCGGGGGATTCGGGGCGGCTGGTTTCCGGATCCGGCTCACCACCGTCGCTAATGGGCCAAGGGCCCGCATCAATGCGCTGGGCCAGGGCCCGTTGGTCCGGGCTGCCGTTGGCCTGGCAGCAGCCCATCTGGGGCGGCAGGTCATGGGCGTGGGTATGGAAGTCACTCTGGGTACCGAGGTAGGTGGACCGCTGCTCCAGGGCCTGGAACCAGCGGTCAATCAGGGGATGGGCCTGGCGCAGTCGATAGCCCTTGTAGTAGGCCAGGCTGGCATTCATCCGCTCGAGATAGGGCACAAACACCAGGTCGACCGTGCCCGGGGAATCCCCCATCAGGAAGGGACCGGCGGTTTCCCCCAGGGCCTCCTCCAGCCGGCCCGCCATGGTTTTAAAGGCCTGGGCCGCCCGATCCTCCTGGCCCGTCGTCCGTCCCTGGCGGCAAAGCCATTCGCACCAGCTCCCAAACAGACGCCGCTCCAGCCGCCTCAGAGTGAGCCCCTGGGGGTCTCCCATCGGAGCCCCCAGCGGACCAAAGGCCCCTTCCAGGGCCTCCAGGATGCGGTCGCTCTCCGTGATTAGGACGCCATCCAGTTCAAGGGCGGGCAGATAACCCGAAGGCACCAGCCGCCTGTACCAGGACTCTTTTTCGCCATAACAGACCATCGTCACCTTGCGAACGCGGTAAGGGACCCGCTTCTCCTCCAACCAGAGCCAGACCTTCTGGCAGTAGGGACACCAGGCATGGTGGTCCCTGAACAAGGTCACCCGGACCGCCGCCTCGTCCTGCCCGAACAGCCGCAAGCGGGCCTGGGGATTGGTGGGTCCGTTCACAAGGTCTGGCCGCCCGGGTGCCAGGCGCTCCAGCTCATTCCAACTGAGGGGCTCAACCCGTAGGGATCCCATGCCACTGCTCTTGGGGAGCCTTCATGGTGGCGCAATCGGCGCGGCGACAACCGCTCTCGGCCAACAGCAGGCTTGGGAAACGGGCCTGGCCCTCACCCGGGCGAGGAGGAATGGCATGATGCCTTCCAGATCGTCGCCGGCGATCCAGCCCACAATCCAGGTTTATATCCGCCTAGGTGCAGCATTGGTTTCGGTTGCTACATCTCTATCCACCCTTTGAAGTTCAATATATCCAAGTGCTTCGCCGACCTCTGTCTTCTTATGCCACCGCGTTTTCGATCGGGCAATGAAGCGTCGGCCCTTGCGACCTTCGACCGCTTAAGAGTCCATCTTCTTGCTGGTATCCAGCAACAGCAATTGCGTCGTTACGGCATGGGCCTGATGGCGGCGGGAGCCGGACTTCTGCCCCTGATGGCAGGGTCGGCCCATGCCGCCCTCACCAAGGTTCCAACCGATGGAGCCGACAACCTGCTGATGCTGATGGGGTCGGCCATGGTGTTGCTGATGACTCCTGGTCTGGCATTCTTCTATGGCGGCTTTACCCGCTCGAAGAATGTACTCAACACCATGATGATGAGCTTCTTCCTCATGGGTCTCATCGGCGTTCTTTGGGTGGTTGTGGGTTATAGCCTGGCCTTCGGCACCGGTTTCAAAAGCCCCTTTATTGGTGGCCTCGAATCCATGTGGCTCAATGGGGTCGGTGGAGAGTTGGGTGATGCGCCTCTGGCCGACGGCTTCGCCATTTCCAGCAGCTCTTTCGCCCTTTTCCAGGGCATGTTCGCCATCATCACCCCGGCATTGATTTCCGGTGCATTGGTGGAAAGGGTCAGCTTCAAAGCCTGGTTCTGGTTTTGCTTGATCTGGAGCTTGTTGATCTACTCACCCATGGCCAAGATGGTCTGGGGTGGTGGCTTTCTTGGCCCCTTCGGCTCCATTGGCGCCATCGATTTTGCCGGGGGCACCGTCGTTCACATCGCCTCCGGGGTCGCCGCCTTAGTTGCAGCGGCCATCCTTGGTCCCCGCACCACCTGGCCCAACAACAAGCGTCCCCCCCATAACGTTCCTTTCATTCTCCTCGGCGCCGGTCTGCTGTGGTTTGGCTGGTTCGGCTTCAACGGCGCCAGCATGTTTGCCTCTAAAACCGCTGGTTATCCCTTCCTCACAACCACAACGGCCGCATCGGCGGGCATGCTCACATGGTGCCTGATTGAGTGGTTCAAGGATGGCAAACCCACCGCGGTCGGTGCCGCCACCGGTGCCGTTGCGGGCTTGGTGGGCATCACTCCCGCCGCCGGATTCGTCTACATGGGCGCATCCCTTTTAATTGGGGCCCTCACCGCAGTGGCCTGCACAATTGCCGTACGCATCAAATCGGCGATTCAATTTGACGATTCCCTGGACACCTTCATGCTGCATGGCGTCGGTGGGACGGTCGGAGCCCTTCTTACCGGCCTGCTGGCTGTCAAAGCTCTTGTCCCTGCCGACTATTTCCCCCTTTCCGCCAAGATCCTGGAGGAGGGAGGAAATGTTGGCCTGTTCATGGCCCAATTGAAGGCTGTGCTGATCACCTACGGCTTCGTGGGCGTAGGCACGGCACTGATCCTCTGGTTCCTGGGCCTATTTATGAAACTTCGTGTTTCTGCTGAAGCTGAAGATCGCGGTCTCGATTTCGTGGCCCACGGCGAAGAGGCTTACGACCCCATGACCAATTGAGTCACCCCACCATGAAGATGATCACGGCACTGGTTCGCCCCACAAAGGTGGACGCCATCAAACGGGCCCTAGTGGCCATTGATGTCATTGGAATGACCGTCAACGACGCCCGCGGTTTCGGTCGACAAAAAGGACAGGTGGAGCGTTATCGCGGCACCGAGTACACCGTTGAGTTTCTGCCCAAGGCGAAATTGATGGTGGTTGTCCCGGATGACAAGGTTGAGGCCACCATTACCGCCATTGGTGATGCCGCCCGTACCGGTGAGATTGGAGACGGCAAAATTTTCGTCAGTCCCGTGGAAATGGCGATCCGGATCCGTACCGGCGACCGCGACGGCACCGCCCTTTAACTCCCAAACCCCTGATCGGCACGATCCTCCCCAACGCTTCCAGGGAATCACCGAACCCTTCGCTGCGGCGGAGGGTTTTTTCTTGGTGCCTTCCCTTGGTCAACCCACCTAAGTTGCCCAAGGACCCGCCCGCTTAGCCATGGACGATTGCTTCGATCTACTCGTCATCGGTGCTGGTTCTGGCGGTCTGGCCGCCGCCAAGCGAGCGGCCAGCTACGGCGCCCGGGTGGCCATCGTCGAGGGGGATCGGGTCGGCGGCACCTGCGTGATCCGGGGCTGCGTTCCTAAAAAGCTGCTGGTTTACGGCTCCGCCTTCGGCCACCTGGCCGAGGATGCCAGGGCCTACGGATGGCAACTTTCCACACCGGTGCCCCAGAACGGGGTGCTGCTCCAACGGGTTCGGGACGAAGTCACCCGTCTGGAAGGGATCCACAGGCAGGGCCTCGTCAAGGCCGGTGTCACCCTTGTAGAAGGTTGGGGCCGCCTGAACGGTCCCAACAGTGTGGTGGTGAATGCCAAGGGGCAACCGGCTCGCACCCTGCAGGCGGACCGGCTGCTGATCGCTGCCGGCGGCCGGCCCCAACGACCTTCGATTCCGGGGGTTGAGCTGGCCTGGGTCAGTGACGATCTCTTTTTGCTGGAGGACCTTCCCCAGCGGGTCGTCATCGTGGGCGCCGGCTTCATTGCCTGTGAAGTGGCCGGAATTTTGCTGGGGCTTGGGGTGCAGGTCTGTCAGCTGGTGAGGGGGGAGCAACTGCTCAAGGGCTTCGATCGCGAAGCCGTCGAGGGCGTGCAGGAAGGACTTCTGGCCCATGGACTGGAGCTGCGCTTCCAAGAGAAGCCCGTTGCCATCGAGGGGGAACCAGGGGCCCTGACGGTGCTGACCCGCAGCGGCGAGCGCCTCGCCTGCGGGGGGGTGTTGCTGGCGACCGGTCGCAAGCCTTTTCTACAGGGACTGGGTCTGGAGGCCGCAGGAGTGGCCGTCGAAGACGACCACATCGTGGTGGATGGGAACCAGGCCACCTCCGTCCCGCACATCTATGCCGTTGGCGATGTCACAGACCGAGTCAATCTGACCCCGGTGGCGATTGATGAGGGCCGGGCCTTTGCCGATACGGTTTATGGCGGCAAGCCCAGGCAGGTCAACCACGATCTGGTGGCCAAAGCGGTCTTCAGCCAGCCCGAGCTGGCCACGGTGGGCCTCAGCGAAGAGGAAGCGATCGAACGCTTTGGCAGCGACTTGATCCAGGTGCACAGGGCCCGTTTTCGGGCCATGGCCCAGGCCTTGCCCCAGCGAGGGCCCCGCACGCTGCTCAAACTGGTGGTCCACCGCCCCGACCAGCGGGTCCTGGGGTGCCACATGGTGGGCGAGCACAGCGCCGAAATCATCCAGATGGCGGCGATTGCCCTGGGCATGGGGGCCACCAAGGCGGACTTCGACCGCACCATGGCCCTGCACCCCACCGTGGCCGAGGAGTTCGTCACCATGGTCTGAGAGGCCCCCTCAGGCCACCGCCAGCCCTTTCTCGTTGAACACGCCTTCGAAGAGAACCGAACTCAGATAGCGCTCGCCGGAATCCGGCAACACCACCACGATGGTGCGATTGCGGAAGGCCTCCTCCCGCGCCAACCGCAGGGCCGCCACCGTGGCGGCCCCGCAGGAGATCCCGGCCAGAATGCCCTCCTCACGCATTAGCCGGCGCGCCATCCCAACCGCCTCCTCATCACCCACCGTCTCCACCCGATCCACCAAGGTCAGGTCGAGGTTCTCGGGTACAAAACCGGCACCGATTCCCTGAATCTTGTGGGGCTTGGGCTGCAGAGGTTCCCCCGAGAGGGTCTGGGAGATCACCGGGCTATTGGCGGGCTCGACGGCCACCGAGATCAGGGGTTTGTTCAAGGTGCGTTTGATATAGCGGCTGACCCCGGTAATCGTGCCGCCAGTCCCGACACCCGCCACCAAGGCATCAATCTGACCCTGGGTGTCATTCCAGATTTCCGGGCCGGTGGTGTCGTGGTGAATCTGGGGATTGGCGGGATTGATGAACTGCTGCAGCAGGACATAACGATCGGGCGCCGTCTGGGCCAGCTCCCGGGCGGCGGCGATGGCACCTCCCATCCCCAGCTTTCCTTCCGTCAAGACCAGCTTGGCCCCATAGGCCGTGAGCAACTTGCGGCGCTCCAGGCTCATGGTTTCGGGCATGGTCAACGTCAGGGGAAGGCCCCGGGAGGCGGCCACAAAGGCCAGGGCGATGCCAGTGTTGCCACTGGTGGGCTCAATCAATTCTTTTCCGGGTCCGAGCCGTCCATCTCGCTCGGCCTGCCAGATCATGGCGGCGCCGATGCGACATTTAACGGAATAGGCCGGATTACGGCCTTCAATCTTGGCCAGCACAGTGGCGCCACACCCTTCCGTGACCCGGTTGAGCCGAACGAGGGGAGTCCGACCAATGGTCTGGCTGTTATCGGTGTAGACCGCACTCGCACCGGTGTTGAGAGGGTCGTTGCCTTGGGTGGCACTCATGGAAACACTCCTAGGGCTCTGGGAATCCCCCTATAGGGAGAGACTAATCAAGGGGGGGAAGGGTCAGATCGGGACATGGAGGTCGGGTCTTGTCAAGTGATCGGCCGACATCGCCCAGGGGATGGGTCCCATACGATGCGCACAAATAACATGATTCAGGTTGGCTGTCCCGATCGCCGCCGCACCTAATCCTGCGCTGGCTCCCTTGGGGGACCTGCCCGCAGCTGGCGGAGAGGGCCCCATCTCCCTGTTGCTCCTGCTCCTCTCTATCGCGGTTGTCACCGTCACTTTTGATCGCGCTCGCTATTGGCTGCAGTGGTGGCGCCAGCGGCGCCACCACCAAAATCGCTGGGAGCAAGCCGTCTCAGCCGGTCCGGATGCGATCGAAACCCAGCTGCTGGAATGGAACTCCCAGATGGCTTTCGGGGAGCCCCTTCTCCAGGCCGCCGGGGTCATCGGTCCCCTACTTGGCCTGATCGGAACCGTGATCGGCCTGATGCGGGTCCTGGCCAGTCTCGGCCCCCAGCTGGTGCTGCCAGCGGGCGCCAATCTCAACAATTACGGCCAGGTGTTGTTGAGTACCGCCCTGGGTTTGATCATCAGTCTGATCGCCACCAGCAGCCTGTTCGCCAACCAGGGCATCCGGCACTGGCAAGTGGATGGGCTGCGTCGTCGCCTGCGCCAAAGGGCCCAGCCAACGCAGCCATGAGCTACGCCCTGCCTTCGTTAGTGGCCCTCACCCTGCTGGTCTGTGGTGCGGTGGCGTCCTTGCCCCTGCTGGTCACTCGGACTGTGCCGAAATCCCTGCCCCCTCTAGCAGCACAGCCTCTCGGCAGTCCCCACTGGATCGTTAAGGCGCCTGGAGACCATTGGTTTGTCGATGGAGATCCCATCAGCCGCTTGGACCTGGCCAACCGCTTGCGCCAGGATAGTGACCAGGGCTTGCAGCACTTTCTGCCTTCCGCTGCCCTGTCCATGGGTGAGGTGAAGCGGTCCCTGCAATGGCTGCGCAGCCTCTCGGACCATCCCGTTTTGCTCGATCTGCCTGAGGCGGGGCCCTCCTGATGAGACCCGCCCTTCTGCTGGACTCCGTCGCCATGGGGTTGCTCTCCATCACCCTCTGCGCCAGCTGCCTGGCCCTGGTGGTGATTCCCCAGCGGTTGGCCCAACGGGCGGCGGCGGAGGGGGTGATCGCGCTGCATCTCGATGCCCAGGGTCAACTGCGGGTCTGGAATCAACCGATTCGCCCCCAGGATCTCGCTCCCCTGCTGACCCGGGCCAAGGTCCCAGCACCCCTGCCATCCAGCCCTGTGCTGCGGCTGATTCCCGACGCCGGTGTCCCCTGGGGCGTCGTGCAACAACTGGTCACCCGTCTGGAAAACAGCGGACTCGAGCTGGAACTGCAATTGCCATGACCCGCACCCGCCCCAAGCTGTCCCTGCCCTCGTTCAAGCCCCTGGACGGTGGCTTTCCGGCCGCCGCTCCCCTGGGTTTCGCCCTGGCGGCCGCCTTGGTGGGCCACGGCCTGCTGTTGGCCCCCAGCCCCTGGCGCCGCAATCCCACCAAAGCCCAGGTGCTCACTGCCGTGGACACCACCCCGGAACTGTTGCGCTTCAGTCGCCGCATGCCCCAGGAGGTGGCGGCCACCACGATTCCGCTGCCCCCGGCCACGACCCTTCCC
>Ga0194059_1001242_pt1 | contig 11071 bp, 9 predicted proteins | sample SepL6211m_MetaG_FD_163426 | JGI IMG/M metagenome (GOLD analysis project Ga0194059, IMG submission 163426) | Anoxic zone freshwater microbial communities from boreal shield lake in IISD Experimental Lakes Area, Ontario, Canada - Sep2016-L626-11m | ecosystem: Environmental > Aquatic > Freshwater >... | reverse complement strand
GCGCCCCCGGCAGCTCCGGCGGTCCCGCCACCAGCCCCCAGCTGCGCCAGGCCCGCCAGAACGCCCTCGATCATCAGTTCGATCTGCTTGTGGTCCAGGGCCAAGCCCTTGATCAACAGTTGACTTCCCTGGATCGGCGCCGCCAGCAGATCCTCACCACCAACAAGCCGGTGTTGCAGCAACTCAAGGCCCTTGAGTCCTTGCGCCGCGATGACGTTGTCGCCCGCTATAGCCCGCTCTGGGTGGCGGCCCAGGATCTCTATCTGCGCAATCGGGCCGACCTAAGTTCTCTGGACTCGCGCCAGGCCGAATTGAGCGCCCAACGCGCGGCCTTGGTGGCCCAGCGGGCCGAACTCAAGGTGCAGCGCACCGCCCTGGCCACCGAAACCGTGGCCCAGGAGGTGTTCAGTTCCGTGGACGGTCGGGTTCTCGATCTGGCGGTGCTGCCCGGTCAACCCGTGCTGCCAGGCCAGAAGCTGGGCACCATCGGCATGCCCAACCGCCATGGCGAGCGCATGGCGATCGTGCTGTTCACCTCGGCCGATGCCAGTCGCCTCAAGGCGGGTGATGAAGTCCGCCTCAACCCCCAATTGCTGAGCCGTGACAGTTTCGGCAGCGCCGAGCAGCGCTATGGCCTGGTGCCCGGCCGGATCGTCAGCCTCTCGGACGAAAGCGTGGATGCGGCCGATGTGGCCATGGAGGTGGGCAGCCAGGAGGAGGCCGTCAACTTGATGGCCAGTGCCCGCCAGCGCTCGTTCGGGGATGGGGGCGACCTGACCAGCCAGCTGCCGGGTCGGGCCGGTGCCCCCCTGGTCCTGGCGGTGGTGCAACTCGAGGGGGCCCCCACTCCGACGGGGCTGGCCTGGACCCGCGGCACGGGGCCCGATCGGCCCTTGGCCCAACGGATTCCCGCCGAGGTGAAGGCCGAGGTGGAAACCAGGCCGCCCCTGAATTACCTGCTGCCCTTTTGGCGCTGGCTGAGCGGATCACGCCCATGAAACCCTCCCTGATGAGCCGTCAACGCCGCCAGGCCCTGCTCGCCCCCTGGCTGCAGCCCTGGCCCTGGTTCAGCTTGCTGCTGTTGTTTCTGTGCAGCCGCACCGAACCGCCTCGGTTGTGGTTCTGGGTGGCCCTGTTGGTGATCAGCCTGCTGGTGGGATTGCTGCAGAGCCAGGCACGCCGCCCTTGAGCCCCCCCGCCGAAAGGGATCCTCCTCCCGGGGCTGGGGAGAGACAGGGGGGGCCGCCGCCCCTGTCCTTGGGTGTGGCCTTGAGGCTTGTGCTTGTGGTGGGATTGGCCAGCGCCCTGACCTGGGTGATTTCCCAGAGTTTTGGGCTGGGTGGGGCCAGCCCCTATGGCGTCGTGGTGGCGGCCCTGATGGTGCGTCCCCGTTTTGACCGCTGGCCGCCGGCCATCTTCGTGCTGCTGCCGGTGGTGGTGACCATCGGCCTGAGCCTGGGCACGCTTCTCAAGCCCCTGGTGCAGGGACCCACGGTGTGGCAGTTCGCCGTGGTCACCGCCGCGGCCCAGATCCTTGGCCAGGCCCTGCCCGACAAACTCGTGCTGGTCCGCAATCTGCTCGCGGTGTTTGCGGTGTTGCCCCTGCTCGGTGCCAACGCCACCTGGTTGGGCGTCTGGCAGAAGCTCCTTGCCGTGATCATCGGCCTGCTGTGCTCGGGGGGCCTGCAGGCGGCCCTGCGTCTACCAACCGATGGCGGTCCGCCTCAGGCTGAGGTGGAGATGGAAGGGCGCAGCCTGGCCCAACGCTTCAGCGATCCCTTTTTCTGGCGCAAGCTGGTGGTCTCCTGCCTGGCCCTGGCCATCGGCCTGGGCCTCGGGGCGGAGAACCCCAAATACCTCTACTTCGGTGTGGTGTTGCTGCTCAATGACACCCTGGGGGCCACCCTGGCCCGGGTTCGGGACCGCATGGTGGGCGTCAGCCTGGGGGTGCTGATGCCCTGGCTGGTGTTCAACACCATGGGGGTCAACAGCGTGGCGGTCGCCATGGTCATGGCGGGAACCACCGCCCTGATCTTGGCCTTCGGCCTGGATTCCCATCTGCGCACCGCCCTGATCTCCAGCGGCGTCACCTTTGTCGGCTACGGCGTGCTCACCGATTGGTACATCCCCAGTCGCTGGCTCGATTACCTCATGGGCAGCGCCCTGGCCTTGCTGGTCTGCCTGTTGGTGCGCCCCGTCTCCGCCCTGCGGCGTTTTCGCCAATTGGCCGCCGAGGGCCCGGCGCCCGAGGGCGGCCTCTCCCCCGAACTGGCCAAGCTGCTTCCCAGTGCGCTGGAAGAGGCGCGGGTGTTGGGCCAGGAACGGGATTTCCGCCGGCTCCTGGCCCAGTTGGGCCGCTGAGGTTCGGCTTGCCGTTACGGCAGGTCGCCTGCTCGGCCCAATGGCTTCAATAGGTCAATTGCTGGTAGGGGATAACAAACTCAACGTCTCATCACGGTCGATGCAGTCTTGGGGCATCCAGTGATCTCAGTACCCATCCTCAATTGGGAGGGTCCATGCCCAGCTCCTGAAAACGCCGGCAGATGGCCAGTCGCAGATCCGCGCTCACCACGTCGGCATGGAGGGGATCGTTGATCGAAAACTCAAGGCTGTAGCCATAGCGATCTTTTCCTAATTCCACCAGACGCGCCCCGGGAGCTGGAACCGCCAGAACATCCGCATGGGACGAAGCAATGTTGGGCAGCAGGGTCAGGATTTCATCGGGCGATTGATTGCTGCTCACGCCGATGGGGAGCGAACAGCGACGCATCCGATCGCTGCCGGTGTAAGTGGTGGTGGAGGTGACAAAGAAGGTCTGGTTGGGCACCACCAGCTCGGCGTTGTCGCTGCTCCGCCAAAGCACGGTGGCCCTAGGCCCCAACCGTCGCACCTCACAGACTTCGCCTTGGTGCATCAACACCTCCCCGGGCCGCACGGAGCCCTCAATCAGCAGCCACAGGCCGCTGATGATGTTGGAGAACACCTCCTTGATGCCGAATCCCAGGCCCACCGACAGGCCGCCGGCGATCGCCAGTACCCCGGTCTGGTTGAAGCCGAGGCGCCCCATGGCCCAGACCACTCCGAGGGAAAAGATCAGGTAGCGCAGGATCTGATCCAGGGCCCGGCGACTGCCTTCGCTCATGTTCAGGCTGCGCTGCACCAGCAGGCTGAGGACCGCCGCCGGCAACGGCAACCCCACCAGCAAGACGTAAAGCACCACCAGCACCGTGGCCAGATTGCCCAGGCTGATCGCCCCGCCGAACCAAACCCCCAGGGGCACCTCGGCCAGATCCTGGAGGCTGCCCAGGGCATCGAGCACGATTGTCAGAACAGCGATCAGGTACAGCGGCCGCAGCAGCCGGCTAATCCCCAGCTCCTGCCATTGGGGGGGCAGCCAGCGGGCCAGGAGCTGGGTCTCCAGCAGGCGCAGCAGCAACCAGCACAGGCTGAACTGGCCCAGCAACAGCACCAGTCCAGCCCGCTGGCCCAGCCCCACCAACCCCAGGCCGATCAGGGCTTCCCCCATTAACAGGGGCACCATCAGCGGCAAGGTCCACAGCAGCCGCCAGCGGGGCTTGGGCCTGCTGTGCCGCAGCCGCAGCAGGCCCATCAGCAAGCCACCGACCAACACAAGCTGCAGCAACACCGAAGAGCGCTGCAGAAAGGCCAGCCAGCCCTGGAGCTCGGAGAGAAACAGGGGCATCAGAAATACAGGGGCATCTGAGACATCGGGGCTTCAGCGGTGCGGGCGCAGGCGCATCAGGGCGTCGGTGCCTTGCTGGGGCGTCAACACCCCCGCCATCACCTGGGAGATAAGGGTTTCGATCATGGGAACCACCCTCTGCAGCCGATCGGAGGAATAGGGGGTCACCAGAAGGCTGGAGGTCTGATTGAACTGCTCCCGCGCCTTCTCGATCGCTGCCAGGCGGCCGGAACTGGCCACCGGAATCGGCACAAAGCGGTTGGCCGGAATCACCATTTTGGTGCCCAGGGTGAGTTGCCTTTGAACCAGGGGGTTGAGACTCAGTTGCGCCAAGGCCAGGGCCAGCTCCCGTTGACGGGGGGAGGAATCAACTCCCAGCGACCAGACCCGGATCGAGCTGGAGGGCGTGGGCAATCCCCCCGCGCCTTTGGGGAGGGGGGCGACGCCCAGATTGGCGCCCATTGAGCGCTCCAGTCTGCGCAAGGCCAGGCTGTAGCAGGGAATCCAGGCCAGGCGCCCACTTTCCAGTCCTTCGGTCAGATCCTGGGGACCGCTGGCCAGATCGACCTGGCTCTGCAGCGAGACCTGGCGCAGCCACACCAGCCAGGCCTCAATGGCGGCGCGATCCTTGGCGTTGCTGTCGCCAATCGTGGTGGCCTCGCCCGTGATGGCCGATGCCAGGGCTGTATTGGCCCCAAGAGCACCGGCGCTCCACCAAAGGCTGATGGGTTCCACCGCCAGGCCGATCGGCTTGCCGGAAGCCGCCATGGCCAGCAAGTCATCGACATTGGTGGGGGCCTGACGCAAGCGCCGGCGATCAAAGCAGGCCAGGGTGATCTCACTGAACATCGGCAGGCCCGCCAGCCCTCGGGGCCCATTCACCCGCTTCAGATCGTTGGCACCGACCAGTTTGAGGCTCTCACGCAGCGACGGCGTGTCTGGGATGGCACGCACCAGCCCCGCCTCCAGCAGTGAAATCGCCACGGCCCCCCGCGACAGCAGCAGATCCGGCCCCAGGCCACGGCTTTGACCCTTGCGCAGGGTCTCCTTGACGTCGCTTTCCGATCCCAGGGTGATCTGCAGATCGACATTGGGATGGATTCTCTGGAATTCCTGGCGCAGGGGCTCCCAGTCCCGTTGGTCCCGGAACGCCTCGCGCAGCCACTCCATCCGGTCGGTGGGCACCACCAGCACATGCAGGCTCTGGCGATGCCCCCGGCAGCCGGGCAACAAAGCCAGTAGGGCCAGCAGAGAGATCATGGCCCGACGGCGGCGCCAAAGCCGGCGCTGATCGGTCTGCTGCCAGGCCATCAGTCGGTTCGGCGCGAAGCGTTGACGAAGCGTGCGAATTCCGCGACGGGCCATGACCTTCATTCTGCCGGGGTCTTCTCAGGTCCAGGAGGGGCGTTCAGCTAAGTTCCCGAATTGGCCTGCCCCCCGGTTCAATGTCCGACTCCCTCCCCCTGCTGCTGCGCGCCGCCCGAGGGGAGCAGGTGGAGAGGCCGCCGGTCTGGATGATGCGGCAGGCGGGGCGTTATATGAAGGTCTATCGGGATCTGCGGGACCGCCATCCCGGTTTTCGCGAACGCTCGGAGAACCCCGATCTCTCCTACGAGATCTCGATGCAGCCCTTCCACGCCTTCGCCCCCGATGGCGTCATCCTCTTTTCCGACATCCTCACGCCCCTGCCGGGCATCGGCATCGATTTCGACATCATCGAGAGCAAGGGCCCGATCATCGAGCCCGCCATCCGCAGCCAGGCCCAAGTAGACGCCCTGCGGCCCCTTAATCCCGCCGAGGCCCTGCCCTTTGTGGGCGAGGTGCTGGGCCGCCTGCGGGCCGATGTGGGCAATGCCGCAGCGGTGCTTGGCTTTGTCGGCGCCCCCTGGACCCTGGCGGCCTACGCCGTCGAGGGCAAGAGCTCCAAGACCTATTCGGTGATCAAGGCCATGGCGTTCCAGGAGCCGGCCCTGCTGCACCAACTCCTGGCCCACCTGGCCGATTCGATCGCCACCTACGTGCGTTATCAGATCGACTCCGGCGCCCAGGTGGTGCAGCTGTTTGATTCCTGGGCCGGCCAGCTCAGCCCCATCGATTACGACGTCTTCGCGGCCCCTTACCAGAAGCGTGTCATTGACCAGGTGAAGGCCACCCACCCCGACACCCCGCTGATTCTTTATATCTCCGGCAGCGCCGGTGTGCTCGAGCGCATGGCCCAGACCGGGGTGGATTTCATCTCCCTCGACTGGACCGTCGACATGGCCGATGGCTGTGCCCGTCTGCCCCAGCACCTGGGGGTCCAGGGGAATGTGGATCCGGGCCTGCTGTTCGGAACACCGGAGGCGATCCGCGAACGCATCCTCGATACGGTCCGCAAGGCCCGGGGCCGGCGCCACATCCTTAATCTCGGCCACGGCATTCTGCCCGGCACGCCCGAAGACAACGCCCGCGTCTTCTTCGAGACCGGCAAGGCCGTCAACGAGCTGCAGGGGGCTGCCGTTTGAGCGCTCCCGCCCGGATCCTGATCACCGGGGCCGCCGGCTGCGTTGGCCAGTACACGGCGGAACACCTTTATCGCCATTCCGATGCCCACCTGCTGCTGTTGCTGCGGGACCCCAGCAAGCTGAAGGCGGTGCCCGCCAACGATCCACGCATCACCCTGCTGGTGGGGGATCTGCGGGATCTCGAACCCCATGCCGCCGCCATCGCCAGCGCCACCCGGGTGATCCACACCGCCACCGCCTGGGGCGATCCGGAGCGGGCCTATCAGGTCAATGTGGTGGCCGTGAAACGGCTGTTGCAGCTGCTTGATCCCCAGCGGATTGAGCAGATCATCTATTTCTCCACCGCTTCCATCCTCGATCGCCAGCTGCGGCTGCTGCCGGAGGCGATGGCCTACGGCACCGAATACATTCAGACCAAGGCCCAGTGCCTCCAGGATCTGGAGGCCCATCCCCTGGCCGACCGCATCGTGGCGGTGTTCCCCACCCTGGTGTTCGGCGGCCGGGTGGTGCCGGGGGATCCCCACCCCACCAGCTATCTCACCGCCGGGGTCCAGGAGGCGATTCCCTGGCTTTGGCTGGCCAAGTGGCTGCGCACCGACTCCAACTTCCACTTCATCCACGCCGCCGACATCGCCACGGTGTGCGCCTACCTGGCCGTTACGCCCCACGGCCCCAACCCGGAGCCGGGCCAGGGGGCGGTGCGGCGCCTGGTGCTGGGCCAGGCGCCAATCAGCATCAACCGCACCGTGGCCACCCTGGTGCGCTGGAGGCGCGGCTGGTACCCGCTCCTGGGCCTGGATCTGCGGGGCTGGTTGATTGAGGGCTTGATCAAGCTGCTGCGGATTGAGGTCAACGCCTGGGACCGTTTCTCCATCCGCCAACGGCATTTTGTCCATCAGCCCGTCAGTCCGCCCGAGCGTTTTGGGCTCACCAGCTACGCCCCCACCCTGGAAGTGGTGCTGGAGAAGGCCGGGGTGCCCCATCGGGGCCGTTTACCCCGTTGAAGCCAGGCTTTGGGCCCCTGTTGCATTTGTTGCAAATGTCCCGAATACGCCCCAGGGTCCCGGTGCCACCCGCCTAATTTGGGGGGGTTGCATGTGCCTTTGGGCACCCTCTCATGCGTCGTCTCTTCTCTCTTCTTGCTCTTTGCCTGGCCCTCGTGCTGGGTGCCGCACCGAGTTTCGCCGCCGATGCGGCCAGCGGTGCCGCCATTTTCAATGGCAACTGCGCCGCTTGCCACATGGGTGGTGGCAACGTGGTGAACGCCGAGCGCACCCTCAAGGCCGATGCGCTCAAGGCCTATCTGACCAACTTTGCCGATGGCCCGGAAGCCGCCGTGGCTTACCAAGTCACCAACGGCAAGGGCGCCATGCCCGCCTTCGGTGGCAAGCTCAGCGAAGCCCAGATTGCCGATGTGGCCGCCTACGTGATCGACCAATCCACCAAGTGGTGAGTCGGGTCTGAGCCGGGCCGGTTTCTTCCCCCACCCCTCTCCCACCCTCACCTCAAGACTGGCCCCGGTTCATCGGGGCCTTTTTTTATGGGCTGGTGCCGCCATCCAGTTGCTTGCGGGCGGCCAGCACCTCTAGATACAGGTCTTCGGGCACCTCGCGGATGTCGTACTCCGAGGGCAGCACGCCGTGCACATGGCGGTGAACAGCCAGCCAGCAGTTGCGCTCAGCATCGGCCCCGGTGGTGTCAAATTCGCAGGAGGCCTGGGCCAGTTGATGCACCAAGGTGGGGTCGGGCACGTGTGGAGTAATGGGGCGTCGCAAGGTCAAGGGTATCGATGCAAGCGTTAAACATGGCCACCGACCCTTGATCGCTTCGGTTGGGCCCTAGGTGCCGTTGGGCTAGGGCCGCGCATTCTTTGGGGCCCCTGAAGCCCCAGGGGGGTTCGGTCCACCCACCCCTCCGGTTCGGTGCCCCCATCCTTAGGGGGGAGGACCGTACCGATGGGTTCGGTGTCAACCCTCGGCGTTTGCGGCCACCGTTCATACGGTGACTCCAAACAACCCGGCCCATCCGATCAACAGGAGGTTTTGACGATGCATCCCACCGCCGAATTATTCACTGAAAATGCCTGGGGCGCCGTGGTAGGAGCCCAGCAGTTGGCCCAGCAGAAACGCCAGCAGCAGATGGAGAGCGAGCACCTGTTTGCCTCGCTGCTGGCCCAGCAGGGTTTGGCCAGCCGCATCCTTGAAAAGGCAGGCGTGGATGTGGGCAGCCTCAGCCAGAGGCTCGACGCCACCATCAGCGCCCAGCCCAGTCTGTCGGCCCCTCCCGACAACATCTACCTCGGCAAGGGCCTCAATGCGGTGCTCGATCGCGCTGACGCCCTCAAGAAGGAGTTCGATGACGCCTATATCGCCGTCGAGCACCTGCTCCTGGCCCTGGCCGATGACGACCGCCATGGCAAGCAGCTGCTCTCCCAGATGGGCACCGACAGCCGCCGCCTGCGGGAGGCCGTCCTGGCGGTGCGGGGCAGCCAGAAGGTCACCGACCAGAACCCCGAAGGCACCTACGAATCCCTGCTCAAGTACGGCCGCGATCTCACCGAAGCCGCTAAGGCCGGCAAACTCGATCCGGTCATTGGCCGCGACGAAGAAATCCGCCGCACGATCCAGATCCTCAGCCGCCGCACCAAGAACAACCCCGTCCTCATCGGTGAACCCGGCGTGGGTAAGACCGCCATCGTGGAAGGTCTGGCCCAGCGCATCGTCAACGGCGATGTGCCCCAGGCCCTCCAGAATCGCCAGCTGATTGCCCTCGACATGGGGGCCCTGATCGCCGGCGCCAAGTACCGGGGCGAATTTGAGGAACGGCTCAAGGCGGTGCTCAAGGAGGTGACCGCCAGCGAGGGGCAGATCGTGCTGTTCATCGATGAGATTCACACCGTGGTGGGGGCCGGGGCCGCCGGCGGCTCCATGGACGCCAGCAATCTGCTCAAGCCGATGCTGGCCCGGGGCGAACTGCGCTGCATCGGCGCCACCACCCTCGATGAGCACCGCCAGCACATCGAGAAGGATCCGGCCCTGGAGCGCCGCTTCCAGCAGGTGTTCGTGGACCAGCCCACCGTGGAGGACACGATTTCGATCCTGCGGGGCCTCAAGGAGCGCTACGAGGTGCACCATGGCGTGCGCATTGCCGATAACGCCCTGGTGGCCGCAGCGGTGCTCAGCAGCCGCTACATCGCCGATCGCTTCTTGCCTGATAAGGCCATCGATTTGATGGATGAATCGGCGGCGCGCCTCAAGATGGAAATCACCTCCAAGCCGGAGGAGATCGATGAACTCGATCGCCGCATCCTGCAGCTGGAAATGGAGAAACTCTCCCTCGGCCGTGAATCGGATGTGGCCAGCCGCGACCGTCTCGAGCGCCTTGAAAAGGAGCTGGCCGAGTTGTCCGAACAGCAGAGCGGCCTCAATGCCCAATGGCAGCAGGAGAAGGGCAGCATCGATGAGCTCTCCGCCATCAAGGAGGAGATCGAGCAGGTGCAGCTCCAGATCGAGCAGGCCAAGCGCAGCTACGACCTCAACCGCGCCGCCGAACTCGAATACGGCACCCTCGGGGAGCTGAACAAGAAACTGGCCGCCAAGGAAGCCGAGCTCACCGGGGCCCATAGCGGCAAAACGCTGCTGCGCGAAGAGGTCACCGAGGATGACATCGCCGAAGTGATCGCCAAGTGGACGGGCATTCCGGTGAGCAAGTTGGTGCAGTCGGAGATGGAGAAACTGCTCCATCTCGAAGACGAACTGCATACGCGGGTCATTGGTCAGCGGCAGGCGGTCACAGCCGTGGCCGACGCCATCCAGCGCTCCCGGGCGGGGCTGTCCGATCCCAATCGGCCGATTGCCTCCTTCCTGTTCCTCGGCCCCACCGGTGTGGGCAAGACCGAACTCTCCAAGGCCCTGGCCGCCCAGCTCTTCGACAGCGAGGAGGCGATGGTGCGCATCGACATGAGCGAATACATGGAGAAGCACGCCGTCAGCCGACTGATCGGAGCGCCTCCGGGCTATGTGGGCTACGAGGAAGGCGGCCAACTCACCGAAGCGGTGCGGCGCCGTCCCTACGCGGTGATCCTCTTTGATGAGGTCGAGAAGGCCCACCCCGATGTCTTCAATGTCATGTTGCAGATCCTCGATGACGGTCGTGTCACCGATGGCCAGGGCCGCACGGTGGATTTCACCAATTCGATCCTGATTCTCACCAGCAACATCGGCAGCGCTTCGATTCTCGATCTGGCCGGTGATCCGGCCCGCCACGGCGAAATGGAGCGGCGGGTGAATGAGGCCCTAAGGGCCCATTTCCGCCCCGAATTCCTCAACAGGCTCGATGAATCGATCATCTTCCACAGCCTCAAACAAGAGGAACTGCGCCAGATCGTCGACCTGCAGGTGAAGCGCTTGGCCCAGCGCCTGGAGGACAGGAAACTGGGCCTCGAGGTGAACGGCGAAGCCCTCGATTGGCTGGCGGCCGTGGGCTACGACCCCGTTTACGGGGCCCGTCCCCTCAAGCGCGCTATCCAGAGGGAGCTGGAAACCCCGATCGCCAAGGCGATCCTCGCCGGCAGCTTCCCGATGGGCAGCACCATCACGGTCGATGTCGAATCCGAGCGGTTGCGCTTCCGTCAGGCCGAGGTGGCCAGCCCCAGCTCTCCAGAGGCGGTGCTGGTCTGAGGCCGCCAGGCAACGGCCCAGGGGCCAACATCCAAGGGCCATTGGCCTCGGGCCCCGATCGGGGCCCTTTTTTTCGGTCTAGGAGCCTGTCGCGCATAGATCCGCCCCGCCTCTCCACAGACGCCCCTGAATCTGCCCAGATCCCTGTGACAGCAATTGATCTAGGCGAGAGAATGGGGCATGCA
>Ga0194059_1001238_pt1 | contig 11094 bp, 7 predicted proteins | sample SepL6211m_MetaG_FD_163426 | JGI IMG/M metagenome (GOLD analysis project Ga0194059, IMG submission 163426) | Anoxic zone freshwater microbial communities from boreal shield lake in IISD Experimental Lakes Area, Ontario, Canada - Sep2016-L626-11m | ecosystem: Environmental > Aquatic > Freshwater >... | reverse complement strand
CTCCTCTTTCTGTGTTAATTTGTGACAGCACTATAATAACGCAGGAGGTGTTTGTCAACGTTGGCCACTTCATTCTGTTATAAAAAGTGGCACATTAAATGCTCCACAGAGCGATGCTCAGTCACAATTCAAGAACATCAGATACTTCATTCAGGTTATCGGCTCGATACGCACTATGATTCGAATCATATAGCGTTTTTGCCATTACGTCATTTCACTGCTCATGGCTGGTCAATTAGCGTACCTTGTTTCTACACAGAATAAAAAATATTTATTTCCGTAGTGCTTGACATCTAATAATTGAATGGTATGTATACACGACAAGCTGTTGAATTCACAGAAAGAACAAAAGGGCAAAAAAAATTTGCCCCTTGGACTGCAATCAAGCTGAGTACCCGTCCGCATGACGAATCTAAATGAAAGGAGATCAGAAGTCCAGGCGTTTCAATTAGTTAATCAGTAACATAAATAAAATTTCTGGAGGTTGCACATGAAAGGAATGTTTAGAAGGCTCTCTCTTATGGCAGCAACAATGGTTGCTGCTGCAGCGTTGCTTGCCGGTTGTAGCGGTAGCGATGGGTCAAACGGACTACCTGGTAAAGACGGTGCAGATCTTACCACAGGTACTGTAGCTGCAAGTAACTACACTGTTAACGATCTTAATACTGTTGTTCCTGTTGTTAAGATTCTCAGTGCTACTGTGCCTGCGAAAAATCCGGTCGTAGAAGTGCAGGTTATCGAGAAGTCTACCGGCAGAGGTATCAGCGGCCTGAAGACCTTTGGTCTCCATATAGCCAAGTTAATACCAGCTGCTGCTGGAAGTAATTCCTACTGGGTGAACTACATCGACAAAGGCATATCATTGCCTGCCCCTCTGGCTTTTGCCACTGCCAAAAATGCTGCGGGAGCAACTGTAGCAGTGACAGGAACTATTACAAGACCATCTGCAGATCCAGGCAAAACCCTTGTTGCCGCTAATGCCGTTGGTATTGATTTTACCAAGAACCCCATTGGCTCTGTCTTGATCCCTGGGTATACCGTTGTAGATAAAGGTAATGGTACCTACAGCATCACCTTTGGTGCCGACGTTACTTCCAACCCCAGTGCTCCTTACGATGCTAATGCAACTACACGCGTTGGTGTAACGGTGACATCAGTCGCAACACCAGGTGTCACTGCAACCGGCCCGATTGATCCTGCGACCGGCTTGGTTAACGCCAACTTCGCTGCCAATAACAGAGCAGCCGAAGTCTATGACTTCATCCCTGCAACCGGCAAGTTTATAACCGATGCCGCTGGTAAACAGACATTTGAGCGTAATATTGTCCCAACCTCCGCCTGTAACGGTTGCCATACGAATATTGCAAGCATATTGGGACATACCGCCCGCCCGAATGTATTGCTGTGCGATATATGCCATACCAGCACCAACACTTCGGGTGAAGGCGAGATGGTAACGTTTATTCACAGAATCCACACAGGAAAAAGTCTTGTCGTTCCTGTACAAGCTGAAAATGTTGTCAATCCTACCAAGCTTTTAGCCAGGACTGCTCCTTTGGTCGCCTACGACACCATAGAGCTGCCCATAGGTATGGAAATGATAAATTGTACCGTATGCCATGTTAGTGGCAGACCGACCGATACTAACCGCAAGACCTGCGGTGCCTGCCACAACGGGATTAATTGGGCTACCGGTACTGGTACAACTAACAGCGGCGCAACAACCGGCCATGTGGCTGGGGCACAAACCAGCGACAGTAATTGTACTGGTTGCCACAGCAATACAAGCACCGTTTCTAAACATGCAACCAGTTATGCTACTCCTAACAACCCGCAAACCCCTGCAGGGTTGGTTAATTTCAAATATGACCTTAAATCAGTTGCTGTGGATAACGCCACAAACGTTGCGACCGTTATCTTCAGAATCCTGAGCGACGGCGGTACAGGCGCAGCAATGGCGCCGGTTACCATTTCCCCTGCTACTGGGCTCTTGCCCGGTTTCACTGGTGGACCTTCCTTCATTTTTGCCTATAATAAGTCGACAGCCAACCAGCCAGCCTCCGTTGACTACAACAATCTGGGTTTAAAGGCAGCACAGCCAAAATCAGTTTCGCTAGTCAATCTTACAGACCCCACCAAGGGAACCCTTGGCGCTCCTGGTGCTGACGGCTACTACACCGCCACAGTATTGCCAGCGGCCTCAGGCTTCACAGCAGGCGCAAAAATGCGTACGGTTGCTTTACAGGGTTATTTCTCGCAAACCACTGCTCCTGCAACTGCTGCAGCTGTAATTGGCCGTCACACTATCTCCGTCGTAAAAACAGTGACTGGCGATACAGCTCGTCGTGTAGTAATTGATTCAGGAAAATGCGGTGCCTGCCACGAAGTATTTGAAGGCCATGGCGGTAACCGTAACATCGGGAAAGAAACAGTCGGTGAAGCGGTTTGTACGCTCTGCCATGTACCGAACCTGAGCTCCAGCGGTAAAGGTACCAATGCAACTGCAACGACCTTCCCTGCCAGCATGACAGCGGCTGAACAGGCGCTGTTGACAAAAGATGGCTACACGCTGCTTGACCCAACCACCTATCCTGAAGAGACCAACAACTTCAAGGATATGATTCACGGTATCCATGCCGGCAGCAGCCGCACCGCTCCATTAAAATTCGTACGTGACAGGGGCACCGTTGTCCTGTACTTCAGTGCAGCATCGTTCAAATTCCCCGGTATCCTCAAAAACTGTGAAGCGTGCCACACTTCAACAAGCTACAGAAGTATCGCAGCCAATACCCTGGTAACGACCGATCAAACGACAGACGGTACTGCGATTACTACAGCTAACAACGTGGCTGCTGTCTCTGCAGCACGCACCACCCTGCCGAATGCACAGGACCTCGTGACAACTCCGTTCACGGCTGCTTGCGTAAGTTGCCATGATTTAGGTACCTCTGTACAGCATATGAAGCTTAATGGTGGCCAGATCAAGGTTGCCCGTAGCACTGCAAATCCTGCAAATGAGGCCTGTGTGACCTGCCACGGTGCCACAGGAACAGCTTCAATCTACACTTCACACCGCTTCTAGTATCAAACGGTTGAACAGCAATTAAGCTCTTCAATCAGACGACAATATCGGGGTATAGTGTGCTATACCCCGATAGCAAAAAACAAGGCTCCGTGACTTTTGTTTGTTACGGGGCCTTGTTTTAATTTACATATCAACAGAGGAGTTTAGATGAAAAAAGGTCTCTTTATACTGGCTGTAATGGTGATATCAGGTACTTTTTTAGGCTGTAGCAAAAAAGAGAGCAGTCCGCCGGTAGCTGTAGCAAAGGTCGAACAGAAACAGCTTGCGCCAGATCAAATGAATGACAGTGAGCGTGCGCTCGCGTTTTTGGCAGGAATTCAGAGTAGTGAAAAAAAACGGCTGTATGAGATATCAAATCTTACACCTGAACTGGTGGAAGAGAGCAGAACCAAACTGACTAACACTGACAAGTACAAGCTGACAAAAAAAGAACGTGCCGAGACAGAGCACGCACTCAGAATGTCTGGTAGCATCGCTTTTTTTATAAAAAATTTGACCACAATTCTGCCTAAATCGGCTCTTATTCAGGTAATGAAATCAATAAAAATTGATAGTTCCACTAATGATCATTATATTAAAATAACCTACAACAAAAGAGAAGATGCGGTAAGTGACAGGAATGGTAAGTTGGCTAAGGAGATTGTTGTTAAATTAAAACAGATCAAATATATGGTGAATGGGCAGGCACTGGAAGAGTTCGTTTTTGACAGCAAAGATTTTGAAAAAATGGCTGACAAGAGCTTTGAAGTGCTTTCTTACTACTGATGCAATAAGGGATCGCCACTGTGTACTGCAAACGAAAGCCCATCCCAATTTTGGGAGGGGCTTTCGTTTGTATTAATAAGTCTGCAGTATCTCGTTGAACGAATTACTGATTACAATTTAGCTGAATAGTTACAGCAAGTCACACGATTATTACCATTTTTCGCTACTATGACATACCGGTGTACAACTTTTTGTCGCCGCATTCCAGCTGGTTATGCCTGTCCCGCCAACCTGGGCTGCAGTGCTTTTCACTCCGTTTGACCACCCGTGGCGACTGTCGCCTGATGTAAAGGGATGGCAGACTGTACATGCCCGCCCTACATGTTCGCTACGATTATGCTGCCCCGGACGGTTGGGAAAAGCGGCACCACCGACAGGACGACCTGCCAGCAAGGCACCGGCACTGTTATTTGCAACAGAGCCATGACAATCAGAACACTGCGGGGAAGCGCCAGGATTTGCATTAAGATGGCAGCCACGGCAATTAGGTGCTGTGCCGGCAGTTACCGGGTAGTTGCTTGATGCACTCCCTTGAGCATGGCAGGTCAGACACCCGGTTCCGTTCGCGGCACTGAGATGGGCGGAGCCTGGATTGGGGAACGCGTGCCCGGATGGTGGCGCAGCATGGCAAAGGGTGCTATTAAAACAGCCCGCATTTGCAGGTGGTGTCGTTGGAGTCAATGACTTAGCTCCGCCAGCATGGCAGCTACCGCAGGAAGGCGCATTAGTTGTATCGGCTGCACTGTGTTTATGAGTCGTCGCTCCGGTAGAACCTAACCATGGTTTTGAGTGAGGTGACGATGTGTGACACTTCATGCAACTGACACCTGCCGTACCGCCCTTAAAATCGGTGCCGTGGCAACTCCTGCAAGAGTCCATGCCCGCAGAAGTGCCTGCTGCTGCTTTAGCAGCAATCTGGTGGCCCGTGGCAGCCCAACCGGCCGGATGGCCGGCTGATGCGTGGCAGAGCGTGTTGTTGAAGCAGCCTGCACCAGCCAAAGGTGCCACAGGAGTCGCGAGCTTAACGCCACCGGCATGACAACGGCTGCATTGAGCCGCATTCGCCGGGTCGGTCGTTGAATGGGTTGTTTTGGTAGCTGTTGTTCCGCGCCATGGTGCCGCAGGATGTGGTGCCGTAGTGTGACATGCCTTGCATGAAGTACCGGCAGCGCCGGTATAGTTCGCACCGTGGCAGTTAGTGCATGAAGCAAATCCGTGAGAGGCATCCGGAGTCGCTTTAGCCGCACCGCCATGACTGGCCGGGGCACTCCAGCCGGCAGGATGTCCGGACGGGCCACTTGGGTGGCATCCAATGCCGTTGTAAGCGGCGCTAAAGCAGCTTATACCGCTGGTACCCCCGGTTGATAGCGGGTTTTGCGCGCTGCCGTGACATTCGACGCATGCACTTTGATTCGCCTTATACGCAGCCGGATGCAGGCCACCGCTGGAGGTGACTATCCAGCCGGAAGAATGTTTGCCGGCTGAATCGAGAATAATGGTGTTGTTACCGGAGTCACTGCAGCCCCACAATGTCACGAGCACGAGTAGTATTACGCCGTTTTTGAGTTTTGTCATGGTGTTCTCCTATTTATGGCACGCCACACAGCGTTCGTTATTTGCTCTGCCGTGACAGCGATAGCAGCTGGCCGGGTCGAGTTTGCCTTCAATCTTGTGCATGGTCATGAAGTTGCCACGATGCGGCATTTCACGGTCAGGGCGGTCGCCGTATTTTGTCGACGGTTTCATTTCAACCTGATTGGTATGGCAGTCATTGCAGAATGAGCTCTTGTGACAGGTGGAGCAGAGGCGGTCGTCTGACGCTGCGTAAAAACGGTGATTTTTGACGAAGGAGCGGGTGTGACTAAAGGCATTAAAAGCCTTCATGGTGCCTTTTTGCTGGTCTTCATGACATTCGGAGCAGTTTACCTGCTGCCCGACTGCAAGTGCTTCAGGATGTGATGCGGGGAGACCGGGGACGGTTTGCATCTGAGCGCAAGAGGCGATTATGCCAAATAATCCTGCTACGGCAAGGAGTGGGAGCATCACTGTTCTGTTTTTCATTTCTTTCCTCCAGTGCCGTTGTAGGTCATGTTGTAGGTCAAGCGGAGCAGGCCTTTAACCTCTTCAGTGAATTGGGGGTTCCTGCCATAACTGATATCTCCGGAGAGTGCCAGAGCGGGGGTAATATGATAGCCGAGGGAGGCGATTGCTTCCCAGGCGCTGCTCTCATTGTAGATATCATCTTTGAAAAATTGCCCCAGTACGTCCACTGCGCCAAAGTAGCTCTTGGTGTCCTGCATTACGTAACAGCGCAGTTCCTGGTAGGAGCCGGAGGTGTATGGTGTTATGGCGAATCCCTGGCCGGCGTCGAGGTAGTGATAGCCGAAACCGCCGCGAATGGAGTTGTCTTTGTATTTGATGCGGAGGTCACCGCCAAAGCGGTCGGCAGAGCCGAATTCCCGGGTGTAGTGCTTGTAGTCAAGGGAAGCTTCGAGGTTTTTGCTGATTTCGTATGAGGTGATCAATCCGGCGGTACTGGATTTGTCGTTGGGGTTAAGCAGTGCGGTTGAAGTCGATGCCCATGGGAACCGGTAGCTGCTGTCGGAGTAATGGTTGTATTCGCCGGTCAGCACCAGCTTCTGGATCGGTTTATAGTTGATCAGATAGGAATGATTGGCCATTTTACTGGTTTCGGTGTTGTAGCTGCTCTGCCCGATTATATCGACTGTTGCGAAGGGGGTGATCCAGATATCACCGCCGATGCGGGTGTAGTCGACATTAGTACGATTGGCCACAGTTGAGGTCGGCGCGGAGCCTTCGGAAACTGCAGAGAACCCGATATCAAGCAGTCCCTTGTAACGGTAGTTAATGCGGCCGCCGTAGAGAAAATCCCCTTTGCCGTCGTTGTTTTGACCGCTGAGATCTGTGGTGTGCACGGTGGCACCGCCGAAGGCCGACAGGCCGAAACCCATCGGCAGGTCGGTGCGGACACTGACGCCGTCAATCTGATCGTTGACAATGCCTTCGTGGATAAAGTGTCGTCCGGCACGGATGCTGGCACCGGCCTGATTAAAGCGATACTGGAGGTATCCGTAGGTAAGACTTCCGTCACTTGAATTGTTGTTGAAGCTGTTGTCCGCCAAGTCGGCACGCCCCCACCCGTAGAGGTGAAGGGACAGGTTGCCGTCAGCCAGTTTGTCGGCGGTCAGACCCAAAAATTGGGTGGCAGGAGCAAGAGTCTGACGTGATCCTCCGGAAACGTCGCGCTTACCGTAACTAAAAAGGGTACTTGAGTCTACAGTGACATCTGCCGCCAGAACGCCAAGCGGCGTAGCGGCAAGTGACGCTGCACAGAGCAGGGTGCAACACGTTTTTTTCATAGAGTGGCTCCTGACAGTGACAATAATAACGGATCATTTATTAAACATCGATAAAATGTTCCCCGAAAAAACAGACAAAAAAGCCGGATTACCAAAAAAAACAACCATTTCGGCAACCCGGCTGTCTCATTGAGACCCAATAGGCTTTCCGCCCCACTCTCGCGAATGGTTTAGTATTATCGCATTTCCACAACTGTATTTTATTATCGTGTTTGATCAGTACATTAAAATGCAACTCCTCGTCAAGCGAATTTTATTGATAAAGTACATCAGGAATGCCTTTGAATAAAAGCACGGCCAGTTTATCGAGCGTTCAGACAGCGTCTGTAAGTCGTTTCTGTTTGTTATTCAGCCTGTTGAGGGCATGAATATATGCTTTGGCCGAGGCAACGATAATGTCTGTTGAGGAACCCTTGCCGACAACCGTATAATTGCCCTCACTTACCCGGACAGTTACTTCGCCCTGAGCATCAGTACCCCCGGTGATAGAACCGACGTTATACTGAGTCAATTTTGATTTTGATTTGGTCAGCTTTTTGATGGCTTTGAATGTTGAATCGACGGGGCCGTCCCCCAACTCTGCGGTACGTACGGTGACACCATTGATTTCCATTTGGACAGTTGCAGTTGCAACGGTAAATGAACCGCAAGTGACAGTAACATGGTCAAGCTTAAAGTGATCTTCTTCACGTGCCTCATCGGTAACAATTGCGTCAAGGTCTTCATCAAAAACCTCTTTTTTGAGGTCAGCCAGATCCTTGAAGCGATCAAAAGCGCGATTTAGTTTATCATCATCCAGATCATGACCCAGCTCTTCCAACCTCTTTTTGAAGGCATGACGGCCGGAATGTTTACCAAGGACCAGAGCGCTCGCCAGAAGACCGACTGATTCAGGGGTCATTATTTCGTATGTAGTTTTTTCCATCAACATACCATGCTGGTGGATACCAGCCTCATGGGCAAAGGCATTCGCACCGACAATAGATTTATTCGGCTGGACCGCAATTCCGGTAACTGCCGTCAGCATCCGACTTGCCGGCGTCAACTGTTCAGTCACGACGTTGGTAGCAAAGGGGAGGATGTCTTTGCGGGTTTTCAGAATCATGACGAACTCTTCCAGTGAGCAGTTACCGGCTCGTTCACCAATCCCGTTTATTGTGCATTCCACCTGGCCTGCACCGGCCTGTATAGCGGCGATTGAGTTGGCTACCGAGAGCCCCAGATCGTTGTGGCAATGAACAGATATGATTGCCTTGTCGATATTAGGCACGTTGTCTTTGAGATATTTTATTATATTGAAATATTCGAACGGGATTGTGTAGCCAACCGTATCCGGAATATTTACGGTTGTTGCACCGGCAGCAATGACAGCTTCAACGACTTCGGCAAGAAACGGCAAACGGGTACGAACGGCGTCCTCACAGGAAAATTCAACATTTGCGGTATACGAAGCGGCGCGCTTGACCGCTTTAACAGCGGAGGCAAGAACTTTTGCCGGTTCCATCTGCAGTTTGTATTTCATGTGAATATCGGAGGTGGCAATAAAGGTGTGAATGCGCCCTTTTTCGCCGGCATATTTCAGAGCTTCCCATGCACGATCGATATCCTTTTCGCTGGAGCGACAGAGGCCGGCAATTTCCGGTCCTTTGATTGTCTGGGCGATTTTTTTTACCGCTTCAAAATCGCCTTCGGATGCTATCGGAAATCCAGCTTCAATGACATCGACATTCAGTTTCTGCAACTGTTTGGCAATCCGCAGTTTTTCCTCAATGTTCATACTGTTTCCAGGTGCCTGTTCCCCATCTCTCAGCGTCGTATCAAAAATTCTGATAATCTTCCGGTCGTCTTTCTTAGCTGCCTTTGCCATTGTTTCTCCCCTTTCTGTCCCCTGCTTTGAAATAAAAAAACCCCCGCCCCAATATTTGGGGCAGAGGTTTTGAACCTTCCGCGGTACCACCCAATTCGCCCGAAACAGCAGGCCTTGATCCGCCTTTAACGCAGGCTCACGACTCTGACTACCTGTCACCAGAGCGGCTCCAAGGCGAGTTCACCACAATGCTTACCGGTTCGCACCAACCACCGGCTCTCTGAAAAAGCATGTAAATGGTTACTACTCCTCTTCATAGCCTTTACAATTTGAAGCATAGTAGAAAAACTAACACCGGAAAGTCAAGATGTTTTAAAATAAATCTCTATTTTGAGTGCTTGGCAAGATATGAAGCGACACCCTCAGCGGTCGGTTCCATGGCTTCGTCACCCTGTTTCCAGTTGGCTGGACAGACGTCTCCGTGTGTCTCGGTAAACTGAAGTGCATCAAGCATGCGGAGAGCTTCGTCAACATTACGACCTAACGGCAGGTCATTGATTACAGCATGGCGGACAACGCCCTTTGTATCGATCAGGAACAGGCCGCGCAAGGCAACGGAACCACCAAGGAGAATACCATAAGATTTGGCGATCTCTTTGTTAAGGTCTTCGACCAGTGGATACTGAATATTGCCGATACCGCCGTTTTCAATGGCAGTGTTTTTCCAGGCCAGGTGTGTAAACCGTGAGTCAACGGATACGCCGATAAGCTCACAGTTCTTCTCTTTAAATTCTGCAACCCGTTTATTGAAGGCAAGAATTTCTGAAGGGCAGACAAACGTGAAGTCAAGAGGGTAGAAAAACAGTACGACGTATTTACCTTTCAGTACAGAAAGGGTAATGGAGCCGAAACTGTTGTCCGGCATTACAGCATTTGCGGTAAAATCTGGTGCTGCCTGAGTAACAAGAGTGGTGAGGCACATGGGAATTTTTCTCCTTTAACATTAGATTAGAAGCTTATGTACTCATAAATATCAGGCAATATGATTCTTGTCAACAGGATAAAAACAGTCCTTTTATCTTTTTTAAAGATATGGTGAAAAGAGACGAGCCAAATTATCCCGGAGCTTCAGTAACAGCGAACGCTGTTCAACCTCCTGAAGCGTCATCTCGTGAGAGTCAGTAAAAGTTCGCTCAAAATGCCGATGTATGGTAGTTGCGAGTTCGATATTAAACACACTCAAATTAAGCTCAAAGTTTAATCTGAGACTGCGCGTGTCCAGGTTGGCAGAGCCAATAAGCGACCATACGTTGTCTACCAGCAGCAGTTTCGTGTGAACAAACGGGGGCGGTTGGTAAAAAACACGAACCCCGTTCACTTGAATTTCCCAAAGCAGGGCACGACTTGCCCAGTCAACAAAAGGGAGGTTGTTGCACCCGGGAAGAACGATACGAATGTCAACGCCACGGAGTGCGGCAGTAACAAGGGCTGAAATCATTTCACGATCGGGAATAAAGTAAGGGGTCATGATATACACATTTTTTTTTGCACAAGAAAGAGCCCCTATGATGATCTGCTCAATCTTGCGGAATTCCCGGTCCGGCCCATCTGAAACACAACATACCAGTGCGTTCCCGCTCGGTTCAATAACAGGAAAGAAGCCTTGATTATGCAGCTTTTCGCCAGTTACAAAATACCAGTCTCCTAAAAATGTCCCCTGAAGGTCAGCAACCACGGGACCCGTTACGCTAAAATGCACGTCACGAATTGAATCAGTTACTGATTGAGAGGCATGAATGTGACGGCTGCGAATATTCATACCGCCAGTGAACGCTTCCCGCCCATCAACGATCAAAAGCTTTCTATGGTTACGCAAGTTGATGTAAGCACCGTGGCGGAGTGGCAAATAGCGTACAAGCTGTACCGGGGTGCCTCGGAAAGCTGCACGAGGTGATTTTCGGCTGTACTTTTCACCCAGTGAATCGATGATGACCCGTACTTCTACTCCGCGAACAGCAGCTTCTATAAGGAGTTCTACAAATTCCGCTCCGATACCG
>Ga0194059_1001237_pt1 | contig 11109 bp, 11 predicted proteins | sample SepL6211m_MetaG_FD_163426 | JGI IMG/M metagenome (GOLD analysis project Ga0194059, IMG submission 163426) | Anoxic zone freshwater microbial communities from boreal shield lake in IISD Experimental Lakes Area, Ontario, Canada - Sep2016-L626-11m | ecosystem: Environmental > Aquatic > Freshwater >... | reverse complement strand
CAGCAGCAACACCCCACCCCCCAGTGGCAGTGCCGGCGATCGCCGCGAGCTGGCCGCCCTTGAGGCCCTGGGGCTGGCCTGGGGGGCCTCCCGCGCCTCCATCAAGGCGGCCCACCGGCGCCTGGTCAAGCAACACCACCCGGACGTGGGCGGCGATGCCGAATCCTTCCGGCTTGTCAACGACGCCTACCAACTGCTGATCGCCTGAGGCAGCGGCACCATGGCGCCGTTGCGTTGACGGCCCAGCCGGATCGGCCGGGGCGGTCCCCGTTGCGGCAGGGTGACCTCCACCCAGAGGGGCCCGTCGCTGTTGGCTTGGCTCGGATCAGGCGCGTCTGGGGGCAGAAAAAAGGCCAGGGGTTCCAGCAGCACCGCCTCCCTGCCCCGGGGCCCCTCCACCAGGCGGGCCGCCAGCAGGTCGCTGTCCCCCGGGCGATGGGCGCCTTGGGCCAGCAGGCGCCCGTTGCGCGCCACCAGGCGCACCAGGGAGGGGGCCTGGGGGGCCAGGTCCGGCGCGGGAACGGCCAGCTGCAGGCTGATGTAGCGGCCCCGGATGGGCAGTTGGGGATCCATCGGTGTCACCAGGCCCCAGGCCCGGGGCCGTTGCCAGCGCTCCAGCAGCAAAGTGCCCGCCAGGCTGAGGAGCAGCAAACCCTGAACGGCCCCCAGCAGCAGGCCGCGTCGCGCCAGAAGCGACCGTCCTGCCCCGGCGGTGGGCCGTGTCATGGGCGGGGGGCCGCCAGCAGGCGCCGGCGCAGCCGCTCCAGGGCCCAGCCGCCGGCCAGAAAGAGCAGCCCCAGGCCCAGCAGGCCCACGGCCCGATCCAGCTGGGAGAACACCGAGCTGAAGTAATAGACCAGCACGGTGATGGCCATGGTGGCTGCCCCGAAGTTGACCCGTTCGGCTCGCCCGCTGCTGGAGCCCCACAGGGCCAGCATCAGCCCCCCCAGCAACCACCAGAGGTGCACCAACCCCTGGCCCACGGCCGCCGCAGGCCCCGCCGCCGTCAGGACCTCGGACCCGCTGAGGGTCTGGGCCCAGCGGGCCAGGCCCAGGCCCGAAAGCATCCACCCGGCGGCCATTCCCACCACCGCCAACCGGTGCCCTCCCATGGCCCAGGCCAGGATCAGGGGGGCACCGAGGGCCACGGACCAGCCGCAGACGGCCAGGCTGGGGGGCAAGGCCGGAGTTTCACTGGTGAGGCTGGGCATCAGGGCCCAGAGCAGGGCGGCGGGGACCAGGCCCAGGCCGCCGATCCAGAGCAGCACCCGCCGGCCCGGCCCCCCCATGGTGTGGGGGCCGCGGGGGGCCGAGAAATAGACGAGGCTGAGTAGCAACAGGCCGGCCGCCGGGACCAGGGCCGGCCCGTTGCCCAAGCTGCTGTTGCTGTCGCGCACCCAGCGCACCCAGGCGGCCAGCAGCCAGGCGGGGGCCATTAGGGCCAGTAGGGCTATTTGGGGCCATTGGCGCAGCAGCATCCAGCCCAAACCGGCGCCGAGGGCCCACAGCAGCAGCCCTTCGGGCCAGAGGGCTTCCAGGTGGAAGGTCTGGCCGGCCAGATACAGCCCGCCCCCCAGGGCCACCGTGCCGATGCCATGCAGGGTCGCGGCCAGGGCGGGGAAGGAGGCCGACGCCAGGGCGCCGCCGCCATGGAAGGTCAGCACCAGGGCCAGCAGCAGGCCCAGGCGACTGCTGGGGGCCAGCCCCTGCCAGTGGGCCGCAACGAACAGCAGCAGACCCGCCGCCAGCAGCAGCCCCCCCAAGGCCAGCGCGAACGACACCGCGGTGCCCACCCGGGCGCCGCCCGTTGCCGCCAGCGGTGGGCCATTCAGGGCTTCCCACCGGTGGATGGCCTGGGCGGTGTCGGGATCCACCAGGCCCGCATCCACCCACTTGCCCAGCCTGGAGCTCCAATCGTTGGCCATCGTTAAGGGATAGGCGGTGTCAGCGCCGTTGGCAAGGGGCCTGACGGAGGTCGCGACCCATAGGAGGATCGGCCTCCTCTCAGGCTGTTGCCGTGGACGTTGCAGAGGGCCCGCTACTGGTGTTTGGCGACAGCCTCTCGGATGTGGGCAATGCCTGGCTGCTGCTCGGGGATGGGGCCGTCCCCTCTCCGCCCCACTGGCGGGGTCGCCGCTGCAACGGGCCGCTATGGGTCGAGATCCTGGCCGGGCGCCTGGGCGGGCCTCCCCTGGCGCCCTCCCTCGCCGGCGGCACGGACCATGCCTATGGCGGCGCCCGCTCGGGCGGGGGCCTCTCCCCTAAGGGGGTGCCGAATCTGCTGGAGCAGGTGGGCCGCTTTCTGGATTCCGATGCCGGGGTCCGGCTGGATGACGCGGCGCTGGTGGTGGTGCGGGCCGGAGCGAACGACTATCTCGACGGCGAGCCGGATTGGGCACGGGCCGAGGCCATCAACGCCAATCTGGTGTCTGCCGTGACTGCCTTGGCCCAGGCCGGCGCCCGCCGCTTTCTGGTGCCCACGGAACTGCCCTGGGGCGTCAGTCCCATCGTGCCGCCCACTTACAGCACGGCCCAGCGCCAGGCCTTCGATGCCCTGATCGGCCAGCAAAACCAGGGGCTGGCCAAGGCCCTGCAGCACCTGGCGCAGCAGCGGGAGTTGCAGGTGTGGCAGCCCGATTTCCACGGCTTGTTGCGGGCCGCCTTCGCCGATCCCCGGGCCTACGACCTGGTGGAGTTGGTGAGGCCCGTGCTGCAGGAGGACCAGGCGGCCACCAAGGCCCCGCAGGTGCCCGATGCCACGGGGTTTTTGTGGTGGGATAGCCGCGCCCATTTCTGTAGTGCCTTCCACCAGCGCTTGGCGGATCGGGCGCTGGGGTGCCTTGCCGCAGATCCCGTGGCTGGGCCGATAGCTGGGCCCATGGCGGGTCCGACGGCTGGGCCGATGGGTGGTTCGGTTGGAACGTGAGGCTTAATCGGCCAGGCCGCTGGGCACAATCAATGCCTCCAATTGCCGCTGCAGGTCGCTGGTGAGGCGGGCGACGGCGCGGCGGCGATCGCGGTGGTAGTCGTCCAGCAGGGGGGTGACCGCCATCGCTTCCCCCAGGCTGACCAGGGCCGTCCGTGGGCCCAGCCGGGGCCTGGTGCCCGGATCGCGGCCGAGGATGCGGGCCTGGGTGTCCCAGAGCAACAGCAGGGTGTCGGCGAAGCGTTCCTGACTTGGCCGTTCCTTGACGTAGTCGCCGCTGACCGCCACAAAGGATTCGACCAGGCGCATGTGCCAGAGGCGTTGGGCCGTTTCCTCGGCCAGCCGGTCCGCCAATCCCCGCTCTAGGGCGGTGGGCGGAGCGGCCAGATAGAGCCGATCCCAGGCGGCCTGCTCCAGGCGACGGCAGCGGCTGGCCAGGTCCCCACGGGGCTCGATGGCGAGGGATTCCTCCACCTCGGCCAGGGCCGTTTCCAGGAGACGCTTCAGCCGTTCCGCCAGGGCCTGGTTGGCGGTTGCCGCGGCGGCGGTCGGCGTGGCGGGCAGATCGCGGTGGTACGACTCCCGATAAAACGTCTCCATCAGCGTCAGCATCCGTTCGGCCAGGGCGAACAGGCGCGGGTAGAGCGCTTCGGGATCAGGGTTGGGGACCGGATGGGGGGCCGGATGAGCTGCCAATCCGCACTCCCGTTCCAATTGGCACAGCAGGGCCTCGATGGCGGGCCAGGCGTTGCCGCTGAAGCGGTATTGCACGCCGATCGGCAAGACGGTCATGGCTTCCGGGCGCTGGGCTTTGGCCAGGTCGTCGGCGGTCCAGAAGGCCAGCTGGGCGGCTCCCGGCTCCAGGGCCGAGAGCCGTTCGTTGTGGCCATTGGTGGCCCCCTCCGGGGCCACGGCCAGGGGATAGGGGCCGTCCAGCAGCAATTGGCGGGCGGTGCGCAGGGCCGCCGTATCGAGCTTGCCCCGCTGGATCGAGCAGCCCCCCAGTCGCTGCAGCAGCCAGCCGATGCGCGGTCCGGCCCAGAGGGGGATGCCCCGGTCGTAGAGGAATTGGAAGTGGGGGAAGGGCCGCCAGCGCCGCCCCAGCCGGCGACCTTCCCGGGGCAGATCGCGCCAGATCAGGTGGGCCAGGCAGGCCGGATCATCGACGCTGGGGTGGCGAAAGGCCAGCAGCAGCCGGCTTTCGCCGGCCTGGAAACGCTCCATGGCGGCCACCAGGCGCTCCAGGTGCTGCACCTCCACGCTGGTGATGGCGCACTGGCGCCGCAGATACCAGGGCAACAGGCGCCGACTGAGGGCCAGCACCCGCCCATCGAGCTGGGGCGGCAGAAAGTCGAGGGGAGCGGCGGTGGGCATGGGCCCCATCGTTGCAGTGGAAGATCCCCTCGGCGGGATGGATGGTCATAGGGAGTTCTCAGTCCTTGGACTCACTCCCGAATCCCCCTCGAATGCCTGCGAATCCCCGTCGAATCGCCCTCGCATCACCCCATTCCAGGGACTGACTTGCCCTGAATTGCTCGCCTCCTCCACCGTCCGACTGACCACACCAGATGTAGCGTCCGCTCCGGCATGGCCAAGGACGCAGCGGTGGAGGGACGCCTGGGGTGCCCGCTCCAATCCCCCAAGCTTCGCAACGCCCTACTGCGACTGCCAACGCGACTGCCAACGCGACCAGTAACCCCAAACCTGCTCAAAACAGCAGCGCCGGGGCCCCTTCCACCCTTCATTAGCCTGCCCCACATAGATAATCGGCCAATGGTTCCCTTCCAAGCTGTCTCTTCGCCCCATTCCTTTGTGAGCCGAAGGAACCGCAGCGCCTGGCGCCGGCGGCTGTTGATGCTGATCAAGGTGGCGGTGCTGGTGCTGGCCATTGGCCTGGCCAAGTTGCTGGCCCATCAGCTGGGTTGGGAGTGGATCCGCCCCAACCCCCTGGTCACGTCCCTGGTGGCCTCCACGGTGTTTTTGCTGGGCTTTCTGCTCAATGGGGTGCTGGGCGATTTCAAGGAAAGTGAGAAGTTGCCTGGTGAGATAGCCACCAGCCTGGAGACCCTGGGGCTGGAGATCCAGGCCATTGCGATCCACAAACCTGAAGCCCAGGTGGGGCACCAGCTGGCGGCGGTGGCGGATCTGGGTGGCTCGATCGTGGACTGGCTGCTGAATCGCCTCCCCACCGCCGAGCTGTTGCGCCGCTATCAACAGGCCCATGGCCAGGTGGTGCAAGCTGCGGTGAAGTTGGGCATTCCGCCCTTACAGGCCCGGTTGATGGCGGAGATGGGCCAGGTCCTGAAGTTGATCAACCGGGTGGAGACGATCCGCGAAACCTCCTTCATCACCCTGGTGTATTGGTTGGCCACAGCGGGCATCGTGCTGCTGGGCGCTGGCCTGGTATTCACGGTGACCGATGTGCTGTACGAGTCCACCTTTTTCATCTTGGTGATTGCTTTTCTGCTTATCTTCTTGCTACGTCTCATCGCCGACATCGATAATCCCTTCGGTCATGCCGATGCGACTTCCGCTGAAGATGTTTCCATCGACTTGCTGGTGGACACGGTGGTGCGGCTGAAGGAGATGGAGGCGGGGGTGGGCGAGGGTTGAGCATGGGCTTGGTGTCCTGTCACTGCAAGCGGCTGCGCAGCCAGCGGTAGCAAAGATCGCCGATGGTGAGGCCGAAAGCCCCCACCAAGCCCATTAGCGGCGGAGCCGGAATCGGCAGCCGCCACCAGGAGAACAGCAGGCCGATGCTCCAGCCGGCCAAAAAGGTGATCAGTACCTGAACCATGGGGAATCTTTCGAGGGTTGGGTTAAGGCGGGGTAAGGGGCTGGGTTGGGGCCAGCAGGGCCAGGCATCGGTCCAGCGAGGCTTTCACCCGTTGGATGGCGTCCTCCAGGGGGAGCGCTGCGATCAGGGCATTCCAGGGTTCCACCACCACCGGGCCGTCATAGCCATGGCGCTGCAGGGCCCATAGGAATTCTTCCACCCGGGTGACTCCCGTGCTCAGAGGCAGTTCGCGTTCGAATTCCGGCATGGTGAAGAGGGTGTGGCCGGGAAGCCCGTCATTCAATTCCACATACAAGATGCTGCCTGGCTCCAAATGCTGAAGATCGAGGCTGCCGGCACCGCTGTTCTGCCAATGGTGCACATCCAGCTTGAAGCCCGCCCACTCCTGCAGGTCGGCAGAGGCGATCAGGGCCTTGGTGCCATCAATGGTGTGGATGAAATCGTGGCGGCTGTGCAGTCGGGTAGTGGTGGGGCCGATGAATTCAAAGCCGATCTTGATTTGATGGCGCGCCAGGATGGGCTGCAGTTGGCGCAGGCGTTGGCTGGTTTGCAGGAAGAGTTCGCTATAGCCCATCTCCTCGCTGAAGGGTGGCAGATAACAAAGGGCCACGCCGCACTGCAACGTCTCGGCTAAAAGAGCGTGTTGTTCGAACTCATCCAGGCTATCTTCGAAGGTGGCCTGCGAGCCAAACAACTCGGCTGAAAGTCCAAACGACGCGGGCCGCAGCCGGTGCTCGGCCAGCAACGCCGCGACATCCTCCAGTTCCAGGGATCCAAAGGCGTTGAAATCCAGATTCACCCCAGCGAAGCCATGGCGCTGGGCCAGATCACACACTGTTTGGATGTCATCGACCTGGTGGCCGATGTGGCCGCAGTGGTTGATGCCCCGAATGGGAGAGGTGAGGTTGAGTGTGGTGTACATCGCAGTGGTTGGTGTCGTTCAGGTGGTACCGATGGGACCCAATTGATGTTCCAGGATCTCCCAGGCTTCCGAACCGATGCGCTGCCGCCAGCGGCGGTAGAAAGGGTCCAGGTGTTGCAGGAAACTCTGGGGAGTAAGCAAGCCTTGCACCTCCATTCCCTCGTCGTGCAGCCTTCGCTCCAGGGCAAGGTTGAGTTGTCCCTGCTGCAGCCGTTGTCTGCCCACGAAGATGGGCAGCTGGGTCAGCACGATGGCTTGGAGATCGGCTGGTAGCCGCTGCCAGAATGCGGGATTACCGATTAGCTGAAAACCATTCCACATGTGGGCGCTCAAGGTCAGATGGCGCTGCACGCTATAGAGATTGAATTGTTGAATCACCACCAAGGGGTTTTCCTGGGCCTCCACCTTGCCCAGGACCAGGGCCTCACGCAGGTCGATCACCCGGGTGATGCTGGTGTCCGCCCCCAGGGTGCGGAAGTAATCCTCCACAATCTGGCTGGGGGGTACCCGGAACTTGAGGCCCAGGAGATCGGCGGCGCTGCGAATTGGAACCCGCTTCGAGCTGAGGTGGCGGAAGCCGTGTTCGAAATAGGCCCCGGCGAAGGCGAGGATCCCCTGGGTGGCCAACTGCCGTTGCCACAGTCGCCCCAAGGGCCCATCCACCGTGGCGAAGGCCTGGTCGCGATGGCGGAAAAGGAACGGCAAACAGATGGCAGCGGCCGAGGGCAAGACCTGATCGAGCACAACGCCCGCGGTGTAGAAGGCGATTTCGCCGCGGCGCACCAGCTCGATCGCTTCGGGATCGGTGACGCTCTGGTGGTTGTTGAGGGCGAACGTATCCACAACCAACCGTCCGCCACTTTGCTGGGCCACCGCCGACCAGAGGCCGGTGAGAGCGGCGTGCAACGGACTGTCAGGCTGTTGGTTGTGAAATTGCCGGCCTCTAAAGGGGGCCACCGCCAGGCCGCGGGGACTCGTGAGCGCCGCTGTAGCCCCGCTGGCAAGGCTGGCTCCGCTGGCGATCAGGAAGGCCCTGCGGCTCGTGAGGGTCATGGCTTGGAGGGGTTGGCTGTGGTTTTGGCGGGCCGGAGATCGGGAACGGCGACAGGGGCGGCGGCGGCGTGGGGAGGGCAGGCATGGGTGTTGCGCAGCAGATCCTCCAACTCTTGGACGTGGTTGTCGGCTGGGACGTGGAACGTGTTGTCGACGCCGGATACATATTGGTCAAAGGAGCTGCTTTGGTTGATGCCGTACTTGGGTGCTTGGCTAACAAAAAGCTGCTTGTTGAGAGGATTCACAGCTGGAATTTTACCGTTCACGATGGGTTGCCCCACGGCTCGGAAGTAATTGCTGATCCCCTGGGTCGGGTCATCGGGTGTCCAGATCGTGATCACAGTTTTGGCACTGTCACTGGTGTTCTTGTAGCCATGCATGTAATAACGAGCACCATAAAAAAGACTGCCATCTGTGGTTTTCACCTGGTGCAAGATCTGTTTGGGTGCGTTGATGCCTGGTACCACGTTCAGATCCGGTGATGCCTGCATCGACATCTGCAGGGTGATGCCCCCCTTGGGGAAGTAGAACCACTCATCGGTATAGTGATGAATATGGGGCAGGGGCCCAGCGCCAGGTGGGATCAAGGCTTCCACCATGGTGTAGCGATGGCAGGTGGTGGCGCCGACCTTGATGAAGGTGAAAACTTCATTGGCGGGTGTGAGAATTTGCAGGGGATGGGGATCCGGCTGCACCTGCGGTAGTTGGTAGGGCGTAGCCGGGCGAGCGGTGGAGAGGGCCGCAGTAGTGGGTGCCACAGCAAAGGTTTGTGGCTGGGTTTGGGCCTGCGCCCGCCCTTGGGATTGGGCGGCTGCAATTGGCAGGCATAGGGCCAGGAGGGTGGCTGCTCTCGTTGTCAATGGGGACATGGCTAAGGGCATCAGGAACGGAACATGGTCTGGCGGCGCTTCCCCATCGGGACCTGATCGGGGCTGCGGCAAGGGCGAGCTAGTTCAGGGCTGGCTTCCCAATAGGGGGGCTTAAAGGGCTGTCGGAACAGCCAAAGGGCGTGGACGCTGGGATTCTGCAGTGATGAATTCCCGGATCACATCAACCACAATGGCGGCATCGACGGTGGTGAGGAAGTCACCTTCAGGATTGTGACAGGAGCCAAGGCCATCGAGTAGCACAAAGCGAAGTTCTCGCCCTGTTTTTTTATTGTCGGTCACCATGGCTTCCATCAGGTTTTCTGCACTGATGTTCGCCGGAAATGGATTCACAAAGCCGAGTTTGTTCTCGATGAGATGCCAGTGGAGATCTACAGCATCTTGATCAATTAGGCTGAGGCGCTGGCTGAGCTTGGCCGCCAGCTTCATGCCAAACGACACGGCTTCGCCGTGGGTCAGTGAGCCATGGAGCAACCATTCGAGGCCATGGCCAAAAGTGTGACCATATTCGAGAATGATGCCGCGGTGTTTTTCGCTGGGATCGGTTTTAAGGATTCGCAACTTGGATTGAATAATTTTGTAGACAAGTTCATGCAGCTCCTCCGCATCAAAGCAGACATCAGGTCGGAGCAAGCGATCAAGCTCGTCGAGAAAGGAAGCGTCGTCGATGAAGCCATTTTTGATGGCTTCGATGATGCCGCAACGTCTGGAGACGGGCGGCTCGGTTGTGAGGTAGTTGGTATCGGTCCAGATGAGAATGGGGGCATGGTAAAGACCGAAGTGGTTTTTACCTTGACGGCCATTGACGGCTTGTTTGTTGCTTAGGGTGCTATCGGTTTGGGCCGTCATGGTAGTGGGAATTTCGATATAGCGAATTCCCCGGTATACCAAACCCGCCGCCAGGCCCACGATATTGCCAACAACGCCACCGCCAAAGCTGATCAGCAGGCTACGCTTGGAAGCGCCCTGGCTAATTAGCTTTTCGCAGATTTCCTCTAACATGACAAACCCTTTGGAGCCTTCCCCAGGCGGGATGAGTTCGAGGATGCAATCGAAATGCTGGGATAAAGTGGTATAAAGATTGCTGGCAATAAGGTCGAATAGGTGGGGTTCGGTGAAGAAAAAAATGCGATCGAAATGATGCTGACTTAACTCGCCTACCAGTTTGGATTCGATATTGCGGCCTAGGATGATTGGGCTGTTTTTCTCTAGATGGGTGCTCAAAAAAATAGGTTGATTACATTGGCCTATCGGGAAAGTTACCATGTTGGTTGGCATTTTGTCCTTTGCCAGAAGTTCGAATGTTAGCGCGATACGGCAATTTTTTTTCATTCCAGGCAAACTCATCGCTTCGGCGAACACGGCCCCATCTTGACTCCAGCACCTGTCAGCCCCTCCGATGGTCGCTCCTTTCGCTGTGGAGGTCAGCACCAGTGAGCGCCTTGTTGCCCAAGGTTTGCGGCGGGAGTGATCGATCACACGGGATTGTGTGGCTAGATCAGTACCCACTTAGGAATTCAGCCGCTGGTTTGAGGTGGCGCTGGTGTGGTTGCGATTAGCTGGCCTGGGCGCGTTTTTGTTTGGCCTGGGCGTACCTAGTAGGGTGCGCTAATGTTTAAACCACCGTGTACTGGCAAATTGGATTTCCTTACACTAAATCAGAAAGCTTCTTGAAGCCATATATACGGGCATCAAAATCTGGCTGAATCTTTTGCAAGTAGATTCCAAGCGTTCCCAGATTTGACCATCCACTCTCATCCAATGACTTAGTGAGTGCTTCCATAGGAAAGTCGGCTGGAAACGTAAGTGATGGTGTGGATCCTTGCGATTGCTTCGCATTGTTATTATCGACATGTGCAGATGAGTCCATTGGTGTAGCTTTTTTGGATGCTGGGCGAAGAACTTCCGTGAAGATGAATTTGTGGCAAGCATTCCTGAAAGCCTCTGGAGTTTTCTGTTCTCCAAATCCATACACTAGTAGGCCTTCTTCACGCAATCGTACGGCTAGCCCAGTAAAGTCGCTATCACTAGTTACTAGGCAAATGCCATCAAGTCTTCGCGTATAGAGAAGATCCTTGGCATCAATAATCATTGTGCTGTCTGTAGCATTCTTTCCTGTTGTATAAGCAAACTGTTGAATTGCCTTGATTGAGTGCATGTGAAGCAGCGTTTTCCAGCTCGCGTTTGCCTGTAATGTTAAGTCCCCGTAAATTCGTCGTACGATTGCGTCGCCGAACAATTCCACTTCCTCAAGAAGAGCTTCGATGACAGCCGGTTGTGCATTGTCGGCATCAATCAAGACTGCCAGTCTCTTGCTTGGCTCTTCATCTGAAATCTTGATTGCGGATGGGAAGTCGGTCATGTGTGTCTGCCGATCCAGACCTGAAGCTCCCTGGAACGATTTAGTAAAACTAGTTTATGCACCCGAAATTCAACACCCCAGGGTGCAACCAGCTCTGAATCAGGTTACGGCTACTGCCAGTCCCCCCCTCCTCCCTTTGAGACCATGGAGCCACCCCTGACC
>Ga0194059_1001231_pt1 | contig 11126 bp, 10 predicted proteins | sample SepL6211m_MetaG_FD_163426 | JGI IMG/M metagenome (GOLD analysis project Ga0194059, IMG submission 163426) | Anoxic zone freshwater microbial communities from boreal shield lake in IISD Experimental Lakes Area, Ontario, Canada - Sep2016-L626-11m | ecosystem: Environmental > Aquatic > Freshwater >... | reverse complement strand
CTTCGGCATTTTCACCAACCGTTTATTGAAATTGGCATGGTGCGGGCGGAGCAGAAATACAAGATAACTGGCTTCCAGTACCGATATCCAGGCTTTGGCCGTGTTATGGGTGATACCGCATTCGATTGCAAGAGATGACAGGTTGAGCAGTTGCCCGCTGCGACCGGCACAGAGCCGCACAAAACGCTGGAAGGTTTCAAGCTCCTGTATTTTGAGTAATTGCCGCACGTCCCGTTCAATGTAAGCTGTCACGTATGCGCCAAACCAGGCCGAAGGGGGCACATCACGGTCATAAAGCGGTGGATAGCAGCCGGTGAGCAGCATGGCATCAAGAGACGTCGGCATTTTCTCGGCTTCAGCAAGTTCGGCAAGTGAGAATGGCAGCAGTTCAACAAAGGCCGTTCGTCCTGCCAGAGATTGCGTGATGTCTGACATCAGACCGAATTGTTGGGAACCGGTCAGGATGAAAAGCCCCATGCGACCGTCTTTGTCCACAATCGCCTGAAGATAGGAAAGAAGCTGCGGACAACGTTGCACTTCGTCCAGCACGGCGCCATCAGGAAAGCGTTCCAGGAAAGAGCGCGGATCATCCTGCGCCGCCTGCCGGGTGTCGGGGTCTTCCAGGGAGGTATAAGGTCGATCTGAAAAGATGGATTTGGCAAGGGTTGTTTTAACCGATTGGCATGGCCCGGTCAGGGTTATGACTGGGAAGCCTCTAAGCAGGGTGCGGATTGTTTATTCAGCGTCTCGGGGAATAATTGTAGGGATGACACTGTAATTTTATGCAATTTGTCAAAGTGTTTTACATATTCAGTAAGTATCTGCAAGCCATTAAGATCATTTGAAATGTCAAGAGCTATTGTTTTTGTCTTCACTGTGGTCAAGTACTTTCTTCTTCAGCTGTTCAATTAAGGCTTTTCTATCTTCTTCTTTTAGCAAATCACCTTTTAAGGAAATTGTTTTCACCCTAATACACTTTTTCTGCTCCTTAACAATACCAGTACAATTAGTCTCGTCCTCAATGAGACAATAGGTTTTTTCTGTAACATCAGCTGTCTCAGGATACAGGAGAACAACCTCCTTGCATTTAGCATAGCGTTTTGCGTATGCGTACATCTGATACATATCAGCCTGCGAAACACCATTTTTCCTGTCTTCTTCGTCTGATTTCAGACATTTCCATTTGGTATCCAGAATCAACAAAGGTTCATCTGGCCATTCGTAGTTGATAATAAGATCTGGCTTGAGTTGGAATCTTTTATCTTTTCCATCTTTCCCAACGGCTGCAAGATGTCTGCTATGGCCTACACTCTGGACATAAATATCCTTCCGCTCTAAGCCAAGATCGTCTGCGTATCGATAGATATAGCGGGCAATGAACTCCTCAAACAATTTTTCCATCGGAAAAAGAAGCGAGAAAGTTCGGCTGTGATCTCCTGCCGCCGGATTTGGACTCATCTCTTGCCAAACCATGCGGCAGAAATCCAGCAATGTTTGAAAGCGCTCGTTGTTACGGTGCAGATGCACTCGGTCGAAATGATGTGTGTCAGGGATGATGTCACTTACTTCATCAAATATTGCGGTTGCTTCCATTAGCAGGCGCTGGGTTTCGGTATTATTTGAGACAGAGATAAGCCGGCGGCTGGTAGCCTTTAGAATACAGTTGAGCGGCGTGTCATCAAGAAACTCGTCAAAGCCGACATAAAACCGCTCACGGTGAGCAGCGTTCATCCGTATATGCTGGCTCATCAAAATTTTTCCCTTGATACAGGGTAGATTCTCCTCACGATAAACATACGAATGGTCCACGCCTCGGCGCAACTCTTCCATCAGCCGATTCACAAAAAGTCGAATCAAAGCTTCCATAAGCGTCATATTTTGATGTTTAAGAGTAGCAAGTTCGCGCTCTTCAAAAGGGATTTTTTTGGTAAAGGAGAGCATGTAGAGTAGGTTGCTTTGTGCCAACTGCTTTTTATTTTCTTTTTCTTCCTTTACTTTGTCTTTTGTACCAGTTTCAGGGATCTCTTTGTCTTTGTCAATTTTGGGTAGAATTTCAAGAGTTAAGCCGGGGACTTGTATTACTCCAACGTAATTTTTGACCTTGAGAGTTTCATTATTCTCATTCCAGCCCCAGCCGATCTCAAATAAACGGCTTCGCTTGCCCTTTGCAATGTAGCGCTTGTCTAACTGTTCTAAACGTAGCAGGGCCTGTCTATTAATACCAACTTCCGTACAATTCACTTTCTCATATTCATATATCTGGACTGGTTTCATTCGGAAACGACCAGCAGCTTGATGGCTTGAATAAATTCTCTGGCTTGATTTACGGCACTATCAGCGTCTTCATTGGTAAGTTCAACAAAATCCTTGTAATCGCCTATTTGTCTGGCATCAAAGAGGTTGTACAGCATTCGCGAATAGCGCATTTCAAGTTTTCCCGTCCGCACAAACTCCTTGTTAAAAATACCGATAATGGTGGAATGTTTTGATGTCCGGTGAGGTGTTTCAAAACGGTTAAACAGAGCCAGAACAGCATAGAACATGGCATAATAGGCACGGTTAGTAATGGAACGAGGCTTGATTCCGGCAGCCATCATTTTTTCGGCATCCTCAAGGGTTTCTTCCGCTTCGCGTATGCGATACTCAATCAGCGTCGCCTTATCGGTCATACCCGCACCCCTTCTTCTGCAATCGCCTGAACTATCGACGAAATACGCAATGGTGACTCTTCAATTTCATAGCGCGTAAAAATGAGAGGGGCAATCAAGGTACAATCATTTTCAAACCCAACTTCCCAGGCAATATCAGAAATTTTTGTTTTCAGTTCCCTGTTGATGGATTCAACCTCGATAAACACATCCAAATCAGAATATTCATCTGCATCACCACGAGCACGAGAACCGAAGACTTTAAAATCTACCAGTGAAACAACAGTCAAAAGACGTTCTTTTAACTGGATTGCGATTCTTTTATCGTTGTCATGCATCGCCATTAGGTTGCCTCCTGTTGAGTTACAGTATGTCATATTATATTGTTAAAAAAACTTTGTAAATCATCAGCGGTTGCAACTTTGAAGGCTGGATTCACTTTATATGACATTTTGTCGTCATCAGAATCTCGGTTTTTATCATTTTTAAACAGTTCGCCTTTTTTTAAGGTGTAGCCATGTATCAAGGGTTTAGTATTTGAGCACCCCCCTTCATCACCATAGCTACAGCGAAGCACACTACATACTTTCTTCCAGTCTCCATAGAAATACTCTTGCAACAAAGGTATGATTTTATTTATGAAAATATCTCGTAAACCTTCAAGGGTTTTACACTTACCATCTATAAAATAGGCATGGCCGATCACATGATCACGGTCGTATAGGAATTCTATTCGTTGATTGATTTTTTCCAGCAGTCCTGCAACATCGACTTCACCAGTCACATCCTTTTCTTTGACTTTTTGTCTGATTACCTCAGACTCTGGCATCATCTCTTGAAACTCAAACCGCCGCCGCAGGGCAATATCTACTAAAGCGATTGAACGATCCGCTGTGTTCATTGTGCCAACAATAGCGAGATTTTTGGGGACACCAAAAGGCTTCCGAGAATACGGAAGTGTAACTGGAATTGGATAGATTGTTTCGGTTTTTTTTTGATCAAAACGCTTGTCGTCTTCAATAAGGGTAATCAGCTCACCGAAAATCTTACTAATGTTACCACGGTTAATTTCGTCTATAAAAAGAGCATACTGATTTTCCGGATCTTTAGCCGCTTTACTGCATATCATTTTTAAAATCCCATCCTGGATCTTATACCTGAGTTCACTACTTATATTTTCTGTTTCGAGTTCAGTTTTATCGATATCATCTTTAGGAAAAACCGGCCTGATCCCTTCAATAAAATCTTCATAACTGTACGATTGGTGAAACGTAATAAATTCACATTGTCCTTTGCCAAAACCATCAAAGAGTCCTTGCAGTTTATAAGTTTTGCCGGTTCCTGGTGGACCGTAAAAAATGATGTTTTTACCGTGATACTTTTGACTAAATTCTTGTGTGGTTTCTTCTGGTGGTAGAGGCGGAGGTGGGAGTGTCTCTTTGCCACTGACATATGTGTCCATCAAAAATTTGACTTCCTGCTTTTCTCTTGGATTATTGTTGATGTATGTTTTTACCAAGTTAAAGGCATCTTTTTTCAATCTATAACTTATTTTATCCTCTCCCTTTGTTGTTGCCCCGTCTTTACTTACTACATTTTTCCCTTTCTTATCTATTAAAACAAATTCGATTAAATCAAATAACTCTCTATCGCTCTTCTTTCCAAATTTTTGTGACCACAGTTGATCCAAACCCATCTTTCCATTCCCACGTCCGATATTTTGAGCGTAGTTGTTTTCGATAAGGCTAACGAGATCTTCTCTCTTAACCCAATCATATTTTTCAGAAAGCTTCTTAGTTATAGGGTAATAAAGACACTTAGCCGCTTGTTTTTTTGAGTAATTCCCATCTTTTTTTTCGTAAATATTAACAAAAAGTTTTGTAAGTTGATCTTTGATATTTGAATTGCTCATGTGATCCTCCAAGGACATTCTAAGATAATTGTATACTCTTGATTTTGAGTGCTTTGATAAAATAATGTCGTCATGTGGAGTGTTGAGGAGAACTGTTATCCATTAGAAGCATTATCCTCCTCAATTTCGGCATGCCGAAATTGCACTTAACTAGCTAATTTATAACAATAGTGCCTCTAAAAAAGCCTCAAATTTTAGCCGCATTTCCACCGTTACACCTTCAATTGTTTCATCTTTTGCAACACCATCGAGCGAAGCTGGACCAAATTGAGATTCAGCGCAATCTTTTGCTCAACTGTCAACGCGGCACTCTCCAGCCGAGAGAGACGATCGTAAAACTGATCTACGAAAACCAGGTCAATTGGTTCACCGGCCAGTTTTGGCTTGGCGGCTTTTTTTCGTATTTCGCCACGGGTAAGCCCGCTCTCCTTATACTTTGCATAGAGGGCTGACATCTTTTCCGGGGTTTTTTGCCTGGCTATTACCGTTAGAATTCCTCGCGCGGCTTTTGGATCATTACGGCAATCGTTCTTGACATCATCCGGTAATTTGTTGAGAGAGAGGATCTCGGAAAGGGTAGAATTCGACTTGCCCAGCGCAGCAGTAAGGTCACTCAGTTGATAATTGTGTTGTGTTTTTAAGCGGTCAATCGCCTCTGCTTCCTCGATGGCGGTCAGGTTCTCGCGCAGCAGATTCTCTACAATCGAAATTTCCGCCGGTTCGCCATCGGTAAAAACAACCGGAATCGTTTGACAGCCAGCCAACAGTGAAGCCTGATAACGCCGCTCACCAGAGACCAATAGCAAAGCACCATCCGCTCCCTGACGCACAAGGACCGGTTGCAGTACACCATGTTTCTCAATCGAGGCTTTTAGCTCCGTCAATGCCTGCTCATCAAAATATTTGCGCGGCTGCTCAGGATCAGGCTGGACATCCGCAATATTCAGGTCATACAACTTTCCTTTTTCGTAGATTGTCTGAGTTGAATCGGCCATGAGAGTCCTCCCCGTTATTTTGATGAGAAGTCCATATCATATTCCGTCCATCCGTCAATGTGAAATTCCACTATTCAGCTACTTTTCAACAACTTTCTTCCGTACAACCTCCAACAACCGCACCATCGCCAACGTATCCTGACAGCAATATTCCAGCAGCGCTTTACGAATCTTTGCCAACTCTTGCGGGTCATCAGCCACTGTGCACATCTTTTGATACGCCTCAATCGCCTCGCCACCATCCCCGACTTCCAGCCCTTCGTAACTCATGTCTTTTACAAATGCTGGAAGTACCTTCTTAATCGAATGGGAACCTTGCTGTTCACAGGAATAGAGCACCCGCTTTTTGAACGGCACCAGTAAATCCCGCACATTGCTGATAATTGCGTTGATCCGCTTCGCTTTTCTGGGAAACTGTGCTGCCAACTCTTTCAGCCGCCCCTTTTCAAATGCCTGGTAATAGACCAGTACACAGGCGCCATCGGGAATTTCAGCAAGCAGACTATCCAGAAGTTCTTTTCGGGGATCGCAATTCGGCTTGGCAAGAAATTCCTTGTGATACAGCTTGCCGCCTTTGCCGTTCTGAATATGTAGAGAGTATTGAAACGGAATCTGCTGATACGGCTTGAGACCATCATATGGCGGCACTGCCGCCAGGAAAGTTTCAAAATCGAGGTAATAGAGCGGATACCAGATATCCTTGAGAAAAGTTTTCAGACCAGCCCGGTCTACTACCGGCTTTTTGTCCAGGTATGCTTGCACCTGCTGGAACTGTTGCCCTTTGAGCTTATCAAGAGGAATATCCTTCATCTTGACAATGCCATCTTTATACAGTGGCCATTTCTTTACACCGTTACCGGCCAGGTCAAAGATCGAGTTTTCAGGTATGTGCTGCCAGCAGTGTTTCTCAAAATCACAGGGATATGGCTTCGCACAGTGTGGTCCGATATCGATCTTCGGAGCTTTTTTACCTGCCAGCATTTTTTGCTGCCGTTCAATCTTCGCCTGTATTCCGGCTTGCTTTGCCTTGATATCAGCAGTGACATCCTCCGAGACAAAAAGAGCTTGTACGTCCAACTCCCCTTTTCGGACATATTCCTTGTTGAGATGAGACACAAATGTTTTGCTGATTTTGACACCCGAACCGGAGATCACGTAATACTGAACAGCAGCATCATCGCGATGGACATCTTTCACTTCATTGGTGGCTTTGACTTCGTATAGTTCCCAACTGCGACCAACCTTGCGCATAATGTCGGCTTTGACCAGCACGCCGCCATAGCTGAAGGTGGCCTCATAGATAACCTTGGCTGTTTTCAGAGCTTTTTGTGTCTGGCTGATCTGCTCTTCAAAAGAGATGCCTTCAAAAGGAATAAATGTGCCGCCTGGAAATATTTTATGGGCGCATTCGCCGACTTCATTCCCCTGTTGGAAGGAAGCTGCTGCTGATTTTGAAACCTCTCGAAGGTCACGGTCATGCGTAAAGAGCCAGAGTGACTTGTGGCATTGAAGGCCGCGAATGTATCGGGATTTGCTGAGGGTAAAAGTTTTCTTCGTCATCTGGCTGATCTCCTCTGTGAAATAGTTGGTAACATAGTTACAAATCATCTGCCCATTTTTCCCAGAACCCTGGTTCATCGTGATGCGCGTTTTTCATGGCAATCTCAAGTGGAAGATAATACCAACGAACATTTTCATCTCGCAAAGACTCGTCAGGATATTCAATATAATCACGAACCAGCAGGTAGTTCGGGTCGCTTTCATCATACGGTACGTCAATATAGATCTGCCCAAGATGCGGGCAGCATAGTATGCTCTCATTGGCGAAATGTCCGCACATCTGCCAGGTGATGCCATGTTCATCAAGCCAGTTTATGACTTCTGTTCGCCGGGCATCCTGTCTATATTCATAATCCAACCAGGACCCATCAACATTGTCTCCAATTTTTCCAGGATGAAATTCAATACACAGTACAGTTCGCTGTTTTTGTCTGGCAATAGCATCAATATGCTCGATGAGCATTGGCATATGTTACCCCTTTCAATCAATTTTTATGTTCAGAAGGATCGTACATTCTCGTCTCATCACGCACTGCAACCGCTTGCTCGCCAGTCAGGTCAACACAGATCCCGTTCTGGTGAGTCACGACGATGTCAGTGAAAACACGTCCAATACGCCCCATGTGCTTCATAGGAACATACTGATGGTCGTACAATTCATGGAATGTCTGACAATGCCGTACCTGATTTATAGGTTCATCAGAAAAATGACGTCTGTCATTGTGGTCCACAGAATCGCCAATACCCCAATAGTCCTCTTTTGCCGCTTTCGCAGCGGATATTGGCGGGTGGCATAACATATTCGTATGGCAAAGGGTGCTGCAATCTTCAAAATCCTGATATGAATCCGGCATATTTTCATCCGAAAACGGATCGTCATCTCGCACAAAGAAATCTACCACCACATCAATTTCATAGTCGGTAAGCCAGCTATCACCGGAACATATCTGCTCATTCATAGCCTCGCTTACTTCAATACATCTGGCAAGAAGCTGTTTTTCCCACTCAATGAGCCAGGCGTTCAGGTTAATTGCCGCCTGATTTTCCTCAGGTGTTAACTCAGCCCAGCGATCATCAAAATATGCCATGTATGCCACCAAAACCTGCCGGGCGGTTTCACCGTCAACGCGTTTTTCCATGCCAAGGTCTTTGTACGTTATAACACAATCGGACAGTTTTTCCGGTAGCAGCCCCTTCCAAACGTTGCATTCATCGGCCAAACAACCTTGAACACCATGTATATCGGCAGGAGATATTCGAGGTCTGAGTTCTACGGGCAGATAGTACTTGTGGATATAACACATGTGAGGGTCTTTTATTTCACTGTCATATCGAATCGTTGTATGCTTTTCCATCTCCAACCTCCGGTTACAAATCAGCTTAGAACTTATATTTGTTTCCAGCTTATGCTATTGTCGCGACATATTATGACGCGATATCCATATAATTTATTCACTCAGGTGCCGTGGCTAAAATAACTTTATGTTTACCTGGTTGTATGTCACAAGAAAACGGCGTACGAGGTGTGTACTAGATTATCGAGGTACTTGGGGGGGATTATCATGGCAAAAAAAGGTAAGGATCAGGACAAGAACGAAAAGTATATGGACCGTCTGTTGATAATGCTCGGGATGATTCCAAGGCGGGAATTCATTAAAACCAAAGAGATTGCAAGCCGCCTGAAAGCTGAACATAATATTGAGATTAGCCTGCGAACAATTCAGCGCGATTTGGTGAATCTTTCCAGAAATTATACATTGATAACCGACGATAATAAATCTGCCGGCTGGAGTTGGATGGAGGGCACACCGTTACTGGACATTCCGGTCATGGATCCGCCGGTAGCGCTCACTTTTCGACTGATGCGTGATTATATGGCGCACTTGCTGCCGCGTGCAATCCTGGCTACTTTGGATGGTTACTTTCGTGCTGCGGATGATCGACTCAATAAACTGCCGAACTCAACATTGTCACATTGGGCCGACAAGGTACGCGTAGTATCGCGCAGCCTTAGCTTTACCCCGCCACGCGTACATGAATCAATTCTCGATAGTCTCTATAAAGCACTTCAGCTCGAACTGTGCTTTGAACTGGATTATTGTGCCAGATCCGGAAAAGAGAAAACGTACCTTGTCAATCCGCTTGGACTGGTGTTTGTGAACAATCTTATCTATCTGGTCGCTACGCTGAATGATCATACCGATCCGATTCAATTGCTGGCACATCGCATGAAATCGATCAGACTGCTGCCGGACCAACCCGCAACGACTCCCGACGGTTTTACCCTGCAAGGTTATATCGACAGCGGTGAGTTCGGCTATCCATTGGGCGGCAAGATTCCGCTGAAGGTACTTTTTGATAAGGGTGCCGCACCGTATCTTTATGAAACAAAGCTTGTACCGAATCAGAAACTGACGGAGCAAACAGATGGAAAGCTGTTGCTGGAGGCCGTCGTGCAGGACGATGTTCAGTTGCGCTGGTGGCTGAAGGGTTTGGGTGAAAAGGTTGAGATTTTAGAACCAGCCGATTTGAGGAATGAGTTTGCTACGATGGCTTCAAAGATGGCGGAAAAGTATCATCAGATCACAAAATAGAATGCTATCGGTTATATTCACGCGCTCTATCCGCGAACAGAGAACGATTCAGAGCAGACTGGCAATTCAGGTCGTTTTCTGGTAAGAGAGTACGCTATGAATCGCTACGCCATTGGTGACATACATGGAGGCTGCAAAACCTTTCGCACTCTTCTCGATACGCTCAATCTTCGCCCGGGTGACCGGATCTATCTGCTGGGTGACTATGTTGATCGCGGTAATGACAGCAAGGGAGTTCTTGATACCATTCTGCACCTGATGGAGTCCGGATTTGATGTACGTCCGGTGCGGGGTAATCATGACGATATGATGCTGCGCACCTTTAGCGACGATCATGACGGACAATCAAAAATGTGGCTGAAGTGCTGGGGAGAAGGAACATTACAGAGTTTCGGGGTCAACAGGATCAGCGATCTGCCGCTGCGCTACCTGACGCTGCTGGATGCCCTGCCGCTGCTACAGATGGACGACGACTTCATATTTGTTCATGCCTCGCTGGATATGTACCGGGATGATCCGCTGACGCAGTCGAGCCGTACAGATATGCTCTGGGGAGAGATTCGAACCGTGGACTCTGCCAAAATCGGCGGTAGAAAACTGGTCACCGGCCATAATATCAGGCCGCTGCAGCTCATCAAGGCGTCGCTCAATACCAGCAAGATAAATCTGGACAATGGCGCTTTCACCAATATGCAGCCGGAGATGGGAAATCTGGTAGCACTCAACCTCGACACGATGAATCTGATAACTCAGAAATGGCTGGACGGTGCAGCACGTGATTAAGAAATTAACCTAAAACCGGCAGTTCAATAACACGGAGATACGGAGAACACTGAGAAATCAGAGGTTTAAGGTCTAAAACAAAAATACCTTATTGGTGAACCAAAAAGCTTCTGGTTTTATCTATAACTCTTCTATTTTACTCCGTGTTCTCCGACTCTCCGTGTTTCAAATGCTTTTTTTAGAATTAAGCTGGCATTGCAGGAGTAATCGCGCGGCATGAAAACCTATCTTTTTAAACGCATTCTGATGCTGTTCCCGTTGATGATCGGTATTACGCTGATCACCTTTTCGGTTATCCATCTGGCTCCCGGTGAACCGGTCGAGATGCAGATGGCCATGAATCCCAAGGTCGGTAAAGCGGCCCGCGATCGGCTGACCAAATTCTACGGCCTCGACAAGCCGCTGCATGAACAGTACTTCAGCTGGGTCGGTCGCCTGGCCCGCCTCGACCTGGGGCGTTCCTTTTCATCCGACAGCCGCCCGGTGCTGGACAAGATCAAGGAGCGACTGCCGGTCACGATATCGTTGAATGTGGTCGCGCTGCTGCTCGAATTCGGGCTGGCGATACCGATTGGGATTCTGGCCGCCACCCGTCGTGACAGCTGGCTTGACAAGGGTATTACCGTCTTCGTAT
>Ga0194059_1001226_pt1 | contig 11154 bp, 12 predicted proteins | sample SepL6211m_MetaG_FD_163426 | JGI IMG/M metagenome (GOLD analysis project Ga0194059, IMG submission 163426) | Anoxic zone freshwater microbial communities from boreal shield lake in IISD Experimental Lakes Area, Ontario, Canada - Sep2016-L626-11m | ecosystem: Environmental > Aquatic > Freshwater >... | reverse complement strand
CCCCACCCCCCTTTCGCCCTGGGCTGGAAGGGGTGCCGGCCACCCAGTCGGCGATCTGTTCGATCGACGGCAATCGGGGCTTGCTCACCTACAGGGGCTATCCCCTCGAGCAGCTGGCCCAGAACAGCAGCTTTCTCGAAACGGCCTATCTCCTGATCTGGGGCGAGCTGCCGACGATTTTTCAGTTGCGTGAATTTGAACACGAAGTGCAGATGCACCGGCGGGTCAGCTTCCGTATTCGGGACATGATGAAATGCTTCCCGGCCACGGGCCACCCGATGGATGCGCTCCAGGCCAGTGCCGCCTCCCTTGGGCTGTTCTATTCGCGCCGCGCCCTCTACGACCCGAAATACATCGTTGATGCGGTGGTTCGGCTGATCGCCAAGATTCCCACCATGGTGGGGGCCTTCCAATTGATTCGTAAAGGGCAGGATCCGATCCAACCCCGCGACGATCTGCCCTATGCCGCCAATTTTCTTTACATGCTCACCGAGCGGGAACCGGACCCCCTGGCGGCCCGCATCTTTGATGCCTGCCTGATCCTCCACGCCGAGCACAGCCTCAACGCCAGTACCTTCAGCGCCCGGGTCACCGCCAGCACCCTCACCGATCCCTATGCGGTGGTGGCCTCGGCGGTGGGCACCCTGGCGGGCCCTTTGCATGGGGGCGCCAACGAGGATGTGCTCGACATGCTCGACCAAATCGGCTCCGTGGATGAGGTCGACTCCTGGCTGGATCGGGCCATCGCCCAGAAACAGAAAATCATGGGCTTCGGACACCGCGAATATCGGGTCAAGGATCCCCGGGCCGTCATCCTGCAGGGGCTGGCCGAAGAATTGTTCCAGCGTTTCGGCCACGACAGCATGTATGACGTCGCTCGCCGCCTGGAGGCCGTGGCCGCTGATCGGTTGGGGCCCAAGGGCATTTACCCCAACGTCGATTTCTATTCCGGACTGGTGTATCGCAAGCTCGGCATCCCCCGCGACCTCTTTACGCCGATCTTCGCCATTGCCCGCACCGCGGGCTGGCTGGCCCACTGGCGCGAGCAGCTCGGGGCCAATCGCATTTATCGTCCCAGCCAGATCTACACCGGGTCGCTCGAGCGGGCTTGGGTCCCCCTTGAGCAACGTCCGGCTTCGACCTAGGGTCCCCAGCGGATTCCCCCAGATCCATCAGGAGCTGCCACGATGCTTTCGAACACGGTTGTGACTGAGGGACTCCCGTCCATGGGCCTTGATCTTCAGAGCAGCTTCATCGATGCCCTCGGGGGGCTGGGGTTGGGCCCTGGCCTGGCCCGCTTGCTGTGGCTACCCCTGCCCATGCTTCTGGTGCTTGTGGCCGCCGTAGTGGGGGTCTTGGTCAACGTTTGGCTGGAGCGCAAGATCTCCGCCGCTGCCCAGCAGCGCATCGGACCGGAGTACGCCGGGGCCCTGGGGCTGTTGCAGCCCATGGCCGATGGCCTCAAGTTGCTCTTCAAGGAGGACATCATTCCGGCTCGGGCCGACAGCCTGCTGTTCACCTTGGGTCCGGTGTTGGTCCTGGTGCCTGTGATCCTTTCCTGGCTGGTGGTTCCCTTCGGTCAGAACCTGCTGATCAGCAATGTGGGGGTGGGTATTTTCCTCTGGATTGCCCTCAGCAGTATTCAGCCGATCGGTTTGCTGATGAGCGGCTATGCCAGTAACAACAAGTATTCGCTGCTTGGAGGTCTCCGGGCCGCCGCCCAGTCGATCAGTTATGAGATTCCCCTGGCCCTGGCGGTGCTGGCGATCGTGATGATGAGTAACTCGCTCAGCACCGTTGATATCGTCAACCAACAGTCCGGGGCTGGCATTCTCAGCTGGAATATCTGGCGCCAGCCCGTTGGCTTCGTGATTTTCTGGATCTGTGCCCTGGCCGAATGCGAGCGGCTCCCCTTCGATCTCCCTGAAGCGGAAGAAGAATTGGTGGCGGGCTACCAGACCGAGTACGCCGGCATGAAGTTTGCCCTCTTTTATCTGGGCAGTTATATCAATCTTGTCCTCTCGGCCCTGCTGGTTTCGGTTCTCTACCTTGGCGGCTGGGGTTTCCCCGTGCCTGTCGAATGGCTGGCGGGCTTGATGGGCCAATCGGTGGATGCCCCTCTCGTCCAGTTGATCACCGGTGCCGTCGGCATCGTCATGACCATTTTCAAGGCCTATCTGCTGGTGTTCTTCGCCATCCTGTTGCGTTGGACCGTGCCCCGGGTCCGCATTGACCAGCTGCTCGATCTGGGCTGGAAATTCCTGCTGCCCATCGCCCTGGTCAACCTCCTCATTACCGCCGCCCTCAAACTGGCTTTCCCCTCCGCCTTCGGCGGTTGAAGCCCCGACCGGCCGGCAGCTCGGCCATCATGGTCTGACCGTTTTCTCCCAACCCTCCGTTCTGCCCCGCCATGTTCGGTTTTCTCAGCAAAGTTGGTGATTACACCCGCGATGCCGTTGGTGCGGCCAAGTACATCACCCAGGGTCTTGGGGTGACTTTTGATCACCTGCGCCGCCGGCCCGTCACCGTGCAGTACCCCTACGAAAAGTTGATTCCCTCCGAACGATACCGGGGGCGCATCCACTATGAATTTGACAAGTGCATCGCTTGCGAGGTCTGTGTTCGGGTCTGCCCCATCAATTTGCCCGTGGTCGACTGGGTGATGAATAAGGCCACAAAGAAAAAGGAGCTTCGAAATTATTCGATTGACTTTGGGGTGTGCATCTTTTGTGGTAACTGTGTTGAATATTGTCCCACCAATTGCCTTTCGATGACGGAGGAATATGAATTAGCCGCCTACGATCGCCATAGTCTTAATTACGACAACGTTGCCCTCGGTCGCCTGCCCACCAGCGTCACCTCCGATCCGGCGGTCTTCGCCCTCAAGGAGTTGGCCTATCTCCCCCAGGGTGTCATGGATCCCCATGGGGTCTCCCCGACGGCTCCCCGGGCAGGCAGACTTCCCGCACAGGTGATTGCCGCCGAAGCCTCCGAGCCGTCCTGATGACTGTCGCTTCCACCACGCAGCTGGTCTGCTTCGTCATTCTTTCGTCCACCTTGGTGCTTGGCTCCCTGGCGGTGGTGCTGCTGCCCAACATCGTGTACTCCGCCTTTCTGCTGGCCGGAGTCTTTCTTTCGGTGGCGGGCCTCTATCTGCTGCTCAACGCCAGTTTCGTCGCTGCGGCCCAGGTACTGGTGTACGTCGGTGCCGTTAACGTTCTGATTCTGTTCGCCATCATGTTGGTGAACAAGAAGGAGAACCTGGCCCCTATTCCAGGCATGGCCGTGCGCCGGTTGCTTTCCGGTGCGGTATGTGCCGGTCTGCTGGGCCTGTTGATCCGGGTGGCCTTCACAACTCCCTGGGCGTTGCCAGGTCCCATCCCCGTTGGGGAAGACGCCACGATCCGCATCGGCGAACACCTCTTCAGCGACTATCTGCTTCCCTTCGAACTGGCTTCGGTGCTGCTGTTGATGTCCATGATTGGTGCCATCGTGCTGGCCCGCCGCGATGTCTTCAGCTCCGACATCATTACCGGCGAGCCGGCTGACCAGGTTTTGATCGAAAAGGAGCGCAGCCCCCTGCTCCTCGAGCCCACCGATCCAGCGCCCCTCCGGAGTTCCCCATGACCGCCGAAGCCATTCCCCTCCAGGCCTACCTCACCGTCGCCGCTTTTCTCTTTTGCATAGGCGTCTGGGGCCTGATCAACAGTCGCAATGCGGTGAGGGTGCTGATGAGCATCGAGCTGATGCTCAATGCGGTGAACCTCAACCTGATGGCGTTTTCCAACTATCTCGATGGCCAGCTGGTGCGTGGCCAGGTCTTTGCCATTTTCGTCATCACCGTGGCGGCTGCCGAGGCTGCGGTCGGCCTGGCCATTTTGCTTTCCCTTTATCGCAACCGCGAAACGGTGGATATGGAGAGATTCAATCTCCTGCGCTGGTGAACGCCTTCCTGCTGTTCTGAGCCGGTAGGTTCCATGGAGCTCCATCGCCTCTGGTTGATCTCCCGCCAGGGAAGTGACCTGGCCCTGGCCGAGGCCCAACGGTGCGCCGAAGAGTTGGCCCGGGAAGGGGTTGAAGTCGTGCTTGCTCAAGCCGGTGCCACCGCCCAGGATCTGCCCGAGCTGCTGGCCATGGATCCTCCCCCTTTGCCCCAGCTGGCCCTGGTCTTTGGCGGCGATGGCACCGTTCTTGGGGCGGCACGCCACCTGGCCCCTTGGGCGGTTCCCCTGCTCAGCTTCAACGTGGGCGGTAGCCTCGGTTTCCTCACCCACGATCGGCGCCTGCTGAGACCGCAGCGAGACTCTGGCAGCACGGGTCTTTGGCAGCGTTTACGGGAAGACCGCTTCGCGATCGACCGTCGCATGATGTTGGAGGCCCGGCTTGATAGTGATGGGGTCCATGGGGCGCTCAATGACTTTTACTTTCGGCCCTGTCTCGAAGACGTGGCTCCCACCTGCAGTCTGGAGCTGGCGATCGACGGTGAAGTCGTGGATCAATATCGCGGGGATGGCTTGATCATTGCCACCCCCACCGGTTCGACCGGCTATGCCATGGCTGCCGGTGGCCCGATCCTCCATCCCGGCATCGAGGCGATTGTGGTGATTCCCATCTGTCCCATGAGTCTCTCCAGCCGTGCCGTGGTCGTTCCGCCTGGATCCCGTCTCACGGTGCGGCCCCTCGGGGAGGGTGGTCGTCGCGTCAGGCTCTGGAAGGATGGGGCCCAGGCCAGGGTGATGGAACCCGGAGATCATTGCGTCCTGCAACAAAGCCAGCACTACACCCGTTTCCTGCAACTGGAGCAGAGTCCTTCCTACTACCGCACCTTGACCCACAAACTGCATTGGGCCGGCAGTTTGATGGACTCGGAATCCTCTGTTGCCTCTTAGGCCCCGACCCCTCTTCCCTGGGGGCCCCATCCTCGTCCCCTGCCCTTGGCTCCATGCCCCTGGAAATTGAACGACGTTTCCTTGTTGTCGCCGAGGGGTGGCGAGAGCACTGTCTTTGGCAGGTCGAGTTGTGTCAGGGCTACCTGGTGCGTCAGGCCGATGGCCTCACCCTGCGGGTGAGAACCAGCCAGGGGAAAGAGGGTGGGGCACCCCAAGCCTGGATCACCCTCAAGGCGATCCCCCCTCAGGCCATTTCGGCCCCGGTCTTAGCCCGCCTCGAATATGAGTACCCGATTCCCTATGGCGATGCCCTTGAACTACTGGAGCTTGCTCCCGAGCAGTTGCGCAAACAGCGCTATGGGCTGAATCTTCCAGGCGGAGACTGGGTTCTGGATGTGTTTGCCGAGACCAATGCTCCGCTGGTGGTGGCCGAAGTCGAGTTGGCCGACCCCGACGGGCTCATCAACCTGCCTGCTTGGTGCGGTGAGGAACTGACGGGTCGCCATCAGTTGAGTAATGCCGCTTTGGCCCGACACCCTTTGCAGCAGTGGAGTGAGGCGGAACTTCGGGAGCTGTTGCCTTCCTTCCTTGTCAGGACTGGGAAGGGGGAGGTTGAAGATGGCAGCAATTAAAGCCATCGCGGCAAATTTTGCCATTATCCATCGCCCAATTCAATAGGGCGACCCTGTTTTTTGCGCCGGTTTTCGTAAAGATATTGCTGACATGGTTATCGACGGTTCGTTTGCTGATCATCAGCGTGCTGGCGATTTCCTGATTGGTCTGACCGGTGGCCAGCAGTTCAATAATCTCCAGTTCCCGCCCGGAGATATCGTGGCGCACATCCCAGTGATCAGCGTTGACACCACTCTGAGGCGTCCCCTTGACCATGCCCGGGACTTGGGCTGCGTCCGCCCGGAGATTGTCCTCTCTGCTACGGGGGGCCATGGACACTCAGCATGGATGTTTCAGTGTAGGCAACGTGGGGGATCATGATGGCTTGCAACGCTTCGCTTCCGTTGTTACAGGACGTCCTTGCCCGAGGCGGATTCGCCATCACCGCCGAGGTGTCCCCACCGCGCGGGGCGGATCTGTCGCACACCTTGGAGGCCGCAGCCCATCTGCGAGGTCGCGTCCATGCGGTGAATGTCACCGATGGCAGCCGGGCCATGATGAGAATGTGCAGCTTGGCCGTTTGTCGTCGCCTGTTGGATGTTGGCATTGAGCCGGTGTTGCAGTTGACCTGCCGCGATCGCAACCGTCTGGCCCTCCAGGCCGACTTGCTGGGGGCCCATGCCCTGGGCATTCGCAATGTGTTGTGTTTGACGGGAGATCCGGTTCGTAGCGGGGACCAGCCCAAGGCTCGTCCGGTCAACGATCTTGAAGCGGTCCGTCTCTTGCAGCAGGTGCAGGCGTTCAATGCCGGTGAGGATCCGGTCAAGGGCTCCCTTCCCGATGGGGCCACAGCCCTGTTTCCGGGCGGGGCGGCCGATCCCCATTCAGCCAGCTGGAGCGGACTCAAATCCCGGATCAACAAAAAGCATGCCGCTGGGGCGCGATTTATTCAAACCCAGATGGTGATGGATCCTGAGCCCCTGCGCCGCTTCGTTGGTGAAATCACAGCTCCCTTAGGTCTGCCGGTATTGGCGGGGGTGTTTTTGCTGAAGTCCGCCCGTAACGCCCAATTCATTAATCGTGTCGTGCCCGGGGCCTGCATTCCCGAGGGCGTGATCCTGCGCCTGGAGCAGGCCCGGGACCCGGCGGCAGAAGGTGTTCAAATCGCTGCCGAGCAGGTCGAGCAGTATCGGCCCCTGGCCCAGGGGATTCACTTAATGGCCGTCCGAGCCGAAGAACGCATCCCAGAGATCCTGACCCAGGCCGGCATCCTGGGCCTCGATGGCCTCGGCTGATCTCAATTGGTCTTAAGGGCGATGTCGGTACCCAATAATTCGGCCAGGGCTTTCTGCTGAGGAGACGGGGCCGCCACGTCATGACGGCGGACGTCGGTGATCAGCCAATCCAGGGAGGCCTCCTGGAGGTCAAAATGGTCCCCATTACGATCGACGCAATAGCGGCCATAGACGAGTTTCTCAACCAGTCTTACGCCAGGGCCGATTCTGGAGTAGTCAAAAATAATCGAATTATCAATGGTTGCCCCTTCGCAGATATGGCAACTTGGGCCAATCATCGCCGGACCAATGATGGTGGCTCCATCCTCAATTCTTGTCATCCCACCCACGTAGATCGGACCCTCAACATTGATCTTGTCCCAGTTGGCGGCCACATTAAGACCGGCGAAGATGCCCGGCCTTACTTCAACCCCTGGCACCTGAACTTGACGGACATCACCTTGCAGGACGCTGCGGATAGCTTGCCAATAATCCGGGACTTTGCCGATGTCCACCCACTCGAATTCCATGGGCAAGGCAAAAAAGGGCGCCCCGGCTTCAACGAGTTTTGGAAATAATTCAGAGCCGATATCAAAGGGCTCGCCACTGGGAATAAAATTAAATACTTCGGGCTCGAAAATATAAATACCCGTATTGATCATGTCGCTGGCTGCGTCTTCGACGGCAGGTTTTTCCTGAAAGCTCAGCACCCGGCCATCAGGATCGGAGACGACGACCCCATAACTGCTCACCTGGTCCGGGGGAACCCGTTTGGTGATCATACTGGCCATGGCACCCTTTTCCTTATGGCGACGAACGGCTTCGCCCAGATCGAGATCGATCAAGGCATCTCCACAAAGGACGACAAAGGTGTCATCGAAGAAGGGTTGAAAATCTTGAATTCTCTTCAGACCGCCTGCAGATCCAAGGGCATCACCGATGAGTTCGCCATCTTCGATGCGGCCTTCAAAGCTATAAGCAATTTGAACGCCAAACCGTTGGCCATCACGAAAATAGTTTTCGATCTCCTCGGAGAGGTGGGAGACGTTCACCATGATCTGGTTGAATCCATGCTGGCGAAGCAGTTCCAGCAAAAATTCCATCACTGGTTTCTGCAGGATTGGAATCATCGGTTTGGGAGTGGTGTGGGTGATTGGCCTCACCCGAGTTCCCTTGCCAGCCGCCAGGATCATCGCCTTCATTGGCGTTCGGCTCTTCATTAGTGAACGACGATTTTAGGGAAGGTCTTCAGGCCGCCCGGGTTTGTAGAGCCGGCCCACCATCTGACCCCTCTCGAAGGGGAGGCCAGGCTTGGGAGTCGGCCGGCTCGACGCGCCGCAGGTTCAGGGGGCCAAACAATCCCTGCTCCTGATGCAGGTCCACTTTCCCCTGGGCGCAAAGAAACAGCAGGGCCCAGAACACGCCAACCCGATCCCTGTCCAAATCCTCAAGCGGATCCTTGTCCTGCTCCGCTTCCCAGGCTCCCACCAGCTGATCAAATCCCAGCCATTGACCGCAGTCGGCCAGGGGCCAGGTCAGCAGAAAGCGACTCAGGGCTGCGGTGGTTTCCGGCAGTTTTTCCCGATGGGCCAGGGCCGTGACTTGGGCTATGGCGGCCTTGTCGCTGTAACGGCCGCTGCGTTGCTTCTGGCGGGGCCGGGCCGGCTCCGATTCCAGTCTCTCGGCAATTTCTTCAAGCTGGCGAATCAATTCGCCCAGGGTGATCGGTCGCTGCAGGGGGGGTGGGGCCACGGGCCTGCGGCTCAGGTGCCTTTCGGGCCGACGCGGAAATTCCAACAGGCCGGCGGTCCAGTCCGTCCCGTCATCCTCATTCTCAAAGGCTTCCTCCAGTAACGGTTCGGGAGGGAAGGTGCTGCTCTCCAGCACTTCTGCCTTCAGGGCCACCAGCACCGATGCCGCCAGGAAGGCTTCGCTGGTTTCAGCGAGATCGAACTCATAACTTCCCCCCTTGATCGCCGCGATCCGAGGGGCCTGGATCCGTTGGCGCAGTTGGTCCAGGAAGCCATCGACAACGGCGATCACGTCGACATCCCAGGGGTCGAGATCTCCCCGCACGGCGGCGTCCTGAAGCAACCGAATGGCCAGCCTGGCGCCCGCTTCTGCCAATGGTGGCTCAACTCCTGGCTTGCGGTAGCCACAAGGTAACGGCAGCCGGCCGTCCTAACCAGTCAAACCCTTTAGTCCGACGTGGCGGTGGTTTGGCCAGCGGCCGGGAGCAGGCCGAGTTGGGCGTCCACCGTGGCGCGATAGCGCTGCACGTCATTCTCCAGTTCTTGGATCCGCACCAGCTGGGCTTCGCGCTCGCCTTCGTCTTGGATCGTTTCCACTTTTTTGACCACCCCACTCCAGACCGCGTAGATCCAGGCGGCGGTGGCTCCAAGGCCCCCAACCAGCAGCAGTAGGGCGGCAAGGGGCAGGGTGCTGTTCAGGCCCGGCAAGAAATGGACGGTGGTGGCTTCGGTGTTCTCGAGGGTGAACATCACCATCGCCAGGCCGAAACTAAAAATCAACAGAAAGTTGAGCTGACGCATGGAGAAGGGCGCGGCAGGGGGGCATTTTAGGGCTGGTGGTTTGGTTAGGACCGGGATCAGGCGCCTGGTTCGGGCAGGATCGGCGCCCTCAAGGCGGCCATCGACTGGAAGGCGTGGGGCCCCCGCAGCCGCGCCGTCGCCGCCAGCGGTTTGATAACCGCCATGGCCTGTTCCTCCCTGTGAACCAGGGCCTCAACGGAAGCCCGGTAGGTATCTGTCACCAGCCGTGGGTAGAGCCCAATGGCGATGATCGGCACCAGGAGGCAGGAGATGACATAGATCTCTCGCGGTTCGGCATCGACCAGATGGGTATGGGAAGCCAATTCGGCATTTTCCTTGCCAAAAAAGATCTCCCTGAGCATCGACAGCAGATAAATCGGGGTCAGGATCACTCCGATGGCCGCCAGGGCCGCCATCACGACCCGAAACGTCAGGCTATAAGCCTCGCTGGTGACAAAACCCACAAACACCATCAGCTCAGAGACGAAGCCACTCATGCCAGGCAGGGCCAGAGAGGCCAGGGAGCAGACTGTCCAGAGAGCGAACATTTTGCGCATCTTCTGGCCGATGCCGCCCATGTCGTCCAATTGCAGGGTGTGGATGCGGTCGTAGGTGGCACCCACCAGGAAGAACAGGCTGGCTCCAATCAAGCCGTGACTGACCATCTGCAACATGGCCCCACTGGTGCCAAGGGCGCTGAGGCTGCCAATACCGATCAAAACGAAGCCCATATGGCTGATGGAGCTATAGGCAATCTTGCGCTTGAGGTTGCGTTGGGCAAACGATGTCAGGGCGGCATAAATGATATTGACGACCCCCAGAACCACCAGTAACGGCGCAAATTGAACGTGGGCTTCAGGTAGTAATTGCACATTGAAGCGCAATAGGGCGTAGCCCCCCATCTTCAAGAGGATGCCCGCCAGCAGCATGTGGACGGGAGCTGTGGCTTCGCCATGGGCATCGGGCAGCCAGGTATGCAGGGGCACAATCGGTAATTTGACACCAAAGGCAATCAGAAGACCGGCATAGCAGAGCATCTGGAATTTGCTGCCAAAATCCTTGGCCATCAAAGCGCTGTATTCGAAACTGGGCGTACCACCTCCGAAAAAGCCCATGGCAAGGGCTGCCAGCAGAATGAAGAGAGAGCTGCCTGCGGTATAGAGAATGAATTTTGTTGCCGCGTATTGACGTTTTTTGCCGCCCCAGATGGCCAGCAGTAGATACACCGGCAGCAGTTCCAGCTCCCAGGCCAGAAAAAATAGCAACATGTCCTGGACCGCAAAGACGGCGATCTGGCCGCCGTCCATGGCCAGCAGCAGGAAAAAAAACAGTTTGGGTTTGAACGTCACGGGCCAGGCGGCCAGGGCCGCCAGCGCTGTAATGAAGCTGGTCAGCAGGATCAGGGGCATCGACAGGCCGTCGGCGCCCACCGACCAGGCCAGGCCGAGCTGGGGCAGCCATTGCACCCGTTCCACCAGTTGGAGCCCGGAAACGGCGGGGTCGTAGCCGTTGACATACCCCCCGACCGTCAGCAGAAAGGTGATGAGCGCCACGCCAAGGGCGTACCAGCGCACGATCTTGCCGTCACCCTTATCGGGGATGAACGGGATGAACAGGGCGCAGGCGATCGGGAACAGGATCGCGGCACTCAGCCAGGGGAAGGGCACAGATCACAGGGATCATCTGAGTGGAGTGTAGAAATGGCAGCCCCTTTGGCTTGAAGCCGATGGGGGTTGTCACACAGTCGGGGCCCACGCCCTTGCCCCAGCGCGGCACGCTCGCTGGGCTCGCTTACGCCGCGCTGGGGCAAGGGCGTGGGCTTTTGGG
>Ga0194059_1001224_pt1 | contig 11156 bp, 9 predicted proteins | sample SepL6211m_MetaG_FD_163426 | JGI IMG/M metagenome (GOLD analysis project Ga0194059, IMG submission 163426) | Anoxic zone freshwater microbial communities from boreal shield lake in IISD Experimental Lakes Area, Ontario, Canada - Sep2016-L626-11m | ecosystem: Environmental > Aquatic > Freshwater >... | reverse complement strand
GGGGGGCACCCACCTGGGCTGGGGGTGAAACCTACCCAGGCGAGAAAGGGCTTCAGAGGCGCCCATCTGGATGCCCCTGGGGGATGCCCCAAGGATGGGCACGTTTGGGCTGGCAAAATCCCAACTTGTGGAAAGAGGGGCCGTCGCTGGGTCAGGATGGAAACCGCTTGACGCCCACCGTTAAAGCGCACCGTCCGAGGATCCTGTCTTGTCGGCTACTCCATCAGCGCCCGTTTCGACTCCTGTGTTCAACACCACCCGCTCCCAGGAGATTTTAGCTGCGGCCCAGCACCTGATGCCCGGCGGCGTGAGTTCGCCGGTGAGGGCGTTCCGCTCGGTGGGGGGCCATCCGGTTGTGTTTGACCGCGTCAGCGGCGCCTATGCCTGGGATGTGGATGGCAACCGCTACATCGATTACGTCGGTAGCTGGGGCCCGGCCATCTGTGGCCATGCCCATCCCGAGGTGATTGCGGCCCTGCACCAGGCGCTGGAGAAGGGCACCAGCTTCGGGGCCCCCTGCGAACTGGAAAATCAACTGGCCGCTTTGGTGATCGAGGCGGTGCCCTCGGTGGAAATGGTCCGCTTCGTCAATTCAGGCACGGAAGCCTGTATGTCGGTGCTGCGGTTGGTACGGGCCTTCACCGGCCGCGAGAAGTTGATCAAATTTGAGGGCTGCTACCACGGCCACGCGGACATGTTCCTGGTCAAGGCCGGTTCGGGGGTAGCCACCCTGGGCCTGCCCGATTCCCCCGGCGTGCCCCGTTCGGTGACGGCCAATACCCTGACGGCGCCCTACAACTGCCTGGAATCGGTGAAGGAGCTGTTCGCCGCCAACCCCGGCGAAATTGCCGGGGTGATTGTGGAGCCGGTGGTGGGCAATGCCGGCTTCATCCCCCCGGAACCCGGTTTTCTGGAGGGCCTGCGGGAACTGACACGGGAGCACGGCGCGCTGCTGGTCTTCGATGAAGTGATGACCGGTTTCCGCATCAGCTATGGGGGAGCCCAGGCCAAATTTGGGGTGACCCCGGACCTGACCACCATGGGCAAGGTGATTGGCGGCGGCCTGCCGGTGGGGGCCTACGGCGGTCGGGCCGACATCATGGCGATGGTGGCCCCGGCGGGCCCCATGTACCAAGCCGGCACCCTTAGCGGCAATCCCCTGGCCATGACCGCCGGGATCAAAACCCTGGAAGTGCTCAAGCGGCCCGGCACCTACGAACGGCTGGAGGCGATCACCCGCCGTCTCAGTGACGGCATCCAGGAAGCGGCCATGGCCGCCGGTGTGCCGATCACCGGCAGCCACATCAGCGCCATGTTCGGCTTCTTCCTCTGCCCCGGCCCCGTGCGCAACTTCGAAGATGCCAAGGCCACCGACAGCCAGCGATTCAGCCGCCTGCACCGGGCCATGCTGGAGCGAGGCGTTTACCTGGCCCCCAGCTCCTACGAAGCAGGTTTCACGTCCCTGGCCCACAGCGACGCCGACATCGACGACACCTTGATGGCGTTCCGCGACGCCTTAATGGCTATCGCCTGAATCGGATCGGCCAGGCCAATTCATTCAAAAAACCAGGCGAAAGGAATTAGAAGCACTAACACGATAATGGCAACTGTTTGGACCTTTTTGTCAACAACATTGATTTCGATCTCGGCATCAACCTTGTAATCCTCATCGGCATTATTGTAGCGATTTGTAGACCAGCAGAAGAGAATAAAAACGACAATTGATATAAGATAAGCATAAAGATAGAGCCAATCAAGAAAGGAAAGATAGCTCAGACTAGGTAAATTCCCTTGGTAACCCTGCTGCAGGAAGATAAGGGTTAACAGAGCCGTTGTGGGAATGGCCAATCGCACATCCCCCATGGCTGCGGGCAAGGTTGGGGAAGCCAAAACAATCCCAATGATAACCAATAGAGGCAAAATGAATTGGGCTAGGGCCGCAACAAAATTAGATTTATAAACCAAACTAAAGTCTATAGAATCAAATGCCGAGAAATCACCAACACCAAAAGTGGTGTTGTATTGATGCAGAAAGGGCTCAACGGTGGCCGCTTTAAGATCGTATCCATTGATATCGGCAAACTGACCCACCATCATTTTGGCAACTTCAGGCTCGGGCTTCAGGGCAACACAGGGGGGACCAGAGGGATAACAGGAAAGACTATCTGGCTTGGTTTCTATCGTCAGCGGCAGCACAATATGGACGAATGGATAGCGGCGCAGATCTAAATCATTCACATAGAAGCGACCCGAGAAACGTATCAATTGGTAATAATGACCCTCCTTAGCCAAAAATAATGGCTCAGCCGTATCAAGGGTCTCGGTCAGATTTGTCTCTTCCACAACATTCGTAAATTCGACAATTTGTTCCAAGGGTATTTTCTCAGCCTTAATAATTTTATCGATCGCTTCTGGCCATTTCAACCAATACCAGCCCTCCATCCAATAGACCTTATCCTTGAGGGAAAGCTGATGGACATTTTCAATATGAACACCTACATCTATAGTCCGATCGGGTGTGGTGTCCACTGATTGTGCCTGCGTGGCATGACTCATCAACTCACGATTAATTGAAAAATATTGGCCGCCATGGATTCGGTTTGATTTCAAAAGCGAGGGATCACGCATTGGCTCATGCTGGCCATGGCGCATTCCGAAAAGAATCAGCACTGTCAGTGCAAAGGCCAGGGCAGCCAGCAAGTAGGCAAGTGGTTTAGAGCGCCGCATTTCGGGCTTCAGGCCAGAACTTTTTCAATTTAGCGAAGGGGGACAAGGCCCGGATTGAACCAAGCGCCTATTTGGATTTCCTTGAGCGCCTAAGTCGTCGTCAGCGTCAGGGGTTGGACCAGGCTGTTGTCCGCCTTACCGCGCAGCAGCGCTGAGGGACGAATGCCATAGCGGGCGACAAAGTCGCGGCTGAAGGCCGCCGGGCTCAAATAACCGCAGGCCTGGGCCACCGCCGCCACGGTCGCCGTCGCTGGCGGATGTTGCAGCAGGGCAAGGGCCCGCTCCAAGCGCTGGCGCCGCAACCATTGCATCGGGCCGCAGCCAAAGCGTTTGTTGAACATGGCCTGGATCGAGCGGCGGCTGTAGCAACTGCGCTGTTCGATCTGGCTGAGGCTGATGGGTGTGTCGAGATGGGCCGTCAACCACTCCAACAACTCGGACAGGGGGAAGGCCGCATCGGGATGCTGCCGGTCGCTCTCCAGCTCGGTGCCGTCCAGAAGCTGGGGCACCAGCAACATGGCCAGCAGCCTGAGGATGAGATCGTCGAGGCGCATCATCGAATGCACGCCACAGGCACTGGCCATGGCGGAGTGGATCAGGGCCAGGGTGCTGATCAACAATTGGTGCAGATGGTCACGGCGGGGATCGTGGCGACGGCTGAGCAAGGCGGGCTGGTTGATGGCCCCCTCCAGGGCTTGGAGACAGGCGTCTGGACCGGAAATGGCGAGGGCCACCGAGATCAGGGAATCCGGGGGGAAGCTGATCACCACCCCGGAGGTGAATGTGTTGGTGACCCTGAGGAGGGCGTGGCGGGCCGGAATGAAAAAGGCGGAGCTGCGGCTGTGGAAGGTCTGGCCACCGATGGCATAGGTATTGACGCCGGCCACGTAGGGAAGAATCAACTGGGCTTGCTTGCCCTCTTGAATCTCCACTTCGCCATCGACGGCCGAACCCCAGGTGGTGAGCAGGGTGATAGGGCCTAGATGGATGCCACCGGAATGGTTTTGAAAGGCCTTGGGCTCCGAGGGGGTATCCCAATGGCGAACCCGAACCGGCAGAAACGTCTGGAGTGCAGAGGCATGGTCAGCAGGATCCTCCGAGTGCAGAGCACTGGCTGAAAGGTTAAGGAATGGAAGATGGGCTGGGGGCTCTTTAGGCTGATTCATGCAGGCAGGGGGGGCCCAGATCGACTGGGCTTTCCAGACTCAATCAGGTTGTTAGTCAGCCTAAATCACCGGGCTCTGGCGGCGCACTTTGGAGGGCCGCTGGCCAAAACGTTTCAAAAAATCACGGCTAAATGAGGATTGGGAAAGATAGCCGCAGGACTGGGCCACCTGGCTGAGGCTCAGCTGCCCACCGGACTCCCGCAGCAGGTGCATGGCTTTATCGAGTCGCTGCTGCCGCAGCCACTGCATGGGTCCGCAGCCGAAATGTTGTTTAAAGGTGTATTGAAGCGAACGGCGGCCATAGCAGCTGCGCTGCTCCAGGTCGGTGAGGCTGATGGGTTGGTCGAGGTGGGCCAGGACCCATTCGACCAAATCCGCATGGGGGAAACCGCCGCAGGCCGCAAGGGGAAGGCCGGGCGGAGGACCGCTCTGAAAAAGATCGGGGACCAACAGCATGACCATCAACCGTTTGATCAGGTCATCCAGTCGCATCATCTGGTTGACATCTCCCAGCGCCTGCATGGCGCTATCGATGAGGGCCAGGGTTTGCATGAACAGATCATGGAGATGGTGGCGGCGTTCGTCGCTGCGGCGCCCCAGGATGCCCGGCTGCTCCAGGACCGCCAGGAAGGCAAGGGAATCGAAGGCCGGGCCGGCGATGGCGGCGGCCACCGGCAGCAATGCTTCGGGGCTGAAACTGATGATCACGCCCGAGCAAAGGGTGCAACGCAGGTGGATGCGCAATTGGTGGGCTGGGATATAGAGAGAAGAGTCGCGGAAGACGTAGGCTTTGGCGTCTATCTTGAAGTTATTGGTACCGGCCAGATAGGGCAGAATCCACTGAGCCTGGGATTTCTGCTCCACGAGCCCGTCGATGGAGGATCCCCAGGTGGACAACAGGGTGAGGTCGCCGAGGCGAACAATGCCGGATTGATTATAAAAAGCTTCGCTTTCGGGGCCCAGATCCCAGGACCAAACCTGCAAAGGCAAAAATTGACCCAAAATGCTAGCGAACGCCTCAGCTTCTCCAGGGGCGAGGGACGCACCAGGCAGGGAGAGGAAAGGCAGGTTGGTTGGACTTGGGCTCTGCTGCGGACTCTGGGGTGAAACGGGCCCGGGAAGCATCAACAACGAAGGACAAGGATTCGCAATTTAACGGGTCTTGCCGAATCGCCTCTAAAAAGAAAGGGTCATTGACGCAAAGTAAAGCAATCAGCGCAGAGGTCAGGTTATGGACTCGTGCCTTAACTGGCTTTTATGATCAATAACCTCAACTTGGGTCGGCCCCAATCAGGGCTCCATCCCCCATCCCATGCCCCTCAACGAATACCGCCCCGGCCAATCCTTTCCCGGGGTGATCGGCCGCACCGCCGATGTCTCCACCCCCGCCTGGCCGATGCCGAACCGGGCCACAGAGGGGGCCCCCAACGTGCTTTACATCGTCTTAGACGACACCGGCTTCGGCCAGCTGGGTTGTTATGGCAGCCCCATCGCCACCCCCAACCTGGATGCCCTGGCGGCCGATGGTCTGCGCTTCAGCAACATGCACACCACGGCGCTGTGCTCGCCGTCGCGCTCCTGCATGCTCACGGGCCGCAACCACCACTCCAACGGCCTGGCCTGCATCACTGAAGGCTCAATGGGCTTTCCCGGCTCCAACGGCATCATCCCGTTCGAGAACGGCTTCCTGTCAGAAATCCTGCTGCAGCACGGCTACAACACCTATGCCATCGGCAAGTGGCACCTGACCCCGGCTGAGCAGACCTCGGCGGCGGGCCCCTACGACCGCTGGCCCCTGGGCCGGGGCTTCGAGCGCTTCTACGGCTTCCTGGGCGGGGACACGCACCAGTACTACCCGGAATTGGTGCAGGACAACTCCCAGGTGGAGCCCCCCGCCACCCCGGAGGAGGGTTATCACCTGACCCCCGATCTGGTGGCCAAGGCCAGGGCGATGATCGCCGATTCCAAGCAGGTGGCGCCCAACAAGCCCTTCTTCATGTATTTCTGCACCGGCGCCATGCATGCGCCCCACCATGTGCCGAAGGAATGGGCCGATAAATACAAGGGCCAGTTTGATGGCGGCTGGGATGCCTACCGGGAATTCACCTTTGCGCGCCAAAAAGAACTGGGCATCATCCCGGAGGGCACGGTGCTCTCGCGCCACGATCCCGATGTGCCCGACTGGAATGGCCTTTCGGCCGCAGAAAAAAGCCTCTATGCCCGCATGATGGAGGTGTTCGCCGGCTTCCTCGAGCACACCGACCATTACATCGGCGAGCTGATCGATTTCTTGAAGGAGATCGGCGAATACGACAACACCTTGATCATGGTGATCTCCGATAACGGCGCCAGCTCGGAGGGGGGACCGACGGGGTCGGTGAATGAGGGCAAGTTCTTCAACAACGTGCCCGAAAACCTGGAGCAGAACCTGGCCGCCATCGACGACATCGGCGGGCCGAAGTATTTCAACCACTACCCCTGGGGCTGGACCCACGCCGGCAACACCCCCTTCCGCCGCTGGAAGCGCGAAACCTATCGGGGCGGCACCAGCGACCCGTTCATCGTCAGCTGGCCGAAGGGCATCGCCGCCCGGGGTGAGGTGCGCTCCCAGTACTGCCATGCGATCGACATGGTGCCCACGGTGTTGGCGGCCCTGGGCATCGAGCCCCCCACCGCCCTGCGGGGTGTCAGCCAAAGCCCGATTGAGGGCTTCTCCCTGGACTCCTGCTTCGCCAATCCGGATGCGCCGAGCCTGCATCTCACCCAGTATTTCGAGATGTTTGGCCACCGCTCGCTGTATCACGATGGCTGGCGGGCGGTGTGCCCCTGGCCGGGGCCCTCGTTTGCCGAATCGGGCCGCCGCTTCGGCGAGCCGATCAGCTACGACCAGCTGATCCAGCTCGATGCCCACGGCTGGGAGCTCTACAACCTCAACAACGACTTCGCCGAAACCACCAACCTGGCCGAGGCGGAGCGGGACCGCCTGATCGCCATGATCGGCATGTGGTACGTGGAGGCGGGCAAGTACAAGGTGCTGCCGATCGACAGCCGCGGCACCCAGCGTTTTGCCGTGGAGCGACCCCAGATTGCCGCCGACCGCCAGCGCTACATCTATTACCCCGGCACCCAGATGGTGCCCCTGAATGCGGCGCCGCGGGTGCTGAACCGACCCCACTCCATTTCGGTGGAGATCGATGTGCCTGAGGCCGGGGCCGAGGGGGTCCTGTTCAGCATGGGAGGTAACGATGGCGGCTTCGCCTTCTACGTGCAGAACGGCCTACTCACCTATGGCTACAACTATGTGGCCGAGCAGTTCTTCTATGTGCGTTCGGGCGGGCCGATTCCGGCCGGTCACCACATCGTCAGCGCCGAATTCACCCCCACCGGCCCGGCCGATGTGGCCAACGGCAAGGGCACCCCGGCCAAGGTGGTTTTGTTTATCGACGGCCAATCGGTGGGTGAGGGGGATCTGCCGGTGACGATTCCCCTCAGCCTGGGCCTGGCGGCCGGGGTAGCGGTGGGGGCCGATCCGGGATCACCGGCCCTGCCGGACTACAAACCCCCGTTCGCCTACGGCGGCCCCATCCGCCGGGCGATGGTGGATGTGACCGGCACGCCGATCGTGGATCTGGAGGAGAAGATGCGGGAGATCCTGGCGCGGCAGTAGGGCGCTGGGCCTATGGGCTGACGCGCTGGGCAGTAGCTGCTGGCCAAGGTCGGCCAGCAGCTACTGCCCACACCCAGTGTCGATCGACTCTCCGCCGTCGAAGAGCCTTGCAATGGCAAGTCATGACCCGCCGGAGGATAAGGCTGGAAATATAAGAGAAAGATTAATTATAAAAACATATGCATTATTTTTGCAAAGAGACACCTAACTGATACATTATTGTTTTGTAGTACATGGATTATGTCCATGAGATTTCAATCTTTTTCCACTTTTCTGTGCTCGTCTCGCCCACCTGGTTCCCTGAGGCTCCTCCTTGGTGCAGCCCTGCTCACCTGCCTGGTGGCCCCTGCCAAGGCTGCACCAAGTAACCCCGTTTTTTATGGAAGCGGTCCCCTAGATATCTTCAACGATCCTACTGCAGGCGGCGCTTATTTGAATTGGACTTACCTAGCTTCATCGCTGAGTACGTCTCCTGATTTATTTCTTTTCATTCGCGGCACCAACGACGAAGTCCATCTGACCTCGGCAAACCTTGCAGGTCTGGGCTATTATCCCGGCGATGAGTTGAAGTTCTACATCGAAAGCAACGAAGGCACTTTTTATACTGGTAGCGATAATGCCGATGTCACCAATGACCACGGTGATCCCTTTAGCTACTACGTTTCCTTTGAGGATCAGATCCTGCCTGGCGATTTGAGTTACCACAACGCAGCCTTCTTGGTCAAGTCTCAGCCGCCTGTTCCTCCTGTTCCCGGGCCCCTGCCACTGCTGGGATCGACCGTTGCCATTGGCATGAGCCGCAAGCTACGGCAGCGCATCAAGTCGCGCAGGCTTCCGGTGGTCAGCGCCATCGACTGAGGCGAAACTCAGTACCTTTCTGATTGCAATCAACACGACGCTCCAGCCCTGCCAAACGGTAGGGCTTTTGTTCTATGCGGCAGCCCATGACTCAGGGCTCATTAGAAGTAACTCAGCGAACCTCAAAGCAACTAAAGATGCTGTAGAACCCGTTAGTTGTCGGGGAACTGCAGCTAACCCCTTGGGCTTGTCATCGTCTAGGCAGTGAGCCAGCGGAAACCCACCCCGTGGTCGCCAGCGACGAGGCCTGTTTCTGCCGCCCGCCGATCGGCCTGAATGGCCCACGTTGGTCCTGGAGGCCCAGATGGCGGCCGATCCCGACTTCCTGCTGCGGCTCAATGCCGAAACGGGATGCTTGCTGCAGCAACAGCAGCGCCAGGGCCGTCCGATCCGCCATTGGCAGGTGGTGGTGATCTGCCCGTCGCGCGAGCTCAATTTCGGTGATCCCACCCCGGTGGAGGAGTTTGTGGAGAGGCGGGTGGTGTGGATCGAGCTGCTGAGCGAGCGGTTGCCGCCAACTGCCCCCCCCTGCAAAGGGCCCTCGGGATGCTGCTGCTGCCCGAAGAACAACTGCCCGCCTGTTCGGCGGTGGTCCGAGCCGAGGCCGCGGGCACCAGCCTGGGAACCGAGATCGACGATGTGATCGCCGCTATCCTGGTCTCACGCTTTAGCGGCCGCACCGTTGCCGAGATCTGCGCCATGGGTGGCATCACCATCGACGACTTCACCAACAGCGTCGCCTACCGCGAAATCTTTGGGCTGGGGCGTCAGGAGGGCCGGCAGGCCGAAGCCGCTGCTCTCACCCTGCGCCTACTCCAACGCCGCTGCGGCTCGCTCAACCCCAACCAGCAGGCCCGCATTCAGGCCCTCCCCCTCATCGCCCTTGAAGCCCTGGCCGATGCCCTACTCGATTTCAAGGGACCGGAGGATCTCGTGGCCTGGCTGGGCGGCCACGCCAGCTGAGGCTGTAACTATCTGTCGGGTAATAGCTTGGCAGAATGAAGCAGAAATACAGTTGCATTTTCGGATGTCCTCAGCAAAGCCCAGTCTTGGTGAGCAGCTTGAGCACGACTAATTGCCGCAACAACTTCAACCCTTTTAAATGAAATCGCCGTGTTGTAGTCGGCTGAGTGACGCAGCGACTGGAGGTCAACAAAAGTATTGCAAACACGGATCAGTTCAGGCTCAATAGAGGTTGTGAACAGCGGAGCTGACCACGGTGGCGTTGTCATTGACTGAGCAAGAACCTTATTGGCGGCATCTTTGACAGCAGTGTGCTGAAACGATCTCGCAACAAATGGCTGCAACGTCGGATTTGCCGTGACACGACGCGCCCCATCGTCAATTAGTAAGTGAAACACTGAATAATACGCTGCTGAAATAGCACGTCTAAGCGACGCCTGTTTAGGCTTCATCGGATCAAGGGCAGCAAGTACACTGGCCTGATCAAGAAGATCAGACGCAAGACTCACTCTTCACCCTCTTTTGAAAAGGAGATCACTGTTGAGACCGGAAGCTCAGTCGCTCTTTTTCGAACCTCAGAGGCAATGGTGTTCAGAATCTGTCCGGTCTCGGGACTTGGGGTTGAAGTGGAAAATGTAGGGAGAAGACTAATTGAGACTTGAATCTCTTCTTGTCCATCCATACCAGTACAGACTGTGGCATGGATAGATGAGACGTGCTCCCGCAGATCTGCCAAATCTTCAATCTTTCTTTTCGAATCCTCGTCCAGCCTGTAGATCATTGTAGGTGGCGCTTTGTCTGATTCTAGCAAGTGCCATGGCCTCGATCATCTTAAAACTTAGTCGGGCCCTATTCTGGCATTTTAAACGTATCCAACGTTCAAGGTAACCGGGCTTGTCCGGCTTTTGGCGAGACTCCGCTTGAACGCAAGGTTGGGTGATCGTACTTCTTCTCGTGGAGCGACGCATGACGAAATAAATCGGGCGGTGGATTACTTTGTTTCCTGCTCTGCTGCAAGGTGGGATTGCTTTGAGTAGATTGATTTGGCTTTTGAAAAACAGACAAAACCTGGATGACGGTTCCGGCCGCTTGGACAAGTGTAAGGAAGGCAACCGCAACACTCAAACGCCAAATTAAACGACCTTGCGTGTTTGTTTCCTTGATTGAACTTCTGATCGTTTCATGAAGCTCGGATATTATATCTACTTGGCTCTTGATTGTCTGATGAGCAATTTTGTCTCTTCGATTAAGTGAGACAAGTTTCTTGATTGGATGGAACCGTAATAGTCCGAGGGATCGATGTTACTCATGAGACCCAACTAGTTATTGAGTGGTTCAGCAAACCACAGCCTACAGACCTCTGCTTTCCGCGAACCTCGCTGGTGTAACTACCGGTTTGTCTCAAAAATATTGCTTTGCAGTTTCGGCGTGTCATCGTCGGAGCACTGAGCCAGCCGCAACCCACCCCGTGGTCGCCAGCGACAAGCTTTTTTACTGGTTGTTCCAGCAGCGCGCCGAACGCCTCCAGCCCTTGGTGGCCTCGCTGCTGCCGCGGATGGAGGGATATGTGTTCAGTGCGCCGGTGCTCAAGGAAAGGGAATACCGGCTTGATGGCCTGTTTCTGCCGCCCGCCGATCAGCCTGAATGGCCCACGATGATCCTGGAGGCCCAGATGGGGGCCGATCCCGACTTCCTGCTGCGGCTCAATGCCGAAACGGGATGCTTGCTGCAGCAACAGCAGCGCCAGGGCCGTCCGATCCGCCATTGGCAGGTGG
>Ga0194059_1001223_pt1 | contig 11157 bp, 9 predicted proteins | sample SepL6211m_MetaG_FD_163426 | JGI IMG/M metagenome (GOLD analysis project Ga0194059, IMG submission 163426) | Anoxic zone freshwater microbial communities from boreal shield lake in IISD Experimental Lakes Area, Ontario, Canada - Sep2016-L626-11m | ecosystem: Environmental > Aquatic > Freshwater >... | reverse complement strand
CATTACCGCTTAATTTATTTTTTCGTAAACCCTTGGTGGTGGGTCATGGACACTGGTTTATCAATGGTGTACATTTTGCCGATAACTAAAAGTATTAAAAATTCCATTAGGAGACAAGATGCGCCTATCTTCACTGCAAGTATTGCTTGCTACTGTTTATTTTTTCTGCGGCATTGCATTTGCTAACGCTGCCTCGGACATTAGCGGCACAGTAAAAAGCCCAAAGGGCCCTGAGGCTGGGGTTTGGGTCATTGCTGAAACGACTGATCTGCCCACTAAGTTCGGCAAGATTGTTGTCACTGATGATCAAGGGCGCTTTTTGATTCCAGGGTTACCTTCAGCCAATTATCAAATTTGGGTGCGAGGTTATGGTTTAGTAGATTCCACTAAAGTGAGTGCTAAACCTGGCGATTCTTTGAATTTAAAAGCAGTGATTGCGCCCAATGCCAAAGCAGCTGCTGAGTACTACCCAGGCATGTATTGGTACTCCATGCTAGAAATTCCAAAGGTAAGTGATTTTCCAGGTACAGGTGAAAAGGGTAATGGTGTTCCACCCTTCATGAAGCAGCAGTACTACTGGGTTGATACCGTAAAAAACGGTTGCCAGTCTTGTCATGCTTTGGGCTCCAAGGGCATTCGTGAGGTTCCTGAGAAATTCAAGCAAATGGGTGGTGGCGACTCTTTTGCTGCTTGGGCACATCGCACGCAAGCCGGTCAAGCAATGCCCTATATGGCTTTAGTGTTAGGTCGTCTAGGACCTGATAAGGGGCTCACTCTATACGCAGATTGGACAGACCGCATTGCTAAAGGTGAGTTGCCGTTTGCAAAACCTGAACGTCCAAAAGGCATAGAAAGAAACGCTGTGTACACCATGTGGGATTGGTCTACACCGAAGTACTACATGCATGATGCAATTTCTACTGATAAGCGCAATCCAAAACTCAATGCGAATGGTCTTATTTATGGCGCTCCAGAAGAGAGTACAGATTTAGTGCCGACCTTAGATCCGGCTAAACATGTGGCAGCGCAAGTACGGATGCCCTATATTGACCCTAATACCCCCTCACAGAAGACAACCCCGATGGGGCCTTCAGCTTATTGGGGTGATGAGGCTATTTGGGATGGTCACACCAGTATTCATAATTTGATTTATGACGAGACCGGCAGGGTATGGTTTGCGGCGCGCATGGGCGTGGCAAGTAACCCAGATTTTTGTAAGGCAGGTTCAGACCATCCATCCGCTAAGGTTGTGCCTTTAAATGAGTCAGTGCGTCATCTTTCGATGTATGACCCTAAAACTAAGGAGTGGAGTCTGATTCGCACTTGTTTTAGTACTCACCATCTTTACTTTGCTCGTGACAAGGACAACACTTTGTGGACTAGTGCCGGCCCTCCTGGAAGTGGTGTGGTGGGTTGGTTAAACACCAAAAAATACTTAGAAACCAAGGATGAGAAGGCTTCACAAGGTTGGACGCCCATCATTGTCGATACCAATGGCAATGGCAAGCGTGATGCTTGGGTGGGACCTAATGATCCTTTAGATCCAAACAAAGACAAGCGCATCATGGCAGCTTTCTATGGTGTTCAGCCAAGTCCGATTGATGACTCTATTTGGGGTCAGGCGATGGACGTAGGTTTCTCCAGGATTGATCAACCAGGTTACTTAATTCGCTTAACACCAGGCTCTGATCCAAGTAATACTGCTTTGGCTGAGATTTTCCAGCCACCAGAAGGTACCTTTGGCTCCCGTGGTTTGGATGTGGATTCAAAAGGTGTTTTATGGACAGTGTTATCTAGCGGTCATATGGCCAGTTTTGACCGTAATAAATGTAAGGGTCCCATGAATGGCCCAACTACCGCCGAAGGTAAACATTGCCCTGAGGGTTGGACTTTGTATCGTTTGCCTGGACCTCAATTTAAAGGCGTTGATCCAAAAGGTAGCGCTGATGGCGCTTACTATATTTGGGTGGATTTATATAACACTCTCGGTTTAGGTAAAGATGTGCCGATCGCCTCCTCAAATGGTGGCGAGGCTTTGGTAGCTTTGGTGGATGGCAAGTTAATTAGCTTGCATGTGCCATATCCAATGGGCTTCTTTACTAAGAATGTGGACGGAAGGATTGATGATGAAAACGCTGGATGGAAGGGTCGTGGAGTGTGGACCACAACTGGAACGCGCGCTCCATTCCATAGCGGTGATGGTAGCAAAGATCAAAATCCTAAAGTATTTAAGGTGCAAATACGCCCCAATCCTTTAGCAAATTAATTGGTAGATTGTTAGATATGAAAAAAAGAATTTCATTGGGTTTGTTGCTTGTTTCATTTGGTACTGCCTCAGCATTTGCTCAAACAAATCAAGAGGCAGCTGCCTTAGCTAATCAAAGTGGCTGTCTGGTTTGCCATAAGGCAGATGGCAAATTAGTAGGCCCCGGCTTTAAAGAGGTTGCCGAGAAATATAAAGACCAGCCAGGGGCGCTTGAGATGTTGATTCAGAAGGTTAAAAAGGGCGGCGCTGGCACTTGGGGTCGTATTCCTATGCCTGCCCATCCTCAGTTGAGCGATGAGTCGCTCAATACTTTAGTAAGTTGGGTCTTGAAGGGCGTACCCGCGCAATAAGAGTGTAAATTTGTGAGATATAAAGTCATCCCTGGATTGTTGTATTGGCTATGTTTTAGTTCAATAGCTGATGCAGCAACCCCACCCCGTATGACCAGATTGACTTGTGAGATTTGGTTAAAGGCAAATGCGAGTGGTTACGTGTATATGGTGGAAGGCTATCTTCTTGGCCTCTATCGCTATCAGTCTTTAGTGGGCAATCCAACTGGTTCTTTTTACCTAGTCTCCACTAAAGAACTTCCTGCGCAGGTCCAAGAGGAATGCAAAAAAGATCCCCAAGCAAACGTTGGGGATATTGCGAATTCGATCAAGCTAGAACTGGATCGAAAGAACGATCTCCGTTAGATTCTTTCTTTAGCTGGGATGGGTTGGTACCAAGGGATATCTTTGTTCTTCCCATAACGGCGCACCCTCAGATTGGCTTGTTCGCCATGACCTGAAAAATTCTCCATATGACACAAGCGTGAGCAATATTCGCCCATAAGAACACTTGCCTCATCAGTAGTAATTTTTTGATAAGTACACGTCTTCAGGAATTTTCCAACCCATAGACCCCCGGTGTAGCGTGCATTACGATTAGTGGGGAGGGTGTGATTCGTGCCAATGACTTTATCGCCAAAACTCACATTGGTTCTGGGGCCTAAAAATAGAGCGCCATAGTTCGTCAAGTTTGCCAGAAAGTAGTCTGGATTTTTTGTCATGACCTGCACATGTTCAAATGCGAGTTCGTTTGCTTTTATGAGCATTTCTTGTTCGGTGTCACAGACGATGACTTCACCGTAGTCAGCCCAGCTCTTAGCGGCAATCTCTGCTGTGGGCAGAATTTTGAGTTGACGTTCTATTTCAGCAATGGTTTCATTGGCAAGATTTTCACTGGTGGTAAGAAGTATTGCTGGAGAGGTAGGGCCATGCTCTGCTTGCCCCAGCAGGTCGACAGCACACATCTCTGCGTCAACCGACTCATCTGCAATGACTAGCGTTTCAGTTGGCCCTGCAAATAAGTCGATACCCACTCTGCCAAATAATTGACGCTTTGCTTCTGCAACAAACATATTGCCAGGGCCTACCAGCATATCAACGGGCGCTAAAGATTGAGTGCCTATAGCCATTGCCACTACAGCTTGAATTCCCCCTAATACCAAAATTTCATCGGCACCAGCCATGGACATAGCAGTCACAATTGCTGGATGAGGTTGACCTTGGTAGGGAGGAGCTGTTGAAACGACTCTAGGGACACCCGCTACCTTTGCAGTGAGAACACTCATATGAGCAGATGCTAGCAATGGATATTTTCCGCCTGGGACATAGCAACCAACTGCATTCATTGGAATATGTTTATGACCAAGGGTGACTCCAGGGAAAGTCTCAACTTCAACCTCTTTCATAGAGTCACGTTGAATTTGCGCAAAATTTCGAATTTGCTTCTGAGCAAATGTAATATCTTCAATCTCACGAGCGGAGAGTTTTTTTCGGGCAGATTCAATTTCTGCTTGAGAGAGGCGAAAATCTGCAGGATCCCATTGATCAAACTTCTGACTATATTCATGTACCGCTAGATCGCCCCGAGTCTCTATATCTTTGATAATAGATTCGACGGTGACTCTTACTTTTGCATCATCACTGGCACGCATATCTGCATCTTTGCCACGTTTAAGGTATTTAATCATTCCAGTTTCCAGTTATATGTCTTTTGGGTATATGTTTATTGGGTTTGGTGTGAGTTTAGTCCACCAAAATTTTTTCAGAAATAATAAATTTAGCAGCGCTTAAGATGTCACTCTCCAAACTCTTTTTAGCTAATCTTGAATCTTTTTTTTCAAAGGCCTCAACAAGTCCGTCATGGTGCAATCCAGCAACTTTCTGAGGGACTCTCTTGTGCAGGTCATAGTTCAGAATTGGTCCAATGCGTAACCATAAAGTCTCGATCATTTGCATGAGCAATTCTTTATGTGCTGCACGATACGCTGAAAAATGAAAATGGCGATTCTGTTCGATCAGAATGCGTGTATTAGGAATTTTTTTATCCATCTCTAGATCAAATAATTTTTGATTCTTTTGAATGATCTTGAGTTCTGCTTCAGTTCTGCTCTTTGCGGCAATGCTGACTGCCATACCCTCAAGTGCAATGCGGATATTTGTGAGTTCTTGAAATTCTGCAACAGTAAGTACTGGAACGCGAATGGCTTTTTGAGGTGTCATTTCAAGGGCGCGCTCTGCCACGAGTTGGTGCACTGCACCCCTGACGGGCATAACGCTGACCCCAAGAGATTGACTGATATTCCTTAGAGATAAGGCTTCCCCAGGCATCAAATGGCCCATGGTGAGCCAGGTCTTGAGTTGCCGGTATACATCTTGACCCATCGTCACCCTTTCGGGTGTGGGTGTCGCGATAGTTTCTTTACTAAGGGTTTTCATTAGGGTTATAGTTATTGACAAACTGTGATCACAGATGGAAGATGACACACAATAATAAAAAAAACAAGATGTTTAATTTAAAAAGCATTGCTAAATAGGGAGGTGGAGGAGATGAAGCAAAAAGAAAATATGTCTGCACAGGCTTTGGAAGTGGGTGCAGGTGTGACATCAGAAAAGCGTCGACAAGTGATCACTGGCACGATCGCTTCAGGTCTTGCAATGGCTATGCCAAGCTTGGTTTTGGGGCAAGCAAACAACCCAATCAAGATTGGACATTTGACGCCACGTACTGGATTCTTAGGGCCTATGGGTGAGTATGCAGTGATGGGTGCAACCTTAGCTGTAGAAGAAATTAATGCAGCTGGTGGAGTGAATGGGCGCAAATTTGAATTGATCTCAGAAGACAGCGTGAACCCTCAAACCGCATCCACCAAGGCTCAGCGTATGGTTGAGCGCGATAAAGTGAACTTCTTCGTAGGCGAGATTAGCTCTGCTTCAGGCTTGGCAATTGCACAAGTTGCAACACGTGCAAAAACATTGTTTTTTCAAACCGGTTGCAATTCTGACGCGCTGCGCGGCAAGGACTGTAGCCGTTATATGTTCCATATGGAAGCAAACAATACGATGTATGTTCGCACTGTTGGTCGCGAGTTGATGCGTAAGAAAATGGTGAAAGGTAAGCGTTGGATGGCATTCACAGCCGATTATGCTTTCGGTCATGATTTGTTTGAAAAGACTAAAAAGTTCATGGATGAGAATGGCGGCATCTTTGTATCGAATGATTTAATCCCAACTGATGCAATGGAATTTAGCCCAATGCTTTTGAAGATTCGTCAGCAAAAGCCAGATTTGGTGATGAGTAATTTAGCTGGTAATTCAACCACCAACTTCATGAAGCAGTACAACGAATTCAAGATTCCAATTCCATTGGCTGGTGCTGACTTAAATGCAGTCAGCATTTGGGGTGCGGGCGAAGCTGGTTTTAGTGGTACTTGGCCAATTATTTGGACTCACCAGGTCAAAGCACCGTCTGCGCAGAAATTCACAGATACCTTTATGAAGCGTTTTGGTGTTCCAGCCGATAACCAAGGGGTAGCGGATTACTTGGCTATCAAGATTATTGCTAAAGCAATGCAGGCAACTAATTCAGATGATGCTGAGAAGATCATTCCTTATCTTGAGAGTGGTGTGAAGTTTGACGTCCTACGCTCTAGAGAAGGCTATTTCCGCCCCTGGGATCATCAGCTCTTATTTGAAATGTATACCGTTCAGCCTGCTAAGGGTGCAACTAAGTGGGATAACTTCGTCACAAGTGCACCCATCCCTGGGCCGAATGAATCACTTGAGGTTCTAGCGCCAAGCCAGATGGAGAATGCTTGTAATTTCTCTTCATAGATTCATAGAGTAGACGTATTTATATGCTGCCGGGTTACTTTTAATCCGGCAGTTTTTTCAAAGCCAATCAGTGGCGGGGCATCTTGGACATCAACATTACATTTTTATTTGAGCAGGTCGTTAACGGCGTGCTCTTGGGGTTTTATTACCTTTTAATTGCCCTTGGTTTATCTATCATCTTCAGTTTAGGCGGTGTGGTGAATTTAGCCCATGGTGCTTTTTATGCATTGGGCGCATATGCCATGGTGGTTTTATCTAAGTACATTGGATATATACCTGCGTTTGTCATTTCACCGATAGTCGTTGCCTTCATTGGCATCTTGATCGAGAGATTGATGATTCGACGCTTTTATCAAAAAGATCCGGCACTGGGGCTTTTATTTACCTTTGGTTTGGCGATGGTCATTGAGCAGGGATTGCGCATGATATTTGGCGCATCTCCAAAGCAATTTGCTATTCCAGAATTTGCTCAAGGACAACTTATTTCAGGTGATTTTGTCTACCCTTACTATCGATTTGGGATGTTGGGAATTGCTGTCCTTGCAGTTGTTCTTACTTGGCTTTTAATGAATAAAACTGCATTTGGCAAGATAGTTAAAGCAGGTGTGGTTGATGCGGAAATGGTGAGGGCACAAGGAATCTCCTTAACGCCCATTATGACGGCGGTATTTGCTTTAGGGGTTGCTTTGGCTGCACTGGCTGGGGTTTTGCTTGCGCCGATTACTGGCGTACATCCCTCTATGGGCGCGGAAATTCTGACGGCAGCCTTTGTAGTGGTCGTGATTGGCGGACTTGGTAGTTTCTGGGGGGTTGTAATTGCCGCATTATTGGTGGGTGTTATTCGTGGATTGACTGCTTATTTTTTCCCGCCCGCATCGGAAGCATCTTTATACGTTGTGATGTTAATTATTTTGCTGTTGCGCCCTAGAGGTTTGATGGGTGAGCGCGTAGAGAGATTTGAGTAATGAAAAGTATAAAAAATAGTATCGCTTTACCAATATTCCTAGTGTGCTTGCCTATTTTATTGCAATGGGGTGGATTAACGTATACCTCCGCAGTAGAGTGCCTCTTATTAGCCCTTGCAGGCTTAGGCCTCAACCTGCTTTTTGGATATACAGGTTTGGTTTCCTTTGGTCATGCTGCATGGTTTGGTATTGGTGCCTATGGAGTAGCGATTTTCCAAATACGCTATTTTAAAGACGGTGTTTTATTCCCAATCCTCTTATCAACTCTGGTGGTGATTGCTGCATCATTATTGCTGGGGGCATTAATTCTGCGGAGAAGGGGTGTGTATTTCTCCCTTTTGACATTAGCCTTTAGTGCCCTCTGTTTTACTGTGGCATTTAGGTGGACAGCTTTGACTGGTGGTGAAAATGGTTTAGGTGGAATCGGTCGAGGATCATTTTTAGGTTTTTCTCTTGATCAAGGTTTGAACTTCTATATCTGGGTTGCAATGTTGTTTTGGTATGCAACTTGGATCTTGCATCGCGTGATTTCATCTCCATTTGGTTTGGTCTTGGTGGGGATTCGTGAGAATGAACAGCGCATGCGCTTTCTGGGCTTTAACCCTAGCGTTTACAAATTAATTGCATTTGTCTTGTCAGCAAGTATTACTGGTTTCGCTGGCGGGCTCTCTGTTCTTAATCACCGTATTGCATCAGCTGAAAGTTTGTCTGTTGCATTTTCCGGAGAGCTTCTAGCTCTGGTCATTATTGGGGGCATGAGGAGTTATGCGGGGCCGATTATTGGCGCACTCTTCTTTGTTCTCTTTAGGGAATACTTATCGATCTATACCGAAAACTGGCTTTTATATTTTGGCTTGGTGTTTATTTCTTTTATTCTTTTTTCTCCTCAAGGATTGGCGAAAATATTTACGCGCTTCAAATCTCTACTTTTTAAAGAGGAAGTTGGAACCGCGGCTATGTCAGCACGCTCTATCGGAGCCGAGCTTCAGCCAATCCCTGGCTTTCTGAAGCGTGGTGCAGCACTTGATTTAAAGGCTACTCATGTTTCTAAAAGTTTTGGCGGAATTGCGGCAGTAAAAGATGTAAGTGTTGTGATTAAAGGCAAAGGCCTACATGCCTTGATTGGTCCTAATGGCGCTGGAAAAACTTCATTCTTCAACTTGCTATCAGGCATGTTTGCAGCAAATAAAGGCGTGATCTCTTATGGCGATCAAGTTCTGCCACAAGCCAATCCAAACAAAATTTGTTTGCAGGGTGTTGCGCGATCTTTTCAGATTACCAACCTGTTTAAAGAGTTAAGTGTTTATGACAATTTGCGACTCTCATTGCTAGCAAAAGACGAGAAACGCTTAAATATGTTTTCGCACGTCGACAGCTTGCAGGAGTTAAATGCTAAAACTGATGAGCTAGTAACTTATCTTGGCGTTAGAGGGATGGAGCAAGCGCTCGCCGAAGATTTGTCGTATGGCGGTCAGCGCTTAGTAGATATGGGGCTGGCTTTAGGATCTTCACCTGGCATTCTGTTATTGGATGAACCTTTGGCCGGCTTATCGGTCAATGAAAGAAACCGCATTGGTAACATGATTCGTCAGTTGGCAGATGAGATTGGCGTCTTGCTTGTTGAGCATGATATTGATCGCGTCCTGGAAATTGCCGATGAAGTTACGGTGATGAATATGGGTGAGGTATTAATCAATGCCGCTCCAGCTGAGATTCGCTCAGACGAACGCGTTAAAGAAATTTACATCGGCTCTGGTGTTTCTACCCTAGTAGCTATGGCCAAGCCTACTGAATACCAGGGCGATGAAGTGCTGCGTTTATCGAAGGTCAATGTGTTTTATGGCAAGAGTCATATCCTGCATGACATTGATTTCAGTATTCATAAGGGAGAAACGATTGCTGTTTTAGGTCGTAATGGCGCAGGTAAATCGACCTTAATGAAGAGCCTCGTTGGCCTTGCGCAGATTGGCTCTGGAGATGTCTTTGTAGATAGACAGGAGATTTCACAAGTTCAAACTGAACAAATGGCTAGGCGTGGTATTGCTTATGTGCCGCAGGGTAGACGTTTGTTCTCTGGTATGACTGTACGAGATAACTTGATGCTAGGTCGATTGAAGCGATCAGGATCATCGGAAGGCAGTTGTTGGACTAATGAGCAAATATTTGAACTATTTCCTCGGATTGCCGAGCGAATCGATATTTATGCTGATCAGCTTTCGGGTGGCGAACAGCAGATGGTTGCGATTGCACGAGCGCTTGTAGGAGAAGTTAAAGTGCTTTTGTTGGACGAGCCTTTTGAGGGGCTCTCTCCGGTAATGGCCGAGGAAGTCTTCAAGGCTATTTTGAAGATTCGCGAGAGTATGGCGATCTTGATTGTTGACCATAACTTAGATCTTGCACTGGCCGTTTCCAACAGGGCCCTAGTTTTGGATCGAGGGCGCGTATCCCATTATGGCGAAGCAAGGCCGTTGTTAGTTGATCTTGCATTTAGACAAGAAAAGCTTTGGATTTAATTTAATTGATGAAGGATTTGACATGAGTTCTATTGCTGGCCCCGTTGCATTTGGCGGGCAGAGTTTGGTTGGGAAACGCGTACTAGTCACCGCAGGTGCTAATGGGATTGGCTTGTGTATTACCCAGGCATTCTTATCTGTTGGTGCAAAAGTATTGGTCTCAGACGTGGACGAGAAGGCCTTAAGAGCTATTTCTGAAGAAATGGGCGTGCCAGTTTTTCCATGTGATGTTTCTAAAGAAGCCGAAGTTAAGAAGCTATTCTCCTATCTAGATACAGAGTTGGGCGGTCTTGATGTATTGATAAATAACGCTGGTGTTGCAGGGCCTACTGCAGCGGTAGTAGATATGAAGTTGGAGGATTGGCAACGCACATTTGATGTCAATATCACTGGGCAATTTTTATGTTCCCAAAACGCTATTCCACTTCTGAGAAAAAATTCAGCCGCATCCATCATTAATTTATCTTCTGCAGCTGGTCGGTTAGGCTTCCCGTATAGGGCGCCATATTCAGCATCAAAATGGGCTGTTGTTGGTTTTACCAAGTCCTTGGCATTAGAGTTGGCTGATATGAATATTCGAGTGAATGCAATATTGCCTGGGGCAGTGGACGGCCCCCGAATTCGGGCGGTGATTAAGGCTAAGGCTGAGGCGCAAGGTGTTGATTATTCTGAGCTCGAAAAGATCTATAGCGGTCAATCTGCGCTTGGAAGATTTATCCCTCCGGAGGATATTGCGAATATGGCTGTTTTCCTGGCCAGCGACTTAGCGCGCAATATTAATGGTCAAGCGCAACAAGTTGACGGCTATACACAAGCACTTACTTAACTCAACACAAGATATATATTATGAAAATTGCAGTCATTGGCGCAGGCTTAATTGGTAAATCATGGGCAGTAGTATTTGCAAGGGCGGGTTTCCAGGTGCAGTTGTGGGATGGTTTGCCAGAGGTCAGAGAAAGAGCTCTTTCTGATATTGCTAAAACCATGGATGCTCTGCATCAAATGGGTTTGATGGGTAATCCAGAGAAATTTATCAAGTTAGTAACTGTATTTGATGATGTTGTGGATGCGGTCAAAGGCGTTTCTTATATTCAGGAAAATTTGCCGGAAGTCTTGGAAATTAAGAGAGATATTTTTAGCAAGTTATTGGCAGCTACCGCTGATGACGTTGTCATTGCTACCTCTACTTCAGGCATCAAGATGTCAGATATTGCGAGTGAGATGAAGGGGCGGGAACGTTGTTTAGTTTCTCA
>Ga0194059_1001219_pt1 | contig 11171 bp, 14 predicted proteins | sample SepL6211m_MetaG_FD_163426 | JGI IMG/M metagenome (GOLD analysis project Ga0194059, IMG submission 163426) | Anoxic zone freshwater microbial communities from boreal shield lake in IISD Experimental Lakes Area, Ontario, Canada - Sep2016-L626-11m | ecosystem: Environmental > Aquatic > Freshwater >... | reverse complement strand
TTGCTCTACAGTCTCCATAACTAGCTTTTAGTTTATTCAAAGTAATGTGACATTGCTAGCGCTAAACAAAATATTTTTAATTAATTTTGTAAGGTGAAATTGTCATATTTGACCTTGATCTAGTAAGTCTATCAAGTAATCTAACACTACACTAGGATATTTTTTTTGTCTTATTTTAAGTAACGCTTGAATAAAGATACTTTTTTACAGAAAAATCTATGATGGATTTTAGTTAAAACTGCAAAGTAGCTTTTTTTATTGCTTTTTGTTTGGAAATATTTTCGATGGCTGAGTCTATTGTAAGATAAAGATCTTCACCACGAGTCTCAGTATAAAAATATTCATCTTTAAGATGAATCGTAAGCTCAGTACTATGACGCAAAACTTTATCTACTGTATTGTCAATTAGAATAAAGAAGGTAGCATCGAATATTTTCTCAAAATCCTTATGAATTTTTTGCATACGATTATTCACATATGCCCGTATTGCAAGTGATACTTCAGAATGAGCATTCTCAATAGTTATATTTGAAGTTGATTTCCTGATGGTAGATAAGAAAAAGGTATCAAATCGTTCCTTATTGATAAAGTCTAGGGCAAAATAGGTTTTATTATTTTGCATAAAATTTAACAATATTTAATTTATTGTGTGCTAGTTTATATTTAATGTCTTCAAAGAGCCTATTAAAATCTGCATAAGATAGGCTCTTCATACCTAGCAAGGCAAATGACTCATTAGCCTCATTTTTTTCAATTGCCATTAAGCGGGTTAATTCAGTCACCTTAAAGCCTCTCTAAAAATTGCCTGCTTTTTTAAATTATTTTTTTATTACTCATATATTGCCAAGTTAAAGTTGGATAAAGCCACGTTCAAGTTGGTAAATGAAGCTACTAAAATCCATCAATGTAATAAATCTGACTTAAATCTATTAAAGGTTCATGATGTTAGTTAGACAAGAAAGCACTCTAGGGAGTTTTTACTATCAACAAATACGTTATCGAGCATTTCCATTTAGCTTTTAATGCTGGACTAATCAACCGGTTTGGTAAAATACCTACCGCTAATAAGTTAGCTATTGAATTTAATCTACGTCACGTTTCGTCAAATCCAATTAGCCGTGAATCTGCAAGAAAATGGATCAATGGCCAATCAATGCCAGAGACAGCAAGACTTAAGACGCTAATTAGCTGGCTTAACTTAGATGCATCATTCATTTATGCTACGACTTTCATCGAGAAATCTAGTATTCATCTTGGGATTGATAGCGAGGAAGATAGGGCAAAAGTAGAGGCCTATCAGCTGCGAAAAATAGAAGGTTTTGCGCAAGCCGCTTTGAACGGTGTTTCACCCCTGACGGCTATATTAAATACAGATGGCATCATTATTTTGGTCAATACCGCATGGCGAGCTGCTGCCATGCTCTATCCAAAATTAAAGGGCGGAAGCCTGGGATGCGAGGGCGTTAATTATCTTGAGGTTTGTGATAAGGCAAGAGGACTAGGCTCTACAGAGGCTAATAAAGTAGCACAGTGTATTCGTGATGTTATGGCGGAACATACGAAAACATTTGTCTCAAAATATCCTTGCCACAGCAATGGAGATAAAAGATGGTTTGAGGTTAAGGTATCAGCCTATGAACAACTTGGCGAAGCGTGTTTTGTTGTTACGCACATGCCAATTACGGAAGCAGCTTTTAACAAGAAAAGCTAATTAAAGAATACTCATTGAAGTGTTCTTTAAAAGGCGGCTTAGCCAGTTAGTCCTCTCCAACTATAGTCCGGCCAAGAGCGTCTAAATCAGCTTCGTCTACTATTAAATAGTCATCCTCAATCACAGTTGCTCCTTCTAATTGTTCGATATATTCCCGAATAGCATAATAAGGGGGTAATTGAGCCTAGTTATCATTTTGTGGATCCCAAACTTTATAGCGATAGACTGATAATTTCATATGGTTTGGGTTAATCATCTCCCCAGTCCGCTTGCGCTTGATTCGGAATATGGCTCATTTCATTAATTTTGCGCCTAGTTAAATGCTGCCAGATAAGGTGTTCTTGAACGAGTTGATTACTCTGCAGCTCTGAGAACTTTTCTGGCAGGCTATCTTCTTCAATTTCTAATTGGCGAGTATTCATGATGTGCGCCCCTATGCATACAGTCAATTTGGTTGCCAATGAATTGGTTGAAACATGCTGTATCGAAACAAGAACTAGGGCATGCTCAGCCAATCCATTAGCATGTCTCTATGCTGAACCTATCTTGCTCTTTTGTGTAATTAATTTCGTAGTTTTTTAGCAGATGAAATATTATTGCGCAGCATCAAAATATGGCTCTAGATAAGTGACTACTTCCTTAAAAAGGATTGATGTAGCCAGGTATACATATAAAAGCATGACGGGGTTACCGCCATGCTTTACTACTCTTATGAAGTAGCTTTTTAAGAAGCTGAAAGTTTGATGTTTCAACCCTTTTGAATGCCTATACAGATATAGGCATAGTAGTTGGCATAAAGCCAGCGCAGAGCATACGATTTCTGAACCCTGCACTTTCATCCTATGCTTACTTTTTAGATACGTCAAGACTAATTAGGGTAAATCTGCCAACAAAGTCATGTGTCATAGGCGGGCGGTCTTTGGGGTTCTGTAGGGTGGCAGTGGCGGTCAAAGGGCTTCGACACTGTTTTGTCGGGTAAACCGACAAAAATAATAGTTTTGGCTCAAGTTCTCTTGGGTCACCAAGAAATACCAAAACCACCTGCGGGTAGTTTTTCCATTTTGGAATATTATAAAAATAGATCAATGGAGTTAATATGTGTCGATGGATGGCCTATGCTGGAGAAAAGATTTATTTAGAAAATCTCCTTTTTTTGCAAAAGAATTCACTCATTTCTCAAAGCCTAAAAGCTACAAAATCAAGCTTTGCCACTAGTGGCGATGGTTTTGGACTAGCTTGGTATGGCGGTAAAAAAACTCCTGGTCTATTTAAGGATGTTTTACCTGCTTGGAACGATGAAAACTTAAGGCAACTGAGTCAGCATGTCAAAAGTGGTCTCTTTTTGGCTCATGTAAGAGCTTCTACTGGTACTGGAGTCTCACGAGCCAATTGCCATCCTTTTGCCTGTGGTAAATGGAGCTTTATGCATAATGGCCAAATTGGAAATTGGTCATTGCTACGTCGTGACATTGAGTCCATGATTTCAAAGGATTACTATAATTATCGATTAGGCACTACCGATAGTGAGGCTCTTTTTTTACTGGCACTATCTTGTGGATTGGAGAAAGATCCAGTAGGCGGCATCAAAAAAGCGATTGAGAAGATTCATATTCTTTTAGAGGCTTATGGGGCAACTGAACCGCTTAGATTATCAGCCGCCTTGAGTGATGGCAAATCCATTTGGGCTTTTAGATATTCAAGTGACCATCAGTCACCATCCCTTTTTTATGGCACACCTGATCTGCATAAAAAACAAGGTCAGTCGAGGATGATTAATACAATTGCCTCTGAGCCATTTGATGATGACTCAGAGCACTGGACTTCGGTAGGAGAATCTAAAGTTATTTTATGGAAAAACAAGGCCGTGTCAGTTAGTTCATTTATCTGACTGAATTGCTACTGCTTTAGTAGATACTTTCTAGACTAATAATTAGTCTATTTCCCCTTGGCAATTAGAGCAAGACCAATAATCTAACCTCCTAGCTATCAAGCTCAGGTCTTAGTGGGCACTATTTAGTTAAGACCATTCAATTTAAATAATCTCATCTAAGCTTAGCTTATATTCTTTATCAACAATAAAGCGTCCATTTTTGGGTTGATTTATATAATTGTCATTAAAGGTGTTTTGGAGAGTATCGTCGACAGGAGACTCACTTGATTTAGTGGGGTTAGTCAAATAGCAACTCGGAGTCAAGTTCTTACTCATATCTATATCGCCATCATTAGATTGATAGCAGATTAACTCGGAAAGATTACAATTTGATGAAATATTTACATTAGCCAAATTAATACAACTGTAATAATTACCCACCATTATCCTAAATTTTATATAACAAAAAAATGCTTACGATTAAATTTATTTTTACTGTCTACGCTTTTTCATTCATAAGCTCATTTGCTAATGCAGGCTCACTTGAGGATAGGGAAATTGAACAAAAATTCGCCAAATGCAACGTAACGAACGACGGTAAACTAACGCTTTTGCAGGCTAAAAATTGTATGCCAAAGGTAGCTAAAAATTTCTCAATTATCGATTCTCAAAATCGAGGCTATGTGACTGTTGCTCAAATTAAGGCATTGGTCGACTCTAGGTAAGAATTTTCATATTTTGACAATCGGAATCAATATAGTGCTTATGGCTCCTTGCCGCTAAGTAGATGCCGAAATGAAAACAGCGCTTTTGATTTAAATTGATTTAGATATAAAGCCGAAATCTCTAGTTCAGCTCCTCTTGGTCAGAACAGAAAAGCAAGCCCTCACTATACATAACGTAGTGATATTTTAGGGCTATGTAAATAGCGCTGGAGGGTGCTATCGGACTCATTATTTAATTGTCACATACTCGTCATATTTCATTGCCATATTGAGAGAATGAAAGTTGCATTCTTCAAAATTACCGAGATTTATCAAGAAAAAGGTTGCCACCACTACGACGGCGACGGTATTTCTCAATTGGCTCACGCTTGGCAGTGCGGACAACTTGCCAAAGAGAGTGGCGCTAGCCCTAAATTACAACTTGCAGCCTGGTTACATGATATCGGCCATCTATTGTCTAAAAAAGAAGGCACCCCAACTACCTATGGGCACAATGATCATCATGAGCAGACTGGAGGAAAATATCTAGCTAAGTTTTTTTCTGGTGATGTTACGCAACCAGTATTGATGCATGTTTTAGCAAAGCGATATCTCGTAACTACCGATGCTAACTACTACAAATCTTTATCACCAGACTCTATCAGAAGCTTAGCGCTTCAGGGTGGTGAAATGACTAAGAATGAGTGCAATGAATTCATAGAACATCCTTTTGCAAGTGATGCTATTTTATTAAGAAGGTGGGATGAGTTAGGAAAAGATCTGAATTGGATCATGCCTTCAAAAGCAAATGTGATAACAGAGTTGCGAACTTTAGTCGAGAAGTGCATATGAGAAATGTACTTTCAGTAAACGATGCAAACAAAGCGTTCTTTTCAGACGGAAGAAAAACGCGAGCTTTATCTAATGTGACGATTAATATCGCTGCCGGTGAGCGGGTAGCATTAATTGGCGCATCTGGCTCAGGAAAATCTACTCTGATCAGAGCTATTTGTGGCTTAGAGATTTTGGATAAAGACAGCAAAGAGTTAATGATTAATGGTCGGGAAATTCAGTCACATGGTCATTTATCAAAAAATGTTCGTCAGATTAGAAATGAATTAGGAATTATTTTTCAACAATTTAATTTAGTTAATCAATTAGATGTTATTACTAATGTGTTAATTGGAATCTGTCCTCAAAAAAATATTATTCAAACTATTACTAGGAGATTTTCTTTAGAAGAAAAAGCGAAAGCTCTAGATGCGCTTGAGAGTGTTGGTTTGGTTGATATTGCATACCAGAGAGCCTCGACATTATCTGGCGGACAGCAGCAACGAGTAGCAATTGCTAGAGCTCTTGTTAAGGGGGCAAAGATTCTATTAGCAGATGAACCAGTGGCATCTCTAGACCCAGAGTCCTCTCGAAGGGTAATGGAGATAATGGTGAATTTATCTGAAAAATTAAATCTAACCTTTGTAACTAGCTTACATCAGATTTCAGTGGCGAAAAAATACTGTGAAAGAACTGTTGCCCTAAATAAAGGTTGTGTAGTCTTTGATGGCCCTACCAAAGAGCTGACTACTCTCGTCTTGGCGAAGTTGTACGGTTCAAATAAAGGCGATCTATTGATGCATGAAGATTTTGATTATTTTGAAGAGGCAGGTAATTTAGAGCCAAAGCTTGCATTGGTTCAATAGACGTTAATTTTTTATTGGGGAGTTTTAAATGAAATTAAGTAAAGTATTTATGGTAGGACTTGTTGTCTTATTTGCATGTTTGGCACAAGCTAAAGAAATTAATTTTGGAATTATCTCAACTGATTCTGCCTCAGTTCAAAGAGATCGATGGGAGCCATTCTTTAGGGATATGGAGAAGCAGACTGGCCTTACAGTCAAATCATTCTATGCTCCAGACTATGCTGGAGTGATTGAGGCAATGCGTTTTAATAAAGTACAGGTCGCTTGGTTTGGAAATAAAGCTGCCATGGAAGCGGTTGATCGTGCTAATGGTGAAGTTTTTGCTCAAGTAGTTTTTGCTGATGGCGCCTTAGGGTATACCTCCTATTTGATTACACAAAAAGATTCGCCTTATAACAATGTAGACGACGTTATTAAAAATGGTAAGAGTATTAATTTTGGTATTGGTGATCCAAATTCAACCTCCGGATTTTTGGTTCCATCCTATTACATCTTTGCTAGACGAAATATAGAAGCTAGGGATACATTCAAAACAGTTAGAAATGCTAGTCATGGTGCAAATATTCAAGCTATTCTTGCAAAGCAGCTTGATGTCGCAACAAATAATTCCGAGGAAATTGATCGTTTAACAGCAACTAAGCCAGAAGCTGCTAAAGAAATCAAGGTAATTTGGAAGAGTCCATTAATTCCAAGTGATCCATTCGTTTGGCGCAATGATTTAGATAAAGAAACAAAAGATAAATTAAAACAATTTATTTACAATTATGGAAAAACAAATCCAGAAGAAAAAGCTATACTTAAAAATATTTATAACTATGGTGGATTTAGGCCTTCTACGAATGCACAATTAAACCCAATTCGACAATTGGAGCTGTATAAGGAATTGCGCAAGGTTGAGGCTGATAATACACTGAGCGAAGGTGACAAGGCAAAGAAAGTTGCTGAACTCAATGAGTCCCTAGCTAAGATCAAATGAATGGATTTGCATCTGAACTTTCATTAGATCGAGTCAAGGCGCGAGCCTACGAAGAGAGGCATGGCCCGGCCTATTATTTAGGTTGGGCCCTTTTCTTTTTAGTGTTAGCCTGGGCTTGGCAGGGCGCTGAAATGCGTCCTCTCGATCTCATCAAAGATTCAGGAAATATGAGAAAGTATGCAGCTGATTTTTTCCCGCCTAACTTTAGAGATTGGAAGCTATATGTAGCGGAAATGCTAGTCACTGTGCAAATTGCCATTTGGGGTACTTTGTTGGCAATTGTTGCCGCTGTCCCATTAGGCTTGCTTAGTGCATCTAATGTGGTCAGTCCATGGGTATATCAGCCAGTTCGTCGTTTAATGGATGCTTTACGTGCAATCAATGAAATGGTTTTTGCAATGTTATTTATTGTTGCTGTAGGATTGGGTCCATTCGCAGGAGTACTTGCATTATTTGTTCATACAACTGGTACGTTAGCAAAATTATTTTCAGAGGCAGTTGAGGCAGTAGATTCTAGGCCTATTGAAGGTATTCGTGCGACCGGCGCAAATAGAGTGGCAGAAATTGTTTATGGAATTTTGCCTCAGGTGATGCCTTTGTGGGTTTCTTACTCTCTTTATCGTTTTGAATCTAATGTAAGGTCAGCATCAGTAGTCGGGATGGTTGGAGCTGGTGGTATTGGTGTGATTCTTTATGAGGTTATACGCGGATTTCAATACTCACAAACGTGTGCAGTTCTGATAATTTTAATTGTTACAGTTACTATTATTGATCTGATTTCCTCCTATTTAAGGAAGCTTGCCAGTTAAATAATGTATAAGCCATATATTTACTTAGGCGCAGGGTCTCTTCAGGAATTAGAAAATCTATATCCTGATCTCGGATTTCATCTTATTCGAATTCCAGAAATTTCCAATGTTGAAATAGAGAAGATACGAACTTACTTGCATGGCAGAATAATTTCAGAAGTAATATACCTAAAGGGTATGCCTGATATTCAATATGTACAAAAACTTCAAAATGATTTTTGGCAATACGCCGATTGCGAAAACTCCGTTCTATTGGGAATTGGGGGTGGTAGCGTAATGGATGTGGCCAAAGTATTGCGCTTTAGATCTGATAGAAATGGTTGGTTAAGCAAACATCTTGATAAATCTATTGATGATCCTACTCTCATCAAAATGCCTTTATTGCTAGCTTCTACAACGGCAGGTACTGGTAGCGAGGTCACACCTACAGCAACTATCTGGGATTTTAATAATCAGCGAAAGCATTCCTTTTTTGGCGAACAAGTTTTAGCAAATGTAGCTATCGTAGACCCATGTTTATGCCTTGGTGCTCCTTGGCTTATTTCACGTGATGCTGCGATTGATGCTCTTTCACATGCACTAGAAGCTCTTTGGAATAGGAATAGGTCTAACGAAACTAATAATCTGGCTATTTTTGCCGCAAAGAAAATTTGCTATTTTCTGCCTCTATTGAGAGAAAATTTAGAGAATCTGGAATTTCGACAACAGCTTTCAGAGGCAGCATTATCTGCAGGCTTAGCTATGGCTGCAACTCAAACAGCTCTGGCACATGCTTTGTCATATGCTGATACTGCCAAAGGTCAAAAAAGTCATGGACAAGCTTGCGCTTATTGGTTGCCTTATGTGTGGCAGCGATTGATCCAAAGCAAGTGTGACTCTGATATTTTAGATTCTATACAGGAAGCTGTGGCTCAATCTTTTTCGACCCCAATTGAGATGTATCACTGGTTATTAAATTTAGATTTTTCAGTATATCCACCGCTTGAGCAAGATCAAGCTATTGAGGAGCAGGTAAATGTTGTAAGACGCTCTACGCGGGGAAAAAATTTTGCAGGATTTGAGATCGGCGATGAATAAAAGATACGACCTTTTAGTTGTGGGGGCTGGAATTGTTGGCCTTGCCCATGCCTATGAGGCTAGGAAAAGAGGTTTATCAGTAGCAGTCATTGAGCAAAATGCGCAATGTACGGGGGCATCGATTCGTAATTTTGGGTTCATAACTGTATCCGGACAAAGCTCCCAAGACACTTGGCTAAGAGCGGTATATTCTGCCCAAGTTTGGAGGGCGTTAGCAGGCTTGGCTAAGATTAGAATTCTGCATCAAGGAACTTGGATTTTATGTCAGCGTCCTGAGGCGGTAGAGGTAGCCAAAGCCTTTTTAAAAACTTCTATGGGTGCAGAATGCACTTTCTATCCTAAAGCGAGCTATAAAGATTTAGCAAGTCATGGCTTCATTAATACGAATAGCCTAAGATTACAAGAATCATTGGGGCTACTCTACAGCCCTCACGAATTTCGGGTTGAATCTAAAGAGGCAATTCCCCAGCTCGCAAATTATTTACAAACAGAATTAGATGTTAATTTTTATTGGAACACTGAGGTCTTATCCATTGATGACTCATTTATTCAGACCTCAAACGATCGCATAGACGCAAGTAGAGTAGTGATATGCCCAGGTGCGCAATTGACAGGAATAGCTAAATCCTACATAGAAAAACATCATTTGGAGCTGTGCACTCTGCAAATGTTAAGAGTAAAAGTGCAGGATGGCTTTATTTTACCCGGCAGCGTAATGACAGATAATAGCTTGGCGCGATATTTAGGTTGGTCAGATTTACCTGAGGCTACAGCACTTAAAGAGCGCATCGTACAGGAGATGCCTGAATATATAAAGGAAGGGATTCATTTAATTGTTGTACAAAGCGCAGATGGTAGCTTGATAGTGGGTGATTCCCATCGGTATGGATCTTCTGAAGACGTATTTGCTAGTAGCAAAATTGATCAGCTAATTATTGAATTAATGTATCGGGTTTTAAATATTACTGAACATAAAGTGATAGAACGTTGGACAGGCGTTTACCCATCATCTAAGGTACAGGATGCGTTGATTGAAAAAGTTTCTTCACGAATAAGGGTTGCAATAGTGAGTAGTGGTACAGGGGCAAGTACAGCTTTTGGTCTTGCAAAAGATAATTTTAATGAATGGTTTAGATAAAAAATGAAAACTTCAATCAAGGCAATTATTTTCGATTGGGCTGGCACAACAGTGGATTATGGTAGTAGAGCTCCTATGAGTGCATTTGTGAAATTATTCCAGTCGGAGGGGATTGAGATGACGATCGCCCAGGCCCGCATTCCAATGGGAATAAATAAGTGGGATCACATTAATGCACTTTTACATTTTCCAGAAATTAAAGCACAGTGGCTACGTATTCACGGAAGACCTCATACGGATGCAGATATTGATCGGCTTCTTGAAATTTTTGTGCCAATGAATAAAATAAGTATTCAGGAGTGTGGTGAATTGATTCCTGGCGTAGCCAGGCTCGCCAAAGAATTGCGGGAGCGTGAAATCAAAATTGGTTCAACTACTGGATATACAAAAGAGCTTTTAGATATGCTACTTCCGATAGCTAAGGAGCAAGGGTATGAAGTAGATGCTTTTTCCTATTCAGGAGATACCCCCTTAGGCAGGCCATCTGCTCAAATGATGCAGAAATGTTCTGAGCTACTTGGTATAGATAACCCGCTTTCATTTATTAAGGTAGATGATACGCAGCCAGGAATTGAAGAGGGGCGGTCATTTGGCTGCTGGACTGTTGGTGTAGCAGTTAGTGGAAATGTACTTGGCCTTTCTCTTGATGAGATAAATAAGATGCCAGAAGGCGAAGTTGCTCACCTGAAAAATTCAGCGAGAGAGAAAATGCAAGAAATACAGCCTGACTATGTGATTGACTCAGTTGCGGACTTATTACCAGTTATTGATCAAATTAATCGACGCCTAGATTTGGGCGAAAAGCCAAATTCTTACTCTCGAGTATAAGTGTTTGATATGTATGTAAGTTTTTTACTAGTATGAATTAAATATAGGATTAATAATTTATGTTAATAATTAAAATACTGGGATCTGTAAAAACAATCGCCTTGATTGTTGTGCTATTTTTATTTACTACCATCCCGGGATATGCCCAAAATACTCAATACGGTGTAAGACCATTCTATCTAATTGATGCAATGAAAGATGGTTCTTTAAAAAGTAAATTACGAAGTTGTGCTCGTAATACTCCTAAAAGCACAACATTTTCCATCGCGCACCGTGGAGCTCCCTTGGAATTTCCCGAACATACAGTACAGTCTAATAGGGCTGCGGCATTAATGGGAGCTGGTATTTTTGAGTGTGATGT
>Ga0194059_1001218_pt1 | contig 11180 bp, 9 predicted proteins | sample SepL6211m_MetaG_FD_163426 | JGI IMG/M metagenome (GOLD analysis project Ga0194059, IMG submission 163426) | Anoxic zone freshwater microbial communities from boreal shield lake in IISD Experimental Lakes Area, Ontario, Canada - Sep2016-L626-11m | ecosystem: Environmental > Aquatic > Freshwater >... | reverse complement strand
ATTAGAATTTCGTCGATGCGGTTGAGGAATTCCAACTTGAAATGGTCTCTTAGGACCTTGTCGATTTTTTCCTGCATCTCTTTTAACTCCCATTCTTTTTCCTTGGCGTCATCGTCGTTTTGGTGAAAGCCAAGTGAGTGTTCCTTGATGACCTCGTTGCCGAGATTGGAGGTCATGATAATAATGGAATTCTTGAAGTTGACCGTACGGCCCTTAGAATCGGTTAATTGGCCATCATCAAGGATTTGGAGCATAACATTAAAGACATCAGGATGGGCTTTTTCGATTTCATCAAACAAGATGACGCTATAGGGTTTGCGTCTGATTTTTTCGGTCAACTGCCCACCCTCATCGTGACCAACATAACCAGGAGGTGAGCCGATGAATTTGGCCACTGAGTGCTTTTCCATGAATTCGCTCATGTCGACTCGTATCATGGCGTCTTTGTCATTAAACATGAACTCGGCCAAAGCCTTCGCGAGTTCGGTCTTGCCTACGCCGGTTGGACCAACAAAAAGAAATGAACCTACTGGTTTCTTTTCTTCGGCAATGCCAGCGCGTGACCTGCGTAGGGCATTAGCCAGTTTGCCAATGGCTTGATCCTGGCCAACGACGCATTTACGCAAAACATCTTCGGCTTTGGCTAATTTTTGAATCTCGCTTTCAAGCATTTTGGTTACCGGGATGCCGGTCCAACGGGAAACGGCTTTAGCGATATCCTCTTCGTCAATTTCTTCTTTGAGAATTCTTTGGCCGGCTTGTTGTATTTTATTGAGATTTGTTTCTTGTTTTTTTATCTCGGTTTCAAGAGCGGGAATTTCGGCATAGCGGATCTCGGCAACCTGAGTGAGATCATCACCGCGACGTTCAATGATTTCGGCTTTGGCCTTGAGCTCATCGATTTTCTTTTTGGAGACGCGGATTTTACCGATCGCTTCTTTTTCATTGAGCCAATGGAGTTCGAGCTGATTGGCCTTTTCTTTGAGTTGGGCTAATTCCTTGTTGATGCCACGTAGTTTGGGGCTGCCTTTTTTTTCTTTGTTGATGGCGGCCTTGGCTATCTCGAGGCGCTTGATCTCGCGCTTCATATTATCGAGTTCAGCCGGGCTAGAGTCGATTTCGAGGCGCAGGGCAGAGGCAGCTTCATCCACTAAGTCAACAGCTTTGTCAGGTAAGAAGCGATCAGCAATGTAGCGTGATGACAGTTTAACGGCGGCAATCAGGGCGTCATCAGTAATGCGGACACCATGATGGATTTCGTATTTTTCCTTGATACCACGCAGAATAGAGAGGGCGTCTTCTTGATCGGGTTCAGTTACCCAAATTGGTTGAAAGCGACGCTCTAGGGCAGCATCTTTTTCGATATATTTTTGGTATTCTTTGGTGGTGGTTGCGCCAATCGCATGGAGTTCACCGCGGGCCAGGGCAGGCTTGAGCATGTTTGAGGCGTCCATTGCACCTTCAGAGGCCCCGGCGCCCACCAGGGTATGAAGCTCATCGATGAATAGGATGATTTTGCCTTCTTGGGCTTTGACCTCTTTAATGACAGCTCTGAGGCGATCTTCAAATTCACCACGGAATTTGGCACCGGCGATCAAGGAAGCGAGATCAAGACTGATTAGCTCTTTGCCCTTGAGGGTCTCTGGCACATCACCCGAAACTATACGCTGAGCTAACCCCTCAACGATGGCAGTCTTGCCTGTACCGGCTTCGCCGATCAGGACGGGATTATTTTTGCTGCGACGGGAGAGAATCTGCATGATACGGCGAATTTCGTTGTCACGACCAATGACTGGGTCTAACTTTTCAGCCCTAGCCAGGGCTGTGAGATTAACCGCGTATTTTTCAAGCGTCTTGTATTTGGTTTCTGGGTCTGGGTCGGTAATTTTGTGATTGCCGCGCAGTTCCGCTAGGATTTTTAAAAAGGCGTCATAAGTCGCACCATAATTTTGCAAGAGCTTGCTAACTTTGGATTTGACTGAAACTAAAGCGAGTAAAATATGTTCGGTTGAGATGAACTCATCACCGAAATTATCGGCCTCGTTCTTGGCTTGATCAAGGACTTGAGCAACTTCTTGCGTGCCTTGAACAGTGCCAACGGTACTCGAGACACTTGATTTGGGTAGGGCCTCAATGGCTTTGTCAGTGTCACGCAAAACATCACGCGGGTTGATTTTGAGTTTTTCTAATACTGGTTTAACTAAACTCTCGTTTTGTTCGAGTAGGGCGGCGAGCAGATGGACTGCTTCGATTTGCTGTTGACCTGAGTCTTGAGCGATTATTTGAGCGTTGATGATGGCTTCTTGTGATTTATGGGTAAATTTTTCAAACATATTCATCATATTTTTAATTCATATTTAGCACTCTCAAAGGTAGAGTGCTAATATAAATATAAAATAGTCTGGCCAATGTGTCAAGTACATAAAAAGCGCTATTTTCTAGCGCTTGTGGAGAGTTTTAAGTGAGCCAACCAGAGACGTAGCCACTACAGATTAAACTGTTATTCGTTGGATTATTTAAAGTGATCTTACAATCAAAAATTCTCTGCTTTTTGATTTTGACCTCATCGATAATCACAAGCAGGGTGTCATCAGGCCTGGCATAATTACGGAATTTGAATTTTTTTAGCTCGGTCAGGACAATTGGTTGTTCGAGTTGGCCCTTGATCAGGGCGCAAAGAGTGGTAGCAGCTAGGCAGCCGATTTCGATTTGCCAGTGAGCCGGCCCAACCGGAAAACCAGGGAAATGTCCTTCAAAAATTTTGCTATAATCTGTTGAAAGCGTAACCTTAGCAATAATAAACTCCGACCCTGGGGTTAGATTATAATCGCAAATTTCATCCAAAATCAACGCGTCGGTGCCATGAGGTATTATTTTCAAAATTTCCTCGCGATTCAGTGTTGGCATAACCACCCTCCATTGTCTAAAATGTACGAAATTGTAACGACATTTAACCAAAATATGTCATAATTGTCAAGCATATTGCTTGTAGATTTTGAATTCATGGGGTAAGATGACTTTATGTCCAAAGTTAATATTTTAGGAGTAAATTTATCGAATCTTTCAAGAAATGCCGTTGAACGAAAGATTGATGATTATTTAAAAGTAAATCAGCAAAAATTAATCGTCACCCCCAATGCCGAATTCATCCTGGCTGCACAGCATGATGAGGAGTTTTTTTATATTTTAAACCATGCCGACTTGGCCGTACTTGATGGATCTGGACCACAACTGGCGGCTCGCTTGATCGGCCATAATATAGAACGCTATCCGGGTGCCGACTTGGTGCAATACGTCCTCGGCCTAGCGAGCGAACAAAGATTAAAGGTCTTGATTTTGAATTGGCAGCATGGCTTGTCGAGTGAACATGATCTAAGACTAATGCTACAAACTAAATATCCGGGGGCGATAGCCAAAGTAATGGATTGCAGTCGGACTGAAAAGAAGCTAGATGTCACTATGATAAATGATTTCAAGCCTCAAATCATCCTCTCGACTTTAGGGGCACCATTTCAGGAAAAAATGCTCTATCATTTAAGGGGCGGAGTACCTTCATTGTCGCTAGTCATGGGTATTGGCGGGGCACTAGATTTCTTGACTGGCAAGATAGCGCGCGCACCGCAGGTTATGCGCCTGATTGGAGTCGAGTGGTTGTGGCGATTATACAAACAGCCGCAACGATTGGGTCGGATCTGGAACGCTGTCGCGGTTTTTTTGTATAAATTTATCAAATGGCAATTTATCTTGCCTTACCTATATCGACCAAATGTGGCTTGTTTTCTCTATAAAAAAAGTCCCAGTGGCCACGTTGTACTGATGGTCGAGCGCGCGGATATGTCGGGTCACTGGCAACTCCCTCAGGGTGGTACCGATGGCGAGTCGATCGAGCGAGCTGGTCGGCGAGAGCTTTTTGAAGAATTAGGAGTGACACAGTTTGAGACACGTCGTGTATACAAAAACGTCTTTCGCTATAATTTTCATAAGCAAAGGCGGGCAGAGGTGCAACGGCACTTAGGCTACAAAGGTCAAAAACAATCGCTTTATGTAGCAGAATATTTGGGCAGTGATGAACATTTTGCTATAAATTTTTGGGATCATACGGCCTGGCGCTGGGTGCCAGTTGATCGATTACTGACGCAAACCTATGAAATTCGTCGTGACGGCTATCAAAAATTTCTGGACAAGTTTAATGAGTACATTAAAGAAAGCTAATCAAATAAAAAACTCTTGATTGATTTGAGAGTAGTAGTGAAAATAATATGAAATTTGGTTTTAAAAAATATATCTATTTGTTAAACGATGTGACTAGTCTGATCCTCGACAAGGATCGGCTTGATCAGTCAAATGTTATTCGTCAGCAACGCCTTTATATTTTTATTTTGATTTCAATTTTATTAATTTCAATTTTATTTAATATTTATGAATACGTCAGTTAGAGTTCGTTTTGCTCCATCGCCCACCGGTTATTTGCACGTCGGCGGTTTACGTATGGCCTTGTTTGATTTTTTTATCGCTAGACACTATGGTGGCCAGTGTATTTTTCGTCTTGAAGACACTGACAAGAAAAGACAGATTGCTGGAGCGGCTGAAAAGTTATACGAAGTTTTTGCAGCGCTCGACCTCCATTTTGATGAAGGGCCAGGCTTGGGCGGTAATTTTGGACCCTATGTTCAGAGTGAACGTCAGGTAATTTATGATCAATATATCAAGGAGCTACTCGCCAAAAATGAGGCCTATTATTGTTTTTGCTCGGCTGAAAAATTGACGAGTCTACGCGAGGAGCAAAATGCCAATAAATTACCACCACGTTATAATCGAGCCTGTCGCGATCTTAGTCATGAAGAAGTTGAGGCAAAAATTGCCACAGGTGAAACTTATACTATTCGCCAAAAAATGCCGCTTAGCGGGGAAGTCGTGGTGCATGACGAGATTCATGGTGATATCAGTTTTAAGGCTGAAAATCTTGAGGATCACGTCTTGATCAAATCAGACGGCATGCCGACATATCAATTTGCCAACGTAGTTGATGATCATCTGATGGAGATTACGCATATCGTGCGCGGTGACGAATGGATCTCATCTTTCCCCAAAAATATCTTGCTTTACCAGGCCTTCGGTTGGTCTGCCCCAAAATACATTCATGCTCCATTGATACTTAATAAAGAAGGAGGGAAATTGTCAAAAAGACAAGGCGATGTTTCGGTGGAGGATTTTTTAGCCAAGGGTTATCTCAAGGAAACAATGATTAATTTTTGTGGCTTGCTCGGTTGGCATCCCAAAGGTGAAGAGGAGATCCTGACCTTTGAGCAAATCTGCGAGCAATTCAAGATCGAGGATATCGGGACAAGTCCGGCGATTTTTGATTTGGAAAAATTGGACTATCTCAATGGTTATTATTTACGGCAGCTCGATCATGAGCAATTACTAAAACTTGTTGTGCCATACTTGGTTGAGGCCAAATTGATTGAGGTTGTGGGGCAGGGTTATATTAATAATCAAACCGGCGAGGCCTTGCTACCTTCAAAATTAAAATTATACGTCGCTCTGGCTCAGGATCGGATGAAAAAATTAAGTGATATTGGTGAATTGACTGAGTTTTTGTTTATTAAGCCGCATTACGACCTAGAGCTCCTCAAATGGAAACAATTTAGTTATGAAGATATCAAGACGAATTTAAAGGATATATATCAGGTACTTGAAAATATTCCAGCGGCCGAATGGACCAAGCACTCGACCTCGGATGCTTGTCTCGGCCATATCAAGAATCTTGGCAAGACCAATGGTGAATATCTCTGGCCACTGCGGGTCGCGTTGACCGGACATAAGGCCAGTCCTGGACCGTTTGAGGTGGCAGAGGCCCTGGATAAAGACCAGACCTTAGTGCGACTCAGATTTGCTATTGAAAAACTGGGCAAATAAAATACTTAAAAAAATCCCCTAGATACTAAGTAGTTAATACTAATTTGAAGGGGATTTTTTTATTTTTTACATCCTCACCCCGCAACAGCGCGCCTCGGTCTTTGACTTGATTATCAAGAATTTTGAAAGCACCTTTGGTTGGCTAGCAAATGTCGGACCAAAATAGCATACTATTTTCAGGTATAGGCAAAATGTGCTATAATAGAAGCATATGTTAAAATCCAAAATCAAAATATTATTTCTTGTTCTAATTATGATAATACCCGTTAGTTCGGGAATATTTTTGGCCAGGGGTGAAGTGACAGACGCCTCGAATAACCCAGAGGTAGTAGAGCTGAATCGTCAAATTCGTCTCAAGCGAGAGCAGGCCGATGAACTGCAAAAAAAGCAAAAGGAATACGAGGCTCTGCTTGCGCAAAAGCAAGACGAAAAAATAGATTTGAATTATCAGATTGCCATGCTCGACAATCATGTAGCCAAAACACAGATCGAGGCCGACTCAATTAAATTAAATCTTGACCAGACTGAACTTCAAGTGCGCAAGACCAATTTAGAAATCTTTGATAAGCAGGAAGCGATCGACAAGGAAAAAGAACATATTAGCTCAGTCTTGCGAGTATTGTACAAGGAAAATCAGACAAGTTCGCTTGAAATACTGCTTTTAAATGATTCATTTTCTGATTTTCTAAACCAACTCAAATACCTAGGTGACGTTAACGGGGAACTAGCTTTGAGTCTTGGCAGTTTGCGCGATGTCAAAGCCTCACTCGAAACTAAAAAAGCAGAGTTAAATACCAAAGTCGCCGAACTTGCTAAGCTGAAAATTGAATACGACGACAAATTAGCTAAACTGCAAGCGGAAAAGGAAAATAAATCTGTAATTTTGTCGCAAATCATGATCTCGGAGGCTGAATATGAAACGCTAATTGCTCAAGCCAAAAAAGAACAATCCCAGGCCTCGGCAGATGCAGTCAGTTATGAGCAAAAAGCCCGTCAGAAATTACAAGCTAGCAAAGAACAGTTGGTTAGTAATCCTGATGGCCTAACTTGGCCAGTCCCTAAAAATACTATCACTGCCTATTTTCATGATCCTGATTATCCATTCAGATACTTGTTCGAACATCCCGCAATTGATATTCGAGCACCCCAAGGCACCAAAGTCCACGCCGCCGCCGCCGGTTATGTGGCAAGAGCCAAGGATGCCGGTATGGGTTATAGTTACATTATGATCGTGCATGCTGACGGTTTAGCCACGGTTTATGGTCATGTTTCAAAGATTTTGGTCGAAGAAGACTCATACGTCAATCAAGGTGATGTTATCGGTTTGTCTGGTGCCATGCCAGGCACACCCGGAGCCGGTAAACTAACCTCTGGCCCACACATGCATTTTGAGGTCCGTTTAAACGGTATCCCAGTCAATCCGTTAGATTATTTACAATAAATAAAAAACCGCTAAAATTAGCGGTTTTTTATTAAATACGGGGAAGGGCTACTTATGCAAATTTTTGCCAGAATGGAATTTTTTATGAACGTCGCTGAGCTGTTTGTTGGTTACATGGGTATAGATTTGGGTCGTTGAGATATTGGAATGACCCAAAAATTCTTGCACTAAACGTAAATCCACGCCTTGGGCCAATAAATCTGTGGCGTAGGTATGCCTAAGGGTATGAGGACTCGACATGATTGGTAAACCAGACGTGATCACGTATTTTTTGACGATATTTTCAATACTGCGAATTGACAGGCGCCTTGAATCGATTTCATCCTCCTTTTTGCCTGGATTAAAATTTATCCAAAGGGCAGGGTCGGTGTCGGTTCTTTTATTGTTGTAATTTCTGATCCAGGTAATGGCTCGCTCAGAAAAATAGACTGTCCTGACCTTACTTCCCTTGCCCACGACACTAATTTCGAGAAAATTAGTCTCCTTCCTGATACGCAACTGTTCTCTATTAAGGGCTGCTAATTCAGCCACCCGCAGACCGGTGGAGAACAGCGTCTCGAGTAAAGCCCGGTCACGCAGGCCAGAAAGCTGCTTGATATCCGGTGCCAGGAGTAACCGCTCTAACTGATCGATTTTTAAGAATTTTACCTCCTTGGCGTGCTTATCCTTGGCTAATTTTATTTTATCGGGCGGGATAGATTCCACGTCTTTTTCCACAAAAAAACTTAATAAATTGCGTAGGGCAATGAGGTAGTAATTTTGGGTCGACTTTTTGAGGGGTAATTTCTTGTCAGTTAGGCTGCGTGATAGGTACAGCCGATAACTCCAAATATGTTCGGCGGACAATTCATGCGGCTTTAATTTTTTTAAATTTTCTAAATCAAGCCAATTATAAAACTTTTTGAGGAAGCGATGATAGTTGGCTTGCGAGACAGAGGAGAGGCCTTTTTCAATCTCGATATAATCCAGGAAGTCTTGGTTGTGTTCGATTATGGGCTTGTTAGATTTCATGGTTATATTATACCTTATTCAAAAAGCAATATCTATAGGTTCGCGTAATGTAGATTAACCGAACATAGGTTATTAAGAATAAAGCCCAATTATGGGCTTTTATATAGGTCTGTTCGGTTTTAGTAAGTAGTTATAACAAGCCCCATCATTTCAATCTTTGGCGTAAAGATGAGTGAGACTTTGAGACCGAGTAAAAACAAGCCAATAACGGTTACGCAAAATATGACTATGCCAAAGCCAAAGACAAATCTAAAAATCTTTTCAGCGTCAAACATATTATAAGAATTTTAAAAATGAGTTGTAAAGGAAGTTTGTTAACAGACTTGTACTTAAGCTAAAGATGAATTTTGACAACACAATTAAGATAAAGCCTCGCCATAATAAAGCCCAGGCAATGCACCACAAACTCGGATTTGATTCTAAAAAAGCATTTAGGCGTAAAAAGCTGAAGGTGAATTTGATTGGCTTACGATCTGACTTGGCATGAAGATGACTAATCAGTGCCAGTGATTCTAGACGTGGCTCTTCGGGAGCGATTTGTCTCACGATTTTAGTTGGCTTGATTGCCTTGGGTATAGTTTTTTTGGGTGAGATTTTTTTATGAGTATTAACTGCCTCCTTTTTTACAGCCATAAGAATATTATTTTATATAAACCGTGTCACCATAGCGCACATCTATATAAGATTTATTTTTAAAATCATCTTTTAATTTCAAGTTGATTATATTATATAATTTTTCGAGTTGTTTGTCCAAGTTTTCTTCAGTTGACAATTTCACAATCGGCCCATCTTTGAATTTGACCTCAATCAGGCCGATGTCATCCCCTACCCTAAAATTTTCGATTTTGAATTTTGAGTTTTTGGCTAGCTGCATATTGGCGGTAAAAATAAAAGTCACCAATTTCGTATCCGTTAATTTATTATCGACAATTTTAATTTGCCCAGTATTTACGATTGTCGGTAAACCATCAACTTTAATCAAATTGGTATCTATCGACTTCGCTAGCCCGTCTTCAGGGCTTATGAGGTAGTTTAGATTAGCTTCTTGCCATAAGATCTTATAAACTTTATCCTCAAAAGAAATCAAAATTTTGTTAGGTAATTTTTTTACCACTTTCAAATTACTGACTGTATAACGATTGTTAATAAGATTTCTAATGTTTTCAGTGTTAAAAAATAAAATATTATGCTTTGAAAAAAATAAGGCTTTACCGTCGGCTTCTTGCCAAACTAATTGATTGATTTCAGCTTGAGAATACTTGCTCGGTATGGTGAGACTAATATTTTGGATGCGAAAATAATTAGAAAACGTAAAAAACCAAATAGCGCCGACGATTAAAATAAATACAATAAAAAAAACGAACGTCGATTTAAAATTAATTTTAGCTAGCAGTTTGACAAAACTAAAACTAACCGTCTTCTTATTGTTAAATAAAGGGTTTGAGTATTTCTTTTTGTGATAGTCGTGCTTTTTGAAACGGCGACCTCCTTGTGTCATATTTCAAAATTAATTATTTTATCTCGGTTATCCCTGCCATGTATGGTAATAAGACTTGTGGAATCATGATCAAACCGCTGGCGGTTTGATAATTTTCAATTACGGCTATCATCGCTCTGGTCACGGCGACAGCTGTGCCATTTAACATATGGACAAAGTGCCGGTCACCGTTTACATCCTTGTATTTAATGTTTAGGCCACGTGATTGATAGTCGGTGCAATTTGAGGTCGAGGTTATTTCAGCCCAATCACCCATACCCTCTTTTGCATTGGGTTTTCCAGGCATCCAGGCCTCCAGGTCATAAGTCCTAATCGATGGTCCGCCTAGGTCTGCAGTGCAATGGTCTACAACCCTAAAAGGTATTTTAAGTCCTTGAAAGATTTCTTTTTCAATGCCTAGAATTTCTAGGTGAGCAGCTTCGGAAATTTCTGGCGTTACATATTGGAACATTTCAATTTTGGTAAACTGATGGACGCGAAAAATTCCTTTAGAAAACTTCGAATAACTCCCTGCTTCGGTTCTAAAGCAATGTGAAATTGCCACGTATTTTTTTGGCAACTCAAGTTCAGAAAAAACCTCATTCATGTGGTATCCACCCATCGTAATCTCAGCCGTCCCAATGAGGCATAAATCGGAATCATTGACGTTGTAGACCTGCGTCGACTCGCCTCTGGGATTGAAGCCTAGACCTTCAAGCACCTCTCTTTTGGCAAGATCAGGCGTTATAATAGGAATATAGCCATGCCGCGTGGCGATGCTCAGAGCATACTGAATCAATGCCAGCTCAAGCATAACTAGTTCCTTTTTTAGATAATAAAATTTAGCCCCAGAGACTTTAGTACCTCTTTCAAAATCAATCAAATCGTGCTTTTCAGCTAATTCAACATGGTCGAGCGGTACAAAATCAAATTTAGTTGGCGTTAAATAAGTCTCAATGACCGGATTATCGTCCTCGTTATCACTAACCTTAACATCCTGATGGGTCATGTTCGGAATCATCAATAGTAGATTGCGATATTCTGGTAGTAGCTCTTCAGACTTTGCTTCAAGATTTTTAATTTTTTCGCCGACAGTTTTCATTTTTTCTATCAGCTCAGGTGTCGGTTTGATTTTTGAAACTTTATTGCGCTCGGCTCGAAGTATATCAAGTTCAGTCTCGGTGGCACGTCTTTCTATGTCAAGAGCAATTAGTCGATCTAGGTCGACTTCTACTAAGCGATTTTTGCAATTTTGTCTTACAAGTTCCAGGTTTTCCCTGATAAATTTTATGTCTAGCATGCTGTGTAATACGAGTAAATATAGAATAATAC
>Ga0194059_1001216_pt1 | contig 11187 bp, 9 predicted proteins | sample SepL6211m_MetaG_FD_163426 | JGI IMG/M metagenome (GOLD analysis project Ga0194059, IMG submission 163426) | Anoxic zone freshwater microbial communities from boreal shield lake in IISD Experimental Lakes Area, Ontario, Canada - Sep2016-L626-11m | ecosystem: Environmental > Aquatic > Freshwater >... | reverse complement strand
GGAATTTAATCCAGTGTTTAAGTTGTAATTTTGATTAGACATAGTTTGTAAATGAGTTGTTGTAATTTACTCACTTACACTAAATTTGGGGAAGTCCCCTTTAATGATGTTTCAGCTGAACCAGATGTCTCCAAACTTCCTCCCGATGCATCTTCTTCTAATGAAAATGTGATTCCTGCAGCTGAGACAGCTGAACCAAAAATGCGTCCAGAGTTTGAGGGGCTTAGTCCTGAGGAGGCGTTACTTGCTACTAAGCTTTTGTAAAGAGTTTATGGGTGTTTAATGACGATTCAGAAAAATGATAGTACGAATGATCGGGTAAATTATTTTGCTGCTCGAAAGTTTATGGCTAATTCTAAAGTGCAGGACTACTTTGATAAAGTTATCTACGGCTGGAGTGATAATATTGAATCTGAGACAACAAGGGAAGAAAGAGATAATATAGTAAAAAATTTAGGTTTTCGGCGCGGTACGTTAACAGATGGATCGATTGGAAATGAAGTTTTGGATCAATCAACAGTTCAAAATGGGTCAGGTTTATCAATTTCAGATGAAAATGATGTTGCTCAGTTTGATCAGCTAAACCCCGAGCAGGCTAAATTTGCAAAGTGGTTTTTTCAAAAACTAACTGCAGATAGAGATAGATACGAAGTTCTTGACAAAAAAATTCACCACATTGGAGATGGAGTGTTTTATGTTGGTCCTGGTGTGGAGGAGTTGACTCAAGATGAACAAGATGAGCATGGATTGCTTGAAACTCAACTTAAATTAACACAAGGCGTTATCGGTGATATTATTCCACCATTTCCACAATATAATATGGATGGTTTTAGATCAGTGTATGTACCATAAGGGGGTAAAGCATCTAGAGTTTCATAGATTATTGAGATTAGGTGATAATATGACAACTTATGATAAAGTCAAGTTAAACCAAATAACGCACATTTTACGAACAATGGAAATTCCTGATCCCGTCTAAAATTTTGGTTTGAGTGTTGTGTTCAGCTGAGTTGAAACTGAAGCTATGGTGTGTGCTAAATCTATCAACGGCATTCTTTGGGTAATATTGCTGCGGTTTTATAATCCATCAAATACCAACCTACTCTTGAGCCGGTTTGGGTAGTTTGGCTGCAAGGGTTTCTAGCATTCTTCTGGCGGTATTTTCGTAGCGAGTGAGGCCTATATCAGCCAAAGTGTCATGCAACTTTTCTTTCATACCACCGTTTTCATGCAGCTGAGCAAAATCTGAAACTGTTGAACCTTTAAAGATTCTGTCAAATTGTGAAAATAAGCTATCTTTTGTTCTGCCAGTAGTTGGGTGTCCAAAACCATCATGTGAAAATAAAATTTGACTCAAAGCGTGACGAACTATTTCTTGAGGATCTTCACTTGTGGTTTTAAAACCCCTTAATATTTCCTTAAAACGTTTAAGCTCTTCTGGATCTGGACTGGCAGCATCTACATCACAAAACAGTCTTTCGTTATCAACAGGCGATTTAACAACATCACCTACAGACCAAGCCAAAGTAAACAAATCTAGCTGATTAAAGCTTTCTAGCTCTGACTCTTTGGGTCCATTTTGGAGTAAATCAATCAAAACATCTTCTGGTATTTGCATACTTCTTCCATATCCTTTAAAATCATAAGAATCGAATGTCGCAAAATCAAAATCGTTGAGATTCTTAACCAGTAGTCTTGATTTATCGGTTTCCTGAGCTGTTACAAGATCAAGCTCAGTGTAGCGTGCTTGGATAGTTTGCATAGTCTTTGCAATAATATTGTTTAGCCTTACCCTGTCTCGACCACTTATATTTTCAGGGAAATTATCTCGAATATAAAAATTGATAGCCCGTCCTTCATTTTGGTTTTTAAATTGGTCTACGAATTTTTCAACAGTTGTTTTTTGAAGCTTGGCTGTAAACTGGGTGAGGATTTCTGGAGTTCTACCATCCACTGTACCTGAAATTTGTGGCTGTAAAAATTCGGATAGATTTGCTTGGATAAATTCACCTGTTGGCTTGGCTAGAAAGTCGTTAAAAGCTTTTTCTTCAGGCGATAGTTGGATTTCGGCCACAGGTTGGGGTTCTTCGATTTTAACTACATCAGTTAATTGTTCACCTGCCTCAATACTAGATAAATCTTCAGCGACTAGAGCCTCTGCTGAGCCTTGGTTGTCAGCTACTGGTTCTGCAGCCTGTGGAGTTCCATAGTTTGCGATATTTTCTTGGCTATTTGAACTAATGGCGTAGGCCTCAATAAAATCGTGTAGTGCTTGGTATCTTGCCCTTTTTTGCTCAATAACGCTTATTTGAGGCGAATTGGGGTTATTTTTAATCGCGCCATTTGTTGCTCCTAGCCTTTGATTCAGTCCATTCACAAATGATTCAAAAACATCAGGATCTTCCAAATCAATATTACCAAGTAATTCGCTGGCTGTAAACCCTTCAAAATCGTTCTCACCTTGATCAATCAAATGAGTTAAAAAATCAGCAAAATTAGCAATTCTTGCAGGGTCAGTAGTCATTTCGTCTTCTGGTTGTTCTAGGCCTAAATCTTCTGTTAAAGCTAGCACATCAGTAGGGTTAGTAGTGTCTAGACTTGCTAAAGCTTCTACTTGTAGATTGCGGCTATACCCAGTTAGTTCAATGCCTTCAACAATTCTTTGATGATCGCTTGTCTCAGTTGATGAAACTGCTGAAAGATTTTCAGATTTTGCTGATATTGTGCCTTTTTCTGGGAAACTTAGATCGTTCATATAATAATTTTAAAATTGATGATTAATAAAAGTGTGAAGTGTTTTGGGTTTGTTTATATTAGCTTAATGTAATAGCTTAATGTAAATATTTTAAACTAAAACATACTAACACAAAATATAATAACTGACAAATTGGCCTGGAGCCTGGGATAGGAACCAGTGAAATTTTACAATTATCGATTTTTAAGAAATAATGGAGTATTAAATAATAATGTATGAGTATATTCGACAAATTTACTGACAAATTAGCAAAAAAAATGCAGATAACCAAGCAAAAAAAGAAAGACTTGGATTAGGCAAAGCAGTAGAACGTCGAAAAGAGCAGCCTAAACCGCAGGTAGAAATAGAGGGCTCTGCACAAGGTGAAGATGCATTTATTCAACCTGAAAATATTACTGCTAATTCTAACGTTTTAGAGTTAACAAATGAGTTCTCAACTCAGGACGCACATGATATTGCTCAAAATGTGCAAGCAACAAGCCGTGAAAGTTTTGTTAGTGATTACAGCTATGGAGACCCTTCTCCTGCTCAAATAGATGCTTTTATGAGGTATTTGAATCAATCGGTAAATGAGGGCAACGCTTTAGCAACAGCTATTTCAAATGACATAAACGCAGAGCAAAACAAAGGCAGAGGTATACAAGGCACTTTTAATTTTTATCTCGGGCAAGAAATTGAGTCCGAAAATCAAAGTTCAAACCTAGCTAAATCTATCGATATTAAAGAATCTATCTTAATTCAGACCACTTCTGATATTGAAGCAAAGAGAATTGAAGAAGAGTTGAACCAAGATCATGAGAGATTGGCAATAACTAAAAGGGATTTGAAAAATTCACGAGCAATCTTAGATTTCGTCACAAAATATCTATTAAATACAAACAGCATAGCTAATATTCAAGAAGCGACTGACACTGCAGAACCAGTAGTCGCAAAGGTATCTGAGATTTTAGTTGCTGAAGATTTAATTCAACCTGTATCCGATTTAGCAAATACTGAAGCTGTGTCTTCATCTTCTACAGAAACTACTATGACTGAGCCTACTGTTGATTTTGCAGAGCTTGAGGCTGAGGAGAGGGCTGCACTAACGAAAGCCTTTAGAGGTAGATTTAACGAATTAAGATATGAGGTCGAGGATATAAAACAATTGAAAGGTGAATTAGATAATTCCCAAATTGCGAAGAAAAATCTATTTTTTATTCTTAATGAAAAAATCAAGACTACAGAAGGAGGGTTGGATTTGTTGACTGGGCCTGATCCAGTTAAGGAAGTTGTAATGAAAAAGTATGGTATTTGGAACGAAGACTATGTTAAAGAAATGCAAAAACTGGTAGATGAACTAATTGCACCTGTTACAGAGTTTGGTATAGCAAAGCACAACGATGAAAACGAAAAAGCCAGCGCAAAAGCTGAACGGATTGAACATTTTAAGGGTGTAAGTTTTTCAGAAAATGTAGCGATTGAAACTAGTACCGATAATGAAGGGTTTGTAGAAAAAAATTTTGGATTGGCTATAGATGATCACCTATCAAGCTTACCATCAAAAAAACTCTATGAATATTTTCATTATCCTGAAAGGATGCAAACTTCGGATGATTTTGATGTACATCATAAAGTTTTAGAGCAGTTTAAAACTGCTTTATTTGTACCAAGTGGGTATCAAGAAGATCCTGCCATCATGGAATCTTTGAGCAGCATTGGTTTAGATACTGCACAAAAAATTGAAGCTACGCTTTTAGATCCAGGTAATTTAAATTACAGAAAATTACAAGATTTAGTAGCTACTAGGTTGTCAGGATATGAAATTGACAACTTCACGATGCTTTCTCGCACACCCAACAGGCCCGAGAATCTTCAAAAATATACAAGAAATATTGAAATAGCAATGATCATGCTTAGCAGAGTTGCTAGAAAATTAATGCCGTTAGATAATGTTAGCGAAATTAAGGCTGTTTCGGAGGTAGTTGAGAGTGTACCAGAAAGTGAAGATATTGAAAATTATAATTCCCAAAAATTGGATGTTCAAGAGGGGGGTGACGAGGTGACTCAAGAAATTCAAGATTTTGATCCAAAGGATAACTTGGGTGATTCTGTCGAAATGGAGAATAATGAGATTGCGGCTGAAGACACAGAATCTGAGTCGGAGCAAATAGCAAAGAATAGAGATCGTATACAAGCATTATTTAATGAGGATACAGCAAGCGGTCTAGAGTTATCTATGGTTTTAGAAATTGTTAATAATGTTTCTTTAGTCAGAAACCAAGTTTTGAATGATGCTGACTTAGGCAGTTTTAAAGACTCGATTATGGATTTGATTGAAAGCCCAGGAAGAGACAAGGACAATGTGGATTATATGAATTCAATACTTTATTCGGGTGATAGATCGAAAAATACACAGTTTATTAGAGATAAAGATCGAGTTGCAACCATAACTACAGAGAGTGTTTTTGAACTTGTTTTTAACACCAAAGGTTTGAATCCAAAAAAAACTGGGATTGATAATGGTAGCTTGGTAGATAGATTAGAAAATATGTCCACCAGTGAAATTCTAAAAGCTGTAAATGGTGACAATGAAGCTTCCCTTGATGAAATTAGAAATTCATTTAAAGAAGAGTTAGACGAATTAGGGATTGATAGTAATAATGTCCGAGTTCGTTTAACAGATATTGCAATTGATATGTTAAGAAAGTTTTTTGAAGGCCCAATTGATAAAAAGGTTTTATATAATTTTGAAGCAAGGATCTAGAATTATACCGCAATAAATGCACCAAAACAAATACAAACACAAAATTTACTTCTACCAAGAATCCAAGATGGGGTCGGGTAGTCGTACTCACGAAGAGGCTCTAGCTAGACTGGAGGAACTTAAAAATAGTGTCCTTAGCCCTGAAGCTACCGAAAAACTATTTCCGGCTAATAAGTTTGAAATGCTCCTAAACAGAATTGCTAGTTTGAATGAACAGGATTCAGATTGGAAAGCTGTGGCCGATAAGGTTTTGACTTTAGTAGCTCAGCACGATGGTAACCTAGCCACTCACAGTTTTGCTGACTTTAAAGTCTCTTCCAAAGCCGAGATATTAAAATTACTGCAAGAGTTAAAAGCTAAGATTTATTTTTTAGATAAAGTTCACCAAGTCAAATCTTTTTTTAGAATGGACTCTGAGCCTAAAGAAAAAATGGCTCACGCTGGGGTCGAATTGGTTGAGGGTGCGGTTGAATTAGGTCAAGCTTTGGGGCAAACTAAGCTGTTTAAAGGCTTGCGTAATTCGGCCAGAATGTCGGCAACAAATCCTGATAATAGTCAAAACACTAGAGAAAATTTTCAAAATAACGTCCAACCTTTCAACCGCAAGCCTGAAGCCTCGAAGGAGTTTGCCTCCAGCCCCAAAGAAAAAGGCTACAATTCGGCAGATAAGGTATTGAAAACCTATGAAGAAAAAATGGACTATATTCAAAGCCTGGGTCAATCTCCAGATGATGATTTAAATGCCAAAACTAGAGGTCCGCGAACTATCCAAGAGTTGAGACGTGGGGATAACGATTTACGGCGGATGTCCACTCAGGATGTATTGAGTACTGCTTTGGAGTTGGATAAAAAGTTTGGCATAGCTGGTATTACAGTGGATCTGCACTCAGAAACTAGGTCTGTAAATGTTAGCTTTGTCGTTGTCTTGAACAATGGCCAAAAAGTTGTCTTAAATATGGGGCCTACACCTGAAGGTGTTGCAGCAGGCTTAGGTAATCCTAAAATTGGGACTGCTAGAGTCCTGGAAAATCATTTTAGAAAACTGGGTATTAACTTTAATAACCCTGCTCGTAGGTCTGAAAATGGGAATTTTTCTCCTCCAGCAGGATCAGATCAGATTCCAAGATCTCCCCAAGCTAGTCCTGGGAATAAGCCACAAAGTGTTGATGGGGTGCAAGACCTACCCTCTAATATAAGAAGACAATAACTTATATGACAGAATTTTTTAAAAACAAAAACTTACTTTTGGCTTATCAAGAAAATGGTAATGGAGTGGGTCATTCCAACCATCAAGAAGTTGTAACTAGTTTGGAGCAGTTGAAAACTAGTATTCAAAAACCCGAAGCTACAGAAAGCTTGTTTGATATAGCTAGTTTTGATATGTTGTCGGCTAGAATTGCAAACTTGGATGTCAACGACCCAAGCTGGCAAGATGTTAGCCGTAGGGTGCTAAACCTGATTGCCTTGCACGATGGAGATAGTAAAACCGATAGCTGGGATGATTTTGGGCTATATAAAAAAGAGGATATTGCAAATTTACTGCATTTACTGCGTCAACAAATTTATGGTCCAAATGCTTTGGTAAGTAAGCAAAAATCTGAGGCAAAAAGCGACTTTAATGAAACCCAAACCGGGCCTAGTCAATGGGTCAAGGAAATATTTTTTAGGTTGAATGAGTTTAGACCCGAGGCCCGAAAAACAATTTTAAAACTTTTAGTTAACCTTGGTTATGTAACCACTCAAAAACCAGTCAACCCTTTAAGCCAGGATCAAATTCTAACTCAAAGTGCAAAGTATGTAGATCCAGGCAATGTTAATAAAATTACACTCGAAGATGGCACTATTTGTTATCTAACCAACAATCACGTTAAGTTTCCGCAAAATGGTAGTCTGGTGGAATCAGGCCCAAGCTTGGAAAGATACGATTTAAAATTATTAAGATTAGTCGACGGCTCAAAAAAAGTTGGCTGCAGAGCCGAGATGCTCAAATTAGTAAAGTTTGAAACTATTAAAGATTCTCAAAACTACCTCCAAAGAAAGCCTCAATTAACTTTAAAGACTAACCAATCTCTGTTCAATCCTGCAGACCCAGACCAAGTATTTAATGATAAAACTTCGATAGAACCTGGTGTGAACACCTCAACCATTGCTGCTAAATATCTTTTTGGTACGCCGAATAATTTTTTCTACACGATTGAAAATGGTGACCAAACTGTACCGGGTACTTCTGGAGGTGGAATTTATGATAGTGATGGCCAGCTAATTGCGCTGCACAACGCCGCAAATTATTATTACGGTAATTTATCTTTGTACAAAGATATTTTAAACTCAGAGCTGATTGATTTGAATGAAATCTTTAAAGTGGCATCTTTACCTGATTTTACTACAGGAGATAGTAGCAAGAAAGATTCTACACTAGCTTTGAAGGAAAATTTTAAAAGAAATCTCATTGCCAGTGGCCAATATACGAGCCAACAAGCAGGAGTTTATAACACAAGACTACTTGGTTCACTAATTGATGTAATCTCCAAAGAGTTAAAGCAAACAGGGGGTTCCCAGACCTTCAATTTATTACAGGAAAAAGATTTAGGAAAAATTATCAATCATGGAATTGACCTCTCTTTTGAGTCCGACATGGATAAGGTGGGTGCTGATAGAGTAAACTCGGAAGCAAAAAAAGCCTACTACAGGGAGCTACATGGAATTGTTAAACAAAATCGTTTGAAAATCTTGGATGTTGTTTTGCAGGGAAAGCAGATTGCTACAGCAGTGCCAATTACAAGGGAAAGTATAAGGGTTTTGGAGGCTAATTAATTCTCAAATTCATTCAGATAAGTTTTTTAAGTTGCAGATAGTTGTTGGTCAACTCTTCATCAAGCAGAACGCTAGTATAGTTTTCATCTATAAACTGGGATAAGATTTGATACAGCTTAAGTTCGTCTAAATTTGTATTTTGTTCGCTAATAAGTTTCAGGATTTCTAAGTTTTCGTTGATATAATCCTCAATCGTTTCAAACCCAGATAATTGACTTAAAAGACCTTTAAGAAGATTAAAAATCAACCTTAGCTTGTTCGAATTTAATTTACTTACTTCATCAAAATTGAAGAAATTTTGGGATAAAACTAAGCTTAAATAGCTCTGGAAATTTACCAGCACTGAGTTTATTTTAGGGTCGCTATTGGCAAAATCTTTATCGCTACTTTCTTGTTCGATAGGCTTGTTATATGTATAATTTTGGAGGCTTCTTTTTTTGATTTTAGAAAATTCACTCAGGATTGCGTTACGACTTTTTTGGGTAATTTGAGTTAGTTTTTGCAGGTAATGTTCTTGTTCAAAAGTGTCGACATGCTGGACTAATTCCAGGATTTTATCTGTAGTTAGTTTTTGTAGTTTAATGTCTCCGTTACGAAGATCGAATTCATTTTCAGTAATTGCATAATCTAAATAACTGGAAGTTTTTAATTGATCCAAAACTGGTTTGGTCGATTCTAAAGATTTTAAATATTCATCCAGATCCTTATAATTTTTGGGTATAATTAGCTTATCTACGCTTAAACCAGCCTGGGTTGCTTCGACAAAAAATTTTTGCCCGGCACTAATTCCAGCTTCATCATTATCGAAAGCCAGCCAAACGTTGGCAGTAATAAATTTCAGGCTTTTAAGCTGATCTGCTGTAAATGACGTTCCTTGCGATGCTAAGGTAAAATCGATACCACTATTGGTAGCAGAAATCACATCCATGTTACCCTCCACGATAATAACCTTTTTTTCTTGGCGAATACGTTTTTGGTTTAAATGCCAGCCGTACCAAATTCCAGATTTGTTAAACCACTGGCTCTGACTAGAGTTTAAATACTTAGGTCTTCCACTTTGATCATAGGGCAAAATTCTGCCAGTAAAACCAACTGTGTGGCCGTTTCTATCAAAAACCGGAATCATTAATCTATCACTAAATTTGTCTTTGTAAGTTCCTTCAGGAGAAACCTTTAAAATGCCTATTTGAGCCAGTATATCCAAATTTAGCTTGTGTTTAGTTGCTAGCTGGAAAATAAAGTTACTTTTGGGGGAGTAGCCAAGCCCAAACTTATTGACTATTTCTTGAGACAGGCCTCTTTCGATGCAGTATTTAGCTACAGGATTGTCTCTACCAAGAAGGTTTTTTTGTAGAAGTTTATGATAAATTTGAGCCACCCAATCCAGATATTTTAGACCTAAATCAAAATCGGAAATAGTCGTAACTTCTTCTGCAGTCTGACCTTCTTGAGTTGGAACTACTTTTGGTAAAGAATATTTTTTTAGCTCTATTCCAGCTTTTTTAGCTAGTCTTTGGAGGGCCTGCTTGCGATCAATATTTTCAAAATCCATCACAAACCGAAAGGCGTCGCCTCCTGCTCCACAGCCAAAACAGTGCCACAAACCTTTTTCAGGTGAAATTGTCAGGCTAGGATTTTTATCTTTGTGGAAAGGGCAAATGCATTTATAACTAGATCCAAGCTGCTTAACAGGAACATAATCATTGATCACATCAACGATATTTAGCTGGCTTTTAATATCTTCCCAAACACTCATTATTGATAGGCTAATCGTAGTTTTGGGATTTTGTAAAGATAGGCTTTGACAGTTAGTGTTATGTATTGTACTATATAAAAACAGAAACTTAAATTATATTGTACACTATGTTTTACAACCCATTTGAAATTGCTCGAAAACGACAGAGAGCTGCTCGCATTAAAAAGACTGTTTTTCTTTCAGTTTTCTTTTCTTCAATTTCTGCAGCTGTTAGTTATTTTTTCTCCAAAAAGGAAAATCGTGATGTAGCCGCAAAGCACGCCACTACTCTTGGTAAAAATATCCAAGAAGTAACTACAAATACTAGTAATACTCTTTACAGCCAAGCCTCAAAACTTGCTGAAGAAGCTAAAAAACTAGTTGAAAAGCTTAAAGATAAGACAAGCGAAGTTACCAAAAAAGAAATTAAACTAGTTAAAGAAGAACTTCCTGAAATTAAGGACTAATCTTTACTAGAAGTAGTTTACAAAGTATAATCCTGGTTAAATGCCAGGGTTTTTTGTTTGGTAGAAATAAATAAAGTTATTGAAAAAATGCCTTTTAACCCAGACAAGGTTGATAATTTGATAAGAGAGGCCTGGATTTTGGTTCCCTCCATATTTTTCAACACCCTAATAGCCGTTGCTCTGTATTCTAATATGCAATTTCAAAAAAGTACCGCAGTAATTGTAGAACAAAATAGAATACAACAAACTAAGAACGCTACAGAATATGATCAGATAAAATTGGTAAACCCATTGATTAATTTTAAAAATCCGCAAGCTTTTGAAAAAGAGAAAAATGGTGGTGAGGTGATTCAAATTATAGAATCTGAAAATCCCTTAAACCTTGAAGATCCAATTATTCAGAGTGCTGCAATTATTGCCGCTAGAAAGGCTCAGACAAACAGGCACTTAGTATCATTTTTTTTGAAAAAAATACAACATATTTGATTAAAAAAAGCCACGCAGACAAAATTGCTGAAGTTGCTCAATTAGTGGAGAGTCTTAATTTAGGTGTTTCTTTTAGGGGTTACGATTCTTACACCCCCTAACTTTCATCCACTATCCAACAAATACCACAGATACTTTATTGTTCTTGTGAAATAGTTATTTAGACATCTTTTAGCAAGTGTAAAGA
>Ga0194059_1001215_pt1 | contig 11187 bp, 4 predicted proteins | sample SepL6211m_MetaG_FD_163426 | JGI IMG/M metagenome (GOLD analysis project Ga0194059, IMG submission 163426) | Anoxic zone freshwater microbial communities from boreal shield lake in IISD Experimental Lakes Area, Ontario, Canada - Sep2016-L626-11m | ecosystem: Environmental > Aquatic > Freshwater >... | reverse complement strand
AAAATCTTGAAATAAGGTTTTGCTCTATCTTTGAATATAGATTAGACATACAGACAAATTAGATTTACTAAATAGCTATATTAAAAAGACTTTACTGATTTATGTAAAGTTAGGGGGTGTAAGCCATTCACCCTGCTCTGGTTTAAAGTTATCTACTATTAATCTAAAATCTAAAGACTTACCACGATTAGTTTGGGAATATGGGTAGTTTACTGGCAGCGGCTGGGAGCCTTTGACTGGATTACCGTTTACAATCTCGGCAAATTTAGGGTCAGCGGGATTTGTAGGATCAAGGACCACTTTTGGATCAGAATTATTTACATCAAACGGATCAATTATTGTAGTAGCCAGGTCTGGATTATTGGAATACCAGACTTTGTTTCCTGCTAAATCCTCTAGGTAGAAAGTTGGATAATAAATACCTTCCAAAGGCCGTAACACGGCTAGTTCGGTTTTAAATTCTTGTGTTTTTATTAGGTCTAATTGACACTGTGTATCGGTGTATTGCCTATCAATACAAGTCGAATCAGCTACTACCCTATCCAGACTAGCATTAAAACCAAGCTCTCCAAAGACACCGCCGTTTATAATTGGCTCGTTAGTTTTGGCTACAAACTGAACAAGGTCTGTCGAATTTATCCATGGGTTAACAGCTTGAGAGTTTGTCTTGGAGCTAGTTTCCACCCAGTTTAGTTCAGCAGCTTTGGTGTCTAGTACCAAAATGTAAGTTTCCAAGGCTTTGGTAGTAGAGGCACCTTTTGTAGCAGTAATTTCTAGTGTATAATCACCATCAAGATTGGAAATACTTGAGTCTACAGACCAGATTCCAGCCGTGTTTGAAGTGGCACTAAAACTTACTTCAGTATTTAATTTTTCATTTTTAATTTTTAATTGAATTGTGCTGTTTGGATCAGCCACGCCCCAAAGTTTGTTGGTAGTAGTATTGGTGTAAAATTTATTCTGGATGTTATTGGCTGTAAGATTATTTGTCCCTGATATTTTATCTACTCTAAGTAGTCTCGGAGCCGAGGTCAGCTGTCCATCGATAGAAATTGCTCTAGTTAAATCTTGAACTGCTACATCTTTGTAACCTCTAAATCTTAGCTCGTAAGTACCACCACCCAGCCAAAATGGATATGGATAGTTGAAAGCCCAAGAGCACGAGTCAGGGATTCCCGATTGAGCAGTAGGATTGGTACAAACTTGTTTAGGCTGGATGTCTTTACCGTTAGCCACACCATCACGAGCAAAATGATCAAATTTGATAGTCGGGTCGCCAATTGGGTTTAGATTTAATCTGGTTTCTTGTTTTTCATTAAGACTAGCAATTTTTGTACCGGCGTTGTAAAATGAACTGTACCCTGTATTTGGATCAGTATTTGGTAGGGTATTTAAGTTTGAATAGTCCGCAAAATCAATGTCCACCGCCTCTGTATTTGCGGTTACAAACGACTGTAGTTGTAATGTCCTGAGCTTATCAATGGAAAGATTTCCAGCTATAAAATTATCAATGTCTTGTTTGGAATTTACCCCGTAAAAACTTTGAACTGCCTTAACATCGTTAAACGGACTACTGGTATCTACTTTCACATTTACGATATTAGAAACTGGGGTAAGGTTCCCATTGTTATCTTTTGCTACCGCAGTAATTTTATGAGTAGTGGCTGTGGCTGGTAAAACGACAATTGCCGAATAAAAACCATTTTGGTCAGTCGAAACCGTCTTACTAAAATCACATGCAACTGTATTTGTAGCAGTCTGAGTATCCACACAAATTTCTACATTCCATTTGTTGTTGCCATTTGAAGCAGGCCCCTGCCCTTGGACGTTGATCACACTTCGAGTGGTGGTATAATTATCCAAAGGTGACAGAATACTCACCTCACCAGTTAAATCAACTTTAGCAGTAATAGTTTGAGGATTTGTAGCCACGCTTAGGCCTGTAGCAGTTACCAGATTTAAAGTGTAGCTGTAGTTTCCGTTGGCTAAATATTGACCAGAATTACTACCACTATTTGCTTTACCATCAAAGATTAAACCTGACTGTAAACTAAATGCCTGTCCTGGATTTGGGTTGTTTTGAGTTTGAGTGTAAACAACTTGGTTTTGTGAATCTTTAATTTGGATTGTGAAACTGCTAATATCGGTAAATTCGGTGTTATCCACTGCCTTGGTGGCAGAGTTTGTGAAAGTTACTTGGTCAAACTTACCGTCTCCATTTGGTGAAAAGACAGTGCGATCAGACTTGCTGGACAGATTTAGGGTGTATAAATCTACGTTTAAATCTGCTGGCTGACTCACAATATTACCGGTTGAAGAGACTAAACTAGCTGTATTTTGGTTTAATCTAGCAGATGGTTTGGGATTTGTAATTAGTTGGTAATTATCAACTTGCTTCAAGAAAACACTGAAGCTACAAATCTCAATATCGGTAGTATCAGGGTTATTATCTTCATCAATAAATTGGCCACAAGAAATAGTCAGTGGTTTATCATTTTGGCTAAATAATCTACTTTCTGTGCCTGAAAAAATTACACCAAAATTTCTAGTATTAGCCACCAGTTGATTGGTAGAATCAATATATTCTTTCGGTAACCAGTTGTTTGTAATAGTATCTAATTTAAATTCAATTCTTCGATTTAGTTGAGCGTTTTTAACGGTAACAAGACCATCTTTTTCGCCCTTACCTGCAAACTCTACAATGCTTGTAGCAACTGTCGAACCGTTAATTGGTTTGTCCAAATTGAAATAGCTGCTGGTATCTATGGTAAACTGTGCTTCTTGATTTTGAATTTGAGGGCCACCACAGGTGTAGTTTAATTCTACAATGGTATAGCTTTGATTACAGCTAAGGTTTCCGGTAATATCTCTAAAACGAACATAAATTTTGTAAATTCCGTCGGCCAGGTTTGTTAGTTGTGAAGTACAAATTACTCCTCCTGCAACGGTAGCGTCAAGATTACAAGTTAGATCACCAGCTAATTTGGGCGTACCAGTGGTCACATTCACTCCATCTCTAAATAATGGAATTTCGAGGACAGGATTTGTAGCAACTATTTTCAGCAAAGAAATATCATAACCTTTTGGATTTGTGCCAACTGTTAAACCGCTACCAGGCAATGTATCTTTGAGCTTGATTTCCAGCTTGGGATTTTTGTTGTTTTGTCCCTGTGTTAGTACTCCCTGAGGGTTTAAGCTGACAACATTTGGCCTATCTAAATCTTGGTTAATCACCCAATAACTTTGTAAATTAGCTGGACTTAAAGGATTACCAATTTTATTGATAACATTACCAACCTGGTCTGTGGTTTGTAAGTAAACCTTACTTTGAGCGTTGGAATTTAACTGCAGAGAATAACTAAAATTGAGGTTTGAGTCTACGCTAGAAGTAATGTCTGTCCAGGTTTGTCCATCGATAGAAACTTCTAATTTTGCAAAGTCACTATCAAGCCTTCCAGCCTGGTTAAATCCTGCTACAGAACCTGCAATAGCCACTTGATTTTCATTTGTCCAAAAACCATTTACGGGACTAGAAATATTAATATTGGCTCCAGTATTATCAATTGTAACAAAAGAATTACTAGTAGAAAGAGTAATATCGTTTGAATTATTTGAATCATCGTAGGCTTGGGCTACCACCTTGTATTGCCCGTCATCCAGGGGTTTGCCAGCATTATCTTTACCATCAAATACAAACCGAAGTGGAGTCCAATTTGAATCAGCGTCAATTGGGCTTGTAGTACCGTAATTATTGTTAATTGCTGAAGCAACACAGGCGGCTAGCTGATTGTTTTTGTCGTAACAGTTCGTAATCGTTCGAACCAAGGTAGTTGTACCATCTTGATTTTGTCGATAAATCCCAACTTCACCTCGATTAAAGGTTTTTTCTAAAAACTTATAGTTAATATCGGTAGTGTCTAAAATGCCAATGCTTGTAGGATTAGTTGGCGAAATTAAGCTTTGTGTTAGATTTAAATCTTTAACTTTTGGTGGAACTGAATCAATGGTTGTTGAAGCCACGTTTGACCAATTGGAAATATTACCCTTATTAGCAGCCACTGGATCAAAAGATGTCCTCCTGTCTCTGACTTTAAATCTGAAATAATAGGTCTGGGAATCTTGTAGACAGGTGGTGTAATCAAAGGAATTGTCTGGATTTCGAGCTCCGCAAGCGTATTGAAATACTGGAGAATTTTGCCAGCCTTCGTAGATGATTGAAGCAGGGTTAAAATCACTACTTGTGGCTACTTGAATATCATAGCTAAGTCTCCAATTACTGTTGAAAATATCCTGGAATGGCTCTACGGAAAACTTTTGGTTGTTGCCACCTTGGCAATTCCATAAATATACGTTTTGGCCATTGTAGACATATGAGCCGTCTACGCAAAGGTTGGTTCCTTTTGCCCTAATCTCGTTTTGAGCAGTAACCTCCCACTGTTGCAGTTTGAAGTTAGGATCGCTGGTTGGCACACAGTCCCAAATATGAATGTTGATACCCGCAGATACGGTGCCTGCCATAGTCAAACACTTGCCTGCTTGTCCTCCGTAAATCTGGCCATTTGGATTTAGCGTCCACCACTGACTTGAGGAATCGTTGTTTTGCCAGACTTGGACGTTTGTACTGTTAGCAGGATTTGCATCTTTAATATCTACTGCAAAATCAGAATTTACAAAACGAAGTCTGACCTTTTCAATTTTTTCAATTTCCCACTTTTGATTGACCCCGCCAGTACATTCAAACAAGTAAGGAATGTTTCCAATTTGGCTATAAACTCCATCCAAACAAACAGCTTTGCCACTTGCAGTAGTGATGCCGGCAGCTTTAATTTCCTGAGTGTTTACATCGTAGTACCATTGCTGATTATAAGCTCCATGACAGTCGAAAAGCTTGATTTGCGGATTTGTTAGGCCTGGATTATAGTCAATACATCTACCAAAAGTGCCTCTGATTAAGCCAGTGCTTTCCATTATCCACTCCTGGTTAAAGGTGCTTTGTGAAGGCCATAAATGAATTGTATCATCATTTGTAAAACCTCTGTTACCACTAGACTGTACAACCAAATCAGGATTACTTTTTAGGTGAATTTTAACCTTGCTGGAAAAATTATCGGTATAATTTGGAAATTTAAACTCAATTTGATTAGATCTAGTTGAAGTTGGTAAGTTAAAGGGCTGAATTTGTACTGGACTAGAGGCGTCTACAGACATTCTCTTTCTACCTCCAAAATAAGATTCTAAACCATATTCATCTCGGTTAATCGCACCCCAATTGTAATTTCCGTTGAGCAAATCTGCATTCCAGGATTGTATACCCCACCAGTAACTGCTTGCAGGATAGTATGGTGTTAGATCGGTATAGTAGCTTGGGTTATTGGCATAATCAATACCCGCTAATTTAGTTTGAGCCTTTGTTGCGGGGTCTGTTGAAGCATGATCGCCATCATTAATATTGGAAACAGTTACTGGAATGGACTGATTAAATCTACACTGGCTTGGAGGATAGAAAGCTTGTGCAGGCTGAGGATTGGTTAAAGCACTTAGATCACAGCCAAGGCCAAACTCAGCGTTATCTGGAGACTCAGAGTTTGCTGGGTTGGGTCTGTTGTTTACTCTATACCACAAGTAAGGAGCTTTACCGCTGCAATGTGCCGCTTGCCAATCTTTAGAACAAAACACTGCTCCTCTGTATGGTAAAAAGTCTTCATTTTGAGCTTTTAAAGCAATTTTTACACTACTGCCGATTTGTTCATTTACCAATTGTGTAAGATCACTACTTTCTCGAACGTAAGAATAATTATCTTGAGTCAAACCTGGAAAGTATAAATCTCCATAATCCCCACCCATTCCCGGCTGATTGTTCCACTGAGCAGTCCATTCTGAAAAATCTCCCACACTTCTTATATCTGCGGTAAATGGCTGTCTGGATGTTGTCCCATATGAATAAACACCAAGTTTAGCCGAAATTACTCCTTGATTTATTGGTGCAAATTTCAGTAGTGATCGACTGTTATAGTAATAGGTTGGTACAGCTGTGTCATTATAGTCACCAACAAAAGTAGGTTTTCGAGGCCCTGTACCACCTTGTACGACCGAACCAGTTGCAGGACTAACGAAAGTATCCTCGCCAATACCAGCCGTAAAATCAGGATCAATCACAATTGGAAATTGACGACTTGGATCAGTCAAAAAGCTTTGATTTGGGAAAATGGATAGTTGCCTACTATCTGGACTAATTGCAAATTTTTCAACCTGTACCTTGTCGATACTCTGATCAAAAGTAATTGGCCTAGTAATTTTAAGTCCGCTTTTACCTTCTACTAAAATATCTCCATTTGGATTGTTTGGGTCACCTGCAACTGGTGCAAGCAGCTTTTTATTACTTCGAATTTCTAAATCAATTTTGGTTAAATCACTAGCTAAAGCACTTTGATCTTTCAATACTACTTGTTTACTCACTCCAGTTGAAGTAACAGTGTAGATCAGATCAATCGAGTGTAAAACTTCTGGATAAGTAATGATATTCCCACTTATTTTGGCTTTTGTTAAATTAACCACCCTCCCCCGATGGTAACTTTATCCACTTTCATATCCAAGTCATTTGAAAAATACCACCAACCTTTGTCTGTATTGTCACCAAAATATACTGTAAAATCGTTAGCTGTATTTTTGTAGATATAGCCATCAGCTACTTCTTTGGAATTTTGGGGTAATTGAGTTAATCGGTTGTCAATGTTTTCCCACCACCTGCTCGAGTCATCCTTGTAATGAACTTTATCGCTGTAGGAACAGACAATGCTATCAAAATTGTATAAATTGTCCTTAGGATTTCCTGGATTTGTAATTCCACTTTTAGCTACCCAAAAACTCTTAGTCGTTTCAGTTCTTTGCGTTTTATCTTCAATCCACCCATAAGGATTATTACAACTAATTTCTTGCTTTGGATCTGGCTCAATAAGAGTAGTTGGTTTACCCAAATCATAATTTGGTAGATAATCAATAGAATCTGTATAAATTCGGCTTAGAGTAGGAGAATTTTCGCCTGGCAACTGATATTGTAAGTGCAGGTAAATCTGACCTTTTGGCGTTCCAGACCAGACATTCCAACTGGCAATATCTGTGTACTCAAACCAATCTGTCCAAATATTTGCATCGCTAGCTGGCTCATTGGAATTTGGAGTTTGAGCAAGCCTTACTTTGACCTTTTTTAAATCTTCTTTGTTGATAGCTACAATCTTAATTGGGTTGTTAATTGAAACTCTATTTTGCTCTGTTTTATAAGCTCCATCGTCAATTTGAATATTTAGTTTATCTGAAAACGGGTTGATGTAAATAGAGTCAAAAGTAGAATCTGAAATTGTCCCAAACTGGTTTTTAAACTGCACGTAAATAGTTTGCTTACCTAAAAACTTTGCAAAATCATACTCAAAGTTTGCTGAAAACTTACTTGTCTGACCTTGTACGGCTGCAAGCCCAGTTTTCCAATCGCTCCATGTTTGATTATCGGTTGAAATTCGGTAGCTAATGTCTTCAGCTTTGGAATTATCAGCAGTTACATTTAAACCAACGTTAGTTTTGCTGTTATCAGCTTGTTCATCGCCATTGTTAATCTTAACTTCACCCGTAGCTGGGTATTGATCAATTTTTAAACTGTCACAAACTGGATCAGATTCCTGATCAAAAATATTTTGAAATTGAATGCAAAGAGTATAGTCTCCTTTGAGTTTTCCCGAAATTGGATCTGCACCAATTGGCTTTGTAAAATCGAAACTAGATTTGTAGCTTAAAATAGTTGAGCTATCTGAGTTTTGTATATCGACGTCTTGATAGCTCTGATTTTGCAGCAAATCCAGGCTTTGAGCAATCCTAAGTTTGTTCAAATTAACACTAGAGTTGATTGTGGCCTCGAAAGGAATCAAAGAATTAGCCGTAATTTTTACTCCATTGTTTAAAACCAATTTTGCTTCGGGTTTGGTAACTTCAAACTTGATTGAGGCAGATTGTACGGGTGTAGTATTGCCAATTTGATCTTGAAACTTTACAAATAATTTTAGATCTTTTCCTAAAAGTCTTGAGTCTAAATTACCAGGGAAATTTACCAAAACTGAATTATCTCCCTGAACTGCCTTTCTCCATTCTGTAAAAGTTTGATTATCAAAAGAATAGCTATAGGTTAATGTTTGAGAATCAGCAAGGGGTAACCTGGCCTGTTGAGCCTGGGTTAAGCCCACATCGTTTAAATTGAATTGCAGCTTATTAAGTAAAGTATAAGTGGAGTTTGCCTTAATATTGGTTGCAGCACTTATGAGTTTTAAATCTTTAAATACAGGTGCAGTAGTGTCTCTTACAAAAGAGTTTTTGACCACTGTTTTGTTACCAAAATAATCAACTACCTCAAAGGATCTAGTGTACAGTTTATCAGACTTAGTTTGTAGTTCTTGCCAGACATTTGTCCCGTTCCAAGCAAAGTAGCTGGAATCAAGTTTAGATTTGTTATTTAGCTTACAGTTTTCTTCATTACATCGAGAAAGAGTAGGTAAGCTATTTGAAATTCCCTTGCCGAAAGAACTTTCAGACCTTGGCTGACGCGGTGTTCCGTTTTCATCCAAAAATTTAACACCAACAATTTTGTTCACAGCTTGCCTACCCACTTCGTCTTTTGGATTAACTGGATCAGTCGCAAAATTCACGATTTGTACAGAATTTCTTCTACTAAAAACAATTGAGCTATCTGGAGTTTCTTTAGGCTGCAACTCAGTGCTAGCGATTGGTTTATCCACACAATCTGCTTGGCTAATCAAGATGGTAGTTGTTTTAGCGTCCTCAGTTTCTGAGTCGTTACTATTATCGTCATCGCGATTACTGTTTTTAACCTCTTGGTCAGAATCTTGCTCACTAGAATCATCGTTTTCGGAGTCGTTTGAATCATCGTCTGAATCATCTTCCTCAAAGTCTTCTTTCTCAGGATTTTTTAATGTGATTTTCCAGGACGTCTGCCCAAGTCTTGCAATCTCAACTTTGGAGCTGTCAGTGCTTAAAATTTCTTGAGTTTGTCGATTCTTTTTCAGGTAAAATTTGAAAACTAATTGTCCGTCTTTTGCTATAGAGCTAAGGTAAACGTATCCAGATAGCTCAGCAAAATCATCACTTAAGGTAATTTCTTTTTGATTAGAACCCCCGTAATTTTGAAGCAAGCTAATTTTACCAGAATTTTCATCTCCACTTAGCTTAGTTAGGGCGTAACAAGCTTGAACAGGTGAAATAATTTTATTATCAGCTAGAATTGTAGGGTTCTCTAAAAACTTTAGACTTCCTGTAGCAGGTGTGGTGTCAACTGGTTTAGGTTTACATTTTCCAAGGTAGTCTCCATGAGCTAAGTGGCTATCTAGAGCTGATTTATTTACCTCTATACTATTTTGTTTGTCATCATCTCCCTCTTGGTGGCAGATCGTCACCTTCTCCTCAATGGGTTTGATGCAAATTGGTGCAGTAGCAGTAGAAGTTGCAGATTTACCATTTGGGCTTTTTAAAGTCCAGACCAAAGTTTGTCCGCAATTTATTGAAGTTTTAAAAGTACCATACTGTCTCCCAGCTAAAAACTTAGTCGTTTGACCCCTATCTTTTGGTTCTGGATTAAAACTGTTATTATCGCCAATTGGGATATTAACCATGCTTGGGTTGCTATTACTATAGCCAAACAAGGCTTCGAATTTATTTTCTCCAAGAGTATTTACTTTTTCCAGAACTGGAGAAATTTTTTCAGAGGGAACGTTGGATGCAAGAGCTTGCATGCTTTGGGACGACCCAAGTGTTATTAAAACCACTAAAATGGTTAAAAACTTAGCTAAAATATGACGAAACATAATTGTAAAAATAGTGATTTAGAAAATTAGTAACAAAACAAAAGATGAAAAAAGCAAGCATATAGAAAACAGAATGTCAAAAACACTTTTAAAATGAATCCCCAAAGTCAGTTTAGTTGGATATAATACTGCTCCAGACTCTGTCACTTTTTTCAGAAGTAACCCTAACTCGTTGTATAACATAGGGTTTGGAGCCGTTCAGCACTTCTTCCTATTTGACAATGATTTCGAATAATTGGTTTGAATTTTGAGCTACAACATCCACCAAAGCCACACGGCGATTGAGAGAAGTGCTAGTGAAACGTAGCATGAACAAGCTCGGACTTGCTCCGAGCTGAAAGCCCCAAGGCATTTGAGATAATTAAATACATATATGCGAAAATCACTAAAAAAATCCTTAGCGAATATTCCTCTAGAAGAGGCTCATGGTGGTAGCGGATTAAGACAAGTCGTTTTTCTGAAAGAAGAAGTTGGACCAAGTAACTTTGAAGCAGTTACCAAGGGTTTTTTAAACCAAGGAAAAAAGTATGAAATCCATAAACATGAACAAGTTGATGAAATTTTTGTGGTACTCAAAGGCAGTGGTAAAGTAAGATATTTTTATTCTGATAATAAAGTTGAGGAGTTTGAATATAAAGAAGGAGATTTTTTCTATAATGTAGCCGATGTTGAGCACGAGATTGAAAGTTTAAGTGAAGCAACAAGTGAGTTTTATTTTATCAGGTTTAAAGCGGTATAAAAATGACCACCCTAACAAAAACCAAAATCTGGATAGCAATTTTGTTGGCTGGTGACTACATTTTCACCCTTCTTGGACAGTTTAGAGATAACTTTACGCGTGTAGTAGTTAGCGAAGCAAATCCTGCTGGAATATGGTTTTTTTCAAATTTTCATCCTGCTTGGATGCTGATTTTCTACATACCAGAAATATTAATCACTTTCTGGATTATTGATAAATCACCAAAATGGTTTTCCGTGCCTCTTTGTATTTTTTTGGTAGTTTCGGAGTTTGGTTGTGTTCTTGGTTGGTATCAATATTATACAAGTGGAGCGTTATATTTTTGGTGGGTTGTATTGTTTTATATAGTTTTTAGCCTTGGTATTTACTTTACTTTCAAAAAAGATATTGAGCTGGTTTTATCCACTAAATCAAAATCACAAACAGATAAAACAGTCTAACTTTCTAAACTCCGATTTTCCAGGGACTTCCCCAAATTTAGTGTAAGTGAGTAAATTACAACAACTCATTTACAAACTATGTCTAATCAAAATTACAACTTAAACACTGGATTAAATTCCACAGTGAATTCTAATTCCAACAACGCCA
>Ga0194059_1001213_pt1 | contig 11195 bp, 8 predicted proteins | sample SepL6211m_MetaG_FD_163426 | JGI IMG/M metagenome (GOLD analysis project Ga0194059, IMG submission 163426) | Anoxic zone freshwater microbial communities from boreal shield lake in IISD Experimental Lakes Area, Ontario, Canada - Sep2016-L626-11m | ecosystem: Environmental > Aquatic > Freshwater >... | reverse complement strand
GCGGCCTGGTAGCAGAGCGCGATGCGATAGCCGGCATCACCGGCAAACGTTCCCTTTGGGAATTTCTTTGCGTAGTTCTGGAATCCCTCCAGAGCCTTTGCGTAGTCCCCCAACTGAAAGGAACAGAGAGGCATACGATAGGCGCTCTCCTCAGCGAATTTCCCGGTGGGATACTTGGACAGGTACTTTTGGTAATCCTCAATCGCCTCCTTGTATTTGGAGGGTTGAGGGTGCTGGGAATCGCTCGCCTGCGCGAATTCCGAATTGGCCAAGAGGAACTGGATGTCTGCAGCCAGTGCCGAGGAGTCTCCCTTAGCCATCAAGGTTCCGAAAACCGTCTCTGCTTTTGGGTAATCCCCAGCCTCAAGAGCCACGGCCCCCTTAAGATAGCCCACTTGTGAGGCATACTTGCCGGCAGGATACTCCTCAAGGTATCGATCCAGAGCGGAAACTCCGTCATCGACCCTACCCAGAGAGCAATAGGCGGCCGCGATGCTGAAGAGCGCATCATCCCGGACCTTCGGATCCTTGGAAGACTCTAGGAGACTCTCCCAGATCAGGATGGTTTCCCATTTTTGATCGAGTTCGTCATAGGCCTTGGCTTGGCGGAGGCGAACGGGCAACTCGGTATCGGGAAGCTTCTCGAACTGCTCAAGAACGGTCTGGAGCTGTTTCTGATCCTCCTTCAGACGCGCATTGGTGGCATTCACCTCCATGAAGGTCTTGGGGTTTTTCTGAAGGCCAGCCGTGTTGTCGGCGATCGTCTTGTCGATCGCTTCGATGCGCTTTTTCTGGAGATCCGAGACGACCTGCTTGGGCCGCACGATCGCGTACATAAGCAGCGCCTTCTGACGCTCCCCCTTAGCCAGAAGACCGTCACCGATCCGGACCGCGAGGATGTCGAGCTGGAGGGGATTGTCGATCAGGTCGCTTGCAGCCTGAAGCTGGTCGAGGAGCTTCAGCGCATCGTCCAGATGTCCTCGCTTAGACTCGATCTCGACGATTGCCATGCCGGCTTGCACGGAGAGATCGTCCTTGATTCCTCCCGCGATCATCGGGCGGATTGCAGCCACTGCCTCGTCCGGTTTGCCGTTGGCGGCCAGCATCGATGCCTGAGCAAGACGCGCCCTGGCTGCCAGATCACCCGTTCCCTCGGAAGCCTTCTTCAGTGTCTGCTCGGCCTCGGCCTTGCGCCCGGTCTGATTCTGAATCTGAGAGATCGCGATGAGGGCCTTGGTCTTGTTCTTGCCATCCGGGAATTCCTTGATGCACCTGTTATAATACTCCTCGGCCTTGGGAAGGATCTTCTGATTGAGGTAGGTCGAGGCCAGCGTAAAGAGGATCGTTTCCAACGCCTCACCCGTAGGCCCTGCGACAAGCACCGTCTCGAAATTCTTCGCCGCCTCATCGTAGTTGCCGGACTGAAAAGCCGCCGCTCCTGCCTTGAAGGTATCCTCAGGTGTCGCCTCGTTCTGAGGACCTGCTGAGTAAGCCGCTCCTGAAACGAGAGGAAAGAGAAACAAGAAGCAAAGCAGCCTGACTCCTCTTGAAAAAGAGGGCGAAACGTTGTCAACGTTGAGCGGGGGCTGACTCATCGGGAGAGGAAACGATATCCCCCCCCCCGGCGAGCGCAAGACGTCACAGAAAAAAACACCCTCTTCCAACAGCCCGATAATCTGCTAACCTCATCTAAACGTTATGGCCACAAAATCCTCCAAACCATCCAAGACCGGTCGGAAAAAAGATCATCGCTCCATGATCTCGGAGGCCTACATGGCCACACTGCAAAAAGAGGGTCACGCCCCGGTCTCGGCACACCGCTTTTGCAAGGACCTAGGGATTGAAGAAAAGGATTTCTATATGGCATTTCCGAATCTGCATGCCGTTGAAAAGCACTTCTGGAGATCATGGATGGAAACGATTATCGCGGCCGTATCAAGCGGGAAGGAATGGGCCTCGTTTTCGGCCAAGGAACGCTATCTGGCATTCCTCTTTGCCTTCACTGGGCAGGCCTTGGAACAGCGCTCTCTTCTGGAGCAGCGCTTTGGAAAGCTCACTCTTCTCTGCAACCCTTCCTCACTTGATGGGCTGAAGAGCAGCTTCAAGGATTTTGCCGGTGATCTCATCCAGTATGGGATGGAGAAGGGGGAGATTGCCCATCGCGGAGCTCTGGGAAATCTCTATCCGGAGGTGCTCTATATTCATTGGCGTAGTGTTCTTGAGTATTTCCTCAAGGACGAGAGCCAAGGATTCGAGCGGACGGATGCCTTCATCGAGAAGACCGTGGAATTCGCTTTTGATCTGTTCCGCACTCAGGCGATTGATTCGGCGGCCGATCTCGTGAGGTTTCTTCTTCCTCAGCTTGCTCATTTCGGGGGAAGGAATTGAAAAAAACAGTTGCCGCCCGGGAGAATAAAGCCAGCGGGAAGACGGCAAAAAAACCACCGCAGGAATCGATCCGCAGTACCCCGATCAGCCGGATGGCGGCACTCGGCGGAACAGGGGCCAAAGTAGGCATCAACTACCTGAAGTATTACGGGAAACGGGCACTCTCCGGGGGAAGCAATTCCTCACTCGAAACACATGCCCGGGAGCTGGATGAGGAGAACGCCTCCACAATCTACGATACCTTCAGCAAGTTGAAGGGTGGACCCCTCAAGCTGGCCCAGATGCTTAGCATCGATAAGAATCTCCTCCCTCCGGCTTATGCGAACCAGTTCGTCCAGGCGCAGTATTCTGTCCCTCCCCTCTCCTATCCACTTGTGGTTCGCACCTTCCTTCGCGAATTCAACAAAGAACCCCTTGAGATTTTCGAAAGCTTCGGACGTGAGGCGGCTCATGGTGCCTCAATAGGCCAAGTCCACAAAGCCTCGCTGGAGGGTGTGGATTACGCCGTGAAAGTCCAGTATCCAGGCGTCGCTGAGAGCCTGAAGAGCGATCTCCGGGTGGTGAAACCCATCGCCCTCAGGATCCTGGGACTTCGGCAGCGTGATGTGGAGAAGTACTTTCAGGAGGTCGAGACCCGTCTTCTGGAAGAGACCGATTACGGGCTGGAGCTGGAACGTTCGCTCCATCTCTCCGAGGCCTCAGCCCATCTTCCGAACCTGCGTTTCCCAACTTACCATCCCGAACTCTCCTCCCGCCACATCCTGACCATGGAGTGGATCCACGGCATGCCACTCGACCGTTTCGCTGACGGTGAGGCCACCCAAGCTGAGCGCGATCTTATAGGACAGGCCCTCTGGGACTTCTACAGCCATCAGGTTCATGATCTGAACCTCTTCCACGCTGATCCGCATCCGGGCAACTTCCTAGTCTCCGAGGGTAAACTCTGCGTGCTCGATTTCGGCTGCACCAAGCAGATCACTCACGAGTTCTACCGGAAACAGTTCCGCTTCCTGGATCCGAACTTAACCAAAAATCCAGCTCTCCTCGAAGAGGCCCTTCGGGATCTGGAGGTCATCATTGAGAGTGATACTGGAAAGGAAATCGCCCAGATCATGATGCTCTGCAGCTCCTGGCTCGATCTGCTGGCACTCCCGTTCCGCTCGGACAGATTCGACTTCGGGGATCCCGTCTTCCTTCAGTCGATCTATGATCTGGGGGAGGAGAACCGAAAGGCCGATAACCTGCGCACTATGAAGGGAGAACGTGGCTCACCCGACACAATCTACGTGAACCGCGCCTTCTTCGGTCTCTATAGTCTGCTGGGACGTCTCCGCGCCAGGGTCAATGTCTCCCTGCCGGATTGGCTGAAGGAGTAGGCCTCATAACGAGAAGGCACAAAAAAGCCGGACCATAAAGGTCCGGCTCTTCTTTAAATCGTGAACAGCTGCTTACCGCTTGGCTGAGGAAAGGCCGAGACCCAGCCATCCAACTCCCGCGAAGATGAGCTCAATACCAAGAAAGAGGCCGAGCATGTAGAGTCCGGTTGCAGGCCATTGAGAGATGATCAGTCCACCGAGGATGATGGAGATGACGGCACTGAAGAGAACCCAGGAGGCACCACCGTGATGGCGCATCTTGAATGCGAAGAAGATGCGGAAGATACCGCCGATCAGAATGGCCCAACCGAGAAACAGGGTGAACGCAATGGCGGCCTTGAACGGATGAGCGATGAAAACATATCCAGCGACTCCGTAGGCAACGGAGACAAGGGCAAACCAGAAATGGGATTTCCAATCCCCGATCGTGAAGACCTTGATCAGATGAAAGGCGCAACCAAACATCAGAATGAATCCGATAAAGGTGGCCACGGCCGCCGTGGAAACGAGCTGATCACCCAGGGCGAAGAATCCGAGCAGAATCATGGCGATTCCTCCGGCAATGGCCCAACCGCGGGAGATCTGAGGAACGGGAAACTGTGGGATGGGTGATGTGTTATCCATAGAGATCCTTGTTATGCGCTTCCCCCCACCTACTGGCAAGGAGTAATTCGGTGTGAGATTTTAGAAGAGAGAAGCCCTTCAACTCTTCAACTCTTCAACCTTCTTCTTCTCAAACCATGAGAAGCAGACGGGAATGACGAAGATCGCGATAAGGGTCGAAGCCAGCATTCCCCCGACCACGGTCGATCCGAGAACTCGGCGTGAAACTGCGCCCGATCCCGTGGCGATTGCGAGCGGCACGCACCCGAGGATGAAGGCAAAGGCAGTCATAAGGATAGGACGGAGACGGAGCTTGGCCGCATCCAGGGCCGCCTCGAATACAGGACGTCCCTTCTCCACTTCATCCTTGGCGAACTCCACGATCAGAATCGCATTCTTGGCTGCCAGACCGATCAGCATGATCAGGCCGATCTGTGCGTAGACATCGTTGTCCATTTTTCGGAAAAACAGCATCGCCACAGCGCCGAAGACCGCGATCGGAGTACTGAAGAGGACACTCATCGGTAACGACCAGCTCTCATACTGGGCCGCTAGGATCAGGAAGACAAAGAGCAGCGAGAGGGCGAAGATCGCCCCTGGAGGGATTCCTTGTGCGGCAAGTTTCTCCTGGAAGGACATCCCGAAATAATCATACCCCATTCCAGGAGGCATCGTCTGCATGAAGGCACCCTCCAGAGCCTTCATCACCTGCCCGGTGCTCACACCGGGAGCACCATTGATGTTGATCTGGGCGCAATCGAACATGTTGAAGCGCATCACGAACTCCGGACCCGAAATTGGCTTCATCTGGAGCAGACTCGAGAGGGGAACCGCTTCGCCCGTCTTGTTGCGCACATAGAAGAGAGAGGCCCCCTTAGGATCGGTCCGGGACGATCCCTCGGCCTGCATGTAGCAGTAATACTGGAGATTGAACCGGTTGAAATAGTTGATCGGCACACCGCCCAGGAAAGCCTGTAGGGTCTGATAGGCATCGTTCAGGTTGACCCCCAGCATGAGGCACATGGCCGGATCAATGATCATGGATACCTGCGGCACGGAGGGAAGATAGGTCGTGGTGACGGATCCGACCTCGGGACACTTCTTGATAGCGGCCATGAACTTCGCAACATTTGTGGGCAGGAACGTGGGATCTGTGCCGACACGATCCTCGAGGATAAAGGTCGTCCCCCCAGAGGTGCCGATGCCTGGGATAGCCGGCGGAGGGAAGGCGAAGTTCATAGCTCCCGGAATGAAGGAGATCTTCTTGTTGATGGTCTGAAGTAGTGCAAAGGCATCCTGCCCTGGAGCCGTGCGCTCTTTCCAGGGTTTGAGCGTGATGAAGTAGAAGGCGCTGTAGGTATTCTGCACACCCGAAAGCAGGTTGAATCCGACGATCGTTGTCACATGCTGGACACCCGGGATCTTGCCGACGATATCAGCCACCTGTTTGGAAACGGCATCAGTCCTCTGCTGAGAGGAAGCGTTCGGAAGCTGGGAGAAGGCGTAGAGATAGCCGTTGTCCTCCTCAGGAACGAAAGAACCGGGAAGCTTCATTCCGAAGAACCCGGAGAGCAGGACCATCCCGAGAATCAGGAACCCGGCAATGAAGGACTTCCTCAGGAGGAAGCGGCAGGTCCCAATGTATTTATTGCGACCGGCATCAAAGACTTTGTTAAACCCTTTGTAGAAGGCGCCGAGCGGGCCACCCACCTCCGTGCGGGGACGCAGGAGCATGGCTCCGAGGGCAGGGCTGAGGCTCATCGCATTGAAGGTCGAGATGATGACCGAGATCGAAATGGTGAGCGCGAACTGCTGATAGAGACCACCGGTGATGCCGGGCAGGAAGATCGTCGGAATGAAGACCGAAGAGAGGATAAGAGCCGTGGCAATCAAGGGTCCGGTCACCTGCTCCATCGCCTTGATGGCCGCATCCTTCGGAGAGAGACCTTCCTCAATATGGTGTTCGATTGCCTCGACGACCACAATCGCATCATCGACGACCAGACCGATCGCCAGAACAAGACCGAAGAGGGAGAGGGTATTGAGCGAAAATCCGAAGAGCGGAAAGAGGGCAAAGGTTCCAATCAGGGAGACAGGGACCGCCAGAGCCGGGATCAGGGTTGCCCTCCAGTTCTGCAGGAAGATAAAGACCACGATCAGCACCAGGATCAGCGCCTCGATCAACGTGTGCACGATATCCTCCATGCTGGCGGAGACGGCCAGCGTGGTGTCGAGGGCGACATCCATTTTGAGTCCGGCCGGGAAGCTGGAGACATAGGAATTCATCAGCTTGCGCGCGATGGCGGCAACCTGGAGCGCATTGCTTCCGGGTAGCTGGTAGACTGCCACGATGGTAGCAGGATGTCCGTTGAAGCGGCCTGCAAGGTTGTAGGTCTGGGCTCCGAGTTCTACGCGGGCGACATCTTTCACGCGGACGACCGAGCCATTGTGATCGGCGCGGATCACGATGTCCCGGAACTGATCCTCTGTAACCAGTCGACCCGGGGCACGGACAGTAAATGTCATCTGCTGACCAGGAGGGACCGGCTCGGCACCTGTCTGGCCAGAGGGGTTCACCGTGTTCTGCTGATTGACGGCGTTGTAGACGTCCTGGGTCGTGACGTTGAAATTCGCGAGCTTGGCCGGATCGAGCCAGAGACGCATCGCATAGGTACCCGCGCCGAAGACAGTGACGCTGGCAATGCCGGTGAGACGGGTCAGGGGATTGACGATATTGACGTAGGCGTAGTTGGCCAGGAAGACCGAGTCGTAGCGATCGTCATCCGTGTAGAGGGCAAAGCAGATGAGGGGCGACGGTGAGGTCTTCACCACGTTGATACCCTGATTCACCACCTGCTGGGGGAGCTGTGACTGCGCCTGTGATTGGCGCATCTGGGTCAGGATCTGGTCGGTGGTCGGCACCGTATTGTTGGCGAAGATGACATTCAGCTGGGACTGCCCGGAACTGGAGTTCAGGGAGTACATGTACTGCATGTTGTCGACACCATTCACCTGCTGCTCGATCGGAGTGGCGACCGCTTCCTTGACGGTCACAGAGTCGGCGCCGGGATAGCTCGCCAGGACTTGGATTTGAGGAGGGACGATATTCGGGAACTGGGAGATCGGAAGGCCGAGCAGGCAGACGATACCCAGGATCACCGTGATGATCGCGATAACCATGGCCACGATAGGCCGGTTGATGAAAAACTTTGCCATAACGGTTTCTTTGCTGGGCTAGGAGACTAGGAGGCTAGGAAAGCGCGGTCACTTAACGGCAGGCGACGGAGTTGCGGCCGGGATGGCCATCGCCGGGCCTGACTTCTCGTTCGCAGAGGAGCCAGGAGTAGATGGTGAGGCAGCTGGCGACGCAGGAAGAGGCATCACAGTACATCCGTCCACGACCTTCTGGATTCCCTGAACGACGATCTTATCTCCGGCATCCACTCCCGAGAGGACGATAGCCTCGTCACGAGTTGTCATCCCGATGTTCACGTTGCGTATGGAGACCTTGTTATCGGTACCGACCACGGCCAGTTGATGCAGATTCTGTATCGTGATAACGGCAGCAATCGGAACGACTAGGGCATTTGCCTGAACCCCAACGGTAGCTTGGACCCGGGCAAAGAGACCGGGACGAAGCAGGACACCAGGATTGGGAAAGGTCCCCTCGACGGCGATCGAACCGGTCTGGGTGTTGATCTGGTTGTTGGCCGCTCGGAAGACTCCCTTGTGGGGATAGGTCATGCCGTCGGAGAGGAGCATCTTCATACCGGCATCCTCGTCCCGCTTCTTGTTTGCAGGGGCCTGGGAGGGATCCTTGAGGCTTTCGCTAATGAAACTCAGGTAATCGTCCTGGCCGACTTGAAAGACCACCTTGATCGGATCGATTGCGACAACGGTCGTGAGGGGTTGCTCGGAACCTGAACTGACATAGGTACCGACCTCGTAGTTGGCAAGACCTGCGAGTCCATCGATCGGAGCCACTACCTTCGTAAAGTCGAGATTCACCTGAGCCGATTGGACAGCCGCCTGCTTGGAGGCAACCTCGCTGACCGTGGCCTGATAATTCTGCTGCTGGTTCTGGAACTCTTGGACGCTGATCACCTTCCCCGCGAGAAGGTTCTGCGCACGCACGAAATCCTGCTGGACCTTCGTCTGCTGCGCGATTGCTGTGGAGAGATTGGCCTTAGCCTGGTCAAGCGAGGCCTGGAAGGGAGCAGGATCGATCTGGAAGAGAGGCTCCCCCTGCTTCACGACGGTTCCCTCGGTGTAGTAGCGCTGGATGATATTGCCGGCGACATTCGGCTTCACCTGGGCAGTCACAGTGCCCTGAAGGTTGCCGATCCACTCTTTGTGATTCGGCATGTCTTTCTGGATCACAGTTCCGAACGTCACGGGAACCGAGGGACGAGGACCAACCTCGGGAGCTTCTTTCTTGCAGGAGGAGAGAAGGGCAACGGCCAGAACCAGTCCTTTAGAGATGGCAACGGGTGGAAGAGAAAGTTTCACGCAGAAGGGATTACCAAAGACTCTTCACGATGACCAGAGCAGTCTAAACAACTACCTATTCTTTAATCATAAAGCATCCACGATCCGATCGAACCGTTACTCTGTAAACCAACGAGAGCAAGCCAACAGTCACAACCTACCAGGACATCAGGGCACCTATGATCCCGCGGATCGTTCGAGTGAACCGACGGAATCAAAACGATGGCCCCGACTAATTCAGCCGACTGCCCGAAAAAATACTGAATGGTACAACTGAATCCTGTGAAAAAACTCTGAAAGCGATGCCTCGAGCGTAGCATCGCTCTAGCATTTAGTTGCTTGGGGTGTACTGGGAAATCTTGGTTCCCTGTAAGCCGAGTCCAGCCATCAGCCCCTGCTGACCAAAGATGAAGGCCTTGATTCCCTCGAGGGAGTAGAGGGAGGCACTTCCGGACACCCCTTTGTTGGCAACCACAAGGCTCGGTGCACCGCCAAGATCGAATCCCCCGGATTTATTCAGCCCCTTGAGATCCTTCTTTGTCATAAAAAAGAGCGCATAGGAAAACGACTGACCCCCGATCTGGGGCCCGTAAGAAGCCGACGTCGTATTGTAGTAGCCTGCTACCTGACCATTTTCCCACAGAACACCATCACCACGTTGACCACCAACCATGACCACGCCGAACTTTACAACAGTCGGGAAGATCAGGATCGCGTAGGCTTTCTGACCCAGATCCCGAGCCTTAGGATTATCAGAGTAGAGACGCTCCAAGGCGGCCTGGGAATCGCTTTGCAACTGCAGAGCGCTGGCGGCATTGGCACCGACTGCAATGAGGGAGGAGGCGAGAACAACGAGAGCGATTAATTTGCAAGATTTCATAGGGTTATTGATAGGGTTTTTGTAATATCCGACAATCACAAATCCATCAAATAGGCCGAACTCCGCTCGAACAGCGCATCGGGTTTTATTGCTTTGCCACTACGGTTTTTTTAACTGGTAGTTTAACCTACATCGCTGACAATTCCCCTTGAACACTTATTGATTCCCTAATGAAAAAATCGTCTTTCTGTTTCCTTGGCTGCCTCCTCACGTTCAGCAGCTTTCTATCGGCCGGTTCTCTGCACGCCGCGACATCTGCCCAGATTGATCCAAATGCTCTTGCTCTTCTGAAGCGCATGAGCGCCACTCTCTCCGAATCAAAAAGTTTCACCTTCAGTACGGATAGCATTCTCGAGATGCCATGTTCCACCGGTCAGCTCATTACGGTCATCTCCGAAGGAAGGATTGCCGTCCAGCGCCCGAACAAAATCCGCGCAATGTATTTGGGAGACGCTCATGCCTTTGATTTCTTCTATGATGGGAGCTCCGTCACCGCAGCAGCTCCGCAAGAGAAAGTCTACTCGACGACCAAGGCACCCGATACGATCGACGGTATGCTTGCCGGCATCCGCGCGGAGACTGGCATTCATTTTCATATAGCTCCCCTGCTCTTCAGTAATTCTTACGAGCATCTGACACGGAATCTGCAGAGCGCCGTCATCATTGGCCCCTCCTTTGTCAACGGCGTCCCATGCGATCACCTCGCCTTCCGCTCATCTGGCGTGAATTGGGAGCTCTGGATCTCATCTGGCAAGTCCGCCCTCCCCTACAGACTGGCCGCCACCTTCACCGATAAGCCCAACTTCCCTCGCAAGATTATTGATTTCTCTTCATGGAATCTCCACCCGTGGCTCCGCTCGTCCCTCTTTTCTTTCCAGCAATCCAAGGCCTTTAAGGAGATCCCCTTCCAAGCCGTCCTAAAAGACGTTCGCCAGGAAGCAACTCAGAGTGAATCTCGGAGTGCAAGTCGCTGATGAAATTCAACCTTCAACAGATCACCACGATGAAAACTTTCATGAACCTCCTCTCCACCTCCCTTCTCGGTTTCGCTGCCTTGGCACTCACCGCCTGTAGCGGAATGAACTACGGCTATCCTCCCGCGGTCGCGGCTCCCGGATTAGGTTGGATCGGTCCCGGATACTACGGCGGAGCCTATTACGGGTATCCCGGAGCCTACTACGCCAGTCCCTACTATCGCAGCGTGAATTCGACATACTACGGGGCAGAGGGCACTGCTTACCATTATAACTCGGCCTATGGTTCGGGTGCTGCCTATCACGGTGCGTACAATAGTGGCGCCTATTACGCAAATAATCACGGCGGCTATGGATATTCCTATGACCACACGGGGGCAGCCTATGGCGCCCGTGGCGGATCAGCCTCTTGGAGTGACGGATCAGGACACGCCACCGGTTATCGCGGTGGATCCGTCTCTTGGAGCCGGAGATAAAAGCGAACTT
>Ga0194059_1001212_pt1 | contig 11201 bp, 8 predicted proteins | sample SepL6211m_MetaG_FD_163426 | JGI IMG/M metagenome (GOLD analysis project Ga0194059, IMG submission 163426) | Anoxic zone freshwater microbial communities from boreal shield lake in IISD Experimental Lakes Area, Ontario, Canada - Sep2016-L626-11m | ecosystem: Environmental > Aquatic > Freshwater >... | reverse complement strand
TTCTGCCACCGTGCGAATGACTCATTGTGTTTTGGACGAACGTGCCTGTGCGTCAGTAGCGATTGAATCGCCATGGGGCAAAGCTTCATGGAAGATGAATGTGCCAGGCGAGCACATGGCGCACAATGCCGTTGGGGCGATCGCGGTTGCGGGAGTATTAGGGCTTGATCTTCAGCGAGCAGCCGATGCGATAGAGGCTGCGGTCTTGTCCGAGATGCGAATGCAACACAAAGTTGCGCGCAGTGGAGCATTGATCATTGATGACTCGTATAACGCAAATCCTGCGTCTTTGGCAGCCGCGCTCCATGCATTGAGCGCAACCAAGGCGAGTCGGCGCATTGCAGTGCTCGGGATAATGGCCGAATTGTTGGAACCGGAGCAAGATCATTTACAGATTTCTCGTCTCGCCGCACAACTTGGCATTGAACTCATTGCGGTTGGAACGGATATGTACGGGGTGCAATCTCGAACCCGCGAAGAAGCCGCTGCTGCGCTATCTGCAGTTGAAAATTCGGTGGCAATTTTGATTAAAGGCTCGCGCGTTGCTCAACTAGAGAAACTCGTATCACTTTTGATCAACTAAAAGTCGACTAAGTATTAGCCCGCAAGCGGTATTTGCTTTTTGTCGAGTGCCGTAATGTCGCAACGCCATGCAAGAAAGAGTGCGGTTGCAGAACTGACGAGCAACATTCCCCGTGAGCCATAACGATCGATGAGCGGACCAAAAAACATATTGCCAAATGGAATCAGCCCACCGAACGACATGAACCACAATGCAAGCACACGACCTCGAACTGCGGGTTCCAGTCGCATTTGTACAACAGTCATCATGGATGTTGTTGTAAAGAAATAAGCGAATCCCAGAAAGAATCCGGAAATGAATGCAGGCAGTGGCGACTGTGAAAGCGCGAAGAAAAACATTGCAACTGAAAATGCGGCGAATCCCCATTGAATGAGTCGACGCATATCGATGTGAGAAAAGACAGTGCCGATTGCGAGACCACCAAGACATGCACCGAAACCCCACGTTGCATAAAGCCATTTATACGTCGTGCCGCTTTCGTCAATCTTGAACGTAAGTCGGGCGACTGCAGGGAAGAGGCCGACATACGGTAATGAGAGAAGCGAAAATGTGGCAAGTGAAACGATGAGGCGACGCACAACAGGTCTTTCGCGGGCTATGGAGAGACCCACGGTGAAGCGTCGCCAACCCTGAGTTGGATCTGGCACATAATCGGGCACCGTCACTCTGAGTAGAGCGAAGATGACGAACAGATATGTCGCAGCATTGAAATAAAAGAATTGGGCAGTAGTGGCACCCCACTGTGAGAAGACGGCAACAATGATTGGGCCAACGACACGTGAACCATTAATAACAGTGCTGTTGAGTGCAATTGCTCCTGACAAATCTTCAGGTCGCACGAGTGAAGGCAACATTGCAGACCACGCTGGTGCATTGAGTGCATTTCCGATACCCACCCCGAAAGCTGCTGCAAAAAGCGCCCAGATCGGTGGAGTGCCGAGTGCGAGAGTGGCGAGTGCCACCGAAAATGAAAGCTGTACAACTTGCATGGAGATGAGCCATTTTTTGCGGTCAAAGCGATCGGCGATCACACCGGCTGGAATGGACAAGAAAAGCAATGGTCCCAGTTGGGCGAAAATGAGTAAACCCACAACCGATGCTTTGCCAGTGCGGTGGTACACATAGGCAGGTAGAACGACATTTTGCATCCATGTGCCGATGTTTGAGCCCAAGGATCCAAACCACACAAGGCGAAAGTCGCGAACGCGAAGAGCAGCTCTGGCACTGCCTCGTCGGGGTTGATCAGTAGGTATGTCGCTGGTATCAGTCATGGTCATTGTCGGATCGGCAAGAATGTTGGCAATGAGCCACGCATTCGAACCTCAACTCGATGTCAACGATACAAGAGTGACTGCCAGTAAAACGAGCGCGCCAGTGTGCGATTCGCCACGAGGGATTTTTTCAGAGTGTCCGCATTGTGGATCAGGTCTCTATGCCGAGCATGCGCACTTTCGTTGTGCGTCGTGCGGCTGGCGTGACAGTTGCTGCGACTAGATAACGCTTCTTAACGCTTTTTAGCGCTAGTCAACTCAGCGCATCTAGCGGACTTACAAAATCTGTTGAAAGTTCGCGAGCTACAGGCTCGCTCGTAATGTGTCCGTTCGCAGCGTTGACTCCAAGTCGTATTGCTTCACTTTGTTGTGCTGCTGCGCGCGCACCAAGTGATGCAATCTGTATTTGATATGGCAGGGTCGCATTTGTGAGCGCGTATGTACTGGTGTTTGGAACTGCTCCTGGCATATTGCCAACTGCGTAATGGATGACGCCATGAGTTTCGTACACGGGGTCAGTGTGCGATGTTTCGTGAGTAGTTGCAATACATCCACCTTGGTCAACTGCAACGTCAACTATCACCGAGCCTCGTTTCATGCTGCGCACCATGTCTTCACTGACAACAATTGGTGCTCGTGCACCAGCAACTAGCACTGCGCCAATTAATAGGTCGGCATCGGCAAGCACGCGTTCAATTGCACCGCGGTTCGATGCAAGTGTTGTTGTGCGACCAATACAAATTTGCTCGATGTGTCTCAGACGGTCCAGATTTCTGTCGAGGATGATTACTTCAGCTTGCATTCCCGCAGCAATCCATGCAGCGTTGTATCCAACATTTCCTGCTCCGATGACGACGACTTTCGCCGGACGAACTCCTGGAGCACCACCCATCAAAACACCACGACCACCTTGTGGACGTTCGAGGAAGTGCGCTCCAGCCTGAGTGGCAAGCCGACCAGCAATTTCGCTCATCGGTGCAAGTAGCGGCAGGGAACCGTCGCTGAGTTGCACAGTCTCATAGGCGATTGCTGTTGTCTTCGATTTTTGTAGCGCTGCGGCAACTGCTGGGTAGGCCGAAAGATGCAAGTAGGTAAACAGCGTGAGGTCTGATCTCAAAAAACCGAATTCCTCGGCCTTTGGCTCTTTGACCTTGACAACCATTTGCTGGCTCCATGCATCAGCGGCTGTCGGCACAATCGTGGCACCCGCTGCAACGTATTCGGCGTCGCTGATGGATGCACCTTCGCCAGCGCTTCTCTCAACAAATACTTCTATACCAAGTCGTTCAAATTCGCGCACGCCATCCGGGGTGAGGGAGACACGGCCCTCTAAAGTCTTGATTTCTTTGGGCACACCGAGAGTTTTGATGTTTGATGCCATAACCCGACACTACGCCCAAAGGGCTGCTGCCATTTAGTGTCTCGGTATTTCGTGGTACTTGACACTGCTGGTTAGTGTTGTCCTATGAAATCGTTCAATAACTACATCAACGGTAAAGAAGTTGCAGCCCAAGACGGGCGCACAACGCCAATCATTGATCCCGTAACCGGCAAGCAATATGCGACGGCAGCATTGTCTGGACCAGCCGACGTCGATAGCGCAATGAAAGCTGCCGCAGATGCGTTCGATTCGTGGAAACACTCAACGCCATCGGTGCGCCAGAAGGCAATCAATGACATCGCCGATGCGATGGAAGCCAACATGACCGAATTGATTGAAGCCGAAATCGAAAACACTGGAAAACCACGGGCTATTACGTTTAACGAAGAAGTACCGCCAATGATGGACCAGATTCGCTTTTTTGCTGGTGCTGCGCGCATGCTCGAAGGTAAGAGTGCAGGCGAATACATGACCAACTTCACTTCATATATACGTCGCGAACCAATTGGTGTTTGTGCTCAAGTCGCACCATGGAACTATCCATTGATGATGGGCGTGTGGAAGTTCATTCCAGCAATTGCCGCAGGCAACACCACAGTGCTGAAGCCAAGTGACACGACACCTGCTTCGACTGCATTGATTGCAAAGATTGCTGGTGAAGTGCTGCCTCCAGGCGTACTCAACGTCATTTGTGGAGATCGTGACTCTGGTCGCGCAATGGTCACACACGACACTCCAGGAATGGTTTCGATCACGGGTTCAGTTCGCGCAGGAATGGAAGTAGCGGGCGAAGCAGCGAAGAGTTTGAAGCGCGTACATCTCGAGCTCGGCGGAAAAGCACCTGTCATCATTTTTGACGACGCAGACATTGATCTGGCCGTAGAGACAATTGCAATGACCGGATATTTCAATGCAGGTCAAGACTGCACTGCAGCAACTCGTGTAATTGCTGGGCCAAAGATCTATCGCGACTTCGTCGATGCACTCACAGAGGCTGCAAAAAAGACAAAGACTGGCAAGCCGGGTGACGATGTGCTGTACGGACCACTGAACAACGAGACCCACTTGAGCAAAGTCAAGGGATTCGTTGACCGCACGCCTAAGCACGCTCGAATCACAACAGGTGGTTCGCAAGTGAGCGGAGCTGGTTACTTCTTCGAGCCAACCGTGATCTGTGATCTCAAACAGCAAGATGAGATGATTCAGAATGAAATGTTTGGTCCTGTCATCACAGTTCAGCAATTCAGCGACGAAGAAGAGGCACTGAAATGGGCCAACGGAGTTGAGTATGCACTTGCTTCGTCGGTCTGGACTCGAGACCTGGGGCGTGCAATGCGCATGACCAAAAATCTTGACTTCGGTTGCGTGTGGGTGAACACTCATATTCCGATGGTGGCTGAAATGCCTCACGGTGGATACAAGAAGTCGGGCTACGGTAAAGACTTATCGGCATACGCTTTGGACGATTACACGCGCATCAAGCACGTGATGATCAACCTCAACAGCTAAATCACCTACCATTTCGTTAAACAGCATGGGGGACAGAGTGGAAAATAGTGAGCGCGGCTCGGTTGAATTAATCAATGTCACCAAAAAATATGGTGATGTGCTCGCTGTCAATGGCATTAATTTGCAAATCAAAGCAGGTGAGTTCCTTTCACTGCTCGGCCCATCGGGTTGCGGTAAAACAACAACGTTGCGGATGCTCGCCGGATTTGAGCAACCAGATGAGGGCTTCATTCGGATCAATGGCCTTGAGGTGCAAGGCGTGCCGCCATACAAGCGAGATGTCAACACGGTGTTCCAGCACTATGCACTTTTCCCTCACATGTCGGTCGCGGAAAACGTTGCATATGGCTTGCGACAAAAAGGCGTCAACAAGATAGAGACCGCGACGCGTGTGATGGAAGCACTCGACATGGTGCAGATGACCAAGTTGGCGGAGCGCAAACCACGACAGATGTCGGGCGGACAGCAACAACGCATTGCGGTTGCACGTGCACTTGTTAATCGACCAAGCATCTTGCTTCTGGATGAACCTCTTGGTGCACTCGACCGCAAATTGCGCGAAGAGATGCAAATCGAATTGAAGTTGTTGCAGAGCCGACTCGGAATCACTTTCGTGTTCGTCACTCACGACCAGGAAGAAGCCATGTCGATGTCGAATCGCATTGCCATCATGCTCGACGGACATATCGAACAGTTGGGTGACCCTGAAACTGTGTATGAGCATCCAACGTCTGCGTTCGTAGCCGGGTTTATTGGACGCAACAACTTCTGGCAAGGTATTGCAACCGAGCACGGTGCAACTGCCGACGATGGCACCGTGTTTGTGGCAACTCGGCCCGAAGAGAACGTGCCCAATGGCGAGGCGGCCCTTTCGGCCGTTCGTCCAGAGTGCATCAACTTGTCTGCAGTACAACCAGCCCAGACGGCCAACTCGGTTGAAGCAAAAGTCGCCGGCGTGTCGCACTTTGGCGACGTCTTGCAATATGTAGTGAGCGCCAAGGGTCGTGACATTTTGGTGATGGTCGCTCGGACAAACCCTGCGCGCTTTGCACTGGGCGAGACAGTGTGGTGCTCGTGGTCGGCTGAGGACGTGTATTTGTTCTCGGCTAGGCAAGCCAGCGTTGTTATGGCGGCTCCGGCACATGACTAATATCAAAACCAACTACTACAAGGGGAAATGACATGGCAACAGAAAACTCAAAGCAGAATCCAAAACAGCTCAACATGTTGGCTCCGGACAGCTTTCGAGAGAAGCTTTCGCGCCGTGCATTTTTACAAGGCGGAACTGCGCTTGCAGGATTTGCATTAATCGCTGCTGCATGTGGTAACTCATCTTCTGATGGTGGCGCAACAACTGACACGGCAGCCGCTGGTTCAACAGACGGATTGGCAAGTGGCGATTGGAGTCGTGTAATCAATACCGCAAGTGGCACGTTGGCCATGTACACGTGGGGCGATTACAACGATCCAGAACTCGTAGGTGCACTTGCTGCATCAACCTTGAGTGTGACCATGAAGGTTGATTACTACGCAAGTAACGAAGATTTGATTACTAAGTTGGCAACAAGCGGCGGCGCAAGCGGCTTCGACATCGTTGTACCAACCGGCCCATACATTTCACAGATGGTCGAAAAGGGCTTGCTACAGAAGTTGGACAAGTCGTTGATTCCGAACATGGTCAACGTTGATCCGTTGTACCTCGGTCAGGCTTGGGATACAACAAACGATTATTCGGTGTGTAAGAACTGGGGAACAACTGGTTTCTTCTATGACACAACCAAGATCTCGAAAGAACTCACAACGTGGCAAGACTTTATTGATACATGCATGGGCGAAGCTTCGGGTCAGTGCTCAGTCATTGATGCGGCACCTAACTATTGCGGCATGTACTTTTGGGCAAATGGCATCGATTGGAATACCGAAGATGCTGCGAGCATCGACGCAGCCGAGAAATTCTTGGTTGATGAGTTTGCTCAGCACATCAAGGCATTTGATAGCTACCCTTCAACGAAACTTGCCGAAGGCGCATATTCGATCGCAATGGCATGGAATGGCGATGCTCGTCAGGCATACGTTCGAATCGCAGATGCTGGTGGCACTCCAGAAAATTGGAAGTGGGTACTTGGTGCACCAGACACCGAATTGTGGATGGACAATTACTGCATTCCGGTTGGAGCACCAAACCCTGAGGCAGCACACGCATGGATTAACTGGGATTTGATTCCAGAGATTTCAATTCGTGACTTGCAATACCACGGTTATCACACCGGCATGAAAAACATGTCGACTCTGATCGGCGAGATTGCACCAGATCTTGAAAAGGGTGACATGATTTTCTTTGGTGATGACCAAGTCAAGACCATGCATACCCAAGTCATTACTCCAGCACTGGATCGACTCATCGACATTTTGAACAAGTCGAAGGCAAAGGCCGGAGGCTGATCTGGGGTGACCGAAACGGTCGCAACACGATTGAGAAAGCGATTTCACGGGCCAAAGTATCTACTCGCCCTGCCTGCAATCATTTGGTATTTGCTCTTTTTTGCATTGCCAATTGCTTTCATCGTGTTTTATTCGTTCGGCACCAAGGACTCAACGAAACTTTTGCCAGTTGATTTCAGTCATCTTTCAACTCACAGCTATTCCGCGGTTTTCGACGAAACCTTCTTTAAGACATTTAGGGGGACACTCCGGATAGCGGTGATAGCAACAACTTTGTGCGTGTTGATCGGTTTGCCTGTTGCCTATTTTGCAGCGTTCAAAGTCCCAGAGAAGTGGAAAGCGATCATTCTGGCTGCAGTTGTGGTGCCGAGCTTTACGAGTTTCCTTATCCGCACAGTTGCATGGCGAATACCACTAGCCCCTAATGGAACATTTTCTAAATGGCTGATCGGTATGGGGTGGATTGGGCAGAACGGAATTCAAATCCTCGAGACACCACTCGCAGTGCAAATTGCGATTGTTTACAACTATCTCGGGTTCATGATCTTGCCGCTCTTCGTGGCACTTGACCGAATTGACGTGCGCATGCGTGAAGCCAGCAAAGATTTGGGCGCGGGACGCGTGGCAACTTTCTTCGGTGTTACGTTGCCACTTGCAGGTCCGGGCATCGTTGCGGGTGTGTTACTCACATTTATTCCAATGTGCGGTGACTACGTGACCGCAACTGTGCTTGGTGGAGCAAAGGGCAACATGATCGGTGCGATGATCGCATCGCAATTTAGTGGCGCTCAAAACTGGCCACTGGGTTCTGCCATGGCGATCTTGATGATTGCCGCCGTGTTGTTGTCGCTTGGTGTTGGTTTTATCGCAATGAAAATCGTGCCACTCGTGAGCTCTCTCGCTTCGCCTGCGGTTCAGAACCTGCGGCGCAAGATGCACGCAAGGGCCCTTGAGCAAGCGAAACATGTAAAGCCAAGCACCAGAACGAAGATTGAAGTGTTGCCAAAAGTGCTTGGTGTGTGGACAGTACTAGTGCTGGTGTTTTTGTTTATTCCAATCCTGCTGGTTTTTTTGCACTCGTTCAACAATGGCGGCTCGTTCACTATTTGGTCTGGAAAATCGAGTACCAAATGGTGGGGCGAATTGTTTAATGGCAGCGAAATGATGGGAGTACTCGTACGGTTTGCTGCGCTATTAGTTATCGGTGTCGTAATTAAGCGGTTGCTCAGAGGTCGAGACAATGTTCCCAAGTTTGTGTCGTCGTGGATCGTTGTTGTTTCCTTCGTCCTTGCACTCATATTGAATGGCTTCATGACCGAGTGGTATCGCACAATATTTGATTTCACTGGAATCGGTGATGCAATTCGCAACTCATTTATTGCTGCGTTTGGCGCAACAGTCATTGCCGTGATCATCGGCGGTATGTCTGGTGTTGCGCTTGCGCGACGTCCTGGAAGATGGACGACGTTTTTCATGGCAACGGTTTTTCTCATTTTGGTGACACCAGAAATTATGGACGCGGTTGCTCTGGCAACTTGGTTTCCACGTATTAAAGAAATTCCACTCGTTGGCATTATTTTCACGAGTGGATGGGGTCCATTTAATGGTGGCATCAACAAGCTGTGGGTGGGGCAGTCGTTGTATGCAAGTGCGGTTGTAACTTTGATTGTGCGCGCGCGACTTGCCGGCATTGATGAGTCGCTCGAAGAGGCAGCAGGCGACTTGGGTGCGCCTCCTGGTCGAGCATTTCGACAGATCACATTGCCACTCATCGCGTCGGCGATGGTTGCGGGTGGACTGCTTTCGTTTGCACTTTGTCTTGACAACGCAGTGATCTCAACATTGATCAGTGAGGCTGGCTCGACCACATTCCCCGTAGCGCTACTTGGCGCTACCCGCAGCACGATCAAGCCATTTTGGGGCGTAGGGGCTGCTCTGTTGTTTATCGTCACGCTCAGTGCATTGTGGTTTTTGGCGGTCATTCTGCGTCGGGGAGGCGATTCGGCGAGCAAGATTGCCGCAACGTTCACCGGCGGCTCGTAACTCGTGGCTGAAGGCAAGGCTGTTCCCAAGATTGCTGTTGGGCCACAAGGCGTTGCCGATTGGGCATGTGATGCAGTGCGAGCAGGTGGCGGAGAAGTAGTCGACTCTTCTGAGGCACAAGGGATTGTATGGACTGACTTCGATACCACGGAACAGCTGGTTGCGACCCTTGTGAATAATCCAAAAATTACATGGGTGCAGGTTCCATTTTCTGGCGTCGAAAGTTATGTGCCATACATCGATGCAACGCGCACATGGACGAGCGCCAAAGGTGTGTTTGGAGGAGCAGTTGCAGAACTTGCTCTTGGGCTTTTACTTGGGGGCGTGCGACACGTTGCTGGCTATGCGCGCGAGAAACAATGGTCCGAAGACCACGGTCGCACATTGTTTGGTGCCCGCGTAACAATCCTTGGTGGCGGAGGAATCGCTCAATCGTTGATCTCGATGTTGCGACCGTTTAATTGTCACATCACGGTTGTGCGCAATCGGCAGATTGATGTATCTGGAGCGGATGAGGTTGTAACTACTTCAGAACTCAACTCGGTGTTACCGCGGGCAGACGCTGTTGTGATGGCACTTGCACTTACGCCTCAAACGCAAGGCATCATGGGCAGAGAGCAATTTGAATTGATGCAATCGCACGCGTGGCTTGTCAATGTGGGGCGAGGGAAGCAAATCGTCACCGACGACTTGGTGCGGGCGCTTGAAGCAGGCGAGATTGGTGGTGCAGCACTAGACGTCACAGACCCGGAACCATTGCCGGTAGGTCATCCGCTGTGGTCAATACCAAACTGCATCATCACTCCACACGTTGGAAACACCGCCGAGATGGTTCCACCACTGTTGGCATTGCGAATTGCCGAAAATGTTCGTCGCCTTGCAGTGGGCGAACAGTTGGTCGGCATTATTGATCAAACGGTCGGGTATTGATGTCGCAGCAAAATCAAAATTATTATGCAGTGCTGGGAGTAGCGCCTACTGCATCTACCGAACAGCTACGTGATGCCTATCGAGAGAAAGTCCGCATTTTTCATCCCGATAGCGCGGTAGCTGCTTCACCGACTGCGTCACTACAGATGGCCGAAGTAGTTCGGGCGTGGTCGACGCTTTCAAACCCAGATCTCAGGCGTGCGTACGATGAAGATTTCTTAGAGTCGTATCCTTTTCCACCGGCGCCCATCGTGCGTGGGCATTTCCCCAAGGGTTTGATCGGAGGGATACTTGCGGTCGGTATTTTGGGTGTACTGGCACTAGATGCGATGAGTAGTCCGATTGCTCCGGCAAAACCAGATGGCTTGTTGCAGTCGGGATCATGCGTTGTTGTCGACGCCAACAAACTTGCCGTTGAAGTGGGTTGTGAAGTGGTTCATTATGGAGTTGTGAGGCAATTGGTTGGTTTCGACATGACATGCCCTTCAAACACTGAGTCGATTCGGGATCGGCAAGGAATGGGTCAAGCATGCGTTGTACCAAGCCATTAGCGGGCTGTACCCTGTGCGCTCTCGGGCGGTTAGCTCAGTCGGAAGAGCGCCACGTTCACATCGTGGAAGTCGTGGGATCGAGGCCCATATCGCCCACGAGAACTAGTGTTTAGGCGTGGCTCAGCAGTGCGAACGACCAGGTTGTGCTCAACCAGCAGCAGTCGAATACATCATTGATCCCCAAAATTTGTTGCTGACATTGCAGAATTATGACGTTGTCAAAGGTGAGCGCCGAAGTGCATTGTGTGTCACTCATGGCGACCGAATGAGTGTGCCAAAAGGTTGGTCAATCGATGATCGCCGCGAAGACCCACCACGCTTATTTAAAACACCCAAATCAGGTGTAGCGCCTGCGAAGGCAAACGCAAAAAAGTCATTGACTGAATCGAAGCAGAAAAAGAAAACTGTTGTGCGTCCGATGTTGTTTCAGACAGAAAATCAAAATGCGGAAGATGTACAAGAAGTGCAAGCTCCGGTTGCTAGGCCAGTAG
>Ga0194059_1001211_pt1 | contig 11202 bp, 9 predicted proteins | sample SepL6211m_MetaG_FD_163426 | JGI IMG/M metagenome (GOLD analysis project Ga0194059, IMG submission 163426) | Anoxic zone freshwater microbial communities from boreal shield lake in IISD Experimental Lakes Area, Ontario, Canada - Sep2016-L626-11m | ecosystem: Environmental > Aquatic > Freshwater >... | reverse complement strand
GGCTGTCGCGGGGGTGGTGGTGGCCCTCGCCGCCGCCTCCCCAGATGATTCTTGTGTTGGGGGGTGACACCCAGCGGGAAATCGTCGCTGCCCGATTGGCCCATCAGGATGGCTTACCCGTGATCGTCAGCGGCGGCAGCAATCCTGAATATGCCCATTGGCTGTTCCGGGAGCGGGAGGGCCTGGCGCCGGATCAGGTGCAACTGGACTACCGGGCCCGGGACACCCTCAGTAATTTCACCTCGCTGGTCGATGACCTGCGCCGGGCCCGGATCCGCCATGCCCTGCTGGTCACCAGCAGTGATCACATGAACCGGGCCCTGCTGGTGGGCCGGATCGTGGCCGGCAGCAGGGGCATTCAGCTCACACCGGTGCCCGTGCCCTGCGGCCAGCTCTGTGTGGTGGAGGGAAAGCGCAAGGTCTGGGGGGACGGGGCCCGGGCCCTGCTGTGGGTGCTCAGCGGCCGCGATCTGAGGGGCTGGGCGGCAGGGAGGTTGCGGCCCCTGGGCCCCTAGTCGGCCCGATGCGCTTGGTCTGGATCGGACCGGCGTCAAGCAGGGCATTGATCTCCCGCTGCAGAGTCTGCGTCGTGGTGTCCAGGTCGCTGCGACGGCGGGAGGCTGGTGGGGGGATCAGGGGGCCAATGCGGATCTGCACCGGCACCAGCCGCAGGCCCCCCGTGCGGCCGAGGGCCCGGTGGCTGTTGAGGATGGCCACCGGCAGGAGGGGCACCCCCAGCCGCGCCGCCAGCAGGGCCGCCCCAGCCTGGGGGGCATGGACCCGACCATCGTCCTGGCGGGTGCCGTCGAGAAATAACCCGGTGGCCCAGCCCTGGGCCAGCCGTTCAGTGGCGGTGCGGAGGGCCTCTCGGTCACTGGCACCGCGGGCAACGGGGTAGGCCCCGCAGGCCTTGATCAGGGGACCGAGCAGGGGCACCCGAAACAACTCCTCCTTGGCCATAAAAGCCACGGGGCGGCCGATGGCGTGGCTGATGAGCGGCGGGTCGAGGTGGGATCCGTGGTTGGCGACCACCACCAGCCCCCCGATCCGGGGCACATGGTCCAGGCCGATGGTGCGGCCGCGAAGCAGAATTCGGTAGATCGGCCAGACCAACAGGTTGCTGATCAGGTTGTAGCCCAGGTCCGGTTGGGGACTGCCCAGCAGCGCCGGGCGCTCGAGGCGCCGCTGGGCCAGGGGGCCTGGCATGCCCATCAGCCCAGATCCGTCGCTGACGCGACCTGGCGACAGCGGAGCCCTGGGCAGCCGCGCTTGATCAGGCCACTCAGCACGTTGCCCGGACCGATCTCCACCGCCTCATCGATGCCTTCGCGGCCGAACTGCTCCATCGTTTCCCGCCAGCGCACCCCCGTGGTCATTTGCAGGAGTAGGCGTTGTTTGAGCATGCCGGCATCGGTGCTGGGGCTCGGATCGGTATTGCTCAGCACCGGGATGGAGGCTTCGGCGAACGGCACCGCCTCCAGATCCTTGGCGAAGGCGGCCGCGGCTTGGGCCATGAAGGGCGAATGGAAGGCACCGGAGACCGCCAAGGGGATCGCCCGCTTGCAGGAGAGGGCTTCGCTCACCGCGCTCACCGCCGCCGGGCTGCCGGAGAGCACCACCTGGGCCTCGCTGTTGTCATTGGCAATCACCACCCCTTCGGTGGCGTCCACCAGCTGCTCCAGCTGGGGCCTGTCAAAACCCATCACGGCGGTCATGGCGCCACCGCCGGCTGCGGCCATCAGTTCGCTGCGCCGTTGCATCAGGGCGAGTCCGGTGTCGGCGTCGAACACGCCCGCGGCATAGAGGGCCACCAATTCCCCCAGGCTGTGGCCCGCCACCAGGGCGGGCTGGGGGCCTGCGGCCCGCAGGGCATCCACCAGCAGGCTTTCGATCACAAAGAGGGCCGGCTGGGTGTTGCGGGTGTCGTTGAGGTCGGAGGGACCGCTCCCCGTGGCGTCATCGCTGCCGGCGCAGATGGCCAAGAGATCCCGTCCCAGCCGCTCGGAGGCCAGGGCGAAGCGCTGGGCGGCACCGGGCAGCTCCAGCACCCCTTCTGCCATGCCCAGTTTCTGTGAACCCTGTCCAGGAAAGACCCAGGCGACTGCCATGCACCCTCGTGCCCACTGACCGGCAGGAGATTACGGCCCAGCCCTTCGGCCTGCTCCCCAGGTCAATGGGCTGGACCGCTCCAGCGCAAGAGCGCCCCACCCCAGCTCAGGCCCGCCCCAAAACCACTGCTGGCGATCAGATGGCCGGGCCGGATCCGGCCATCGCGGACGGCTTCATCGAGCATCAGGGGGATCGTGGCGGCGGAAGTGTTGCCATAGGCCGCCAGGTTGCTGAGCACCCGCTCCCGGGGGACCGCAAAGCGATCGGCCACGGCGTCAAGGATCCGTTGGTTCGCTTGGTGCAGCAGCAGCCAGTCCAGTTGCTCCGCCGCCAGCCCCGCCTGCTCAAGCAGTTCGGCGAGCACGATCGGCACTTCGCGGACGGCGAATTTGTACACCTCCTGGCCGTTCATGTGAATGGTGCCGAAGCCCCCCACCTCCCGGGAGAGGTCCTCCACCAGGGGGAGGCGGGCGCCACTGCGGGCCAGGGTGAGGCAGCTGTTGCGCTGGCCATCCGAGCGCATGCGGAAGGCCACAAGCCCATCCCGCTGCGCAGGGCAGGCTTGCAGGGCGACCGCCCCGGCCCCATCGCCAAAGAGCACGCAGGTGCGCCGGTCATCCCAGTCCACCCATCGGCTCAGCAGATCGGCGCCGATCACTAGCACCTTGTCCATGCTGCCGCCCCGGATGAACTGGGCGGCCGTGATGAGACCGAACAGGAAGCCGCTGCAGGCTGCAGTCAGATCAAAGGCCACAGCCCGATGGGCCCCCAGGGCCGCCTGGATCCGGGGGGCGGTACCGAACAGGTCGTCGGGGCTGGAGGTGGCTAGCAGGATCAGATCCAGGTCCTCGGCCCGCCAGCCCGCCAGATCCAGGGCTGCTTGGGCGGCGGCACTGGCCAGGCTGGTCAGGGATTCGGCTTCGGAGGCGATCCTGCGGCTGCCGATGCCGGTGCGATCACGAATCCAGTCGTCGTTGGTGTCAACCCGGCGGCTAAGCAGGTCGTTGCTCACCACGCTCTGCGGCAAGGAGCTACCACAAGCCACCAGTTCCATGCCACGGGGGGGCAGGAGCTGGGGGAGGTTGGTCAATTCAGTCGCGCTGAGCACCACTGAGGATCGGCCCATCGTTGGGTCAGTCAACCACAGGTCGCAGCGGGCTGCGGGGTCGATCCCAGGTCATGGAGGTCATCCATGACGCGATGGCTGGCGGCGGAGTGGGCCAGGCGCAAGGCGCTGACGACCGAGAGGGCCTTGCTGCTGCCATGGCCGATCACGCAGATGCCATTCACACCCAGCAACAGGGCGCCGCCATGTTCGGCGTGGTCGAGGCGCTTTTTGATCCGCACCAGATTGGAGCGCAGAAAGGCGGACCCCACCTTGCCGCGACGGCCCCGGGGCAGTTCGGCCCGCAGGACGTCCAGGAGGACGCCCCCGACGGATTCCAGGAATTTCAACAGGACATTGCCCGTGAATCCATCACACACCACCACGTCGAAATCGCCGGAGAGCACATCCCTGCCTTCGCAGTTACCGGCGAAGTGGAAGCGGGTTTCGGCGGCCAGCAGGGGGTGGGTCTTGAGGGCGAGGTCGTTGCCCTTGCATTCCTCCTCACCGATATTGAGGAGACCGATACGCGGTTGACTCACCTGCAGCACGTCCCGGCTGTAAATATTGCCGAGCAGCGCGAATTGGTGCAGCCAGCTGGGTTTGCAGTCGGTGTTGGCCCCCACGTCCAGCACCAGCACCTGTTGCTCTGGATCACGGGTGGGGAAAAGGGCGCCGATGGCCGGTCGTTCGATGCCGTTGAGGCGACCCAATCGGAAGATCGCCGCCGCCATGACGGCACCGGAGTTGCCGGCCGAGTAGACGGCCGTCGCTTCGCCACCCTTGACCAGGTCCATGGCCATGTTGATACTCGCGTCCCGCTTGCGGCGCACGACGGTGGCTTCGTCGTGCATCGCCACGGAGGGGCCGCTGGGAACCAGGCTGATCAACCCCCGGGCCAGGGCCCCATCGAGGGCTTCGCGCAGGCCACAGGCATCGATACAACGGTGCAGGGGCTCGCTTTCAGCGACGAAGCGGATGCGGACGGGCAGCCGTTCCACGGCCATGAGACAGCCCTCAAGGATGGCCCCCGGGGCGTTGTCGCCTCCCATGCCATCGACGGCCACCCAGAGGCGCTGGTGGTCCTCGATGACGGCGTCTTCGTCGTCGTCGAAGCCCCCTTGCTGTAAGCGCCGCAAGGGGTCGAAGACGAGGGGTTGCAACACGTTCCCGGCCACGGAAGTGGCGGCACCGGCCACGGAGGTGGCCGCACCGGCCACGCTGCCGGCCATGGAGCCGGCCGCCGAAGCGGATTCCGCCAGGGAGGTCATGGCGGCGTTGCGTCGATACCAGATCACCAGGCGCCGGATCGTGCGATTCGGCTTGGTGCGCCGGCTTGTCATCCGCCGGGAGGCCGGTCGGATCGGGTCAGGCTCCTTCGGTGGCAACGGGTTCAACGATGCGCTGGAACAGATAGCCGGTGCCCCGGGCCGTGAGGATCAGCTCGGGGTTGGCTGGATCATCCTCCAGTTTGGATCGCAGCCGGGAAATGTGGACATCCACGACGCGGGTATCGACGTGACGTTCTGGGGTGTAGCCCCACACATCCTTGAGGATTTCACCGCGGCTGAAGGGTTCTCCCGAACGGCTCACCAGCAGTTCGAGCAGGCTGAATTCCATGCCGGTCAGGCGGACGCGTTCCTCGCCCCGATACACCTGGCGTTTGTTGGTATCGATCCGGAGGGTGCCCACCTGGATCACACCGGTGTTGGGGAGGCCAGCCACCTGTTCTTTCTCAACCCGCCGGAGCACGCAGCGGATCCGGGCTTCCAACTCCTTGGGGCTGAACGGTTTGACGACGTAGTCATCGGCGCCTAGTTCAAGACCCGTGATGCGGTCGGCGACATCGCCGAGGGCCGTCAACATCACGATCGGCACGTCGGATTCCTTGCGCAGCTCCTGGCAGACCCCATAGCCGTCCAGTTTCGGCATCATCACGTCCAGCACCACCAGGTCCGGCTGACAGTCCTGGAAGGCGACCAGGGCCTCTTCGCCATCGCAGGCGGTCACCACGTGGTAACCGATCATCGACAGGCGCGTCTCCAGGATGCGACGGATGCTGGCCTCGTCATCGACGACAAGGATGGTCTCTTTGGCTGGGACAGGTGCCGTCATCGCGCCGACGATCTCGTTACAACGGATCGGTCCTACTGAAAAGGTCCGAGGGCCGCCCTGTTCACCGAAAGCCACCTTTCTTCATAAACATCTGTATTTGAGCGCGCTTGGCCCGACCCGTCTCCGTCTACATCTGCCAGAGCTGTGGCGCCCAGACCCGCCAGTTTTTTGGCCGTTGTTCCAGCTGCGGCAGCTGGAATTCCCTGGTCGAACAAGCCGCCGCCGTGACGGATGGTCGCCGCCGCAGGCCCCTGCCGGCCGGGGGAAACGACGGGGCGGAGGGGCCCGGTCGACCCCAGCGCTCCGAACCGATCACGGCGGTGGGGGAAAGTCCCCTGCGGCGCCTGGCCAGCGGTTATGGCGAACTGGATCGGGTGCTCGGAGGCGGCCTCGTGCCCGGCTCCCTGGTGCTGGTGGGCGGCGATCCGGGCATCGGCAAGTCGACCCTGCTGCTGCAATGCGCCCGGGCCATGGCCGGCCAGGTTTCGGTGCTGTACGTCAGCGCCGAAGAATCGGCCCAGCAGGTGAAATTGCGCTGGCAGCGCCTGGCTGAGCCCGGGGCCCCCGTTGGGGAGGGCCTGCGCCTGCTGGCCGAAACCGACCTGGAGCTGGTGCTGCAGGAACTGGAGGCCTTGCGGCCCGCCGTCGCCATCATTGACAGCATCCAGGCCCTGCACGATGGCGAGCTGGCCAGCGCCCCTGGGTCGGTGGCCCAGGTGCGCGAATGCGCTGCGGCCCTGCAGCGGGTCGCTAAACGGCAACACACGGCCCTGGTGTTGGTGGGCCATGTGACCAAGGAGGGTCTGCTGGCCGGGCCCAAGGTGTTGGAACACCTCGTGGATGCGGTGCTCACCTTCGAAGGGGACCGCTATGTCAGCCACCGCCTCTTAAGGGCCGTCAAAAATCGCTTTGGGGCCACCCATGAGTTGGGGGTCTTTGAGATGCGGGGCCAGGGCCTGGTGGAGGTCAGCAATCCGAGCGAGCTGTTTCTGGGCGGCAGTGCTCCCAGCCCGGGCAGCGCCATCATCGTGGCCTGCGAGGGCACCCGGCCGCTCCTGGTCGAACTCCAGGCCCTCGTCAGTCCGACCAGTTACGCCAGCCCCCGCCGCACCGCCACCGGCATCGGCACCAACCGTCTGCATCAGATCCTGGCGGTGCTCGAAAAACACCTGGGTCTGCCCCTTTCCCGTTTCGATTGTTATCTGGCCGTGGCCGGCGGCTTGCAGGTGGAGGAGCCGGCCGCCGATCTCGGCGTGGCCGCTGCTGTGGTGGCCAGTTTTCGTGATTTGGTGCTACCGCCGGGCACCGTGCTGATCGGCGAACTGGGTTTGGGGGGTCAGCTACGGCCCGTGGGACAGCTGGAACTGCGCCTGCAGGAGGCGGCTCGGCTGGGCTTCCGCCGGGTGGTGGCTCCTACGGGCAGTGGGCTGGAGGAGCAGGCGCACCAGCTAGGGCTGCAGTTGATGCCGGCTGCCACCGTGGCCGAAGCCTTGGTGGCGGCCCTGGGCGTGGACCCCCAGGCCCAGGATTGAAACGAATCAGAAATACACGTCCACCGTGCCGCGGCCGGTGGTTTTTAACCAGTTCTGGGCTTCGATGTAATTGTTGGGTGCCAGCCGGATGGCCTTGGTCCAGAAATCGGCAGCCAGATCGAAACGCCTGTCCGCTTCGTCCTGGTCTCCTTGCTCTTCAGCGATGGAGCCAAGATGGTGATGGATGACGGCCATATTATTGAAAACCTGCGGCATGCGTGTATTTAATTCCAGGGCTTCATTGTATAATTCCATCGCTTTGTCGTGGTCGCCGTTGCTGGTAAAGACCAGGGCCATATTATAAAGAATAAAGGCCTTGTCGTTCGGGTCGTCTTCTAGTTTCAGTGCCTCTTCATAGTTTTCCAGGGCTTCGGCATATTCCCCGTCCCCCTGGGCGCTCATGCCGTCGCGGTAGTAGGCGAAGGCTTCCTTAGCGCGACGGTTCGTGGGCATGACCTTCAGGATCAGGTCCGCCATCACCGTGAAGCTTTTGTCGATGAAGTTGTCGTTGCGCTGGGAGCGGGGCACGCGGGGTTACAAGGCATCGGTCCCCCCATCCTGCCCGGTCCCTGTCCTTTTGCCCGCTGGCCCTGGGACTGGCGCTGGCCAGTTGCCTGAAGGGGGTAGCCGCTTCGGGGCCTGGGGGATCGACGGTGTTCCTAGCCTGGCTGGGGATCCGGATCCATGCCTTTGCCTCCCCTGCCCGTCGTTGATGCCATCCCTGCGGACCTGACCCTTGAAGGGGACAGCCCTGGGCCCAGTCTTTTGTTGGCCGTGGAGGGCATGAAATGTGGCGGCTGTGTCCGGGCGGTCGAGCAGCGCCTGGCCCAACAGCCGGGCGTGCGCCATGTCAGCGTCAATCTGCTGACCGGCACCGCCTGGTTGGAGCTGGCCAACGCCAGTGTGGATCTGATTCCCTTGCTGGCCAGTCTCGAAAGCCTTGGCTTCAGCGCCCACTCCCGCGATCAGGACGCACCTCTGATATCCCGCCGGGACCTTCAGAAGCAGCAGCATTGGTGGCGCCATTGGCAACAGTTGCTGGTGGCCCTGGCTTTGCTGTTGATTTCGGGGCTGGGCCATCTGGCCGAGTCAGGCGCTCTGGGGAGCAGTGCGGTGGCCTCCCTGCTGGCTCGCAACGGCTTGCATGCCGTGGTGGCGACCACGGCGTTGCTCGGGCCCGGTCGCCCCATCCTGCAGGCGGGGGCCCGCTCCGCCCGGGCCGGTGCCCCCGGCATGGACACCCTGGTGGCCCTTGGGGTCACCAGCGCCTTCCTGGCCAGCCTTTACGGCTGGTTGTGGCCTGCCAGTGGCTGGCCCTGCTACTTCAATGAACCGGTGATGCTGCTGGGTTTTGTGCTCAGCGGTCGCTTTCTGGAAGAACGGGCTCGATGGCGCACGGGGCGGGCGATTGAGCAATTGGTCGAACTGCAGCCCGATGAAGCCCTGTTGATCGTTGATGGGGGCCCCCCCAGGCCGGTGCGGGTCGGGGCCCTGCGTCCCGGAGATCGATTGCGGCTCCTGCCCGGCGACCGGATGCCCGTTGATGGCGTCGTAAGGGACGGTTGCTCGACAGTGGATTGCTCGGCGTTGACCGGAGAAAACCTGCCGCTGCGGGTCGAACCAGGCAGCGAACTGCCCGCGGGCAGCCTCAACCAGGAGGCCCCCCTGGAGCTGGAGGTGCTGCGGTCCGGGGCCCACAGCGCCCTCGCCCGCATCGTCCAGATGGTCGGCCAGGCCCAGGCCCGCAAGGCGCCGATCCAGGGCCTGGCCGATGCCGTGGCCGGACGCTTCAGCCTGGCAGTGCTCTTTCTGGCGGGGGCCACCTTTTTGTTCTGGTGGCAATGGGGCACTCGGCTCTGGCCATGGGTGCTGACGACCCACGACGCAGGGGCCCATGGGGGCCATGGCATGGCCGCCGTGACCCTTTCGCCTTTGGCCTTGGCCCTGCAGCTGGCCATTGCCGTTCTGGTGGTCGCTTGCCCCTGCGCCCTGGGGCTGGCCACACCCACCGCCATCACCGTCGGCATTGGTTTGGCCGCCCGTTCGGGCCTGCTGTTTAGGGGCGGTGATGCCATGGAGGCAGCGGCGGGGCTTAAAACCGTGCTGTTTGACAAAACCGGCACCCTCACGACGGGATGCCCCCTCGTCACGGCCGTGACGGTATGCCCACGGGTTCTTGATGGAACGTTGGCATCGGACGGGATCGCCGCAGAAACGGATTCCCAGCTGAGCGCCGATCGACTGGTCCAGCTGGCGGCCAGCCTGGAGCAAGCCAGTCGCCATCCCTTCGCCCACGCCCTGCTCCAGGAGGCCGAGCGTCGTCAACTTCCCTTGCTGGACCTGGGGCCCTCGGAAGTGGTCCCGGGGGATGGTCTGGTTGGGGTCCTGCATGGGGTGACGGCCAAGCTCAGGGTGGGCCGTCCTGAGTGGTTGGCGGCCCAGGGCGTCCCCGGGGTTGCGTCGCCGATGCCCACCGGGTCCCAAAACGGGGGATCCCTGCTGGCGGTGGCGGCGGACCGGGTTCTGTTGGGCTGGATTGGCTTGGAAGACCGTCCCAGAGACGATGCCCTCTCCACCTTGACCAGCCTGCGGTCCCAGGGGCTGCGCCTCGGTCTGCTCAGTGGGGACCGTCAGGGCAGTGTGCAGAGGCTGGCGACCCAGGTCGCTCTGTCGGCTGATGAGTTGGCTTGGGATCTGCGACCCGAGCAGAAGCTGCAGCGGATCCTGCTGGCCCGGGAAACGGGACTTGTGGCCATGGTGGGAGACGGGATCAATGATGCACCCGCCCTTGCCGCCGCCGACCTTGGCGTTGCCATCGGCACGGGCACCCAGATCGCCCAGGAAGCGGCCGACCTGGTCATCCTCGGGGATCGGCTTGGGGGCCTGCCCACGGCTCTTGCCCTCTCCCGTCGCACGATGGCCAAGGTGCGCCAGAACCTTTTCTGGGCCTTTGGTTACAACCTGCTGGTCCTGCCGATCGCCGCTGGTTTGTTGTTGCCTTTTCAAGGAATCCGGTTGACGCCTCCCCTGGCGGCTTTGCTGATGGCCCTGAGTTCGATCACGGTTGTGCTGAATGCGGTGCTGCTTCAGGATGGGAGCCGCACCTGGGGAGGGGCCCACCGTGAACCCTGAGGCGCCGACGGGCACCGGCTTGACCCGAGGCAGATTTGTGGTGCTGGAGGGGGTCGATGGCTGCGGCAAGACCACCCAGCTCGAGGCTTTGCGCCAATGGCTGCCCAGCAGTGGCCTGATGGCCCCTGGCGCCCGTTTGGTGGTGAGTCGCGAGCCGGGGGGGACGGCCCTGGGCCAGGCCTTGCGCGAATTGTTGCTGCATCCGCCCCAGGCTGTCCAACCCCTGTCCCGGGCCGAATTGCTGCTCTATGCGGCCGACCGCGCCCAGCATGTCGAGGCGCTGCTGGTGCCGGCGCTAGAGGCCGGGGATTGGGTGCTTTGTGATCGCTTTACCGGATCGACAGCCGCCTATCAGGGCTACGGCAGGGGCTTGCCCCTGGCCCTGATCGACACCCTGGAAACCCTGGCCACCGGTGGCCTGCAGGCCGATCTGACCCTCTGGCTGGATGTGCCCCTGGCCGAGTCCCGCCGCCGCCGGGGCGGGCGAGCGGCCGATCGCATCGAGGCGGCGGGGGAGGACTTTCTGGCCCGGGTGGCCGACGGCTTTGCCACCCTGGCCGCCCAGCGGGGCTGGACCCGCATTGAGGCCGGGCAGCCACTGGCTGCCGTAACGGAATCCTGTTGCGCCGCCATCCGTCGCTGCGTGTCTGACAGCTGAGGCCGCCCTGATCAAAGGGCTGCTTTCACCAATTTCCAGACCTGCTCAAGCCGCTGGGGGTCCGATGGGCTGGAAGTCTGCAGCTGCATCGCCAGGCATTCCCAGCGGGGGTTGGGTATCAGGCCGATGAGTCGTTTGAACTTGGTGAACAGGGTGTAGTGGACACGGGCGGCGCGGTTCTCAAAAACCAGCTCTCTGCTCAGTGCCCAATTCGTCACGCCGCTCCTCCCCCCTGGGGTGATGCAGGTCTGCAGGCGGGTGATGGCCCCGGGCGGATCCGCCGGCCCCCTACCGAAGGCCAGTTGGTCGGGGGGGGAATCCGTGGCATCGGCCCGATCCAACTCCCTCAGCTGCCGCTGGGGGAGGGCGAACTCCGGCAGCAGGGCAGGCAGGCTCGCCAACTGCAAGTCTTCGCTGGTGCGGCCCAGCACCGGCACCAGGAGCAGCCCCAGGGCCGGGGCTCCATTGGTGGGCTGCAGCTGGAAGCGGCGCAGCGTGCCGTGGCTGAGGTCGCGCCCGCCCTGCCCCGCCCTGCTGCCGATTGGAACCAC
>Ga0194059_1001209_pt1 | contig 11218 bp, 10 predicted proteins | sample SepL6211m_MetaG_FD_163426 | JGI IMG/M metagenome (GOLD analysis project Ga0194059, IMG submission 163426) | Anoxic zone freshwater microbial communities from boreal shield lake in IISD Experimental Lakes Area, Ontario, Canada - Sep2016-L626-11m | ecosystem: Environmental > Aquatic > Freshwater >... | reverse complement strand
GGGGCTCGGCCCTGGGGCCCCGGCCAGGGTCAGCTGCCGTATCGCCTGCCCCAACGCCGCCAGCTGGCCAGGCCGCTCGGCATCCACGGCGACCACCGCCCCGCCGCCCAGGCCGGTAAGGCGGGCCTCCAGCTGATCCATGCCGGGTCCCCCCCCCTGCTCCCAGGCCACGGCGGCCGCTTCCATCAGCTCCAGGTCGAGGCGCTGCACCTGGTCGGCGGCCAGCCGGCCGCCCGTCTTTTCCTCCACCCACTCGGGCAGGTAGCTGCTGCCAAAACCAAACAGGCGATCCCGGGCAAAGGCGGTCTCGTGCACGGGGCGACCGTCCAGCTGATGCACTCCGGCCACGGTGGTGCGCCCCCCCTCCAGAAAGGCGGGCACCAGCAAGGTGGCCCCAAAGGGTCCCAGCCCACTGGAGATAGCCTCCACCTCCAAGGGGAAATGGCCCCGCAGCGTGGAATCTCCCCGGCTGACCATGAGCCAGTTGCGGCACACCCCTTGCTCCACGGCTGCGGCCAGGAGCGGGGCCAGGGCGGCGGCGATCTGTCCCACCCGCTGCCGGGCCTCCGCAGGCGCCAGGGCCCTGGTGTTGGCCAGCACGAACATCAGGGGCGAAGGATGGCGCAGGGCCGCCGCCAGGTCGTGGGCCTCCCACCGCAACAGCAGGGGGCAACCGTGCACGGTCTGGGACCCGGTGGGATCGTCATCGATCACGACGATCTTCAGGGGAATCGTCTCCCGGGGGGCCAGGGGCGCCCGGGGAGACAAAGCAGAACTCGAATCCATCGGCCCCAGCCTGCCGTGCCAGGGTCCCCCCATGGCACCATCTCTGCCATGACTGCCCCCGAAATCCTCGAACCCCAAGCCCCCGAGCTGGGCGCCCTCATACAAGCGCTGCATGCCGAGGGCGGTCCCTGGCTGCCCGCTGGCCAGGCCAGCCGCCTGGGCTGGGGCGCCGCCGTGACCCCTGCCTGCACGGTGGTCCGCACCAGCGCTTTGAACCGCATCCTGGAGCACAACCCCGGCGACTTCACGATCCGACTGGAGGCGGGGACGCCCCTAGAAATCGTGCAGCAGGCCCTGGCGGAGCAAGGCCAATGGCTGGCCGTCGATCGGCCCTGGGGCAGTGGGGCCCTGGGGGGCGGCAGCATCGGCGGCCTGGTGGCCCGGGGCCTCACGGGGGGCTACCGCCAGAAATATCTGGGCATCCGCGACCAACTGATCGGCATCGGCCTGCTGCGGGCCGATGGGGTTTCCGCCAAGGCGGGGGGGCAGGTGGTCAAAAATGTGGCGGGGTATGACCTCATGCGCCTCTTCACCGGCAGCTGGGGCTCCCTGGGCCTGATCACCGAACTCACCCTGCGCACCATGCCCCTGCCGCCGCGGCGCAGCGGTCTGCTGGTTCAGGGCCCCCTGACCCAACTGGCGCCCCTGGGCGAATGGCTCCTGGGCTCCAGCCTGACTCCCGAGCGGATCGACTGGTGGAGCCCGGCCCTGGCCGCCGCCGCGGGTTTCGCACCTTTGCCTCTGTTGCTTCTGGGCCTGGCCAGCGTGGACGCCAACACCATGGCGGAGCAGCAGACCGCCATTGCCGCCCAAACACCCCTGGCCTGCGAAGTTCTGGCGCCCGAACGGCTGGCCGAGCTACTGGCGATGGCGCGGGGTGGTGACGCCTCACCCCCCGCCTGGCTGCTGCGCCTGGGGGTCAATCCCGCCCAGGCCCCCCTGTTGCTGGCGGCCCCCGAATGGGAGGGGATTCCCCTGGAACTTGGGGCCGGCAGTGGCCTGGGAACCGCCTGGGCAGGGGCCCCAGGCGATGCCCAGGCCGCCCACGGGGCGTTGAATTCCGACCAGGTGGCCAACCTGCGGCGGCAATGCCTGACGCTTGGGGGCCATCTCACGGTTCTCAGCCAGCCCGAGGGCAGCCTCCTCAACGCCTGGGAGGACTCCCCCTCCCGCCCCCTGATCGAACGGATCAAACTTCAGTTTGATGGCCTGGGCCAATTGGCTCCCGGCCGGCTGCCGGGGGTGGCCCAGGCCGCAGGCCATCCCCCCAGACCCCCTAGCTAGGAAAGATCAGCCAGCCACTCCAACAGGGCAGCATTGACCGGTGCGGGCACCTCGTCATGGGGGCAGTGGCCGGCCTCCAGCAACACCTCGCGGGTGGCCGGCGGTACATGCCTAAGGAAACTGGCGCGCCGGCCGGGGGCATTGATCCAGGGGTCCTGCAGTCCCCAGATCAGCAGCAGGGGGCAGGAAAGCTGGCCGAAAAGGTGGTCTAGGGGCTCGCCACTGGGGAGATCGAAGACGGTGCGAAACACCCCGAAGGCCCCCGCATCGCGGGAGGGCCCGAGGATGGACTCCACCAGCGCCTCATCCACATTGGTGCGATCGAGATAAACCCGGTTCAGGGTGCGCCGGATCGTCGCCGGCCGCCGCAGGTTCTCGAACAGCAGACGTTGGAGCGGTGGACTGCGAAACAGGGCCCCGCCGATGGTGCGGCGGGCGATGGCCCCCCAGCCCGTTGGTTCCCGCTGCTCGTCGGAGAAGGGACCGGCGGCATTGATCAGGACCACGCCGGCGGCCTGCTCCCCTAGGGCGGCGCCGGCCGCCAGGGCCGCGTAGCCCCCGAGGGAGTTGCCCACCAGGACCGTCGGTCGGCCGATTTCACTGCGGACGTAGGCCTCCAGCTGGTCACGCCACAGGGCCCCGCCGTAGGGGAGCCCAGCGGGCTTGGCGCTGCGCCCGAAACCAAGCAGGTCGATGGCATGCACCTCATGGCGCTCAGCCAGCACCGGCATGTTGTGACGCCAGTGGTCCGTGGAGGCCCCAAAACCGTGCACAAGCAACAGGGCGGGACCCTGGGGTTGCAAGGGGGTTTGTCTGACGCGATGCACGGAATGGCCCAGAAAACTCCAGGCGTCAGATGAAATGTCAGTCGCAGGGGCTGCTTCGGAAGGGGTCAGGGATCGTTGCCCTGGAGAGAACGTGGACGGCATCGGCTGGGTTATGGCCGCAGCCCCACAAGGCGCGGTTCGGAAGGTGCCTGATGCTAGGGAGGCTGAAGCGGCGGCAACCCGAACCCGACCATGCCCTTGAACCCCGTGGCCATGGCCTGGCCCATGCTCCTGCCCGGCATCGCCCTCTGGGCCCTGGCCCTTTACTGGCCCCTCAGCCTCAGCCTGGCCCGCCTAGAGGAAGGCCTGGCGAGCGGCCCCCTCAATGACACCAGCCAGCAAATCGTGCTGGTGCTGGGCAGCCTCAGCCTGGCCCTGGTGGCGGGACTGGCGATGGAGTTGGGCCTGGGCTGGGCCCTCGGTCCCAGCTGGGCCTCCAGCCTGGGATTCGTGACGGCCCTGTGGGCCCTGTTCTGGGTGCTGACGGGACGGACGCCCTGACGGATCAGGCCCCCTGGGGATCCCGATCGGGCCTAACCAAAACGGCCCGCAGCAGGAGCGGGGCCAGGAAGGTGGTGCCAATCACCATCACCAGGATCGCCGCCTCCAGGGAGGGGGTCAACAGGCCCGCCTGGGAACCGAGGCCGAGAAAGATCAAACCCACTTCGCCCCGGGGCAACATGCCCAGTCCCACCACGAGGCGACGGGTGGGTTCGGCGCTGAAATAGGTCCACCCGGAGGCCAGTTTGCCGGCAATCGCCACGGCAAGCAGGAAAGCGGCCACCACCAGCCCCTGGCGGTTGGCCGGATCGAAGGGATTCAATACCGATAGGTCCATGCCGGTGCCGATCAGCACGAAGAAAACGGTGGCAAAGAGGGCCACCAGGGGTTTAACCGTTTCCTGAATCGCTTCGGTGCGCTCGGATTGGCTCAGGATCAAACCGGCGGCAAAGGCCCCCAGGGCCGCCTCCAACCCGATCGCCTGGGCCGCAAAACAACAGAGACTGAGCACCACGAAGGCGGCGACCACCACCTCCCCCGGCGCCTTGAGCCGGTCGAGCAATTGGTCAAACAGGGGAGCGGCCCGCTCGCTCAGCCAGATCGCCACGGCAACAAAAACCAAGGCCGCCAGAACGAGCTTGAGGATGGGAGCGAGACGCAGGGCATCGCCCGAAGCCAGAGACACCACAACGGCCAGGATGACGATGCCGAGGATGTCATCGAGCACGGCGGCACCGATGACAATCTGCCCCTCGCGGGTTTTCAGGAAGCCCAATTCGCCGAAGACGCTGGCGGTGATGCCAATGCTGGTGGCCGTCATGGCCGCCCCGGCGAAGACCGCGGCGATGGGGGGGAGATGGAAGAGGTAGTAGAGGCCGGCGCTGCCCGCCACAAACGGCAATACCACCCCGGTCAGGGCCACGGTGGCCGCCTGGGGGGCCACCGCCACCAGTTCATCCAGTTCGCTCTCCAGACCAGTGAGAAAGAGCAGGGCATAGAGGCCCAGGGTGGATACCTGGTCGAGGCCGCCAAAAGTGGTCGCGTAGATCTCCCGCACCCGCTCCGTGGAGACGGAGGCCAGGTTGCTCACGAACTGCACGGGCCAGGCGGCCAGTTGGGCGCCCGACTCGGGAGACAGCAGCAGGTGCAGACCGGAAACGCCGATCAGCACGCCAGCCAGCAATTCCCCCAGGATCGAGGGCAACTGGAAGCGCACCATCAGCTCGGCGAGGCTGCGGGCGGCGACAAAAATGATCAGGAAACGACCCACCAGGATCAGGGTTCCCGCCACCTCATCCTGGTGGGAGCCAATTTCTAATAACAGGGGCAGAAGCATGGAAACAGCCATCCGAGGGTGACCCTAGGCCGCTGAGCCAGGCATAAGAAACCCAGATCGACGCCGCCTCCCGTGCGGATCTCAGAGCCGGAAGCTTGTCAAACCGCAACGGTCGCTACTGTTTAGACAGTAAGCGCTGCCTTCGAGGCGGGCGCATAACAGCCGGAGAGCACCCACCATGTCCGAGCTGCAACCCCGCAACCTGCGGCTGCCGACCCCAGGCTGCTATGCCGACCCCGACCGCAGCGGCTTGGAAGCCAAAGATGTGTTCGACGGCATGACCGAACACCTCTTTTATACCCTCGGCAAGCTGGCACCCACCGCCAGCCACCACGACCTTTACATGGCCCTCAGCTACGCCGTGCGCGACCGGCTGATGACCCGTTATCTCGCCGGGATTGAAGCGATCAATGCCACCCCCACCCGCGTGGTGGCCTATCTCTCCGCCGAATTCCTGATCGGGCCCCAACTGGGCAACAACCTATTGATGTTGGGCATCCAGGAGGAGGCCGCCGAAGCGCTGCGGGGTTTCGGCATTACCGACATCAACGAGATTCTCAACGTCGAGGAAGAACCGGGGCTGGGCAATGGGGGGCTGGGGCGACTGGCAGCTTGCTTTCTGGAATCCCTGGCCTCGCTCCAGATCCCAGCCACCGGTTACGGCATTCGTTATGAGTTTGGCATCTTCGACCAGCTGATTCGGGACGGCTGGCAGGTGGAGATCACCGACAAATGGCTCAAGAGTGGCTGGCCCTGGGAAATCCCCCATCCGGACCAAGCCTGCTTCGTGGGCTTCGGGGGCCACACCGAGAGCTACCGCGACGAGCATGGCTCCTATCGGGTGCGCTGGATTCCCTCCGAACACGCCATCGGGGTGCCCCACGATGTGCCGGTACTGGGCTATCGGGTCAACACCTGCGACAGGCTGAGGCTGTGGCGTGCTGACGCCACCGAAAGCTTCGATTTCCACGCCTTCAACATCGGCGATTATTACGGCGCCGTCGAAGAAAAAGTGGGCAGCGAGACCCTCTCCAAGGTTCTCTATCCCAACGACGGCACCGACGAAGGTCGGCGACTGCGCCTGAAGCAGCAGCACTTCTTTGTGAGCTGCTCGTTGCAGGACATGATGCGGAACCTGGAGGCCAGGGGCATTCCCATCCAGGAGTTTAGTGACCATTGGGCGGTTCAGCTCAATGACACCCATCCCTCCATTGCCGTGGCCGAGCTGATGCGGCTACTGCTTGACGACAAGAACCTCAGCTGGGAGCAGGCCTGGGACATCGTGACTCGCTCGCTGTCGTACACCAACCACACCTTGCTGCCCGAAGCCCTGGAGAAATGGGACCTCCAACTCTTTGGCTCCCTGTTGCCAAGGCACCTAGAACTGATCTACGAAATCAATCGCCGCTTCCTGCAACAGGTACGCCTCAAATATCCGGGTAACGAGAAAATCCTACGCAAGGTTTCCATCATCGACGAAGAGGGATCCCGTTCTGTGCGGATGGCCAATCTGGCCACCGTGGCCAGCCATCACGTCAATGGTGTCGCCGCCCTGCACAGCGACCTGGTCAAGCGAGATCTCTTCCCTGAATTTGCGGCCCTCTGGCCCGAAAAGTTCACCAATGTCACCAACGGTGTCACGCCACGGCGCTGGCTGGCCTTGGCCAATCCCCGCTTAACAGCCCTGCTGAATGAAAGCATTGGCGACGGCTGGATCCGCGACCTGCGGCAACTAGAACGCCTGCAGCCCCTCGCCGAAGACAGCGCCTTTCTGGAGCGCTGGCAGGCGACCAAACTAGCCGTCAAAAAAGATCTTAGCCTGTACATCCATACCCATACCGGCGTCCTTGTGGACCCGTCCTCCCTGTTCGATGTCCAGGTGAAGCGGATCCATGAATATAAACGTCAGCACCTTAATGCCCTCCAGGTTATCGCCCAATACCTGCGCATCAAAAACGGACTAGCCGATGACAGTGCGCCACGGACTGTCATCTTCGGCGGCAAAGCGGCACCGGGATACGCCATGGCCAAATTGATCATCCGTTTCATCAATGGCATCGCCGAAACGGTCAATTCCGATCCCGATATGGAGGGCCGACTTCGGGTTATCTTCCTCGCCGATTACAACGTCAAACTCGGCGAGCGGGTCTACCCGGCAGCCGACCTCTCGGAGCAGATCTCAACTGCGGGCAAAGAGGCCTCAGGAACCGGCAACATGAAATTCGCCATGAATGGGGCCCTCACCATCGGCACCCTCGATGGCGCCAACGTCGAGATTCGGGAGCAGGTGGGCGCGGAGAATTTCTTCCTCTTCGGCCACACCGCCGACCAACTCGTCGACCTTGACCAACGGGGCTACCGCCCCTGGGAAGTGATCCCGGCCGAACCCGAATTGGGCGAAGTGCTGCGACTGATCGAGCAGGGACACTTCAGCCAGGGAGATGGGGAGTTGTTCCGCCCCCTGCTGCAGAACCTCACAGGCCACGACCCCTTCTTCGTTTTGGCCGACTTTGCCGATTACATCCGGTCCCAGTCCGCCGTCAGTGCCGTTTGGGCCAACCGCGCCCAGTGGAACAGGATGTCCGTACTCAACACAGCCCGCACTGGATTCTTCTCCTCGGACCGCTCGATCCGTGAGTACGCCACTCGGATCTGGCAGGCCGAGGAATACCCCGTAACGATCACCTGCGAGATCGACGAATGATCTCAGGGTCGGTGATCGGGCAGGTCGGGCGTTTGGTGTAGGAGTCGGTTAAGGCGCAGGCGATCGGCATTGAGGGGGTCGGGAGCCAGTTCACCGGCCACCTCCCGAAATTTCTGCTCTACTTCCTCAGGCACACGCACATCAAAAACGCGCTCCATCAGGGCTTCGATCGAGAAGAGGTGGGCATTGATGTTCTCCAGATCTGCCATGGCCTGCTGCATGGCATCAGGCTCATCGGACGTCTCGCCCTTGGCGGGCTCAGTCGGGGCCGGAACCGTCGCCTCGCTATCGCCGTATTGCTTCTGAAGCTCCTCAAGCACCCGCCCGGCCAAGGTGCGAAACGACTGCAACGCAGCCCAGTTCAGCTCCTGCTGCTGGCGGAGACTGGGATTTTCGCGAATTAACCGGTCGTGCTCGCGGTAAAACCGCTGGCAATCAGGGCATTGGCAGGGCTCTTCGCTCACCGCTTCCCCTTGTGTCAATCAACACCCATCATGGCATTGCCGCCGATGGGCTGTCGAAATCAGGCCCCGGTGGGTCCAGATCGGCAGCCGGCAGAGGGATCTCAATCGAGCTAACGACGTTGATCACGTCCCGCAGGCGCATGGAATCGGCAAACCAGCCCATGGCCTGATCCACATCACCCCGATGTTCGGCGCTACAGGCCTGATCCTCATGGGCCTCGGCCAACAGGGCCAGCCAACAGAGACACCGGGCCTGAACCACCGAAAGATCAATCTCCTGGGGATCTGCGCAGGCGATTCGCTCGCTCTCCTGCTGCACCAGCAACCGCAGTCGCAGGTCATGAAGGGGGGTCATCGAGCACCACCAGATGTGCCCACGCTAGCGAAAGCGCCCCAAAAATGGCCAACACCACCCCTGGGGCACCCAGCCCGCTCGCAAGCCCTGGGATTGCCGCGACCACAACCGCACGGACGCCTGCAGCGCCAGCCAAACCCCAGGAATTTGACGGAATCCACAAAAAGCGCACAAAAGCGAAACGCCTAGGTAGAAATCCTGCCAAATCAGGGTAGAGTGACTTCACAATTTTTTCACTTCCTCTCCATGGCCTCCCCATTGCAGCGGCTTGGTTCAGGACTTCAAACAGGTTTTCGCTCTGCACTAGGCTCCGCCCTTGTTGCCATTTCAAGCGGCGCCTTGGGCTTGGGTTTCTTGAGCGCCCCCGCATCGGCCGCAGTCACCGGATGTGCCCAGGGAGGCTCCTCTGGGCAGTTTCTGTATTCCGATATCACCGCAGGTTTTACCTGCTATGTGGGCGACAAGGTTTACTCAGACTTCTCCAATGCCAACGGAATGAGCGCCAACGATACTTTTTCCCTTTTCCAAGGGGGAGTCAACGGTCAAATTCACTCCCTAAGCGTGCAAGGGGGCTCCAGTGGAGGCTATTTCACCCCTGGCATCTACGGTTTTGACTATAAAGTCACCGTTTGGCAAGGCAACCAAGCTATTCAAAAGTATTCTACAGGGGCAACCACCAACGTTCCTGGAGTGGACTGGCAGAAAGACTTGATCAGCACAGGAACTCCCAATTACGCTACGGCTACCAGCAACAGCGCCGGGGGCACCAGCGGGAGTTCCCTATTCAGCCCCCTCGTAACATCGGCTGATTTCACCACCAAATTAACGGTGAATTCAGGGGACGGCGTGACCCAATTCACCGACGCCATAATTCAGAAAGAGAACATTCCACCCTCTGCCGCAGCACCAGCTCCCTTGCCTTTACTGGGTGCTACCGCAGCCTTTGGTATCTCCCGCAGGATGCGTCGTCGTATCCGTCAAGCGGCCTGAAAGGCCTCAACCAACGACTGCCCCTAAGCTCGAAAAACGAATTTTTTACCATACTCCCCCATTGGGGAGTATTTTTATGGCCACCCACGCCCATCGGCAAGTTCGGCCGATAGGACCACACTTCCAGGCTGTAAGATCCCAGCCAAGCCAGTGGCGGATCCATACCGTGCTGCCAACATCAATCCCGGCTGCTACAAACCATGAGCGACACCCCTTCGCGCCAGCACGTTCCTGGTGGAGAACGTAATAAGAATCGCCTCAAACCCCTCACCGCCCGCAGCCTGGCCATAGGTGGTTTTGCATTGATGGCCGCCAGCTTGAACAGCCTGGTTTTTGCCATTCTTCCCCTGCAACTCGCTTCTCCCGATTGGTTGCTGAGAGTCATCAGTGCCCTGCTCGCCAGCAGCCTGCAGCTATTAGTGGGCACCCTGATACTCCTAGTGGCCCGACTCTTCAGTAGTCGCGACCTCAAACTGGCCAAGCGGGTGGTTGAAATTGAGAAAGCGGCCCGTTGGTGGGGAATTCTGCTGCTGCTCACCATCCCATTACAAATTTACGCTGGCACCACAACCGTCGACCGACAGGAAGTCGTTGAAAACAAAGCCATTGAGCAAATGCGTCGATTTATAGAAACTTTCAAAGCCACCAACGACGAATCACAATTACGCAGTGTTATAGCCAGCCTTCCCAATGCCCCCACTCTTCCGCCCCGCTTCGATGCGCCCTTCCCTGTGATCAAGGACAGGGTTCTCACCAACCTCAACTCAAGATTGAACGCAGCCCTCAACGAACGTTCTCGCCTCAACCCGCAACGCTGGCAATCCTTCATTGCTGATTCCATCCGCAATGGGATTCAGGCCGGTTTTTTGGGGATGGCTTTCCTGGCAATTACCAAATACCACGATAAAGCCGAAAATGGGTCGCGCTCCAAAACGTCCACAACAGCCCATCCCTGAAACCTCAAGCCCATCCAGCCACCACCCCAGGAATAGGGGGAACCACAACATCCACCGCCCCAAACCCCTTACAGAGCCATCCCCGCGGCGCTGTAAGGGGTTTTCTGCCGGAAACCAGCCTCCAAAAAAAAGCCCAACCCCCCTGCTTCCCAATCGCCAAGAAAGCCGAGTTCCAACGCTGCCGGCAATGAAACGACAAGCTTAAATCTAAAGGCAAGCCTAAATCCAAAGACAATCAATATCAAAAGAAAAGCTAAAATCATTGAGAAAATAGCAGTACCCTAGATTGATTAATAGTCCTGACTCAAGCATGTAGCTCTTAAGCCATACTAAAATCCGTCCCATCTTTGCCGATACGGACTAGTCTTGGCCTGGCAAACAAACCTTAGCTTTAATTCCTTCCCTGGTACTTATGATGTCAATCGCAACCCAACTCAAGAGATCCTCCCAAATCGGCCTCGTCGCCCTTAGCCTGGCCGGCACCGCCGGCATTTCCCTTTCGTCAGGTCAAGCCCAAGCTATCTTTTTAAATGACCTTGCAGGAAAGACCATCACTGCAGGCGACAAAACCCTCAGTGACATAACCCTAACTGGCTTCACTCCTTCAGCCAATCAAACCATAGATTTCTCTGTCGTTAACGACGCCTGGGTCGTCAGCACTAATTTCGCCCCTGACCAAATCCTGACTTCTAATCTACTCGAAGCAAACCTCAGCTACAAAATCACAATCAATGATCCCACCAAGATCTTTTCTAAAATCCAAATCCAAGGCGATGACACCACAATTACTGGTGGTTCCACTGATCAAAAAGTCACCTCAACAGGCGTGACTGGTACCCTTGATTCGGTCACCGGTACCGCAGTGGGTCCTCAGGATTTCAGCAGCAACGTTAATACGATTAACGTTTCCTCGATCTTCTCTACGACCGGCAACGCTTCTTTCAACAACATCTCCCAGAAATTCACCCAAAAAGACGTCCCCACCAGTGGCGTCCCAGGCCCCCTTCCCCTGTTG
>Ga0194059_1001208_pt1 | contig 11228 bp, 9 predicted proteins | sample SepL6211m_MetaG_FD_163426 | JGI IMG/M metagenome (GOLD analysis project Ga0194059, IMG submission 163426) | Anoxic zone freshwater microbial communities from boreal shield lake in IISD Experimental Lakes Area, Ontario, Canada - Sep2016-L626-11m | ecosystem: Environmental > Aquatic > Freshwater >... | reverse complement strand
AGCCTGTTCTTGTGGCTATGATTGTCGCATTATTTTTTCTCTCGAAAAGAACAAAGAAACTCAAGAAGAAGAAATTGTTCTTCTTAATATAGGTTCCCACGATGAAGTGTATTAAATTTTCACTTCTCGATAACGCCAACCGCGTTCATACCGACTTAGCATCTCATCGAGGTTACTATCGTTAGCATCAATAGATTTTCCGCTTAAAACTAGCACTATCATCTAGAATAACTCTTATGAATTTTTTTGAATCTAAGCACCTTGTCCTTTTTTATGATGGCTATTGTAATCTATGCAGTAGTTTAACCCAGTTTGTCAAAGAGATAGATTCTAAAGCAGTGATCCAATATGCCCCACTGCAATCTCCTGAAGTAAAAGAATTTCTTGCAAACCACGGGATTGATACTACTAACATTACTACGGTAGTTTGCGCTCTAAATGGCAAAATCTATACAAAATCTACTGCTGTAATTAAAGTAATGCAACAATTGCCAGAATTATCTTTGATGGCAGGCCTGCTTTTATTAGTTCCAGTGCAAATTAGAGATTCAATCTATGAACTAGTTGCCAATAATCGCTACCAATGGTTTGGTCAAACAGAAGAATGTTTCATAGCAGATCAATTAAATAGCAATAAAGCTTAAATCTTTAAACAAGAGATTAATGATTTAGAAACATTGATTATAAAAAAATCCCTCTAAACATTTAGAGGGATAAAATATAAATATGAAAATACTAACTTTGATTGTTTCTAGATTTTAACTTCCAGAAACCGAATATTCCTACTAACACCGCTAGAACATTAGATGGCTCAGGAACAGGGGTTAAAGAAGCAGTAATTCTTGCAGAACTATTAGGAATATCAGGAGAGCTGATACCACCATCTAAACTAGTAATTTGACCTCCTAGATTATTGGTCAAGTAAGAATCGAATGCTTGTTGCTCAGTTATACCAAAGGTTATCTTGCGGCTAGAGGGAATATTGGCAAGAGTAGTGAAAGTATCGCCACCATTTGCTGTAAATTGCTGAGTTGCCAGATCAAAAAGTGCTTTAGTTGCATCACCATTTTGAAAACCACCCTTGGTGATGTCATAAATCAGGGTTTTATTCTCTCCACTGTTGTTGGGATCAAGGTAAATACTCAATATTCTTTTGCCAGCATTGGTAATAACTCCATTACTTACTACTTGTTGTTGAGCTGTAGGATCATAGGTAAAATCAAGACCAGAAACTTGAAGAAATTGTCCACCTCCCCCAGTTACATGTTGCTCGTTTGATGGATCACAATTTACAGCGCACTGTTGAGCAGAGACTGCTCTTTCTAGAATTGAGAGAATTTCATTGCCTGTGATGTCTTTGACAACGGTTAAAAGATTTCCAAATGGCAGGACTTGAAAGGTATCATACTTTGACAAGGTAGAGCCAGCAGTAAAGCTTAGATCATTACGTATTCCTCCACCATTTTCAATTCCAACTAGAATTTTGCTGGGATCTAACCCTAAAGAGGGATTTTGGTTAGCTTGTTCTTGGGCTGTGTGGAGAAAGGCATCCGCAATGAGACTACCCATCAGAGTGCTCTTAGAGCGAACATTAGCTCGAATACTATCAAGTGGAACTGCAGTTGTGACTGCAGGGGTATTTTTCAGTTCAGCAACGAACTGAGAGACAGGTTCCACAACGTTACTCTGAATTGTAGGATCTGGAGTTAAAGCTGAACCTGGAATTGGATCACCATTGCTATTTTTATAAGGTAGGTTATTGACTGGGATATTTCTAGTACCTGGAAGAACACTAGTAACGTTTCCATTATCATCTAAGCTTACTTTCAGATTGGCAAGATAGCTGTAGTCGGGGGCAGATGTGATTAGAAGGGTTTTATGATCTGTCGTTCCACCGGATGAAACAGTAGGTATCTGTTGTCCGGTAGTATCATCAAAGATAATTGGGAAGGGTTTACTAAGTGGCTGAGAGGTATTGAGAGATCCAGTTGGTTGAACTGGATCTGAAGAATTATATTGAGTAATGTGATTTCCTCCTGCAACTACTATCGCAACTTGAACTGCTGGAAGTCCATTTGGACTGGTCTGACCCAACCCTTTGAGCAAAGCCTCCTCATTATTGATAGTCTGCAGGTGAGATGCAACCACAATATTTTGCACTCCTTGATTATTTAGGGAAATTACTTGTTGTTTGACCAAGTCAACCAAGTTTTGGAAGCCCGGAGTACCAACAACATCTCCTATAGTAGTAATATTTCCCGGACTCGAAATTGTAGGCAATGTTGGAGTATCAAGACCGATCACCCCAACTTTTTCGACAGTCCCATTAACATTCTTGGTTATAATTGCATTGCTTTGTACTAGTCCAGCTAAAGGGTTATCAGCTGGAATAACTAAGTTAGCCCCAAGAATTGGTGCAATTTGCTGGTTAGTTCTAGGGTCAACTAATATATCTTTGGTGATTTGAGGACCAAGATCGAAATCATGATTGCCCAGTGTAATTACATCAGGCTTGGTAGCTTCAGTCACCAAAGTTTCGTAAAAAGGATTACCTTGATTATATTGAGCTAAGCTAGCTTGAAGTTGAGGACCAGGCAACATTAAATCTCCAGTATTTAAATTGAGATTGAACATGTTGGGTTCCTGGGCTGAGTTGACAGCCGCTACAAAAAGAGCAGCTCCTCCATATTCAAAGGTATTTCCACTAGATGGTGGGGCCTGGACAACCTGACCCGTGGGTAATCCATTTGTGCGGTAAGTTGCAATAGTCGGTAAAAAACTTGTTTCTGAGTCGCTGTAATTTGTTAAGTTCAAGTCGAAAGCTCTAGCGCTGAGTGGATGAATCATGCTCAAGCTAATGGTAATACCGGAAAAAAGTAGTGATTGGGGAATGGTTCGAAAAAAATTAAGTTTGTTCATTTTGTGAATAAAGAAAGGTGAATTTAGGGATAAAGAGCATACTCAAAAGCTGAGTCTATTTTTTGATTTTTCTTGATTTGATTTTCACAGTTACAAATAAACTAAATCCCAGTAAGGAACCTGCAATAGAACTCGGTTCGGGTACTGCTTGAACTCCACCTAAGTTCAATCCAATAACAAGAGGATCGTGATCAGAGGAGGCATATGCATCAGGTGAATAGAGCGAGTTGATCTGATTTGCAGACTTATAGGCAGTTGTATAGTCCAAAACAGATGGTTCGGGTGAATTAATATGCCAAACTGATACTCCCGTAATCAAGGAATCTAAAGCAGTACTAGCAAAACCATAGTCTAATGTTCCTAGTTGTCCACCAAAAGCATATGATGTGGGAACAGTTCCATTAGAAAACTGTTGATCAAGATTAATAAATCCAGATTTTTCCAAGGTAGCTATAGGATCCTCTTTGGCATATGAGTTGAAATCACCCAAAATAAGAATATTTCCAGGGTAGTTACTGTTAGTTGGATTTGAAGCCAACCAAGCAGCTAACTGCTGAGCCTGTAATGTTCTGGTGCAGTTGAAGCCTCCTTGACCTTTATCACTATTGTCACTGGCAGAACATGACCCAGCAGCTACCGGGGTACCACCTTTGGATTTAAAGTGATTTACATCAACTGTGATATCCTGCCCACCCTTGACTGAGACGAAAGTTTGGGCTTCGGAAGGTCGATTAGTACTAAAAATGTCGGTAGTTAAAAGCGCTGTATCTCCAACAGGAGTTACAGTCGAGGGTTTATAAATTAAGTCAACTGTAATGGCATCGGTTCCAATTTGACTAACGTTTTTGGGGATAATGTAGCTATAAAGTCCGGGAGTTCCTGAAGCTGTATTGAGAGCATTAACTAAATTTGCAATGGCACTATCAGATCCAAAACCATTGTTTTGAACTTCTTCGAGTCCAACAATATCAGCTCCCAATCCAAGAATATTACTTACAACTTTAGCCTGTTGACGCTGAAATTCTTGCTCGGTCTGCGCACCTCTATCTCCTAAAGTGGTGAAATAGTTAAGAACATTGGCATCGCCAACTTTAATCTGTCCACCAACATTGCCAGGCGTGACTGGCCTAGGGTTTACAGTCGTATCGAAAGTAGGGAGAACAGTCGGATCAATAACAAAAGCTCCTTTTGATGGACCACTAACCTTTGAGGCTGAATCAAGAATACCTGTAACTCCTGTAGTAGTATCTCCAACTCTAAGCGTATTAAAAGCAGTTAATCCTGGAGGAGTGGGATTTGGATAAGCTATTGGGTCTGGGTTTTGCTTGATACTATTATCATCAAGAGCAATGTAGTTGAGAGCATTGGCGGCGGCAACTGCATTGGCAGCAGATCCGGGGGTGGCTACTTGTGTTGGATTATAAAGGGTCCCTTCTGAACTTAGACCTACTTCCCCGTAACGACCTAGCCCATAATTATTTGTAACAGAGAGGGTTTGAGGCAATGTAACCAACATTCCCTGATATTTTTGCAGTTCATTACTGCTGGCAACTGGAAGAGTGACAGGGGTGGGACTTACCGTGTTTCCAGAGGATATGATACTGTCTGAGGCAAGGTTGATTTGATTTTTAACTATCCCATTGTTGGCAGACTGGGAAACTTGACCTACTAAATTTATTAGTTGACCAATGTTGATAGAGCTAGGGGCAAGTTTTGGAGCTGAAACGAAAATTCCATTAGAAAGCCCTGATGCAGCAGGGTTGTTACTGGTATTGGTATCCTGTACAAAAAACCCACCTAGTCCGTTTGAACCCAGGAAATTTGCTGTAACTACACCTTGGGTTTGTATGGTTTTTCCAACGTTATCTGCAGCTTGGTAAATTGAAATTGAGGGAAGGCTTGGAGGTACAGGCGGAATTACTATTCCTACATCCCCTTCAACCTGAACATTATCTACTCTTAAGGTGCCAGCTGCACTACTTGCGCCAGCTCCGGAAATCTTAATAGTAAGAGGATTTGTCAAGGTGTCTAGATTAGTAAAAGGGGCAGTCAGTGTTGTAAAATTAGTACCTGCAGTAAGAGAAATAGAGCTTTGGTAGTTGTCAGCACTGGTACTTACATAAAGTCGCTGAGGTCCGGTGCCCGAAATTTTAGCATCAAAGGTTAAATCGTTAACACTATAGTCGGTTCCGTTAGGGGTCATCGTAAAGAAAAAATTCTGATTATTGTTCGGACTATAACTGGAAGAGGTGCTCCAGCCCGAACCGGTATAAGCAGAACCAGGTCCATTATCAATATCTCCGTTGCCTTGAACAAAGGAAGTGTTTTTTATCCCAGAATCAGCTGCAAAATTACTAAAGTTTAATGTACTGGATGCGGTATCGGTCGGAGCTAGGCTATTATTTTCGAAGCTAAACCCACCAAGGGTAACTGCAGAAGCTCTAGTGGCAGAAAAACTCAATCCTAAAACAAATACAACAGAAACTAAATTATTTTTCGAATTCATAAAAAGTAAGATAATTTGCTTTTTGTAACAAATTAACACGAAAAATAAATTGGAGGGTTAAGAAAAGTTTAAATTATAGCTATTATTCTTTGTACATTAAGATTAGGTTAATCTTTGGTTAACAAAAGGTTAATTCGATTGCCAAACTATTAGGTTTTTACACAAAAATAAGCAAGGCTCAATAGGTGCATAGCATTAATAGCATCTTGATTAAACTAATCGAAGAAGCTTTTAGTGCAACTGCTGCAATGGCGAAAAAAGCAGATCTCACAAGATCAACATACGCTTTATTTACTATTGCAGTTTAATCAAAATGATAAAGAGCTAAATTAAATGGCGTTTCTACTATAGGAGCCGCGCTGCAAGGCGCTAATTTTCAAGGGGCGAATCTAAGCAAGAACACTTTATCTAATAATTTTTTTGTAGGAACAAACTTAGATGGCGTAGATCAACCAAAAAATAGATTTTGAGTAAATTTAAACAGTCTCATTTAATAAGCCAAGTCTAGCAAATGTAATTCTATGTTCAGCAGAAACTCTATTTTGGGCTTTCTTGATAACGCATTTTCGAGCATTGAAATGCCCTGTTTTGGCAACATGAATATTGACTATGTGTCATCGCGTCTATCGACTTATCGCAGTAGTGATAAATGGCTGTTGCTTTTTAATTCGGTGGTTTGGTGGCCTGCCGCTGAGGGACTTATGACAATGGTTGAAATAGTGGGGACAGGTGTAGTCGGCAAACAAGGTTTTGATAATGATCGATACTTTGTCCCAGGATGCCTAGAATTAGATAATGACAAGAACATTATTAGTATCCTTGTCCGAGGAGAAGACATTAATCCAATTAGCTTGGCCATTCAGCCTAACTATGATATTCAACCAGAATATGGTTTCTGGGTGTCTGTCGCTCTAACTGAAAAGTACAAAGAAAGCCTGTTAGCCTCGCAAGCTGAACTTAAGCAATTTATACCGCCAGGTTTTCAGCACTTGCTCACCATTGATGAGTGGGATCATCCAACATGGGATACCCCACCGAGTCAGACAGAGACTTTTCCTCGTATTGCTAATGTTTTAGTTACATCAACTCCATCACTTTGGCAACCAGTGGAAATGCCCAATACGCAATGGTCACATTGGCTTCCCAAATAATCTAATCAAGCCTAAGCCAATGGTTATCCTTCCTATGCTAGAGCAGTTACAGCATACAGAAGTTGAAATTTTATATTGAGAATTGCTAAAAACTATCTCTAGAGAGATTGCCGCGCCAGAGAATCAGTGCATCTTCCCCATCACTGTAGTATTTATTTCTCTTACCAGCGGTTTTAAAATTAAATTTCTCATAGAGGTATATAGCCTTGGTATTAGAAACCCTCACCTCTAGGGTTGCTCTTTCCAATCCCCTAGAATGTGCTTCTTTTAAAAGAGAGCAAAGTAAAAAACTACCTAGACCTTGCTCTTGATAATCAGGGTGGATAGCCAGCATTGTAATATGAGCCTCTTCTAAAATTGACCAAAAACAACCACAACCAACTGTCATATCCCCTTCAACTAGAGTTAATAGGACACTATTAGGATTGTCGAGTTCTCTTTGGTAGCCATCTAAAGACCACAGCCCGCCGAGGCAAAGCCGATCTAGTTCTACTATCTTTTGAAGTTCTTGCTGGCTTTGTGGTTTTCTCAATATTGGAGGCATATTAACCCAGGCGTCGGATAGCCTCTAGAACCCCTCTAGCTTTATTGATTGTCTCTTCGTATTCCTTGATAGGTTGGGAATCAGCTACGATACCAGCTCCTGCTTGAACACTAACTAGATGAGAACCATCTGGATTTGGCTGGACTACCATAGTTCTGATTGTGATGGCGCTATTGAGTTGCCCTTCAAAATCATAGTAACCATAGACGCCAGAATAAGGTCCCCGGTGATCATTTTCAATTTCATAGATGATTTCCATGGCTCTAATTTTAGGCGCGCCACTGACTGTTCCAGCTGGAAAACAGGCTTGAAGAACATCCCAAGCACTTTTGCTATCAGATATTTCACCGATGACATTGCTGACAATATGCATTACATGAGAATAGCGCTCGATGGTCATTAACTCATTAACTGAGATACTTCCTTGTTTACAAACTCGCCCCAAGTCATTTCGTCCCAAATCTACTAACATCACATGTTCAGCTATTTCCTTGGGATCTGCTAATAGTTCTTGGGAAAGTTGATTATCTTGAGCTGGAGTTTTTCCTCTAGTACGAGTACCAGCTATAGGCCTAACGGTAGCTTTAAAACCTGATTCTGCTAGTCTATCAACCTTGACCATAATTTCTGGGCTAGAGCCAATCAACTGCCACTTGTTGAAATTGAAGTAAGCCATATAGGGAGAAGGATTAATCAGACGCAATGAACGATAGAGATTGAAAGGATCATCGCTGTAATGCGCGCTCAATCGTTGAGAAAGAACTACTTGAAATATATCCCCAGCTTTGATATGCTCTTTGGCTTTTTCAACATTTTGGCAGAATTGTTCAGCTGAGGTATTGCTTTGGTAATCCAATGGATTGTGGTTATTTTTGGGAGTGAGCTCTAAAGACTTGTTTTCTACATCTAATGGCATCTTGAGCTTGAGGACCATCCGATTAACCCTATTGCAAGCATCATCATAAGCCTGTCTAGGATCAATATTGGGATCTTGTAAATCGGCATAGGCTATGGCCCAGATCTTCCGTTTAACCTGATCAAAGATCAAAATTGTATCAGATTGCATCCAGACTCCATCGGGCAAGTCTGCAGATTGCGATTGATGTATGGGAACTTTTGGCTCAATCCATCTGATAAGTTCATAACCCCAAAAACCAAATAATCCTCCTATTCCGCTGGGCAACTCTTCTAGCGTAACGGGTTTAATAGATTCTAAGTTGCTTTTAATAATGTCAAAAGGATTACCTTGATGTTCCTTGATTTTTCCATTACGATAAAATTGTTTAGTGATATCGCCACGATTTTCTAAAACCCATACCGGATCACAACCAAGAAAACTATAGCGTCCGAGATTTTCACCACCTTCTACTGATTCTAAAAGAAAACTGTATGGTCTACCCGCACAGACTTTGTACCATGCTGAAACTGGTGTTTCTAGATCTGCAACCCATTCATAGTAGACGGGTATGAAATTACCATGCTGGGCAAGATGTGAAAACTGGGAAAAATCAGGAAAAATCATTGCGGCATTAGCTCATCAAAGTGAAAGGGGCGATCAGTAAGCTTACTAATCACCCTTAGCGATCAAAAAAGAAACTAACAACTAGACTTCGTAAGTTGCTTTGCCAGAGAATTTGACGGTGACAGGCTCAGGATTTTCTCCGATTCTTCTGTCTATTTTACCGTTGTACTCTCTTCCTGCATTTACTTTTTCAGGGAATACGCCATCGGCGGGATGAAGTAACTGAATTTCTCCAGTAGGATATACACGATAGATTTTAAAAGCTTCGATTTTGGGTTTAAATTTGGTGCGCAACTGAGTGCCTAAAGCCAAAGCTTGCTCTTTACGTGCTAGATAGAGAATATTATCGCCTTCATGCATGATAGCCGCGCCACCAGTAGGCATTTCAAAAACCTGCTCTTTGGTGCTGGTCCAAGTGATCGCGTATTTTTCTTCAAGCTCAGCGCTACTGAGAAGACCACCAGTGCTACCGCCAAATTTAGGAGCTTGTCCGGAAAGTTTTTCTGTCATAGGAATTTAATCCAGTTAAAAGGTATTTTGGCACATCCTACCATTGAGTCACTACCCATTTGATAACTCTGTCAAGAACTGTAATATTTGTTGCTATTTTTTAAGCTTTGGTTCAATTAAATGCCAGATAGCAGGGGCCAATGACAAGACAATGATCACCAAGATAATGGGTAGGAGATAGCGATCCACATCGGGTACTACTCTGCCTAGAAAGTAACCAAACAGAGTTAAACCCATTGTCCAAATAAAACCACCGATGAGATTGAAGAACATGAAGGTTCTATATTTCATCGCTGCTGTACCTGCAACTATAGGAGCGAAAGTACGCACAACTGGTACAAATCTGGCTAAAATAATAGTTTTTTGTCCATGTTTATTGTAGAAATTCTCTGTTTCTTGGAGATAACTTTTTTTGAAAAAGCGCGAATCTTCTTTAGTAAAGAGCTTTCTACCTAGACGATAACCTGTGAAATAGCCAACATTATCTCCCAAAACCGCACAGACAAAGCAGCCAAATAAAAGCACGGCAATATTAAAAAAACCTTGCGATGCAAGTAACCCTGAAGTCACCAACAAGCTATCACCAGGCAGGAAAAAGCCCAGCATGATTCCAGATTCGGCAAAAATAATTCCCCAAATACCCAGTAATCCTATGCTTTTAATTAGATCTTGCAAATTCCCATGCCCCAAATGTCCCAAGAACTTGCCAATTTCCTGTATCAAATTTCCTTCCATGTACTCCAACTTATCAATTCAAAGATTATAAAAAAGCAGAAGTAATCCCCAATTAGGAACGCTTCTGCTTAAGGACTAGTTTACTAGTCAACTAACTTAAGTTCCAGATGTCCAAGAATTAATATATTCAAGCTGATCTTTAGTCAGGACATCTAGAGAAATACCCATAGCTTCCAATTTCAACCGAGCAATTTCTTGATCGAGATCTTGGGGAATATTATAGATACCAGGAGTCAATTTGCCTTTATTTTTAACCAAGTACTCTACCCCTAAGGCCTGGTTGGCAAAACTCATATCCATAACAGCACTAGGATGACCTTCTGCAGCAGCCAGGTTAACCAAGCGTCCTTCTCCAATGACAATAATAGATCTGCCGTCAGAGAGTCGATATTCTTGGGTAAAGTTTCTCACTTCTTTAACTTCACTTGCTTGGCCAGCTAGAAACTTGAGATCAATCTCAATATCAAAGTGGCCTGAATTAGAGACAATCGCTCCATCTTTCATTACAGCAAAGTGCTCAGCTCTGATTACATGCTTATTGCCAGTCACAGTGACAAAGATATCGCCAAGAGCTGCTGCCTCTAGCATGGGCATCACTCTAAAGCCATCCATAGCAGCTTCAATTGCTCTGACGGGATTGATCTCGGTAACGATTATATTAGAGCCAAGACCTTTGGCTCTCATTGCCACACCTTTACCACACCAGCCATAGCCGGCAACAACCACAGTTTTACCCGCTAGAAGAATGTTGGTAGCCCTGATGATGCCATCTAGGGTAGATTGTCCAGTACCATAGCGGTTGTCAAAGAAGTGCTTGGTTTCAGCATCATTGACATTCATTGCGGGAAAAGTCAAAACACCATCTTTGAACATTGCCTGCAAGCGCACTATTCCAGTAGTGGTCTCTTCTGTTGTTCCAATGATGTCATTGAGTTGATGTGGTCTTTCTTTGACTAGGGTAGCGACTACATCGCAACCATCATCAATAATGATATTGGGTTTGTGATCTAGGGCAATTTGTACATGGCGATGGTATGTTTCATTGTCCTCACCCTTAATTGCAAATACAGGAATGCCATATTCGCTCACTAGTGCTGCAGCAACATCATCTTGAGTAGAAAGTGGATTACTGGCAATCAAGATTGCATCGGCTCCACCAGCTTTTAAGGCAATTGCTAGATGGGCAGTTTCAGTTGTAACGTGGCAACAGGCAACCAATCTGATTCCGGCAAAGGGTTTATTTTTAGCAAAGTTTTCTTGAATCGATTTAAGTACGGGCATTTCTCTACCTGCCCATTCAATTCTTTGCTTGCCAAAAGGAGCAAGCGAGATATCCTTTAC